>ERZ1106915.543-NODE-543-length-52170-cov-14.560530_pt1 | contig 52170 bp, 41 predicted proteins | sample MGYA00403653_ERZ1106915 | MGnify/ENA primary metagenome ERZ1106915 (study PRJEB35170, sample SAMEA104062404) | human gut metagenome | biome: human gut; feature: human-associated habitat; material: faeces | place: Denmark | collected 2012-06-06 ... | reverse complement strand
AAACTGGCAAAGCTATATCCGACAATACTTTAAAAACTAGATGGATGTAATACTAGCATACTCTTTCCCTGTTTTTGTAAATTGGGATTACTCTTCCCTGGCTGTAATGTTGGCTAATTTTCCACCGGTTACTTTCAGAAGATCTTCTACCGGAACTTTCAGGGTCAGTCCGATTCTTCCGCCGCTCACATAAATTTCCTGGAAATTGCCTGCGGATGCGTCAAAAACGGTGGGAAACGGCTTCTTCATTCCAATGGGGCTGCAGCCGCCTCGAACGTAGCCGGTGATCTTGGTGATATCTTTTACATGGATCATATCTACCGTCTTCTCTCCCACTGCCTTGGCTGCGGCTTTTCGGTCCACTTCTTTTTCAATGGGGACTACAAAGACATAGTATCCGCCGCTTTTGCCCTCCATCACCAGAGTTTTAAAGGACTGGTCATAGGGCGCACCTGTAATGTCCGCGCAGTGGATTCCGTCAATAAATTCATCGCACTCATAGCTAAGTGCTTCATACTTTACTTTCTGTCTGTCAAGCATTCTCATTGCATTTGTTTTCGCTTCTTTTGCCATTCTGGGTCAACCTCCTGTTGTGTATTGGCATACTAATCATAATATGGCATGAGTGTCAAAAGGTCGATTTGATGATCTTTTAACTGCCTGGGAATATTCACAAAACAAAAGCACCTCCAATTTTGTTGAAAGTGCTTTGTTTTATCAGATAGTATTTATCCTCTTATTCAATTATCAGAACTTGCCAGCCTTAGCAGCTTCCTCAACGGAAACAGCTACAGCAACAGTAGCACCAACCATCGGGTTGTTACCCATTCCGATAAGACCCATCATCTCAACGTGAGCCGGTACGGAAGAGGATCCTGCGAACTGTGCGTCAGAGTGCATACGTCCCATTGTATCTGTCATACCATAGGAAGCAGGACCTGCTGCCATGTTGTCCGGGTGAAGAGTACGTCCTGTACCACCGCCGGAAGCAACAGAGAAGTATTTCTTACCCTGCTCGATACATTCTTTCTTGTATGTACCTGCAACCGGATGCTGGAAACGGGTTGGGTTAGTGGAGTTACCTGTAATGGAAACACCAACATTCTCATGATGCATGATAGCAACACCTTCCTGAACGTCATCTGCACCGTAGCATTTGACAGTAGCACGAAGTCCGTTGGAGTATGGCTTCTCATAAACAACATTTAATTTTGCTTCTTTGTAATCATATTTTGTCTCAACATATGTAAATCCGTTGATACGGGAAATGATCTGAGCAGCGTCTTTTCCAAGACCGTTCAGGATAACACGTAATGGTTTCTGACGTACTTTGTTTGCTTTCTCAGCGATACCGATCGCGCCCTCAGCAGCTGCGAAGGACTCATGTCCAGCTAAGAAGCAGAAGCACTCTGTCTCTTCCTCAAGAAGCATTTTACCAAGGTTACCATGTCCAAGACCTACTTTTCTGTGGTCAGCAACGGATCCTGGAATACAGAAAGCCTGAAGTCCTTCACCGATTGCAGCAGCAGCGTCAGAAGCTTTTCTGCAGCCTTTTTTGATTGCGATTGCAGCGCCTACTAAGTAAGCCCATGCAGCATTCTCAAAGCAGATCGGCTGAATCTTCTTAACCTGCTCATAAACATCAAGACCAGCGTCTTTTGTGATTTTCTCAGCTTCTTCGATGGAGCTGATTCCATAGCTATTTAATACAGAATTGATCTGGTCAATTCTTCTCTCATATCCTTCAAATAATGCCATTTCTGTTCGTCTCCTTTCGCTTGTGGCTTACTCTTGTCTCGGGTCGATAATCTTAACAGCATCAGCTACACGGCCATACTGACCTTTTGCTTTTTCCCATGCAGTGTTAGGATCATCACCTTTTTTGATAAAGTCAGTCATTTTTCCAAGAGAAACGAACTGATATCCGATTACTTCGTTGTCTTCGTCAAGAGCGATACCTGTTACATAGCCCTCTGCCATTTCCAGATAACGAACTCCTTTTTCCTTGGTAGCGTACATTGTACCAACCTGGGAACGAAGGCCTTTTCCAAGGTCCTCAAGACCTGCACCTACAGCAAGACCGTCATCAGAGAAAGCACTCTGAGTACGTCCGTAAACGATCTGAAGGAACAGTTCTCTCATTGCTGTATTGATAGCATCACAGACAAGGTCTGTATTTAAAGCCTCAAGAATGGTTTTGCCCTGAAGAACCTCTGCTGCCATAGCTGCAGAATGTGTCATACCTGAACATCCGATTGTCTCTACAAGGGCTTCCTCGATTACACCGTTCTTAACATTTAAGGACAGCTTACAAGCACCCTGCTGAGGAGCACACCAGCCTACACCATGTGTAAAACCAGAGATATCTTCAATTTTTTTTGCATGGACCCACTGGCCTTCTTCCGGAATCGGAGCTGGCTCATGTTTTGCGCCCTTAGCTACTGGGCACATGTTTTCAACTTCCTTAGTGTAAATCATTTTAAGACTCCTTTCAGTGTTGATTACTTAATCGTTGTTAAAGACCTAACAACCTAGTGTTATTTTCTCACAAAATCCTCAATTCGTCTAGTCATATTTTGCAAAATTTACGAAAAAGTTGTCGGTACTGTTTAAAGGACTTCTATTGTGCAGTTTGCGGTTTCGTGTTAAAATATTCAAATATCTAATAAATTTCATTTACCGGAGGAACCATGACATTACAAACATCCACTTCATTTATTCCTGAAAAATACAGAATTTTAAGCGGAAGCGCCCTGAAGGTGCTGGCTATGGCGATTATGCTTATTGATCACACCGCTTCTTTTCTTCTGCGGTATTATCCGCCAGTCACCAGAGCCTGGTTTCAGATTGGAAGCACCTCCTATTCTTTGTACCGGGTGATGCGGGATGTGGGGAGGGCTGCGTTTCCCATTTTCTGTTTTCTTCTCGTTGAGGGCTTTCTTCATACCCATGACCGTTTTAAATATGGAAGAAATCTTCTGATTTTCGCATGTATTTCCGAGATCCCCTGGAATTTTGCGCAGAACGGCACATTGCTTTTTGCAGACAAGCAGAACGTATTTTTCACACTGTTCCTTGGTTATCTGGCATTCTGTCTTATCGACCGATTTAAAGAAAATCCAACCATGCAGCTTGTAAGCATGTTGGCGCTTCTGGCGGTTTCCTATTTCCTGAAGGCAGATTACGGCTACAAGGGCTATGTTTTCCTGCTGATCATGTTCTGGCTGCACCAGTATAAGCCAGCTCAGGCACTGATCGGAAGCTGCTGGCTGATCTACGAATGGAAGGCATGCTTTGCTTTTATTTCTCTGAACATGTACAATGGCAGACGTGGCTTCATAAGAGGAAAATGGGCGAAATATTTCTTCTATGCATTTTACCCGGTTCATATTGCAATATTAACAATCATACGCAAAAAGTGGTTCGGAATTTAACCGAATCAAGTAAGTCCCCTGCTGGGGTTGCGAAAAGCAATAAGCAGTGGGTGGGGACTTGCTTGTATCAGGAGGAGTGCAGCTCCTTCTGATAAACTGCGGAGCAGTTATTCGGTTATGAGCAAGTAGCGAAGCGGATTGCGAATATCCGCTTGAACGCAATCCCGACAGCCTGCCTATCAACTGCAAGCTGCCGGGATTATTATTTGTTTATCTGATTTCACTGTTTGGTTACGATCTCGTCCTTGTTTTTATAAATACTGTTGGCCGGAACGCAGCCGCGTACCGGGGAAAGCGGATAGATATTGGTGTTTCTTCCGATTACAGTTCCCGGGTTTAATACAGAACCGCAGCCAACTTCCACGTGATCTGCCAGCATTGCTCCGAATTTCTTAAGTCCGGTCTCAATCTTCTCATCACCGTCTTTTACCACAACAAGCTTCTTGTCAGATTTCACGTTGGAACAGATGGAACCAGCTCCCATATGAGATTTATAGCCAAGAACCGCATCTCCTACATAGTTGTAATGGGGTACCTGAACATTATTAAAAAGCACGACATTCTTAAGCTCTGTAGAGTTTCCCACTACGCAGCCTTCTCCCACAAGGGCATTTCCGCGAATAAATGCACAGTGACGAACCTCTGTATTTTTTCCGATAATAGCCGGTCCGTTAATAAAGGCGGTAGGTGCAACCTTTGCAGTTTTGGCAATCCAGACATTTCCTTCCACACAATCGTATTCATCCGGGTCAAGTGTCTTGCCAAGCTTCACAATAAAATCACCAATCTCAGGGAGTACTTCCCATGGATAGGTCTTTCCCTCAAAAAGCTCTCCTGCAATCGTCTGGCTCATATCCAGCATATTTGCAATTGTAAAATCTTTTAACATAATACATATCCTCCTCATTTCATTCTGGTTTTCTGTCCGGCTTTTTCGTGGGCTTCGCCACAGCAGGCTTCTCCGGCTTCTTATAAAACTGGGCTGCTGCATCAAAAAACTGGCGCAGTGCGTACTGAAAGCTGCTGTCCTCCACCTGCTTGGTGCGAAGGCGCACAAAACGCTCCAGCTTGTCCATGTACTCCTGTTCCGTAATGGATCCCTCTGCCACATAGGTAAGACCCTTTTCCCAGCTGGCTGTCAGCTCCGGATTAAGAAGCTGGCGGATGGAGCAGTTCACCACGTCATAGATCATTTCTCCCTGAAGGGTAGGTGTGATCACCTGAGTCTTCTTATTCAGGGAAAGATACTTAATGTTAAACAGCTTTTTCAGGATCTCCGCCCTGGTGGCACTGGTACCGATTCCGCTTCCCTTAATCTGGGAACGCAGATCCTCATCCTCGATCAGCTGTCCGGCATTTTCCATAGCCAAGATCATAGAACCGGAATTATAACGCTTGGGCGGGGAGGTTTCTCCCTCTTTGATACCCAGACCGTTTATGTTCAGTATATCACCCTTTTTCAGTTTCTGCAATGCAGCTAACAAAGCTTCGTCGCAGGAAACCTCCTCGCCTTCTCCCTCAGACGCTTTGCCGACATCTGCAGCCGTTTTTTTCGCAAAGGAATTGGTGGAAATCTTCAGATAACCTTCACTTAACAATACCTTGAAGGAAGAAAAGAAGGATTCATTCTGGATCTTTGTCACAAGGCTTACCTTCTGGTAAACAGCCGGTGGATAAAAAATGCTCAGAAAACGTCTCACAATGGTCTCATACACCCGCTGGGCGGTTAGGGAAAGTCCCTTCAGGGCTCCAAGCCCCTGTCCGGTGGGAATGATGGCATAGTGGTCTGTGATCTGTTTGTCATTGGTATAACGAGTCTTGGCAATGTTTTTATAAGTGCCAAGCTCTAACACGCCCTGGGCAGCCTCTCCTGCCTGGGGATAACTGCGAAGCCCGGAAATATTCTTATAAATCTCCTTGGCTACAGCTGTGGATAAAACCCTGGCGTCGGTTCTTGGGTAAGTCACCAGCTTTTTCTCGTACAGATCCTGCACAATGGAAAGGGTCTCATCCGGACTGATCTTAAACAGCTTGGAGCATACATTCTGAAGCTCCGCCAGGTTGAATAAAAGAGGCGGATTCTTATTTTCTTTCTTTCGCTCCACCTTTTCTACCGTACAGACAAGGGGCTGTCCCATACTTAATTCCTGAATCAGCCTTTCGGCATCTTCCTTTTTCTTAAAACCATTCTCTTTATATAAAACAGGGGACTGGAAATAACGGCTGCCTTCCACAGCTCTCCACTCTCCCTCAAAGCTTTCTCCCTCAAGAGCAATGCTGCTCATGACTCTGTAAAAAGGGGTTTTCACAAATGCGCGGATCTCACGTTCCCGGCGCACCACCATTCCAAGGACGCAGGTCATGACACGACCTACGGAAATTGCCTGGTATTTTCCCCCAAGATAATTGGTTACGCTGTTTCCATAGCGTAGGGTCAGAACACGGGAAAAATTAATCCCCATAAGATAATCTTCTTTTGCCCGAAGATAAGCGGCTGCGGCAAGGTTGTCATACTCGGAGATGTCCTTTGCCTCACGGATACCTCGTAGAATTTCCTCTTCTGTCTGGGAGTCGATCCACACACGCTTCTGTGTTTTATTCTTCACTCCCGCCATCTGCGCCACCAGGCGGTAGATATATTCTCCCTCACGCCCGGAGTCTGTACACACGTAAATAGTATCAATATCAGGTCGGTTCAGAAGCCCTTTGACGATCTTGAACTGTTTTTCCACTCCAGGAATCACTTCATACTTAAAATCACGCGGCAAAAAAGGCAGGGTATCTAAACTCCACCTTTTATACTTCAGATCATATTTCTCCGGATAACTCATGGTGACCAGGTGTCCTACACACCAGGTCACCACACAGGTATCAGATTCCATATAGCCATCCCGTCTTTGTCCGCCGGATTTCAAAGCTTTAGCAAATTCCTGAGCCACGCTGGGCTTCTCTGCTATGTATAAAGCTTTTGACATATTATTTATCTGCACTCATCTTTCTTAATGGCCATGCCAGTAAAAGGGCTCCGCCCACCATATTTCCAATGGTGACGATCAGCATGCTTTTCAGCATAAGACCTACGGAAACGCCGTCTACCAGATTCAGGCTTATTACGAAAATTCCCATGTTTGCAATGCAGTGCTCAAATCCGCTGAAAACGAATGCGGAAATACACATTACGATCATCAGGAATTTACCTGTTTCACTTTTCAGTTTGATTCCGCAGAGCACACCAAGACATACAAAGAAATTACAAAGTACTGCCCTGAAAAACATCTGACCCATTGGAATGGTCAGCTTGTTGTTGATAAAGCCTGCGAAATAATCACCAGTGCCGGATGCTCCTGCCCATACGAAAAACAGGCCGAACAGTGCACATCCAACAAAGTTGCCAAGGTAGCTCACCAGCCATACCTTGCCTGCATCCCCCCAGGATACGCTCTTGTCATAGGCGCCAAATGCCATTACCAGGTTGTTGCCTGTGAACAGCTCTCCGCCAACTAAGCTGATCAGAAGAACTGCAATGGAAAATACCAGTGCCCCCAGGAATTTCCCCCATGCTGGATCGGATCCTGAGAATACATTTCCTGCAACGTTGCTGTAGATCACGGCTACATCAATAAAGAAGCCAGCCATTACAGCCCGAAGGAAATACTTCAGGAAATTGGTGTTCAGCAGACCGATCTTGTTTTTGGCTGCATTTGAGACTTTTTGTACATCTTCATAGTTCATGAAAAAACACCTCCGCTTTGTTTTTTCTCATTATAGCACTTTCGTATATTATTCACAATAGATAATGATAAAATTTTATCAATTAGGAGTTATTTCACAAATATCAGATGTTTATTTTGTAAATCTGTCACGTTTCCTATGATGGCGCAGGGAAGGGACAGGGTGGAAAGTCTCTGGATTGCGGTATGGGCATCGGCAGGGTCTATGCTAAGAAGAAGGCCGCCTGAGGTCTGCGGATCAAAGACAAGGTCTTCGCGGGCTGCAAGCTCAGACAGAGCATCAGCTGTCTGTTCTCCGGAATCTTCCGGAAGGAATTCAGACAGTCTATTGTCCAGATTCTTCCATGCAAATTCACATTCCGTTCCTGCAAATTCCCGGTTGCGGTATGCACCTGCAGGAATCAGTCCCATTGATGCGTAATCAAGAGCGCCTGTCATAATCGGAAGGGCACTCAGGGAAATGGACAGGGTCCGTCCGCTTCCTTTGGCCATTTCCAGGGCATGTCCTGCAAGGCCAAATCCCGTCACATCTGTGCAGGCGTGAATCTTCAGGTCTGCCACCTGGTCTCTGGCATATTTGTTCAGGGTTGCCATCACAGAAGCCGCATAGGCAGCTTCTTCCTGGGATGCCATCTCTCCCTTCACTGCAGTGGAGAGGATTCCGGTTCCCAGGGGCTTGGTCAGAATCAGGATGTCTCCTGTCCGGGCTCCCACATTTTTCCACATGGAGGCGGGATTTACAAAGCCAGTGACGCAAAGGCCGTATTTGGGCTCTTCGTCCTGAATGGTGTGTCCGCCAGCAAGGGTGGCACCTGCTTCCAATACTTTGTCTGCTCCGCCTCTTAAGATTTCTCCTAAGATTTCCGGGGCCAGGCAGTTTGGAAATGCCGCAATGTTCAGGGCAAGCTTGGGCTCGCCGCCCATGGCGTACACGTCGCTTAATGCGTTGGCTGCTGCGATCTGTCCGAAAGTGTAAGGATCATCCACGATCGGCGTGAAGAAATCTACCGTCTGGATCATGGCCAGCTCATCGGAAATGCGGTATACAGCAGCATCGTCGGAAGACTCGGTTCCAACAAGTAAATTTGGATCATAAAATTTCGGCAGCTTACCCAGAACCTGGGCAAGGGTCCCCGGACCAACTTTCGCCGCTCAGCCGGATGTATGAGAATACTGGGTAAGACGGATTCGCTCTCTGTCGCTCATGGATTCACCTCCCTGATTTTCAAACGTGTTATCTATTCTAACATGAATCCTCAATTACGTAAACGGTCATTTTTTAATTCAGTCGTTTATCCCGTTGAAGCCGAAAAAAAGAAGAATGCCATCATTTCTGATCGCACTCTCCTGATTTTCTTTTCTTATATCATTCTGACAGCTTCTTATTTCGCCTGGATATATCCCTGAGCCTTCAGTGTCTCAGCGCAGAGAACAGCACCGCCAGCGGCACCTCTTACGGTATTGTGGGAAAGTCCGATAAACTTCCAGTCATATACAGTATCCTCGCGAAGCCTTCCGATAGATACGCCCATTCCATTCTCAAAGTTTACATCCTCTGTAACCTGAGGACGGTTGTCCTCCTCAAGATACTGGATAAACTGCTTCGGTGCGCTTGGAAGGTTCAGTTCCTGTGGAACACCCTTGAACTCAACAAGTGCTTTTACAAGCTGCTCTTTGGTAGGTTTCTTTCTGAACTTCACAAATGCAGCTGCTGTATGGCCGTTCAGGATTGGCACACGAACACACTGGCAGGTGATAACCGGCTCTTTCGCCGGAACGATCACGCCGTCCTCAACTTTACCCCAGATACGAAGGGGCTCTTTCTCACTCTTCTCTTCCTCGCCGCCGATGTATGGAATGATGTTGTGTTCCATTTCCGGCCAGTCCTTGAATGTTTTTCCAGCTCCGGAAATTGCCTGGTATGTAGTGGCAACTACTTCATATGGCTCAAATTCCTTCCATGCGGTAAGTGCCGGTGCATAGCTCTGAATGGAGCAGTTTGGCTTTACAGCAATAAATCCGCGCTTTGTTCCAAGGCGCTCCTTCTGATGTTCAATAACCTTGAAATGCTCCGGATTGATTTCCGGGATTACCATCGGAACATCCGGTGTCCATCTGTGGGCACTGTTATTGGAAACAACAGGTGTCTCGGTCTTTGCATATGCTTCCTCAATAGCCTTGATCTCGTCCTTGGACATATCTACAGCAGAGAATACAAAGTCTACAGTTTCTGCAACCTTCTCTACTTCATTTACATTCATAACAACAAGCTTCTTAACAGCCTCCGGCATTGGGGTATCCATTTTCCATCTGCCGCCAACAGCTTCCTCATAGGTCTTACCTGCACTTCTCGGGCTTGCTGCAACAGTCACTACCTCAAACCATGGATGATTCTCTAACAGGGAAATAAATCTCTGTCCTACCATTCCGGTAGCACCTAAAATACCAACTCTAAGCTTTTCACTCATAATATGCTCTCCTCATTCTTTCCTCTGCGTACATGTGTATTTCTATGACATACTATACCATGTATGAGAAAAATGCAAGTACTTTCTTGAATTTTATTGAATTAAAGTGATAAAAAATGAAATTTATTATTTCATGCAAGCCATTTCGGCATAATGGAAATGGCTGAACTGCTGGATTTCTTAATTTTCTTCCAGGTATTTCTTATTACCAGCAATAACTTTCTCCATCACATCCGGTCCCGGTGCACCGAGGGTGATACGCTTCTCAACGCAGGTTTTCATGCTGATAGCCTCATAAATATCCTGCTCAAAGACCGGACTGATTTCCTTATATTCCTCAAGTGACAGCTCATCCAGGGAAATTCCCCTGTCAATACATTTGAGCACAAGCTGTCCTACGATTCCATGTGCATCACGGAAAGGAACACCGTGATTCACCAGATAATCTGCTGCATCTGTGGCATTGGTAAAGCCGTTCTTTGCGCTGGCTTCCATGTTTGCCTTATTAAACTGCATAGTGGATACCATTCCGGTAAACAGCGCAAGGCAGCCCTTTACTGTGTCAATGGCATCAAAGGTCAGTTCCTTGTCCTCCTGCATATCTTTGTTATATGCAAGGGGAATGCCTTTCATGGTAGTGAGAATAGACATCAGCGCACCGTAAACACGGCCTGTTTTTCCTCTTACCAGCTCTGCAATATCCGGATTCTTCTTCTGCGGCATAATACTGCTTCCGGTGCTGTATGCATCATCAATTTCCACAAAACGATACTCATTGGAATTCCACAAAATGATTTCCTCTGAAAAACGGCTGAGGTGCATCATAATAGTAGAAAGGGCAGATAACAGCTCAATGACATAATCTCTGTCAGATACGGAATCCATACTGTTTCTGGTTGGCTCGTCAAAATCCAGAAGCCTGGCGGTATATTCTCTGTCAAGAGGATAGGTAGTTCCTGCAAGGGCACCTGCTCCAAGGGGACAGGTATTCATTCGTCTGCGGATATCAAAAAGACGTCCTCTGTCACGGCGGAACATCTCAAAGTATGCACCCACATGATGTGCCAGGGTTACCGGCTGTGCCTTCTGCAAATGGGTAAAGCCAGGCATATAAGTATGCACATTCTCTTCCATGATCTTCTGAAGAGCCTCAAGAAGTGCCTTCACCTCCTGGTCAATGGCGTCAATCTCATCGCGCACATACAGCTTCATATCCAGCGCCACCTGATCATTACGGCTTCTTCCGGTGTGAAGCTTCTTGCCTGGATCTCCGATTCTGTCAATGAGATTGGCCTCCACAAAGCTATGAATATCCTCGTATTCAGATGTGATCGCAAGTCTGCCTGCCTTTACATCTGCAAGGATTCCTTCAAGTCCTTCAAGGATCTTGTCTCTTTCTTCTTCTGTCAGAATGCCCTGTTTGGCAAGCATTTTTACATGTGCCTTGCTGCCGCGGATATCCTGCTCATAAAATTTCTGATCAAATGAAATGGACGCATTGAAATTATAAACCAGTTTGTCGGTTTCTTTTGTGAAACGTCCGCCCCAAAGCTGTGCCATATATTTTTCCTCATTTCTTTCTAACTTTACTACATTCAAGTGCTAGTTTAACACACTTTATCTAAATTGCAAAGAGAATTTCCAGGTTTCTTCTACTTTACTGCATTTTAGAGCCACATTCGCATTTTTCCTGTTCTTCCCTTTGTCGCTGCTTTTCCATGCTCTCCCGTTTGGAAAATACACAGCCGCAGTAATTCTGCCTGTACAGCCCGTATTCGTGGGAGAGCTCAATAGAACGTTTATAGCCGTTTTTCTTTTTAAAATCAGAGGGCAGGTGCTCCACCTTGTAGATCTGGGACAGTTCCTGTCCAATCTCATTTATTTTTCCGGCATTTTTCAAAGGACTGATAGAAAGCGTAGTTGTAAAATAATCGTAGCCTCCCTGTTCTGCCAGTCTGGCTGCCTCTTCCATACGAAGGCGGTAGCACCTAAAACACCGCTCGCCCCCTTCCGGCACATCCTCAAGCCCCTTCGCCATCTCATAGAAATCCTCTGGCTTATACTCCCCTTCCACCATGGACACAGGATGAAGAAACTCCATCTCGCTGATCAGCCTGCGGATCTCTGCTACCCTTTTTTCGTATTCCTCTTTCGGGGAAATGTTGGGATTATAAAAAAACACTGTAACAGAAAAAAACCTGGAAAGATATTCCAGGACGTAACTGCTGCAGGGTGCGCAGCAGGCGTGAAGGAAAAGTCTGGGGACTCTTCCCGCCTTCTGCTGCCCTTCAATTAATTTTTCAAGCTCTTTTTGGTAATTTACATTTGCCAATTCTCTCACCCATTCTTACAATTGTTTCGTAACCGTTCTCTGAATTCTCCACAAGATCCGCATCCAGTCTTACCTTTCCATGCTGAATCAGCAGCACAATAGTGGAACCGCCGAATTCAAAATAACCTTTTTCTTCGCCTTTTTTTACCTGGCAGGCTTCCGGATGCAGGTTGGTGATCTTTCCTACCATCATAGCTCCCACTTCCATCAGCACAAGCGTGCCGAACTGCCCCGTCTTTAATAGGCAGTACTCCCGGGTGTTCTCATGGTAAATGGGATACACCTCATTGGCAGCCGGGTTCACTGTGTGGAAAACCCCAGGAATCTCCACTGCCTGTGATTTCATTCCGTCTGCCGGATAACAGTAATGATGATAATCGTCTACAGTCAGGCGAAGGATCAGGGCATAGCCACCAAGATACCGCTCTGTCAGCTTCTTATTTCCCAGAAGCCGTTCCAGAGTGTAGGGAGTATCTTTAATAAAAAACCGGGAATCACTTCCGATCCGGCTGACTGTCACCTTGCCGTCGCAGGGACTAACCAGCACGCTTTCGTCCTCTGCAATCGGACGCTGGCCATCTTTCAGCCGTCTGGTGAAAAAATCATTATAAGAGCGGAAGCTGTCTCTGGTGCACACAGACAGATCAATGCCGTTTCGCTGTACAAATCCCGGCACCATTCCGGCAGAAAACCTGGTATTTAAAAACCAGCCGCCCAGCTTTGTCACAAAGGGCTGCACCAGGATCCGAAGACAAAGCCGACCGCCCCAGTCGTTGTAAAGGTGGCGGAGGAATTTGTCCTGCTCATTCTCTTCTATGGTAATGTTGCCTTTTCTGTCTATATACTTCATAGGTACCTCCCAAACTTCTCTGAAATCAGATAGTTTCTGATCCTGATGCTGAAAATCTTACAGCAAATGGAACATCATGGACAGCGCAAGTGCCACCAGGGCAACCAGGAGGATCACCATAGGATTCTGAGGCTTCTTCACTTTAATGTCACTGATAAAAAGTACGCCGACCACAACCACTGCCACATGGATCACCAGAAGGAAGTTCGCTCCGCAGCCCTTCCGCAGAAGATAAATAAAGGGAAGGATAATCGCCATAGAGGTGATAGGCAGTCCCTGGTAATACTGACGCAGCTCAGAAGTCTCATTCTGGCGCTTCTCTTCCATTACATTAAAGTAGCCAAGACGAATCACGGATGCCACACAGTACAGACACAAAATGATGATTCCAGGAATGCGGTCCATTCCCAGACAGTAGCAGATCAATGCCGGAAATACGCCAAAACATACCACATCGCACAGGGAGTCGATCTGAATTCCGAATTTCTTCTCATCCTCTGTACGGTCCTTCTTGGTCCGCGCGATCTTCCCGTCAAACATATCACAAAGTCCGGACAGTGCCAGACACAAAATTGCAACCTTAAAATCCCCGGCCAGTGCCCTTGTCATGCCAAATACTGAAATTACCAGGCTTATGTAAGTAAGCACCACCGTATAATCATAAAATCCAAGCATATCCTGTTTCTCCTTCTTCAAACGTTCTTCTTCCTTCATAGCAGCAAATCATATCCTTATTTTCTATTTCTGTCTTCCTATGGTCATGTGGGCCACGCAGGTCATCACTGCACTGATCAACATCTGCCCGTAATAGGAAATTCCGCGGCTCAGCAGCATGGACGGCAGCATCAGGCTTCCAAATACGGGAACAAACATCACCATATACAAGGTCTCGCTGATTCCCATGCCTCCCGGCAGAGGAAGCATATCCACAGACACAGAGATCACGGCTTGCAAAATGGTAATCGTCAGGATTCCATAAGAATGAAGTCCCAGGGCACGGTATACCCAGTAGGTCACAGTAAACAAAATGCATCTCTGGACAAAGGTGATCAGAAACACATTCAGGATCACTCTTTTGTGGCTGGCCCAGAATGCTGCAGTCTCGTGGTACTGATCCATGGAAGCCTCCAGCTTCTCAAGTCTGCTCTTCCTTGGCTTCAGAATCCGGATGTGCTCGATAAGCTTCAGCCCCGTTACCATGATCCATTTGGCAAGCCCGGGAGCAAACACCAGTATCATCATAAAAGTGACGCAAAATACATTCAGGCCTACCCCAAGGTAGAACACCCACATGTAATCTCCCAGATAACCACGAAGAAATCCTCCGCCAAACAGGCAGATCACAAGGCCGATCACAACCAGCACCGCCTTGTAGGTGATGGTGACGATCATCAGCACCAGGGTGGTAACCGGAATGGGCAGCTTATCCTTCTTCATATAAAAAATCTGCATAGGCTGTCCGCCGGAGGCAGACGGTGTGATGCAGCTGAAGAAAAATCCTACAAAGGAATACAGTGCACAGTGTCCCATTTTCACACTGGTGCCAAGGGTTCTCATCATATAAAAGATGATCACCGATTCTCCCAGTATAAAAAGCACCACGCACACAATGCTAAGAAGCAGATATCTTGCATCTGCTTCCCTGGCTGTACTGATAATGTCCCCGATATCCTTACCGCGAAATACCAGATACATGGTAAGTCCGAAAACCACAACCAGAAATAAAAGGTTAAAAACCGTTTGCTTCTTACTCATAATATTTTTCTTTCCTGAAATCAAATTATTTCGCTTCACGGGAACCGCGAACTCCGCTTCGCTGCGTTTGCGTAGCGTAATATATTCGTGCTATGCCCGAATATATTACTTCATTATATCATACCCACCACCAAAAGCATATCATAAATTATAGAAAAATGGAGGTTTCGATATGAATCCGCTTCTGGAAGTAAAGGATGTCAGCCTTTCTTACCATAGTCTTTCCGGGGAGACCGCTGCCCTTTCTCATATATCCTTTGATCTGATGCCCCAGGAGTTCCTGGCAATTGTAGGGCCCTCCGGGTGCGGCAAATCCACTTTGCTGAATCTGATCTGCGGACTGCTCCGCGCGGAGCAGGGAACCATTCTTATGGATGGAAAGCCTCTCACAGGCGGCAGCTCCCGCATTGGCTATATGCTGCAAAAAGACCATCTCTTAGAGTGGCGCAGCGTCTATCGCAATGTTCTCCTTGGACTGGAAATACGGGGGGAGCTTACAAAGGAAAAGCTCTCCTATGTAGATGAACTGCTGAAGCTTTATGAACTGGATAAGTTCCGGAACAGCCGTCCAAGCCAGCTCTCCGGCGGCATGCGTCAGCGTGCGGCACTGATCCGTACCCTGGCGTTAAAGCCGGATCTTCTGCTCCTTGATGAGCCCTTCTCGGCACTTGACTACCAGACACGGCTGAATGTAAGTGATGACATTGGAAAAATCCTAAAAAAGCAAAAGAAGCCGGCAATTCTGGTTACTCATGATATTTCCGAAGCCATCAGCATGGCAGACCGGGTACTGATCCTTTCCCGGCGTCCTGCCTCTGTGGTAAAAATCGTTCCCATAGATCTGGATATGGAAGAGCGCACGCCTCTTGCATCAAGAAATGCGCCTGCTTTCAAATCCTATTTCACCTTAATCTGGAAGGAGCTGAATCAGAATGCATGAGCCCTCCCACGCACAAAAAGCATATCTTGCGCGGCAGAAAAGGGACCGTTGTCTTGTTGTTGGTGCAAGGCTTCTGGTCTTTCTTATTTTCCTGGCACAGTGGGAGATCTTCTCACGGCTTGGCTGGATCGATTCCTTTATTTTCAGCAGCCCCTCCATGATCTTCCAGACCTTTGTGAAAATGGCACAGGACCAGTCTCTTTTTGTCCACATTGGCGCTACCTTAAAGGAAACCCTTCTTAGCTTCGCCTTTGTAGTTCTGGCAGGGCTTGGAATCTCCGTTTTACTGTGGAGCTGTCCCCGTCTTGCAAAGGTGCTGGAGCCGTACCTGGTGGTCCTGAACAGCCTGCCAAAGTCCGCCCTGGCGCCTCTTCTCATTGTATGGCTGGGTGCCAGACAGCGCACCATCATTGTGGCCGGAATGTCCGTGGCCATCTTCGGCTGCATCCTGAACCTGTACACAGGCTTCGGGGAAGTGAACCCGGAAAAGCGGAAGCTGATCCGCACTCTCGGCGGGGGCAAAAAGGAGGAGCTTCTGAAAATCGTTCTTCCTTCCTGCATCCCTCTGATCCTTGCAAATATGAAGGTGAACATCGGCCTTTGCCTGGTGGGCGTGATCATCGGGGAATTCATCGGCGCCAGACAGGGACTTGGGTACCTGATCATATATGGCAGTCAGACATTCCAGCAGGTATGCATTCTGAAGCTTTTTCGTATTCTATTTTACACATTTCATCTTTCAAGCTGTTATTTCCAGTTACAGCTGTGTTCTCTTTTCTTTCCACTTCTTATAACGAATCGTTTTCCAATTTTCCTTCAAAAAAGAAAATATTTTTTCAAAAACAGGGTGTTCTTTTTTTACCCTTCCAGGCAGTCAAACGCGATTCTTTCATCTCCTCTTTCCAGGTGAATGATTCCGCATTCCTGAAAGCCAAATTTCTTCAAAGCCCCCTGCATAGGCTTGTTGTCCCTGTGGGTGTCGATGCGCAGATAGCCGCTTCTTTCCATTCCAAAAGTAAAGGCGGCACGGGTGACGCCTTTGGTCTCTCCATCAGATGCTACTCTGTGGATTACGCCGTAGGGCTTCTGGCTGCTGTGCCATGCACCGTTTTCAATCACGCGGTAAGTTGGATCCTCTCCCATAAAAAATACGAAGGTGCCCACGATTTTGCCTTTTTCCTCGCACACGTAGGAAATCCCCTGTTTTACATCATTTTCTACCGTAGAGACCTCCGGGTAGCGGTCCTCCCACTGGTTGGGGTTTCCGTTGTTTTTCATAAATTCTCTGGCGATTTTATATAAATTCAGAATATGGGGCAGATCCTGGGAAGTGGATTTTCTTATGTTCATTGTTTTATATCCTTTCTTGTTGATCCGACTTTTTGTTTCCTATCTTCGGAAAAATAGTACGCCGTCTGGCGCTTAATCTGTAGTATAGCATATTCTGCAAAGCTCACACAAGAATATTGTCTGTCCCAGTTTTCCTTTTTGGAGAACTTCCAGCCTTTCCGGGAATACCGTGATTTTTTCTACAGTTTCCAGCATGCCAAAAACACAGGCTTTTGAAATGCACTGATTTTGCAGGAGAAACTGACGGATCGTTTCCAAGCGTTCTTCCGGCGTGGGGAAAGATCTGTGAGAGTTTTCCTTTGGAATATTCCGTATGTTTTGTTCCTGTATTTTACTTTGCAGGTCAAGCTGTTTTTCTTTGTAAAGGGATTCGTCAATGAGACCTTCTAAATATTTTTCCAGGAGAAGGGACTGCTGCTGGCGGAGCTTTTGATGGTATTGCTGGGAGTGTGCCTGTTCTTTTTGCCGGGTTTCCTGCAGGCATTCTTTTAGAAGCTTTAGAAAGATTTTTGCCAGTAACTCTTCTGCTTCACAGCAACTGCTGTTAGTAAAAATAGAATTCGCCAGAAAAGAAAACAGACCGTTTTCTTCCAGATGAATATTATCACAGCCGCCTTCTTTTCCGGGTTTGGTTCTGCCTTGTTCCAGGTAGGTACGGCATTTCCACTGACAGATTTGGTCATGCTTTCGCTTTCTGGTAGTGCGGTAAAAAGGAGCGCCGCACAGACCGCAGACCAACTTGCCACTTAATATATGTTTTCCAGGGTTAATGCCTACTGTTTTTTTTCCTGCCCGTTTATCGATTTCCCGATTTGCTCTCTCCCACAACTCCTTGGAAACAATGGCGGGAATCCGGTTTTCGTAGACATATTGGTCCTCATTTGGATTTTTCACCATCTGTTTGGTGTCGAAATCAAAGTGCCTGCGGTTCATCACCACTGTCCCTTTATTGATGGGATTGCGGATCATCCGGCGGATGTCGGAGTCGGAAAAACAGGTTCCGTTTCGTTTTCGAATTCCTTTTACCCGGAGGAGCCGGGCGATGGTCCTGCTGCCGTAGCCCGCGGCACACAGCTCATACATCTGGCGTTTCACCTGCGCTTCCTCTTCGATGATTTCGAAACTTTTATCTGGCAGTTTCCGGTAGCCGTAAGTGTTGGAAGTGAGCATCAGGGCATTCCCCGTCTGCTGGCGGTGCTTATGGGCATTGTTTATTTTGCGGCTTAGCTCCCGGCTGTACTCCTCTGCCAGAATGGCCTTGATCCCTGTGATCAGACTGTCATCTGCCGTGTAAAACCGCTGTTCCAGGTACAGATACAGCTTTTTCCTGCAGGATACCAGCCGGTCGATAAAAATGTACCAGTCTTTTGTGTTGCGCATGAGACGGTCCTGGGATTTGATCACCACCACGTCAAACCGTTTTCCAAGAAGATCCTCAAAAAGCCGCTGGTACTGTTCCCGTCCCCGAACGCTGGTGCCGGATCTGCTTTCAATGTATTCGTCTGCCAGAAACCAGTTCAGGCGGCGGACGCATTCTCTTGCCTCCGCCGCCTGTCTTACCAAGGCGTCCCTCTGGCACTCTTCCTCCGTGCTGCATCTGCAGTAGATTACGGCGCGGATCATAAAAAAGTGCCTTCGTATTTATTTATTTTTTCTTTCAGGGCTATTTTCTCAAGAGGAGATATCAAATTCTCGTCCTCTAAAATGTCCGCAAGATATTCCAGAATTTTCCTCTTGGAAAAAACGGCAGACCTTTCTTCATCACAAACATTTTTCCCATTTCCTTCACTTCTGTTTTCACACGGAAGCATAGCACATTTCTCCTCTGGCTGACAGCAGATTCAGGGAATCCGTCTCCTGTTCCCTGATTCGCTTTTTGTCATTATATGCAGGCCGCTTAACCAAATAGCACTCCCATATTTGCATCAACTACTGCCGCCGGCTCAGTTGCAACATATATGGACTGTCGTCTCCAGGCAAATTATTTGCTTGGCGGCGTATCGATCATGTGCCATTCCCACTCCGGGTCGATGACTGCATCCGCACTTTCCAGAACTGCACAGTCTTTATCGCATCCGTCCACCGCGCAGGAACAGGCCATGCCAGCCTTCTCAAAATGTCCTGGTTCTCCCTCGTAGCGCACACACCACAGTCCCCGGTAATGCATCCGCTTGCAAAGACCGTATTCATACTCGTACTTTACGTTTTTTTCTCCCATATTCTATGTGTCTCCTTCTACTTTAGTCCGTCCCACAAAATGTTCTTTCCATTCTTATATTTGCAATTCATTGCCAGTCGTACCTGGGGTCTGTCAGTCATAGGATCTTCGATTCCTACAGACAGGCGGTAACCTTCCCTCAGAAGATTTGTCACCTTTTCTGTGGCGAACAAGATGGCTGTCTTCACCTGTTCTCCGGGCAAAATCTGTGACAGCGTAATGTCTGCCTGTGGATTCTCCACAATTTTGCCTTCTGGATTTTCCAGATACAGATACACCTTCCAGTCTCCATAAAAAGGAGCCACCCCGTCATTTTCCCAGGTCAGTTCCAGAAGGTTTCTTTTCCATCTGGCTTTCGAAATCCAGAGCCGGTATCCCATGTTTCCCAGAAGCTGGTCGTAACCCTCTTTATAAGTCTTATCTGCAATATTCGGTCCCAGAAATGTAGTGTGGGACGAACGAATCAGCTCCATTGTCTCCTCAAGATCTATCTGCAGCATTTTTTCCATAGACAGGGCACTGGTCAGTTCCCCTCCGGAAGGTGCCTTTTTCCAGAAATCCAGCATAGCACACAGAGCGTTTTCCTCCATGGTCTGGCTGTAGGTGCCGCCCTCCCGGATCCACTGAAGCCACTCCTCGGTATCCTCTTTTTTCCCGGCAACGTCATTGTACAGGCCCATACTGCACGCTTCTGCAATGGCAAAGGGCCTTCTCATAAGGAAAAATGCTTCTGGAAAAGCTTCCAGCCAGGGCGTTACATACTGGTTTCTCACCGACTCCTTTGGCATCCGTCTGATGCCCTGTCCATAGTTCACATGCCACTCACCCCAGTGTCCCAGGCTTCCAAGCTCAACAAAGGCAATGAGTCCGTCTTTGCCCAGATGCTCTCCCATCGCCTGTACCGCAAGGCTGTGATACCGAATCAGAAGTTCATTGTTATAGTCCGGGGCAAAGCCTTTTCCGTAAGCACCCTCATACCAGGTTCCGTCTCCCCCGGTCTTTTCGTACAGCCACTTGGGAATGTCCATATGAGGCTTGTCCCCTGGAAGATCACAGACAAAGCGCAGCACCAGATGCCTGCCCTCGCTTCGCCATCTTGCCAGCTGGTTTTCCCTCTCGATGGTTTCCCAATCAAAAACGCCTTCCTCTGGCTCAAGCTTTGCCCAGGTAATGTCCATATAGAGAAGGGAAATATCCTGGCTGATTTCCAGGTTCCACGCACCGGGCGCATATCCCATAAGAGGATTGCCGAACGCTTCCTCTGATTTTTTAAATTGTTTTATGTTTTCCCTTCCAAACTGCCACATAGTTTCTCCTGCTGCCAGAGCGTTTCTGCACTTTTTTTCCTGTCAGAATGTGCAGTCACTGCTTCAAGCTTACCTGGGTTCTCATGTCCATTGTGATCCTTTGCATCATTGCCATGCTCCTCTACGGCATCCTGGCTTTCATTGAAAAATACTATCAGAAAAAGCTGTAAAACGTACTGCTTTTCCTTTCTGAATGCTCAAAGGCAGGGAATGCGTTTTTATGGAACATTCTCTGCCTTTTATCCAACTTATGAAATTCCTTTTCTCAATCCGCCATCTCAGCCAGTGCGGTAATCCAGGTCACTGCGTTTTCCGTGTGTTCGGAGTTTACCAGAACGCTGATCTTGATTGGTTCGTATGCTACCTCAAGCTCTGTCGACAAATCCTTTGAAGTAATGGAAATGCTGTAGGGATCTTCCGGATCTCCTAACTTCTCGAAAACATCGGCCGGAAGAATCTCGCTTAAATTGGCAAAATACTCTTCCTTGTTCGCAAAACTGTCGATATAGATTTCGGAACCTACCAGCACATCTATGGCCCTTGCCGCCACCTTGGTGGTAAAGGACATCTGGCTGTAGGATTCCAGGGCTGCCCCGTCTCCTTCTGTGCGAAGGCTCTCATCTACTGTAACGATCTGGTAAGGGTCATCCTGGATTCCCAGAATATTTTCAACCGCTTCCTCTGCACCGGCCTGGTTCATGCCATAGGAATCAATGACCATCATCGTAAGGGCAGTTTCAATCTGGGCATTGTCATAAATATCCTTCGCCGCAAAAATAAGTACGATCACGCCTACGATGGCTGCCATCTGCGGCTTATAATAAGCCCAGATATAGCCAAGCTTGGCGCCAAGGCCCATGCCTGCCAGCTTCTCTTTTTCTAACTGGCGCTTCTCCTTTTTCGTCAGATCAGATTCGTGTTTGTTGTGGATATCATTCTCATCGATCTGCTTTGGTTCTTCCTGATTCTCATCCTTTAATTCGATTCTCATTTGTTCTCCTGTGTTCTGTGATCTTAATGTTACTATTCTAACACCATTTTAAAGTTTTGAACAGTCTCACATGAGAAATCACAGTTCTTTCACACTTTTTCACAAAACGGGCATGTCGCCTGCCGGCATCACTTCTCATGCCCGCAGCCAGCTTGTATCCAGTCTTGCCAGCAGCCTTGCGTTGTGGTACGCCATGCGAAGGGTCAGGCATGTCCTGCCAAGATATTTGGTACCGTCCGGGGTTTTCATACAGGCAAGGGCAAGGTCCGGGACGCCGGGATTTTGCAGGCAGATGGGAATCAGGAGCTGGATGGAATGATTATAATACTGAGGGATTGCCGCCTTGTAGTCCGACTCCAAGATTCGCCTTGTCTGCTGCAGCGCCCCGTCAAAAAGCTGCACCCGCATGCCGCTTTCCCGCACAGCCGCAGGCAGGCGCTGCACATTTTCCTCATCATCAAAAATATGCTCATACTGGGGCACCACAGGCAGCTTGGTGTCGAACACCAGATCCGAAGGATTTTCCACGTAGCTGGCACGCGGAGGCAGGTCCTTTATTTTGATTTTCAAAAGCGAATAGTCCGTGTAGAATCCTTCCAGAAACCATTTCTGTCTGTCCGGCACAACATTGGGAACAAAGTAAGCATAAATAGGCTGATAATACTGATTAAAGAGTCCTGTATGAAAAAGGGCGTATTCTTTTTCCTCTGTCACCTTGCCCTCCTCATACAGTCTGCGAAAGGTGTTTTCCAGATACCCTTTCAGGATCCCGTTGTCCCCGGAGTCTCCGAAACTCCACTTTTCCGGGGCGATCCTGGCCAGGTTCTGAATCTGACGGTTATAATTTCCGCAGTAGGTGAAATCGAATAGATTCATATTGACCTCCTGTCCGTTTTTCTTCTCTTCTTTACATTTTATTGTGGAAAATAGCTGGCAGAACTGCCAGTTTCAGGAAAAAGTCCCGCGTTTGCGGCCTTGGATAAAGGGTAGCATATTCGGTGGAAAAGCTCAAGAAAAAACGTTCGACTCATTGTGACAACATAAGCCGACAACACTCATAATCGTGCAAAATCAGCGAAAAAGACGGCATTAGACTGCATACGGTTGTCTGCAGCTATCCTTCCCCCTTGCGCATCGAACTTATATTTCTTATAATACTGCTATAGAAAAAGGGTCGGGCAGCTTTCCCGGCCCGGGAGGTATCCTTTGAAAAAAGACGGCTACTATTCTTCCGGTCAGTTCGCGCGGATGGCAGGGGTGACCCTTCGCACCATCCGGTACTATGACCAGCACGACATTCTCAAACCATCCCTTGTCACAGAGGCAGGGGCAAGATTTTATACAGACGGGGATTTTGCAAGGCTGCAGCAGATCCTGCTTCTGAAGTACCTTGGCTTTTCCCTGGAGGATATCCAGGAAATGACCATCGAAGACCCGGACAGCCATTTTATGCTGAATGCCTTAAATATCCAGCTGAAACTGGTCCAGGACCGGATCGAGCAGATGCAGCTGGTGGAAAAAACCTTAAAGGACACGGCACAGGCCATTTCCGAGGAACACACCGTGGACTGGAGCCGCATGCTGGACCTGATCCACCTGACCGTTATGGAAAAAAGCCTGAAAAACCAGTATCAGAATGCATCCAACATCTCCTCCAGGATCAACCTGCACAGCCTTTATTCCGTAAATAAGGAAGGCTGGTTTCCCTGGATCTTTACCCGTTGCCAGATTCAGCCGGGCATGCGCATTCTGGAGCTTGGCTGTGGAGACGGCGCCCTTTGGACCCAGAATCTTTCCCGGCTTCCAAAGGATGTGCACATTACTTTGTCGGATATTTCAGAAGGCATGCTCCGTGATGCCAGACGTGCCATCGGAGGAAAAGATCCCCGCTTTTCCTTCAAGGCATTTGACTGCCACAATATTCCATCCAAGCTTGGCACCTTTGATCTGGTGATCGCCAACCATGTGCTTTTCTACTGTGAGGATGTGGGAAAAGTGTGCCAAGGCGTCAGCAAAATCCTAAATCCAGGGGGAAGGTTCCTTTGCAGCACCTACGGCTCCGGCCACATGCGGGAAGTCAGCCTGCTGGTCCAGTCCTTTGACGAGCGCATTGTCCTTTCCGCGGACAGCTTGTACGAGCGCTTCGGCCGGGAAAACGGCGCAGATATCCTTTCCCCGTATTTCGGAAAAATCACCTGGCAGTCCTATGAGGATGAGCTGATCGTCACAGATGCGGAGCCTTTGATTTCCTATATTCTGTCCTGCCACGGCAACCAGAACCAGTATCTGCCCGACCGCTACAAGGATTTTCGCGCCCATGTGAAGAAAAAAACCGAGCATGGCTTCCACATTACCAAAGACGCAGGGATGTTTCTTTGTGAAAAAGTAACAAATTTGAAATAATTGTAAAAAAGCCCTTGAAGGTAACGTAAGGTCACCTTTTATAATGTAGTTACACAGCAAGGGTCAGGATCTGCGTAAATTTTGTCCTGACTGTAGAAATCATGCAAAGGAGAATGTTTTATGAAGGGAATTATTTTAGCCGGAGGATCCGGTACCAGACTTTACCCGTTAACCATGGTTACTTCCAAGCAGCTTCTTCCAATTTATGATAAACCAATGATCTACTATCCAATGTCCGTTCTCATGAACGCAGGGATCCGTGACATCCTGATCATTTCCACACCGCAGGATACCCCTCGTTTTGAGGAGCTTCTTGGCGATGGTCACCAGTTCGGCGTTCAACTTACCTATGCGGTACAGCCAAGCCCGGACGGACTTGCGCAGGCATTTATCATCGGCGAAGATTTCATCGGGGATGACTCTGTTGCCATGGTTCTTGGCGACAATATTTTCGCAGGACACGGCCTGAAAAAACGTCTGAAAGCAGCGGTTGAGAATGCAAGCACAGGCAGAGGCGCTACTGTATTTGGCTACTATGTAGACGATCCGGAGCGTTTCGGTATTGTGGAATTCGACCAGAACGGCAAGGCCGTTTCCATTGAAGAGAAACCGGCTCATCCAAAGAGCAACTACTGCGTAACCGGACTTTACTTCTACGACAACAAGGTAGTAGAATATGCAAAGAACTTAAAGCCAAGCGCAAGAGGCGAGCTTGAGATCACAGACCTGAACCGCATTTACCTGGAAAAAGGCCAGTTAAATGTAGAACTTCTTGGTCAGGGCTTCACCTGGCTGGATACTGGTACACACGAGAGCCTTGTAGATGCTACCAACTTTGTAAAAACCGTAGAGACTCACCAGCATCGTAAAATCGCATGCCTGGAGGAAATCGCTTATTTAAACGGATGGATTTCCAAAGAAGAGGTTATGGAAGTTTACAATATTCTCAAGAAAAACCAGTACGGCCAGTACTTAAAGGACGTTCTTGACGGCAAGTACATGGATGTACTTCACTAAGCACCTCAAATTAGGGGCAAAATATCTTTTGCTCCTAACTTTATAATGACACGAAAAGGAGAATTCACAATGAACATTATCGTTACCGGCGGCGCCGGATTCATCGGAAGCAACTTTATTTTCCACATGTTAAAAAAATACCCGGACTACCGCATCATCTGCCTGGACTGCCTGACCTATGCAGGCAACCTTTCCACTTTAGCTCCGGTTATGGACAACCCCAATTTCCGTTTTGTAAAAGAGAGCATCACAGACCGTGAGGCCGTTTACAAGCTTTTTGAGGAAGAGCATCCGGATATGGTTGTAAACTTCGCAGCAGAAAGCCATGTTGACCGTTCCATCGAAAACCCGGAGGTTTTCCTGAACACCAACATTATCGGTACCGCAGTGCTGATGGACGCATGCCGCAAATACGGCATCAAACGTTATCATCAGGTTTCCACTGACGAGGTTTACGGTGACCTGCCTCTTGACAGACCGGACCTGTTCTTCACAGAGGAGACCCCGATCCATACAAGCAGCCCGTACAGCTCCTCCAAGGCATCCGCTGACCTTCTGGTACTTGCTTACCACAGAACCTACGGCCTGCCGGTTTCCATCAGCCGCTGCTCCAACAACTACGGACCATATCATTTCCCGGAAAAACTGATTCCGCTTATGATCGCAAACGCATTAAATGACAAACCTCTTCCAGTTTACGGAAAAGGTGAGAATGTCCGCGACTGGCTGTATGTTGAGGACCACTGCCGTGCCATCGACCTGATCATCCACAAGGGCCGTGTCGGTGAGGTTTACAACGTAGGCGGACACAACGAGATGAAAAACATCGACATTGTCAAGATCATCTGCAAGGAGCTTGGCAAACCGGAAAGCCTGATCACTTACGTAACAGACCGTAAAGGACATGACATGCGCTACGCCATCGACCCGACCAAGATCCACAACGAGCTTGGCTGGCTGCCGGAGACCAAATTCGCTGACGGCATCAAAAAGACCATCCAGTGGTACCTGGACAACAAGGAGTGGTGGGAGACCATTATTTCCGGCGAATATCAGAATTACTACGAAAAAATGTACGGCAACCGCTAAGGAGGGCTGACAGATATGAAACTGTTTGTAACAGGTGTGGCAGGTCAGCTTGGCCACGATGTAATGAACGAGCTTGATAAGCGCGGATACGAAGGGGTAGGCTCTGACCTTGCCCCCCAGTACAGCGGAATCCAGGATGGATCTGCTGTTACCAGAATGCCTTACGTTTCCGTGGATATTACAGATGCAGCTGCTGTAGAAAAAGCCATCACAGAGGCTGGCGTGGACGGCGTGGTCCACTGCGCGGCATGGACAGCTGTAGATGCAGCTGAGGATGAGGACAAGCAGGAAATCGTCCGCCGCGTCAACGTTCTTGGCACAGAGAACATTGCAAAGGTCTGCAAAAAGCTTGGCATCAAAATGATGTATCTTTCCACAGACTATGTGTTTGACGGTCAGGGCACCACTCCGTGGGAGCCGGACTGCAAGGCATACAAGCCTCTGAATGTTTACGGTCAGACCAAGCTGGACGGCGAGCTTGCCGTTTATCACAATGTTGATAAATTCTTCATCATCCGTATTGCATGGGTATTCGGCAAAAACGGCAAAAACTTTATCAAAACTATGTTAAACGTGGCAAAAACTCACGATACCTTAAAGGTTGTCAACGACCAGATCGGTACCCCTACTTATACCTATGATCTCGCCCGTCTCATGGTGGACATGATCCAGACAGACAAATACGGCTATTATCACGCAACTAACGAGGGCGGTTACATCAGCTGGTATGATTTCACAAAAGAAATCTTCCGTCAGGCTGTAGAGCTTGGACATACAGAGTATGCAGAAGACAAAGTTACAGTTCTTCCGGTAACCACTGCAGAGTACGGCATTTCCAAGGCTGCACGCCCATTTAACAGCCGCCTGGATAAGAAAAAGCTGGTGGAAAACGGATTCACTCCTCTTCCCACCTGGCAGGATGCACTTTCCAGATATCTGAAAGAGATTGAGTTCTAAAGCACAGCGGAGCCGCGACAGTTCACACTTGCTTGATATACGAAATTCAACATAATAAAGAAAGCAGCCAGTTCTTTCAGGTTCTGAACACAGAACTTATATATTAAAAGAATTGGCTGCTTTTTTATCTGCATTTTCGCCAGCATCAGAAGCTGCGAAACCGCCTTTTATTTTCTTGTTTTTCTCTGGTACGGACTGGCGCTGTTTTTCTTCTTTTTCTTTTTGTTTTCGCCGTAGTAGTCCTCTAAGTACTCTTCAATTACCTCGTCCTCATCCACCGAATATTCATCCAGAATCTCTTCCATAGCATCCGGGTCATCCTCCGGAAGCTCATCATTTTCCAGGTCAAAACCGTTCACTCCATAGTCCAGATCATCCTCCTGGTCATATTCCTCGTAGGTGTCCCGGCGCTTTCTTCCTGACTGGCGAACTTTCCTTGGTGCTTCGTCCTCTTCCTGGAAATCGGTGTCCGATTCTTCTTCGTATACTGCAGGTCTTCTCTTTTGGGAAGTTCTTCTGGAATTCTCAGCTTCTCCCTCGTCCTCATCCTCGTATTTCAGCCTGTTGATTGCAAACTGAATCAGCATTCCCACCAGGGCAAAGCCGATGGAAAAGATGATTCCAAAAGGAATTTCCTCCATATTTGTCAGCTTGGCAGTGGCAAAGCCGCTTAAAATTCCGCCGAGGATACTGGTTCCCACAATGATCACTTCCCGCTCATAGCGAAGGGCAAGAAAACCAAGCCCCACACCGGTCAGCAGGCACAGGAAAAAGGTAAAGGATGTGGTAGGATGGATCAGGTAAATGGTTACTGTCAGCCCAATTCCGGCACCGATGATAAAAATACCAGCCTTAAAGATGGCAAAGGATATTACCGCAAGGACTACGCCTGCGATCAGCATAACCACCACATAAATGGTTTTGTCGCTGGCTCCCGCCTCATATACGCCGAAGAAGCCAGCCCCGACGCCCATCAGAAAGCCAAAGATCATCATCCAGAACCGAAGAAGCCGGTAGCCCAGAATACAGTTGACCAGACCAAATACAAGCACGATTCCAAAGAACGCCATTGCCAGCGTCCCGGCTGCCTGCATGTCATGGATTCTGGCGGCAATATTTAAAACATTTTTCAGAATATCTGTCATAAGTAACGCCTCCTCCCACAATTGATTCTATGATGTTAGGGGCAAAAGGTCTTTTGCCCCTAACTTGATATCCACGAATTGCTCCGCTGCAAAGCAGCTTCCGCAATCCTCATTATATACTATTTTTTTCAAAACACTGTAATCAGAACATATAATAAATAGTTTTCATATTTTCCAGAATGCCATAGTGATATTCCACCTGATTCATTCCATATAGGGTCATATAATATCTGGCAGTTTCCTGAATGGAGTCCCCGTTGATCCACTCTGCCTTGGCCGCATCAAAAGCTTCCTGAGTGGAAAACTTAAATCTCACTACCGCCGCCCCGTTATTCAGCCGCATCTGACAGTACGCCAGGATCTCCTGGTAATCATAGGTGTCAAAGCACCCCTGGTTCAGCACATAGAAATTCTTAGCAGTAGCCGTACATTCCGGTAAAGTAAATTCACTGGACGGCGTGTAAGTCATCTCATATTCCTTTGGGAAGGGACATAGATAATCATACAGGATCGTCTTGTGTTCTGCAAGCTGAACCGCATCTCCTTCCAGAAATTCCGGCTGATCCCCGTTGGTGGCATCAAAATAATAGTAATCCCCATCCAGCAAGATGATGTTCCAGGCATGCCCCTCTGTGCTTCCCGCCGTGCTGCCCTCCACATAGATGCAGGGAACTCCCAAATATTCCAGAAGATACTGGGCAGCGCCTGCGTACCCGGCACACACCGCCTGTTTTTTCCAGAAGATGCCTGCCATGCTCTGGTCATCCTCAGACTCCTGGTACTCTGCGGTATTGATCAGATAGGTATACACTGTTTTGGCTTTTTCGTAGTCATCTGCCCCCTCTGGAAGCAGCGCACTTACCTCCTGACAGGCATTTTCCGCCGCCTTTTGGATTTCTTCGATCTCTTCCTCTGTGTAGCTGTATCCCGGGGAAAAGGTACAGTAATTGCCGTCTGAGAATGTGGTTTTGTAAACCGACTTCCGGTTATGGACCCAGAACAGTTCCGGGTGATCCATAAGAACCGCATGATAGACCCGGTTTACCGTGTCATCTTCATAGACCGTAAGGTAAAATTCCTTCTCCCGGTTCTGGATCCCGGTAAGCATTTCCCGGTATCCCCGCTGCTCCTCCTCTGTCAAAAGCCCGAAATAATATTCCTGGCGGCCGGACTGTTCATCCGTCCCGGCAATCTTCTGCTTTCTTAGCTCCCGCACTTCTTTGGGCTCTCCCGAAAAAATCTCAGGAGCATTTTCAAAAAGCTTTTCTCCCGCCTTTTCCAGAAGGCTTCCAGGCTCATACTGCTGCTGATACACATAAATTCCCACCAGAACCGCCGCTGCAAACAGAATGATAAAAATAAGCTTCCAGGGATTTCTTTTTCGCATTTGGCCTCCTTATCCCAGCTGCCGGATCCGCTCCAGAATGTCTCTGGTATTTTCCCGGAACAAAAGTTCCTTGTTGTAACGGTAATATCTCTCGCAGGAGTACTCCTGAAGGAAGGAAACTGCCGGGCTGCTGGTATTCAGCTCTGTGATAAACACCACCAGCTCCTGTCCTCCTGCAAAAGCGCTTTCCATAAAATCAAAGGCATATTCCAGCTGTCTGGCTGCCTGGTCAAAATCTTCGTCATACTTTTCCTTAGACTCATTAAACCACTGGCGAAGAAAAGCGAAGGCTGCTTCCCCGTCCTGGACATTTTCTTTTTTCAGGTTCATCACGTAGCGCTCCAAAGTGTCCAGCACCTGCTGGTCGTGATGAATGTCTTCCCTGGACAAAAGCCCTGCCTTCTTTCGGGCGGCGGACTCTGCCTGATAACGGTTCTTCACATCCTCAAGATAAACCACAGGCTGCTCCCTCTGGCCTTCCATAAGAGGCTCCTTGCTTTCCTTTAAAATATCAAAAACAGCGGCAAGCACATCTTCTTCCTCGCGGACCATTTCAAACCCCTTGTTCAGCCTGGAAAGAAGAAGCCCGGTGACGCTCAGCTTCTCGTCAAAGGATGCGTGAGCTGCCTTTTTCACCAGAATATCGTCGATGCGGCCATTTAATACCTCATCGATCTGATAATCTGTGCGGTACTTATAAAACAGCTCCAGATAATTGGCAAAATCCCTGGCGATCTGAGGATGCTGGATGTACTGGCCAGCCACCTCCCGATCCACCGTTTTATCCAGCTTCTCGTAGACCTGGATCAGCCTGGAAAGATCCTCCCAGCCTCTTGGTGTGGCGAAATTTTTGCCGTCCACAGTACTTTCCATCTTGTAGAAATTGGCAGGCCTTGTGTTCAGATAGGAAATCACGGCAGGGTGCACACCAGCTGTATAGGCATACTCTCTCCACGCATCAAAATCCGGCTCCACCTGGATCTTTTTCACACGGTCCATGGTCACCACATCAAATTCCCGGACGGATTTGTTGTATTCCGGCGGGTTTCCTGCTGCCACGATCAGCCAGCCCTCCGGGATCTTATGGCTTCCGAAGGTTTTGCACTGGAGAAACTGCAGCATGGCAGGGGCCAGCGTCTCGGAAACGCAGTTGATCTCATCGATAAAAAGGATTCCTTCCCTTAGTCCGGATTCCTGGATTTTTTCATAAATGGAAGCCACGATCTCACTCATGGTATACTCTGTAACCGCCATTTCCCTGCCGTCAAATTCCTTTTTGGAAATAAAGGGCAGACCGATGGCGCTCTGTCTGGTGTGATGGGTGATGGTGTAGGATACCAGGCCCACCTTGCATTCCCTGGAAATCTGCTCCATGATCTGGGTCTTGCCGATTCCAGGTGCCCCGATGAGAAAAATGGGACGCTGTGCCATCACCGGGATCTCGTACTCCCCGTACTCATTTTTCAGAAGGTAAGCTTCTATTGTATTTCGAATCTCTTCTTTCGCTCGCTTAATATTCATAATCTCTCTCCTCGTATTGCCAAAATCCACATCCACGTCTGGATCATCTTACTTCTCCAGATCCTCACTGTCCAGAATCAGTTTAATAGCCCAGGGCGGCACATCAATGTCCTGGTAATCCTCCTTCATGAAAACGAAAGCCGTCTCGTAAGGAGGCATTTTGGCAGGATAGATTCCATAGCCGTCTGTAAAATAGATCAGTCCCCGAAGCTTTGTAAATTTCTTCGCCCTCATCAGCTGCTCCACATAGGCAAAGGCCGGTCTAAAATCCGTACCCCCTCCCCCTTTCACAGTAAAATGGGACATATATTCCTTTAACTGCATGGCATTCTCAATGACCACATCGGACTGGATCTTCTCATCGCACTGGAGAATATGCACATGAATCCGCCTGAAATAGCTCTCCGATTCACTGAGCACGCTGTAGGTCTCCTCCAGAAACTTCTGTACCAGTTCACCCTTACAGGACATGGAAGTGTCGATGACGATGACGAAATCCTCCACCTTCCGTTCTTCCTTGGTCTCCAACGGCTCGATCAGGGGCATGTTGCCATACAGATTCATTCCATAATTGTAAAATATATAATCGAAAGTGTCCATATCCACTTTCATTTCTTCTTTCAAAACAGAGAACTTCCGCAGAAATTCCCTGTAATCATAGCGGTTCCGGTTCTGCGCCCGAAGCTGGTCCGCAAGGGTCTCCCCGCCCTGTCCAGCTTCTTTGGAAAAGGTCTCCATCTCGGTCTGCATGCGGTTCCTGATGTCATCCCAGTTCTTTTTCCTCTGGGACATCTGAGGGCTGTTTGGATGGTTCTCGTACCATTTACTATGGTCATCCTGGGAAAATTCCCTTCGCAGCTCCTGCATTTTGTTCTCCGGCAGATGCAGGGTCTGAAGCCGTCTGTAAATCCGCTGAGCGGTAGGCACTTTGCCCTCTTCTAAGATCAGGGAAAGTGCCTGGCGCTTCACCATGGAGGCTGGCTGATGGACGCATTTCAGATAAAGGCCGTCAATCATGTTCTCCACCGCAATGTCGCAGGCAAGATTCCAGTACTGGACATCCACTGCCGGATTCCCCTCACTGTCCCGCTCTGGAAACACATGGAGAAAAATACAGTGCAGCAGGCTGTGCAGATAAACACGGTTCACCTTCTCCGTCCCTTTTTTGAACAGCTCCATCAATTCTTCCGGCTGATAATACAGCACGTTTCCATCCGTTCCCACAGGATGTATGCCCATCTCCCCTACAAAAGGAAGGGCCGCCAGCGCACTGTCCAGAAACCGCATGTTCAGATACAGCTGGTTCCTTGCTCCGGTCAGGATATCCTGGCAAATGGCCTCTGCCGCAAGGGCCCGCTGCTGGGCATCGTGAATGGGATTTACCTTAAATGTTCCTGAATCACTCATAAGTCAAAGCTTCTCCTTCTGGATGGAAAATGGACTCTCTGGTATTCCATCAGCATACTGAGGATTTCTGAGGCGTGGGAAGCATTTGCCTGATCCATAAGACCGGCAAACAGCTCTCTTTGGTCCAGCGTTAAAGGGTAAGTATGAAGAAGCCATTCCAGCTCTTTGCCCCGCTTCTGCCGGATAAACGCTGAAGCGATCTGTGCCATATGCTCCTGCAGATACTGTTCATACTGGGCTTTGGCCTTGGCGGTAAGCCCTACTGGCCAGTACAGCCTTCCGTACACCATTTCCCGGAGAAAATCCGGAGATTCCTGGGCCCTGGCAAGCTCAAAGCGCTTGTCGTATTCCAGGAAGTGGAACACTTTTCCCTGAAAACAGTTCCGGTAATAAAGGCCGCTTCCGTGTACCTCAGTCATTAAAATCCTGGCGGGGGTATTCTCCACGCCCTCCTCGTAATATTCCGGGAACCAGAGCATGGCCTCCACCTCCCCGTAAAGGTGCACCTGCAGTTCTTCTCCCATCTCGGAAAGAATCTCCTTCAGACCGGATTCCTGGCTGTTCATCTGCACTTCCATCCTGCGGATCTTGTGACAGCCTGTGAAGGCTCCGCTTCCAAGATCTGTGAAATCACTGGAAAACCACAGTTCTTCCAGCTCCCGGCAATTGTAAAAGCCGTATCTGCCGATCTTCCATACGCCGGAAGGAATGCGGATCACCTGGCAGCTTTTGCCGGAAAACAGATATTCCGCCAGCTCGGTAACCGGAACTCCATCAATTTCACCGGGAATTTCCACGATCTGCGGATTCCCGTCTATTTCCATGACCACAGCGTGATCCCCCTGAATGTCAAAGGTAAATCCGCTGTCTGTATGCTTTTTCATGTTGGATAAGCTCCTTTAATATGGTAATGTAAAAAAGACGTAACTGTTCAGTACCTTCACAGTTACACGCTTCGCGATGCACAGAAAGCATGCTTTGCATGATTTCGCGCCGCAATTCTCGGGTTTTCTGTGAACTACGTTCACAAAAAACACCTCGCGGAATGCTACCTTCTGAATAGTTACAAAAATACTTGCTATTTTTTCTCATTAAGATTAAACTCTATAACATGATGTTAGGGTCAAAAAGTCTTTTGCCCCTAACTTGATATCCACGAATTGCTCCGCTGCAAAGCAGCTCCCGCAATTCTCATCATAACATATAACGATTTCAGTGAATCAAAAAACGTCACTTCGGAGGAATTTTTCATGAGTACCAAAATCCCTATTGAAACTTCAGCCAGGCATATCCATGTCTCCCAGGAGGATTTCCGTTTCCTTTTCGGGGAGGATGCCCAGCTTCATTATACGAAGGAACTAAGCCAGCCCGGACAATACCTCTGCCAGGAACGCCTTACCGTAAAAGGTCCCAAAGGCGAATACCAGAATATGGCTCTTCTTGGTCCCTTCCGTAAAGAGACCCAGGTGGAGCTTTCCCTTACCGATACCCGGAAGATCGGGCTTCCCGGCGTGATCCGCCAGTCCGGCGACACTACTGGCTCCCCAGGCTGCACTCTGATCGGCCCCAAGGGTGAACTGACCATCGACCACGGCGTGATCGTTGCCAAGCGGCACATCCACATGACCCCGGCCGATGCCGTCACTCTTAAGGTAAAAGACAATGACGAGGTCTTCGTCCTTACCAAAAGCTACGGCCGCGCCTTGATCTATGCAGATGTGGTAGTCCGTGTGGACTGGAGCTACCGCCTTGCCATGCATGTGGATACCGACGAGGCAAATGCTTTCTCCAACCAGACGGAGCCTTACGGCGTGATTGTAAAGTTCTTCGACGGTAATTATAATACGGACAAATGGATCGAGGATGTATTATCCGGTATCAACCGATAAGGGAACCTCCCCGATTGCTATTGTTCTTTGCCTGCACAGTAACTTTTCAAACGCACATTCCTACGATAGCAAAAGTGCTTCCTGCCCGCCATCGGGTATGGAAGCACTTTTTTCATCACTGAACAATTGTCGCTAAAAGCATCTCCTGGAGACGGTTGGCAACCATAATGCCTGTAAAGTCTCCCTCCTGCAGCATCTCCGCTGATACGCTGCCATCGGAGCCGACACTCTGGACTTCCATCTCTGCCGCATCTCCATATGTCACCTGATTGAATACGCTTACCTGCTTGCCGGCGTCAAACAGCTCCTGAAGGCTGTTGGCCACATACAGACTGCTAGGTGAAATCGTTCCGTTTCCGGAAGGATCTATGGTAACGGTATCCAGGTCTCCTGTATTGGACAGATTTGCGTTGATCAGACTCTGAAGGTTATTGGATACGTCAATTCCTGTAATATACTGTGCACTGGTGATTGCCTGGCCGCTCTTTCTCATCTCCTCTACCTGCTGTGCATTCGGATAGAAGGAGGGCTGACGAATATAACGGAAGCTTGCACTGTATGCCTCTCCTACAGTAACGCCATTCTTACCGGAAGAACAGTGGACTACGATCCAGTCTCCCGCATCTGTCTTGCCGCAGATAATACCCACGTGGTTGGAGCTGCCGGCTTCCGGACCTCTCTGGAAAACCAGGTCTCCAGGCTGGGCGTCTGCCTCGCTTACCACATTGGCTCTCTCCCACTGGTCTGAGGTTCCGTTTCCCACCGCTGCGATCATGGCCTGGTCCCTGTAACCGTTGATCACAGACCAGGTAACAAAGCCGCTGCAGTCAAGTCCGTAGGCACGAAGAGATCCGGTACTCTGACTTCCCTCTGCAGTCACCTGCTCCACACTTCCCCAGTATGGGTCCATGCCGATGGTGGCGGATTTGCCGCCCCAGAAATAGCCAACCTTGCCCACCAGGGAATAGGCAGCTGTGATTACATTCACACGCTCCTCTGAAACGTCATCTCCCACGCTCTGTCTTACAAACCCCCTGGCAGCTGTGACAGTGGCGCAAAGAAGCTTGCAGTCTGTCTCCAGGTACTTCTTGAGCACACCTCGCTCTTCCTTGGGAATCTTGTTCTTCTTGATGTAATCATTAATATGGTAGCAGCCATATGTAACCCTACGGGAATCATTCTCATCCCGCACAACCGGATTCATCTCTTCAAAAATCCGGGCAAGAGCTTCCTTACAAGACCCATCCAGTGTGTAGGAGGTAACGCCCTGAAGGCTCTGCTCATAGATATACACGGCAAGAATGTCCTGCCAGTTGCGTACCAGAAGAGAATCTGCGGAGGTGGTCACACCCCCTGTGGTATCGGATACATCTGTAAGCAGTTTCTTCACCTTGTATTCAGACTCGATCTGATCCATGATATCTGCAAAATCATCGGAAAAGGTCAGCTGATAATTATCCTTAAGACTGTTCAGATAAAACTCCTTGCCGGCATGAAGATTGGTGGCATAATAAACAGGGGTTCCCTGGATTGCCTGGACATCTTCCGGAGTCACGGTAGGCGTAGGTGTGGGCGTAAGATTGATGGTCGCCTCCATCTCGGTCAGCAGCTGGTAATTGGTAACCGCTGCCTTCTCCTGATCTGTAAAGCTGTCGTAGGTCGCCCGAAGCTGCTTTACCTCTTCGATCTTCCCTTCGCTGAGTTCTTCCTGGAAGGTCTTATCAATGGATTCGATAAGGGCCTTTACTTTCTTCTGGCTCTCCTCAGATAATTCCGGGAGAATGGTGGGGGTTACACTGGGTTCCGGGGTCACGCTTGGTTCTGGTGTTATGCTAGGTTCCGGAGTAACCGTAGGTGTCACATCCGGGTCTTCCCCGGGTTCCGGCGTCACGGTAGGTGTTATATCCGGAGTCTCGCTGGGCTCTGGTGTCACGGTAGGCGTCACATCCGGCTCCTCCCCCGGCTCTGGTGTCACGGTAGGCGTCACATCCGGGGTCTCCCCTGGCTCTGGTGTCACGGTTGGTGTGTCATCCGGGGTCTCACTGGGCTCTGCTGATTCAGAAGGCTGCGGCGTCTGAGTAGGATCTGCCGGTACCTGGGCAGATGCTTCTGCTGCTTCTGCGGGCTGCGCTGCAGGCATCTGAGTAGGTGCCGCTGTAGGAGTCTGGGTAGGTGCTGCTGTCGGCACCTGTGTAGGCACCGTAGCCTTAGCTGCAGCTGTTTCCTGTGCTGTCTCATCTGATTGTATCGCTGCTTCTGTTACTGACAAGGATGTCCCGTCTGCTGCCAGGACACCAGCCGGACCTGCCAGAGACAGGGCTGCTGCCATGGTGACACATAAACATTTTGTCAGGTATTTATTCTTCATATTTAAAAGATGCTCCCTTCTATCTATGAACATCCCTTTACTCCCCTAATATAAAGGTATGCATTTTTACTGCAAAAACAGTTCGTCTTAAATATTAACACGAATTATTGTAGCATACTAGCCCTTCTAAATCAACCGTCCTCAAAATATCCGGCTGGATTTTCGTAAATTTTCATTTTTTGTTCACAGAATAAGGACAGAGCAAAAAGGTATTTCCCCCATCCCTTCTTTCCATAGAACAGACCTGTACGCAGGCAAAAAGAGCCGTCAGGATCGGTCTTCCGCAGAACAGATTCTGTGGATTCCCGGTACCTGACGGCTCAAAATGACTTCGATGCGATCAGCACGCAACCGGAAACAGAATATTCTCGCTGCCCAGCCGGACTGCTGCCAGCTGCAGGATTCCATGAATGACCTGTGAACAGATTCTGAGAATATACTGAATATCTTCTACAATATTTCTTTCCTTGAGAAGATACCCTTCATGCGCTTTCTTAATGTATGCCACAAGCTCCTGGAAACTTCCGAAGTAAACCGGAATGATGGTCAGCTGTGCTGCCGCTCCGCTGTTTATGTAGCGCTTCAGATAGTTCTTAAGGTGCTTCTCGTATTTATTATGTTCATACAGATTGCCAGTGAAGTTCTTATTATGGGGAAAAGTGAAATAATCCGCCATATAATGCATGACTTCTCCGGCTCTGCGCCAGTAAACGCGTTCCTTGCACTCCTGGGGACTACTGTTGACAAGAGCCTCCATCTTCCTCTGCACCTCATCAAAGGTACCGAAATACTCATGCTTCTTCGTCAGAAAAGACGGCTTGATGTCTGGAAGGATACTTCCCAGGCAGAACGCCTTTCTGTGGGACTGCAGGCTCTTTGTAGCAGGCATCTGGTCTGCCAGATATCTAGCTACCAGTATATGGGATTTCTTACGCAATCGTTTCCTCTTCTTTCCTGTTCTTATCCATTGTACCAGATAAGAATCATCAAACTGTAAAAAGCGTTTGTATGTGCTTTTTCGGTTAACGTCATCAATATCTAATATAGCAGAAACTTATGTAAATTTCAAAATAAATTTTCATGATTTTCTGTGAATTTTTTTCCTTCTGCACGAACAGGTTGCACAAGAATTAGTCTTGGCTTACCACCTGAACGATAACCGGAATTTTGCAGCTGCAACCTGCTCTTGTTTTTTCATGTCATATATTGTATGATTAGAAAGAATGATGCCAGGCGGCAGACACTTCTGGCATCCTACTATAATGAGTTTCATAAAGGAGGAATTTTATGTCAGGCCATAAACCGCATACGAACAAGGGGCTGGCAGTTGCAGCTGTTCTTATGTGTCTTGGCTGCGGAATTGCCTTTACACAGTCTTCCGCAGCGCCCTCTCCCATTGAGGACACCAAGGCGCCGGATATGTTCGTAACAGGGAATGCGGATGATTCCGCACTCCAGTCTGGTGGCGGGACAGCTTTGGATACCGATCATACAGAAGGGGAACAGCAGACAGAAGAGCCATCTTCGGCACCTGCCGATACCCCCACCCCGGAGCCATCTCCTACAGAACAGCCGGAAGCCGTGATCACAGCTTCACCGGAAGCTTCTGAAGGAACCTGGACCCCAGTTGGAAGCAGCTGGTACTTCATGGTAAACGGCGCAGGATACACCGGATGGCTGACCGATACCGACAGCCGCCGCTATTATTTTGACGCAAACGGCGTGATGCAGACCGGATGGCTGGAGCTGGATGACAGCCGCTACTATCTGAACGCCGACGGAGTTCTGCAGACAGGTGATGTCACCATAGACGGACAGGTTTATCATTTTGATGCCAACGGGGTACAGCAGGGTGATCCTACAGACGGCAGTTCTGATACCGGACTGGTATTTTATATGAACACAGCTTCCGGGGAACAGGCTTCTTCCGCAGAAGGCACCGCAGATCCTATAGCTTCTGCAGCAGGTGATTCCTCATCTGCAGCGGAAGCTTCTGTTTCATCTGAAGGGGACGGTGAGCAGCCGCCAGAACCAACACCTACGCCAGAACCAAAGGGAATGATCGCCCTTACCTTTGACGACGGGCCAAGTGATTTCACCGACCGTCTGCTTGACTGTCTGGAAGCCAATAATGCAAGGGCTACTTTTTTCCTGGTAGGCCAGGAGATCGAATACTTCCAGGAGCCTCTGTCCAGAATGGAGGAACTTGGCTGTGAGATTGGCAACCATTCCTTTGATCACGCAGATCTTGCCACCCTTTCCGCAGAGGACGTGACCAGCCAGCTTTCCCGCACAGATGAAGAGATTCAGAATCTGGTGGGACATAGCGCTACTGTGGTGCGCCCGCCCTATGGTTCTTTTAATGATACTGTAGCAGGGATTGCTGCAAGACCTCTGATCATGTGGTCTGTGGATACCCTGGACTGGGAGACGCAGAATGCGGATTCTACTGTCCAGAATGTGATGGATAATGCCCAGGATGGCGCGATCATCCTGATGCACGATATTTTTAAGGAATCTGTAGATGCTGCGGAGGTCTTTATTCCACAGCTGATCCAGGAGGGATATCAGCTGGTTACAGTCAGTGAGCTGGCTGCGGCCAAGGGTATCACACTGGAAGCCGGAACTTCCTATGGAGCTTTCTGATTTTTAACCTGTTTAAAATACTTCAGGAAAAAACCTGTTTCTCTGCAAAAAAAGAACTGCCCCAAATATACGGCAGTTCTTTTTATTTTGCATTATTCAGTTTTCTCTTGGAGAAGGCTGTTGTGAACGTAAGCTTCTGTACCATCGTAATCGATCTGTACCCACTCACCGTCCTCGCCTTTCTTCTCAACCTCAGTACCGGCGGATAAACCTCCCAGTATCTCCGCATCACTGCTGGCTGCTGCACGGACATTACAATCCTCTGTAACTACCAGAATCGTTCCCTCTGCTGTGTCCTCAGATCCGGTGTCATCTTCACCAAGTCCTTCAAGGAATGTGGTAAGTGCCGGGTCGGAAGCCTGTGCATCGTCATACAGCTTCTTCACCTTGTCCTTCAATTCCTTGACATCATCATCCTGTCGCAGAGAAACTTCATATTTCGTTATTTCGTCGCTGTCATCATGAACAGCGCCATCAATCTTCCAATTCCCGTCTGTGTCCTTCACTACGTAGAACTCAGCAAGCGCAGGTACCTTTGTATCAATCCCCTGACAGATGTAGTAAAAACAGGAATATACTACATAGGAATCGTCATCAAGCCCCTTTTTCGTGTAGATATCTCCAGCCTCATACCCTTCAATGTATTTCGCATTGGTAATCTTGGACTCATCTGATGGTGCAAGATTATCCACAAGAGTACGCAGCGTCGCAATATCTTTATCCCCCAGAGCTTTATAATAGCTCTTGATCAATGAAGTAATCTCTTCATTAGCCGTCTCCATGGGATTGGCGTCTTTCTTCCCGTCAGTCTCCCCATCATTTGCCGGAGAAGAAGGAACATTTCCCTGGTCGTTGTCTGCTGTCGTCTGATTCTCCACTGTGTCCTTACTGGAATCGCCCTTCCCGCTTCCCATAAATGCACGGACACCGAAGAACAGGACAACCACGATTAACAGAATCGCTCCGCCAAGCATAAAATAGCGAAGGTTATCTGATAACCATTCTCTGAAATTATCCAAGTTCTTGTCCTCCTTAATACAACGCACCGGAACGCCCGATCGTTCCAGGCAATACACCTGAAGGGAATCGAACCCCCGCACATGGTACCGGAAACCACTGCTCTATCCACTGAGCTACAGGTGCATAAAAAACTCGAGTTGTTGAATTATCAATGTACAACCACTTCGACTTTGAAAAGTATAGCACAATATCGGGCTGATGTAAAGTTTTTTCTTTTGGTTGAATATTTAGGTTTAATGGTGAAATAGGAAGAGAAATCCGGGTGAGGATTTCTCTTCGCCGATAATCCACTGTATTTCTTTCTCAGCCTGAAAAAACATCTGCTCCTGTCTTTACTTCCCGCTGAAATCCGGTGTTCCGTACAGGTTGTACGGGGTTGCCTGGTAGACGTAGTAAGATTATTGGTCTATACACCGTCTACATTGCAAAAGCCCAGTAAAATCAATGGGTTTCAGCCTTTAGCATTACACCAATTTCCGCTACTACACCATTTTTACTCCACAAAAATCAGCTGCAAAACTTAATGATTTTCTCATCGCCAGGTAAACCAACTTCAGCCGCAGGATCAGGCATATCAATGGTATTTTCTAAGAGCTGCATATCATCAACTTTTTTATGCTCCATAACTGATGTATATAAATCCATAGTCATCTGAAGAGAAGCATGTCCTAAGTAAGCTTGTACTGTCTTTGGCACAATCCCTGCCTCAAAGCACCTTGTTGCAAATGTATGCCTAAAGCAATGTCCAGAAAAAGAATCCATCAAATCAAGAGAATCCCTTGTAAGATTTACTTCCTGCACAATTCTGTTGATAGCTTCCAGATACAATTCTGCGTTTAATGGAGTACCATATTTTGTCGTAAACAACAAATCTGGAAATTCCAAATCAGTCTTACAAGTTTTTGCTATCACAACTTTATGCTGAATAATCTGCTTTTGCAATGCTTTTCTGCAATAAGAGTTAATCGGCACGGTTCTTTTGCTACACTCCGTCTTTGGCGGTCCCATGTGAAATGTCTTGCATATATCCCCATCCAGCTTTTGATACAGCAACGTATGATTCACATGAATGACATTGTTTTCCAGGTCAATGTCATCTTCTGTAAGAGCATATAGCTCTCCTGGACGCAGACCTGTATTCACCGCTACAACAAACATATTGTTGTAAAAAGTTCCAGCCGAACATTCAAAGAAATCTGTCTGATCTTCTTTGCTAAGAGCTTTTGTCTCTTTTTGTGGCTTATTCTTAGGAAGTCTTACACCTTTTGCTGGATTGCGGAGAAGGAACTGATCTTCCATGGCTCTGTCTAACATATCAATGAGAAGAATCTTTACTTTATTTAATGTCTCGTATTGATAGCCTTTTTTCGCCAAATTATTTAACAAATCTGTCACCATTAATTTAGTAATATTTACTAGACGTTTCTTTCCAAGAATAGGAGAAATCAGTCTGATATACATGGACTTATACATTGTCTTTGTACTCAACCGTACAATAGGCTCTTTATAAATCCTCATCCATTTTTCAAACCAATCGTCTAGTAGTATCTTCTCGTCTACAATGTTGGACATTTTTTGTTCATTTAATTCGGCTTGTGCCAGTTTATTCTTTACTTCCTTGACCGAAGAGCCATAAACAGACTTTCTGTCTCCGAAGCGATTAACATACCGACCCTGATAAGTACCATCTTTTCTCTGAGCAATACCTTTTCCCAATTCTTTTCCTTTTGAATCTTTACCCATTTTTTCACCTCTTTATAATCGAGGTGCATAAACGAATATTTCTTACGAAAGTTATTCTACCATACACCTCTTACACCTGCAATCATAAATAAACAGTCTCGTCTAAATATGATTCTAACCTGTTCCTCTTAATGAGTGCCTTCTTACCATTGAAAAGCACGAAATTGCAGCATGGTTCTTTGATCATTTCACGTAATTTGTTTTTCCCGATGTTGAAATATTCAGACGCTTCGTCAATTGTTAGTAAATATTTCTCCGACATTAATGTATCACCTCGTCTATATCTAAAAAGAGCTTCCAAGAAGCTATTTACCTGTTACAGCAATTTCTTCTTAAAAGCTCTTTTTTTAATTCTAAAAAATTTACACATTAAAAGAAGAGCGCAGGTATGACGCTACGCTCTTCTGAAAATTTAATTGACTTTTTCATAGTTATGCCACATAATGGAAAAGACAGATTCCAACATTTCAGGTTTTATGACACAATGAGATGGTTAGGCGGTAAGTGAGTCACATCAGGATAGTAATGTCCTGTTTATCTTATAGAAATCTCTGAGGATTTATCCATTGAGAAATTTGCAATGGAAGGAGATGAAAGATGTGACATCTGACGTTATTGCAATTACAATAATTTGCGGAATCGTAAGTGGAATTATTTCTACATACGTTGTTCGATTTTTTGATAAATGCAAAAACGACCGCCACTGTGGTAAGTCCGGTCGTTAATGCATATGATATTATTTAATTTATCAAGCCATTAATATAGGCTCACAAACCGTCTAACGGAATCTGTCTTTTTCTATGCTCACTATCATAACTAATAAATGTGAAAAAACTGTGAACATTCTATTACTTTTACCTCAAAAATGGTTGATTATCAATGAGTTAGCAATAATTACTTCCATTTTTGAGGTGTTTTTTATCTGAGACTTCTAAAATCTCTAACAATTTTCTTATCATGTTCTGTAAGCTTTCTGTCAATTTTCCTGTCAATGTCTCTCCACATTGATTCTATTCCAAGACTTCCATCCACATAGAAGTTACTAATATAAGTATTTCCACCCATATTCTGAATGTTATACATACATTCTTCCATTGTTTTTACCATTCCAGAGAAATCAGGCATATTATTTTTCGTAGCTAATCCGGCATTTTCAAGCAAGCTCTTAGTTAGATCAGCATTATATACTTTGTCTCCCTGGTTCAGGAATGTAAGAACGCCATATTTCGGAGAATATACAGATTCCATACCATTCTCATTGACATTATACACTCCATCTTTCGGAACATAATCAGTTCCAGAAGCATAACCTTTAATGTCAGTAAGTCCGGACTGTGCGATCTCAGTATCAGAAATACCGTAATGTTTCAATATAGAAGAGATTGCATTAATAGTACCAGCAGTAGTGAGTCCTGCATTTTTAACAGCATCATTAATAGCATTTGTCATTTCTTCCATATTGGAACTGATCTTATTAACCCATTCGTCCATGTCCTCACTTAGATCAGTGGACAGCTTATCCAGAGCATCAGACTGCATACTATACGCATGGTCTGTGATGGTGTCTTTCAAAGCATCCTGCGCATCAGATAACTGTTCCTGTAACTGTGCTCTACGTGCCTTGTCTCCAGCGTCAGTAGAACCATTCAGTGCAGCAATCTGTCGTTCCAATGTCTGGATATCTTTGTTCTTGTTCTTTAAAGTCTTATCGTAATCGGCATAGCTTTTTTCAATAGAAATTGCTTCCTTATGCTTATCAATAACCTTGTCAAGAACATCAAGTTCAGCCTGTGCCTGAGTCTTAATAAGATCCAGTATAGAACTTCTGAAAGAGTTGATATTGGCTGTGGTGGTTTTAATATTATTATTCACTGTTTTAAGCTTCTGATTATATTCATCCTCACCAAATTTGCCAGCATTATAATCATTGATGATCTGCTGACGTTCCTTAATATAAGTTTTCAGATTTTCAGTGGAAGCCTGAATATCATCTACATCAAGAGTAATGGACAGAGCGCCTGACTCAGTAAGTAATCCGGTGTTTTTATCCACCTTCATATCATCGGAAATCAGAGCTTTCAATCCATCCAATTTATCACGGAATCTGTCTACTTTCTCGGCAGCTCTCTCAAACTGCTCTGCATAGTAGACACCGATCTTTTGCTGTTTTAACTGTTCAATCTGGGTATTGTAATCATACGCTGCATTCTGAGCTTCACGGAGCTGTGTAGCAAGGTCATACCATTCGTCAGAACCTCTCTTGATTGTACCGGATTTAACGCCAGCATCTAACTGTTCCTTCAGCTTCTTAGCCTGTTCATCCGCAATAGCCTGTTCTCTCTGTGTATACTTAATCTTCTTTGTATAATCAGAAGACTTCTCGAAATCACCATGAGCCTGAGACAAATCACTGTCCTTACTATTGATCTCAGTAATCTGTTTCTGGTAATTCAGTCTGGCATCATAGTAATTTTTCACGTTATCAAACTTGGTCTTAACTGCATTAACCGTTGCCTGAGCAGTTTCAATCTCAGCGGAAGCAAGGTTTTCCTCTGCTGTTTTCAGGGCATTCGTAGCAGTAGTGACATCCTGCTTTTCTTTAACGGTGTTTGCCAGAGCATTGTTATACTCATTGATAATTCGGATCTGGTCAATGTCTGTAACCCCATCCAGGCTGATTTCCTTACCAGACTTCATTACTTTTTTCTGATCTTCCGTCAATCTGAAATCATTACCATAATATTTCTGTACTTCAGCTAACCTCTTGTCACTGGCGGCTTTCTGCTTATTAATAGCAATCAGATTCTTGTTGGCTTCCTCTACGGCAGTCTTTCTGGCATTTTTCTCTTTTTTCTTCAGAGCAACTTCCTGATCCACAATAGAGTTCATGTAAGAAAGCTCATTCTTGGAATTGTAGTTCTTCAGAGCATTTTGTACATTTGTATTCATGGACTGGTAAATTGCATTAGAATCCGCATAAGGTTTCTTTGCAGCTGTTACGGCAGCCTTAGTAGAAGTCACTTTCTTAGCTGCTTTTGCCTGTGCATCCAGAGCTTTATTATAAGCTACTGCTTTTTTCTTCTTGGAACCTGTCAGATTAGAGGTATCAATTTTCTGTCCAGCATTTACCTGGGCTTTCTCCGTTGCAGTTAATTTGGTCTTTTTCAAAGCAGAAGTAGTGGATTTCACAGTCTTGTCAGCCTTAGTTTTGTCAGCAACTGCCTTTTTATTGGCATTCTGAGCATCTGTCAATACCTTCCTATCAGCATCCCTGGCAGCCTTTACTTTAGCAAGATCGTCCTTCATGGTCTTGGCAAGAGTAGCCTGAGTAGAACCACCAGACTGAGCGGCAGTAACTCTACTGGACACAGCTGTTAAACCATTATATCCAGTTGTCAGACCTTCAATCTTTTTCTCAGCTTTCTCTGTTGGCATGTTCACCCACTGTTCGAAAAGTTCCTGTTGTTCATTGCGAAGCTCCACAATAGCCTGTTGGCAATCCTGTGCTTTGTCATACCAGGTTTTATACTGCTCAATGGCTTCAGCGAGAGCCTTATTCTGATCGGTAGAGGTGTCCATATCTTCAATATTATATTCACCTCTCTGGACAAGCTGCTGGTAGATTTCTGGAATACTGACTTTGATCTCGTCCCCATCGCTGTTGTAATAGGAATAACTCTGAGCTACTGCGTTTGCTTTCTGCATGTATGCAACATGTCCGTTGGTGTTAGCCTGGATCTGTGTATACATGGAGTCCATCTGCTTCTTGAGAAGAGAAGTCTTTGTTGCGGCTGATACATAGTCAGTAATCTTGTCTGAAATTGCTTTTACTTTATTAGACCAATAGGTAAGATCACGTTCTACCCAATCCCAGGCTTTTGAAGATTTCTTGATTTTCTCTGTATTATCGTCAGTGGCTGTGGTGTTCTTGTTAGTAGCTACGGTGTTGGCTTTCGTGGATGAAGTGGAAGATGTAGAAGGTTTCTTTGTAGTCACGCCACCAGAAACAGTGGACTTGTGGGCTTGAGATACACTGATACCACCTGTCACCATAGCTTCACCTGACAGATCAGGATGCGTACCGGAAGCTAACGCAACTGCTCTTGAAGCTGTGAAACCTTTACTTAACAATTCCTCAGTCTGTAAATGATTAAATACGATAGCACCACGGGGAATGTCCCTATATTCCGCCCCGGCAGTTCCTACCAGATACCAACGCCCACTTCTGCTATCAACAACCATTTCTGGTCCTAACTCGCCTACTAACGTTTTACCAGGACGCTTATTTCCCCAATCTCCTGATGTTTTATTTGTTCCAGTAGCCATAGCAGTACCAGATACATGAGCTGTTCCGCTTACACTATTTGCACCATTCTTAGGAGCGGATGTATTTGTCCAATTTACACGACCTACAGCTTGGAACTGAGTTTTTACCATAGAAATGTCGTTGTACCAAGCAACCTTACCTGTACTTGTCTTCTCAGCAGCGGCATAGGCATCAACTTTTTTCGTGTCATTATCCCATTTAACCTTACCCTTTGCGTCATGTTCCTCTTTCTGAAATCCGATAATGGCAGAATCATCAATTCCAGCCTTTACCATAACTTCATTGGTAAGTTTGCTGTCAATACTATCCTTAATGGTATCTATAGAAGTATCATCAATAGACAGGGTGGCTTTTACGTTTGTATCAAGACCCTTGATCTTATCTGCTACGGCATCAACTTCTGCCTGGGCTTCTGACGTATCCATACCAAGGGCTTTCTGCATTTCAAGATTGTTCTGTGCTGTCTGGAACTCCTGAAGAAGTGCAATTGCTTCCCCAATTTTTCCGGAAACCTGGCTCACATCAACATTCATCACAGCCGGAGATTCAAGTTCCTGTTTTTGTGCAATACAATACTGAATGACTGTGTTTGCTTGATCAATCTCTGATGAATCTACACCTGGTGTTGCTTTAATTTGATTCATCTCTGATATAGTTTGATCTAACGCAGAACATTTTTCCTCTGTGGACTGTAAATCAGACACATCAAGGTTGATCTTCAGGTCTTCATTTCCTTTAACATTGCGTAAGGCTTCAGCCGCTTCATTTGCTGCAACTGCCATATCACCCATGGTCTGAATACCTTCGTCTGACCAATCCCAATTTGCCCCGAACTCACTCATTTCTCCAAAGGCCGCTTGAACCATAGGCATTGCAAGATTCATTCCTTCGGCAAAATCTTCCATGGTTTTTCCACCAGCAACTTGATAATTTTCACCAGCTTCATCAAGTACCATTAGTCCCTTATCCATTGCTTGCTTACAGAACTCTTCTATATTAAGTCCTGCACGTTCACCGGAATCATTGTATGTAAAGAAGTTGCCGATGCTATCCAAGTAAGAATTAATAGCAGACTGGTCTTCTTTATCAACTGTATCAGGAATCAAAAAGTCAATAGATGCCTTATAATCTTCACGCCCAGTTCTTCCATATAACTCGGAATCTGTGTTGTTTAAAACATCATTCACAGTTTTTAAGGCGGTCAGAGCATCATCGAATATGTCTCCTGCTTCGCCAGCATTCTGTGCATCTTTCCACTGCTGATACAGTCCAATGGATTCCAGCAATGAAGAATTAAGAACATCAATCTGTCCGCATTGTTCAACAATGGCAGCATTGCTTGCCAGTAAACCATCAATCTGACTCTGGATGGATTCTGCACTTTTGCCTGTAGCATCCGTATTATCCAATAATTTCTGACGTAATGCTTCAATCTGTTTTGCATTTTGAAGATACTCTTGTTGTTTCTGGGCTTTTGCAGAATTATTTGTTGCAACCTGCTCATCCACTTTTGCTTTGGTAAGCTCACGAACACGTTTGGTATTCAGCTGCATGGAGCCATTTACATATTCAAGAGCTGATTGGTAGTCTTTTAATGAGTCAGAAGAAAAATCCTCATAGTCAATAGATACGCCTATGGATTGTGAATCAAGAATAGACTGTACAGAGTTTATCTGCTTAAGAAGTTTACTGCTATCCTCTTTTGCAAGATCAGAGAAAGACATCTCCACATTATCTGCACTATCGGCTACATTATTTAATCCGTCTGCTGACATGTCACTGATATAGCCCAAATTTCCAAGTACTGTGATAAGTGGTTGAATCTCACTGGCAGATGTACCGGAGATAATACCTGCATTTTTAGCAGCTTCTACAAAATAATTAATAGAATCAACATCACCGTTGGCTACAGCTACCTTAAAGTCTGCATCATCCATGTTGAGATTCTTGATTTCTTCAGCCACAGCCTGTAAATGCTTCTGGTATCCATTTTCACCCTCACCAGAAAGAGCTTGATTGAACTCATTTGCTTTTATGGCGGCCGTGTTTAGCTGGTCGCCAATCTCTTTGAATTGTGAGGAATACTTGGAAGCATCTGTATTCATAAGGACCTGAACGCTCTTATTGATATCATCATAGTATTGCTTTGCACTGTCAATTGCTTCTGCATCTCCACCAGATAAAGCATCATTGTATTTATTTACAGCGTCTTCATATTTATTTAGCCATTCCAAAGCAGTCTTACCAGAGTATTGTTGTTTATCAGAGAATAATTCAGCCTGTTTCGCTTGATTATATAAATTCTGATACTCAGACAGAATATCATTTGCTTCTTCCAGTCCACCAGACGCATAATTGGACAAACTTGTTAGCACATCGCTCTCACCGTACTGTTCCTGAATGGTTCGGATTTCATTCATGAAGTCATTCAGTGCATCTTTGGCTGTCGAAGCATCTGCTGTGAACTGAATTTCAACATTTCCAGTACCTTCCATTCCCTCTTGAAGATTGAATACATCATCACCGTACTTCTTTCTAAGCTTGGCAATTGCCTGAGAAATAGCATTTGATTCATCAGATTCATTGTTGGAATACTGACCTAAGAAGGTGTGACGCTCTTTTTCCATCTGCTTCTCTGCTTCTTCAACACCTTTTTTATTTTCATTAAGGAACTGCTTGGATTGTTCTACCGAAAGCTCTTTCAGTTTTCCAATCTGTTCATCCAAAGCTCCTGTTACTAAATCTATGCCTTGAGCCTGATTACCATAGCTTTCAGTTAAGGAATCCTGGATCTCTAACAAGTCAGATTTCGCTTGATAAGCTTCCTCTTCAGTCAATGTGCCATTATCCAATGCTGTGCGTAACTCCGTAATCTTATCAATGTTGCTCTGCAAGGACGTATTATTGTCTTCCCAAGCCGAACCAGCTTCTTGTGCTTTGTCCACCGCTTCTTCAATTGATCTTTTATATGTGGAGAAAGCTGATACGGCAGCTGTCACACTTGCAGCAATTAAGATCAGAGGATTTGCTAACAATGTAGACATTAATCCTGAGAACGCAGAACTAAGAGAAACTGTTGCGCTTGTTGCAACGCCTTCAGCACTTGCTAATCCCATAGATGCAACCGCAGCACTTGCCTGTGCTTCTGTCATTCCTTGTCCCATTAACACCGCCACTCTTTGTGCGTCCGATAAAGCTGTACTGGATAATACAAGTTTTGTCTGGGATTCCGAAAGACCTTTCGTGAGATTTATGAGACTTGCCATATTAGATGTATCAAATGTTCCTGCACTCTCGGCGGCTTTTACCATCTTCAGAGCATTAGATAAATTAGAAAATTCTTTTGTTGCACTGGTAGCCATGCTTACTAACTGACTAAGAGCATATGTAGCACCAGCTGTTCCAAGTCCTGCTAAAGCACCTTTGAGAAGTCCTGTCTTTTCTGTAAAGTCTACAACTGCTTTTGATCCATCCAGAAATCCAGCATATAGGTCTCGGGAAATCACACTAGATGACAATGATTCCAGGGAAGCTTTTAATGAATTAGTCTTTGCTTCCAGTCCCTGTAAATATAAGTCAAACTTTTGCTCACCACTGCCTTCTGAGTTAGCAGCAACATCAGTATATTTTTGTACACGGTCATAGTTCTCCATGAGCGAATTGAAAAAGTTGTTATAATTTTTTCCGGCTAGACTGACACTTATGGCCTTCTGCTGTGCCTGGTTCAGAGTGTCCCATTTTGCAGCAAGAGCATCTAATACATCAGAAGCACTGTTGTATTCCGTCATAGTTTTTCTAAGATTAATTCCTACATTTGCAAGTGTGGTCTCAACATCAGATAATTTCTCAGTTGTTCCATCCTCATCAACCAATTCCAACTTACCTGTTTTGATGTTATACATCCTACTTAGAATACTTTTCATTGCACTACCAGTTTTTGCGCCACCTGCTTGCTGTACCTCAGACATAGTAGCTAAATAGCCTAGCAGTTTATTCATGGAAACTTCTGATTGATCCGCCAGAACTGCAACCCTTGACATACCTTCAGCCAAATCAGAAGAACTTACCGCAGCTGACAAATCAATCGCACTTATGGCGTCAATAACCGACTGAGCAGCATCCGTCTGCAATTTATATCCATTTAAACTTGCAGTTAAATATTTTGTTGCATCCTCCGCTGACATGTCACCAACTTTTGAAAAGATTACAGAAGACTTTACCAAATCATTAACTTCTTGTATGCTCTTTCCCTGACGAATCCATGCCGTGGCACCCTCTGAGACCGTTTCGCCTATAGCGCCAAGATCCGCTCCGAGCGATACATAATCTTTCATCATACCGCTTACAACATTGTAAGATTTTCCTGTTGCTAATTGGAGTGAAATAATCTGATCATCTAATGACTTAACCGTACTCACTGCATCTCTAGCAGCATCACCTACTTTATAAATCGCATCTGTCAACAAATTCGCTGCTGTAAATGTGCTGAATGCATCTTTTAGTGTGCTTCCGAAACTCTGAAATACACTCTGCCCTTGAGTCCCAGCCATGTTAAGACCATTTAAGATATTCTGAAGCTCAGTCATTCCAGACATATCTATCGCAGGAACTTCAGCCACACCATTTACGGCACTGTCAACAGCACTCTTAACGCTATCCGTATTAACCTTTAGATTAATTTCAATATCTGTTATCTTATCTACAGCTGCCTGAATATCAGCTGCCATCTGCTCAGAATCAATCTTGAATTTAATAGGTAATTCTACGTCTTTCAGCGCAACTTCCAGATCAGCTTCCAAACTCTGCTTATTTACTTGAATATCAACTTTCACTGGCTCGTCCCCAGTGGCTAACTGATTAATAGCAGACCTCATCTGTGATAACAACTCTTCATCATTGATCTTCACATTAATCTTTACAGCATCTTCCGAACCAGTAACAGATTGAATAGCATTCCGGATATCAGATACAATTTTCTCTGTATTAATATCCACATCAAGGTCATATGTATTTTTTACACCTTCGGCAGCAGTCTCGATATTCTGTTGAAGTCTTTCCCGAATCTGATTAGCCATTGCTATCACATTATCAAAAGCATCTGACTTAATTCCTGCTGCCTGTTCCGGTGTCATATTCTCCGCAGATATAATCTGAGTCATGTCCTGTCGTGCTTTAGCTAATACTTCAAAAGCTCTCTTAATCTGATCTGCTTGCGTAACAATGTTATCAGCAAAATGCTCTGGAAACATGCTTGTCATTTCTCCCCAAATACTATCAATAGACACACCTTTACCTGCATCCCGGACAATATGACCGATATTATTGTTCAGAAGTTCCTTATATTCATCACCGGACAAAGCCTTCTTCAAATCATCTGAGACATAGATTTTCTTATTTTTGAAATAACTGTAAAACTGGTCATATATCCCCATCTTTCCCTGAATGATATTGGCATTCTGAGAAACACTGTTCGCAAGATCACTCAAACCGGAAACAAAAGCATTACCTTTTCCACCTTGTAAATTAAACTCCTTGCCATTCCAAGTCTTTCCAAGCTCTGACATTACACTGTTGATCTGGGATTTTATCTTATTTATAGCAGACTTGTCCATAATATTAAAAGCGTCCGCTAATTGTTTACTCAGCACAGATGTATCAATTTTTGTGGCTTTTAATCCTTTTTCAATACTTTTTGCAAGATTTTTTGCATCGTCATTCCCCTTAATCTCAACGTCAAGAGTTACTTTTTGATTCTTTATACTGTTAAGCTGTTCCTGAACCTTTGATAAGTCCAGGTCAGCCCCAATTTGCATCACGAAATCACTCATTATATGTGTATCCTCCTTATTCTATTCTTGCAAATATATTTATATTT
>ERZ1106915.542-NODE-542-length-52199-cov-13.833174_pt1 | contig 52199 bp, 57 predicted proteins | sample MGYA00403653_ERZ1106915 | MGnify/ENA primary metagenome ERZ1106915 (study PRJEB35170, sample SAMEA104062404) | human gut metagenome | biome: human gut; feature: human-associated habitat; material: faeces | place: Denmark | collected 2012-06-06 ... | reverse complement strand
TCCAATCAGATCGAGGCAGCTCGTGTAGCTATGACCCGTTACATCAAGCGTGGTGGTAAAGTCTGGATCAAGATTTTCCCGGATAAGCCAGTAACCGCAAAGCCGGCTGAGACCCGAATGGGTTCCGGTAAGGGCGCAGTAGAGTACTGGGTAGCAGTTGTTAAGCCAGGTCGCGTACTGTTCGAGATCTCTGGCGTTTCTGAGGAGACTGCTCGTGAGGCTCTGCGTCTTGCCATGCACAAGTTACCCTGCAAATGTAAGATTGCTTCCAAAGCAGAGTTAGAAGGCGGTGATAACAGTGAAAACTAATAAGTTCGTAGAAAGTTTACAGGCTAAGTCTGCTGCTGAGCTGAACGAGGAGTTAGTAGCAGCAAAGAAGGAACTCTTTAACCTGAGATTCCAGAATGCAACCAATCAGTTGGACAATACCAGCCGGATCAAAGAGGTTCGCAAGAACATTGCCCGGATTCAGACTGTTATTACTGAGAAGTCCAAGCTGGCATAAGGAGGAAAAATGACCGTGGAAAGAAATTTAAGAAAAACCCGCGTTGGTAAGGTCGTAAGCGATAAGATGGATAAGACCATCGTAGTTGCTATTGAGGACCACGTTAAGCATCCCTTATACGGCAAGATCGTGAAGAAGACCGTTAAGCTGAAAGCTCATGACGAGAACAACGAGTGCGGTAAGGGCGATACCGTTAAAGTTATGGAAACCAGACCGCTGTCTAAGGACAAGAGATGGAGACTGGTTGAGATTATCGAGAAGGCGAAGTAAAGCAGGAAGGAGTATCAGGCATGGTTCAGCAGGAAACAAGACTGAAGGTTGCTGATAACACCGGAGCAAAAGAGTTACTGTGCATTCGTGTTATGGGCGGATCTACCAGAAGATATGCTAATATTGGCGATGTCATCGTCGCTTCCGTTAAAGATGCAACACCAGGTGGCGTTGTAAAGAAGGGCGATGTTGTTAAGGCCGTTGTTGTACGTACCGTTAAGGGCGCACGTCGTAAAGACGGTTCCTATATCAAGTTCGATGAGAACGCAGCAGTAATTATTAAGGATGACAAGACCCCAAGAGGAACCCGTATTTTTGGGCCGGTTGCAAGAGAACTTCGTGAGAAGCAGTTCATGAAGATCGTTTCTCTGGCTCCGGAAGTACTGTAAGGAGGTGTCCACTGTGCAGAAGATCAAGAAAGACGACCTGGTAAAGGTTATCACGGGAAAAGATAAAGACAAGACCGGTAAAGTTCTTCAGGTTAAGGACGGTAAGGTTGTTGTTGAAGGATGTAATATGGTTACCAAGCACACGAAGCCGAATGCAGGAAATCCGCAGGGCGGCATCGTAAAGCACGAGGCTGCAATCGACGCTTCCAACGTAATGCTGGTAGTTGATGGCAAGGCAACCAGAGTTGGTTTTGAGATCAAGGACGGCAAGAAAGTCCGCGTCGCAAAGGCAACCGGTAAAGTAATCGACTAATTGCAGAGAGGAGGAACGAGAGTTGGCAAGATTAAAAGAACAGTATCAGAACGAGATCGTTGACGCTCTGATCAAAAAATTTGGATACAAGAACATCATGGAAGTCCCGAAGCTTGATAAGATCGTTATCAACATGGGCGTTGGTGAAGCAAAAGAGAATGCCAAGGTTCTGGATTCTGCAGTAAGAGACTTAGAGCTGATTACTGGCCAGAAGGCAGTTACCACCAAGGCAAAGAAGTCTGTCGCAAACTTCAAGATCAGAGAGGGTATGCCGATCGGATGTAAGGTTACCCTGCGTGGCGAGAAGATGTATGAGTTCGCTGATCGTCTGATCAACCTGGCTCTGCCGCGTGTACGTGACTTCCGCGGTGTGAACCCGAACGCTTTCGATGGCAGAGGAAACTACGCTCTGGGCATCAAAGAGCAGCTGATCTTCCCTGAGATTGAATACGATAAAGTTGACAAGGTAAGAGGTATGGATATCATCTTCGTTACCACTGCCAAGACCGATGAGGAAGCTCGTGAACTTTTGACATTATTCAATATGCCGTTTGCAAAATAATAGGAGGAAAGATCCATGGCTAAGACTTCAATGAAGATCAAGCAGCAGCGTCCTGCAAAGTTCTCCACCAGAGAGTACAATCGTTGCAGAATCTGCGGACGTCCGCATGCTTATTTAAGAAAATATGGCATCTGCCGTATCTGCTTTAGAGAACTGGCATACAAGGGCCAGATCCCGGGCGTAAAGAAGGCAAGCTGGTAGGCTGAAAGCCCATCGCGAAACTTAGTGAATCCGAGCTGTAAGGCGAAGGATGAACTTAGTAGAGCGATCGCTGAAAGCCCATCCCGAAACTTAGCGAATCCGAGCCATTATGGCGACGGATGAGCTTGGTTGACTGGGGTGTAGGTCCAGACAAGGAAACCAATCAGTATATACAAGGAGGAATTATCTACCATGACTATGAGCGATCCGATTGCAGATATGCTTACCAGAATCCGTAACGCAAACACTGCAAAACATGATACCGTAGATGTTCCCTCTTCCAAGATGAAGCTCGCTATCGCTGACATCCTGGTTAACGAGGGTTATATTCAGAAGTACGACATCGTAGAGGACGGCGCATTCAAGACCATCCACATCACGCTGAAGTACGGCGCAGACAAGAATCAGAAGATCATCACCGGAATTAAGAGAATCTCTAAGCCGGGTCTGCGTGTTTACGCAAACAAAGAGGATCTGCCGAGAGTTCTCGGTGGACTTGGTACCGCAATCATTTCTACAAACCAGGGCGTAGTTACCGACAAGGAAGCTCGTCGTTTAGGTGTAGGTGGCGAGGTTCTGGCATTCGTTTGGTAATTTCAGCTTAAAACTGAGATCTCCGCGAAGACCGCTGGTATTTCGCATCCGTTTTCTGAGTGAGGAAGCGGATATATGATGTAACTGAAAACAGAAGACGCAGGAAAGCGTTTTCCGAAAATTTAAGTAGGAGGTAAGTGGCATGTCACGTATCGGAAGAATGCCTATCGCAATCCCGGCAGGTGTAACTGTTACGATTGCTGAGAATAATAAAGTGACTGTAAAAGGTCCGAAGGGAACTCTTGAGAGAGAGCTTCCAGTAGAGATGGACATCAAAGAAGAGGATGGACATATCGTAGTAACCAGACCGAACGATCTGAAGAAGATGAAGTCTCTTCATGGTCTGACCAGAACCCTGATCAACAACATGGTAGTTGGTGTTACTGCTGGTTATGAGAAGGTTCTTGAGGTTAACGGTGTAGGTTACAGAGCATCCAAGCAGGGTAAGAAATTAACTCTGAACCTTGGTTATTCTCATCCGGTAGAGATGGAGGACCCGGAGGGTCTGGAGACCGTTCTCGACGGACAGAATAAGATCACGGTTAAGGGTATCGATAAAGAGAAAGTTGGCCAGTACGCTGCAGAGATCCGTTCCAAGAGAGCTCCGGAGCCGTACAAGGGCAAGGGCATCAAGTATGCGGATGAGACGATCAGACGCAAAGTTGGTAAGACTGGTAAGAAATAATTAAGGAGAGTACGAAGATGGTTAGTAAGAAATCAAGAAGCGAAATCCGCGTTAAAAAGCATACCAGATTACGTAATCGCTTTGCAGGCACTGCAGAGAGACCGCGTCTGGCTGTGTTCAGAAGTAACAACCACATGTATGCTCAGATTATTGACGACTCAGTCGGCAATACTCTGGTTGCAGCATCCACCGCAGAGAAGGCAGCAAAAGCTGAGCTGGAGCACACCAATGATGTGGCTGCAGCATCCTATGTTGGAACTCTGATCGCTAAGAGAGCACTGGAGAAGGGAATCGAGGAAGTTGTATTCGACAGAGGCGGTTTCATTTACCAGGGTAAGATTCAGGCACTTGCAGATGCAGCTCGTGAAGCTGGTCTGAAATTCTAGTAGAGAGGAGAACGGCATGAAGCGTACAATTATTGACCCGAATCAGTTCGAGTTAAATGACAATGTAGTAGCAATCAAGCGTGTATCTAAGACCGTTAAGGGCGGACGTACCATGAGATTCTCTGCTCTGGTAGTAGTAGGAGATGGCAATGGCCACGTAGGCGCAGGTCTGGGTAAGGCTGGCGAGGTTCCGGAAGCAATCCGTAAGGGTAAAGAGGCAGCTATGAAGAACCTGGTTGAGATCCCGGTTGATGAGAACAAGAGCATTCCTCATGATCATCTGGCAAAATTCGGTAGCTCCAGCGTACTGCTGAAGAAGGCTCCGGAAGGTACCGGTATCATCGCTGGTGGTCCGGCTCGTTCCGTACTGGAGCTGGCTGGTATCAAGAACATCCGTGCAAAGTCTCTGGGTTCTAACAACAAGACCAACGTTGTTCTGGCAGTAATCAACGGCCTGACTCAGCTTAAGACTCCGGAGGAGTATGCAAAGCTTCGCGGCAAATCCGTAGAAGAGATTTTAGGCTAAGGAGGACAGTAAAATGGCAGATAAGTTAAAAGTTACGTTAGTCAAGTCCCCGATCGGTGCAATCCCGAAGCAGAAAGCTACCGTTGAGGCTCTTGGTCTGAAGAAGCTGAACAAGACTGTTGAGCTTCCGAACAATGACGCTGTTAGAGGTATGATCTGGCACGTTAAGCATTTAGTTAAAGTAGAAGAGATCTAATTACTGAAGTAAGGAGGTGTACTGCAATGGATTTATCCAATTTACAGCCTGCTGTAGGTTCCAAGCACAGCGATAATTTCAGAAGAGGACGCGGTCACGGTTCAGGCAACGGTAAGACTGCTGGTAAGGGCCATAAGGGTCAGAAGGCACGTTCTGGAGCACCGAGAATCGGTTTCGAGGGTGGTCAGATGCCGCTGTACAGACGTCTTCCGAAGAGAGGATTTAAGAACCGCAACACGAAGACCATCGTTGGCATCAACGTAAGCGCTCTGGAGTGCTTCGAGAACGATGCAGTGGTTACCGTTGAGTCTTTACTGGAGACCGGAATCGTTAAGAATCCGAGAGATGGCGTTAAGATCCTTGGTAACGGTGAGTTAACCAAGAAGCTCAACGTTAAGGTTGATGCATTCAGTGAGAGTGCAAAGGCTAAGATCGAGGCATTAGGCGGAACCTGCGAGGTGATCTAATATGTTGAAAACGCTCCAAAATGCATGGAGAGTTGTGGAGATCAGAAAAAAACTGATCTTCACCTTCTTGATGCTGGTAGTGATCCGATTCGGTTCCGAACTGCCAATTCCAGGAGTGAGAACGGACTTTTTCGCGAATTTCTTCGCGAATCAGTCCAATGATGCTTTTGGTTTCTTCAACACGATGACAGGTGGTTCTTTTACCTCCATGTCTATTTTTGCGTTAAGCATTACTCCCTACATCACATCATCCATCATTATTCAGCTTCTGACGATTGCGATTCCGAAGCTGGAGGAGATGCAGCGTGAGGGAGAGGACGGAAGAAAAAAGATCGCAGAGTACACCCGTTACCTGACTGTCGGTCTGGCTCTGGTTGAGTCCATTGCCATGGCTGTCGGCTTCGGCGGACAGGGGCTGCTGATTAAGTTCGATGTCTGGAGCGTGATCATTGCGGTTGTCACGATGACTGCGGGTAGTGCGTTCCTGATGTGGATCGGTGAGCGAATCACGGATAAGGGCGTTGGCAACGGTATATCCATCGTTCTGCTTTTCAACATCGTTTCCTCTCTTCCAGAGGATGTGAATACCATTTACACCAAGTTCCTCAGAGGAAAAAACATTGGTGTCCTTGTGACGACTCTTGTCATTATCCTGGCAGTTGTCATTGCAATGGTGGTATTTGTTGTTATTCTGCAGGATGGCGAGCGCAGAATTCCGGTTCAGTATTCCAAGAAAATGGTAGGAAGAAAGATGGTTGGAGGTCAGGCTTCCAACATTCCGCTGAAGGTTAACACCGCAGGCGTTATGCCGGTAATCTTTGCTTCTTCCATCATGTCGTTCCCGGTTGTGATTGCTCAGTTCTTCAAACCGGATTACACGACTATTCCGGGCAAGATTCTGATGGTTCTGAATTCCTCTTACTGGTTCAGACCGGAGATGCCCAAATATTCCATCGGTCTGGTGATCTATCTGGTACTGATTGTGCTCTTCGCATATTTCTATACCTCCATCACCTTCAATCCGCTGGAAGTGGCAAACAATATGAAAAAATCCGGTGGATTTATTCCGGGAGTTCGTCCGGGTAAGCCGACTTCTGACTACCTGAACAAGATCCTGAATTATATTATCCTGGTCGGAGCTGCTGGTCTGATTGTGATCAGTGTGATTCCGATTATGATTTCCGGGCTGTTCTCTGTGAACAGAATGTCCTTCATGGGAACATCTCTGATCATCATTGTCAGCGTTATTCTGGAAACCATCAAGGCGGTTGAGTCACAGTTGATTGTACGGAATTACAAGGGCTTTTTGAATGATTAAGCGTTCGTGAGAAGAGCTGCTGCCTATCCGCAGCAGCTCTTTTGTTATTTTAGAGGGATGCCTGCTACGCCTCAGACAACCATTCTCACTACGAAGGAATAACAAATACCTCAGAGTAAATCTCTTTGGTAAAGCGGGCATTGTCAACTGTCCGGTGATGTAGGCAGAATTAGGGAGATATTTTGCGATATCGTTACTACCTATGCTTCTCTGACTTACAAGCTCCCGCTTTCACAAGCAGGAGTGGTTGACGAGCATGTATGGGGAGTATTACCTCTGAGGGAAGATTCCCTCAGCATCACAAAATGGAGGATAAACCGAAATGAAGATTATCATGCTGGGAGCTCCGGGTGCAGGAAAAGGCACTCAGGCAAAGAAGATTGCAGAGAAGTATCACATTCCCCACATTTCCACAGGGGATATTTTCCGTGCCAACATTAAGAATGGTACAGAGCTTGGAATGAAAGCAAAATCCTATATGGATCAGGGACAGCTCGTTCCGGACGATGTGACGATCGGAATGTTGCTCGACCGCATCAGCCAGGAAGACTGTGCAGAGGGTTATGTTCTTGACGGATTCCCGCGCACGATCCCGCAGGCTGAGAGTCTGACGAAGGCACTTGAGGAGCGCGGTGAGAGCATGGACTATGCGATCAATGTCGATGTACCGGATCAGGCAATCGTGACCCGTATGGCAGGACGCCGTGCATGTCTCGCATGTGGAGCGACCTACCACATTGTATACAACGCACCGAAGAAAGAGAATGTCTGCGATGTATGTGGAGAGGGACTCGTTCTGCGTGACGATGATAAGCCGGAGACTGTTCAGAAGCGACTGACGGTTTACCATGATCAGACGAAACCGCTGATCGATTACTACGGCAAGGCAGGAATCCTCGTTACGGTTGACGGAACGCAGGATCTGAACAAAGTATTTGAGGACATCGTGAGTGTCCTGGGAGCGTAAATTATGCCGGTGACCATAAAATCTGCGAGAGAAATTGAGCGAATGCGCGTGGCTGGAAAGATTCTGGCAAGTGTGCATGAGGAACTTGGAAAAGCGCTGAAGCCGGGAATGTCCACTCTGGATATCGACCGTCTGGGCGAGGAGCTGATCCGCAGTCATGGCTGTGTTCCTTCTTTTAAGAATTACAATGGTTATCCTGCTTCTATCTGTGTGTCGGTCAACGATGAGATCGTTCACGGAATCCCGAATAGCCACCGAATCCTTCATGAGGGCGACATCGTCAGCCTCGATGCAGGTGTGATCTATGAGGGCTATCACTCTGACGCGGCGAGAACGCATGCGGTCGGAGTGATTGATCCGAAGGCACAGAAACTGATTGATGTGACCCGGGAATCTTTCTTTGAGGGCATCCGCCATGCAAAGGCAGGCAATTATCTGAATGATATTTCGTCTGCGATTCAGGCGTATGCGGAGAGCTTCGGATACGGAGTGGTGCGAGATCTGGTAGGTCACGGAATTGGAAGTCATCTTCACGAAGATCCGGAAGTACCGAACTTTGCACGCAAAAAGAAAGGCATCCGCCTTCAGGCGGGAATGACACTGGCGGTAGAACCCATGATCAATGCCGGAACCTGGCAGGTATCATGGATGAGTGACGGGTGGACGGTTGTGACGAAAGATCACTCCCTGTCCGCACATTATGAAAACACGATTTTGATCACGGACGGCGAGCCGGAGATTCTTTCCCTGTAAGATCTCTCATCACTCCCATCAGGTGAATGAAGAAGGGTTTCTTCGTCAGGGGGAGAGGCTGCCGAAGAGGCTTCGCTGGGAAGAACCCATGCGAAAGCGGTCAGAACTGTGAAAATAGAAACAGAACAATCATGAAATTATGAAATAAAAAAGGAGGCAGAGCACATGTCTAAAGCAGATGTTATTGAGATTGAGGGTACGGTTGTTGAGAAACTGCCGAATGCCATGTTTCAGGTAGAACTGGAGAATGGTCATCAGGTATTGGCGCACATCAGCGGTAAGCTGAGAATGAACTACATTCGTATTCTTCCGGGCGATAAGGTAACGCTCGAGATGTCCCCGTATGATCTGAGCAAGGGTCGTATCATTTGGAGAGACAAATAAATTGAAATTTTTTAAAAAAAGTTTCTAAAAACCACTTGCATAAAGTGCGCCATGATGTTATAATGTCATGGCGACTTTGTTGAGATGCCGGGACAAGTGCGTCCGTGAGGGAACACTTTCCGGGGCTTATTCAGTAGAAAGGAGATTTGCCATGAAGGTGAGATCGTCGGTAAAACCGATTTGCGAAAAGTGCAAAATCATCAAGCGCAAAGGCAGTATCAGAGTAATCTGTGAGAATCCTAAGCACAAGCAGAGACAAGGTTAATAGACAATAATTGTAATAGGAGGTGTACGACGCAAATGGCTCGTATTTCAGGTGTTGACTTACCAAGAGAAAAACGTGTGGAAATCGGCTTGACTTACATCTACGGAATCGGCAGAACCAGTTCTAACCGTATTCTTGCAGCTGCAGGTGTTAATCCGGACACTCGTGTTAAAGATCTGACTGATGACGAAGTAAAGAAGCTCGCAGCAGTTATCGCTGAGACTCAGACTGTAGAGGGTGACCTTCGCAGAGAGATCGCTATGAACATCAAGAGACTCCAGGAGATCGGATGCTATCGTGGAATCCGTCACAGAAAGGGTCTGCCGGTTCGTGGTCAGAAGACAAAGACCAACGCAAGAACTCGTAAGGGTCCGCGTAAGACCGTTGCAAACAAGAAGAAATAATTAGTTTCAAGAAACAAGTAGTAGAATCAGGTTGCATGTTTTAAAAACAGGAAACAGGATTCGAGATGAAAGGAAAGTAGGTTAGTTTAAAATGGCTAAAAAAGTGTCCACTACTAAAAAAGTGACAAAAAAGCGTGTAAAGAAAAACGTTGAACGCGGACAGGCACATATCCAGAGCTCTTTTAACAATACAATCGTTACCTTAACCGATGCACAGGGTAATGCATTGTCTTGGGCAAGTGCCGGTGGTCTGGGATTTAGAGGTTCAAGGAAATCTACTCCATATGCAGCTCAGATGGCTGCAGAGACTGCTGCCAAAGCAGCTATCGTACATGGTTTAAAGTCTGTTGACGTTATGGTTAAAGGACCTGGTTCAGGCCGTGAAGCAGCAATCCGCGCACTTTCTGCATGCGGTATTGAAGTAACTAGCATTAAGGACGTAACCCCGGTTCCGCATAACGGTTGCCGTCCGCCAAAGCGTAGAAGAGTTTAATCTTAGGAGGTACGAAAAGTGGCAGTAGATAGAGTTCCTGTTCTTAAAAGATGTAGATCTCTTGGTCTGGATCCGATTTATTTAGGAATTGATAAAAAGTCAAACAGAGAGTTAAAGAGAGCCAACAGAAAAGTTAGCGAGTATGGCTTACAGCTGCGCGAGAAGCAGAAGGCAAAGTTCATCTATGGTGTTCTTGAGAAGCCGTTCCGTAACTACTACACCAGAGCTGAGAAGATGGAAGGTCAGACCGGTGAGAACATGATGATCCTTCTGGAGAGAAGACTGGACAACGTTGTATTCCGTATGGGATTCGGCCGCACCAGACGTGAGACCAGACAGATCGTTGATCACAAGCATGTACTTGTTAATGGCAAGTGCGTAAACATTCCGTCCTACCTGGTAAAGGCTGGCGACGTAATCGAGATCAAAGAGAAGGCTAAGTCCTCTCAGAGATACAAAGACATCCTGGAAGTAACTGCAGGACGTCTGGTTCCGGCCTGGATCGAGGTTGACCAGGAGAACCTGCGCGGTACCGTTAAGGAACTGCCGAACAGAGAAGAGATTGATGTTCCGGTAAACGAGATGCTTATCGTCGAGCTGTACTCCAAGTAAGATGTAAGCGCGTGAGCCTGAATACAGGGCAAAGCCAGGCCGAGAGGTTCTGGCTGTGCTTTGTCTAAAGGGCTTTCTTTTCCAACACGGAAAAAGCGATTTTACGGAATACAGAAATCCCTCGAATCATATACCCAGAAGGAGGGGCTATAATCGTGTTCGATTTTGAAAAACCAAACATTGAGATTGTTGAAATTTCAGATGACAAGAAATATGGCAAGTTTGTAGTTGAACCGCTTGAGAGAGGCTATGGCACCACATTGGGCAACTCCCTGAGAAGGATTATGCTTTCTTCCTTACCGGGCGCAGCTGTCAGTCAGGTGAAAATCGACGGAGTTTTGCATGAGTTCAGTTCTATTCCTGGAGTAAAGGAAGATGTAACTGAGATCATCATGAACATCAAGAGCTTATCTATTAAGAATAACAGCGACAGCAACGAAGTCAAGACCGCATACATTGAGCATGAGGGCGAGGGCGTGATCACTGCTGCTGATATTCAGGCTGACCCGGACATCGAGATCATGAACCCGGATCAGGTCATCGCAACACTGAGTGGCGGTGCGGATAGTCGCTTCTACATGGAGCTGACGATCACCAAGGGCCGTGGCTATGTGAGCGCTGACAAGAATAAGGGCGAGGATCTTCCGATCGGCGTGATCGCGGTAGATTCCATCTACACCCCGGTTGAGCGTGTCAATATGTCCATCGAGAACACCCGTGTGGGACAGGTTACCGATTACGATAAGCTGACTCTGGATGTTTACACCAATGGAACGCTTGCTCCGGATGAGGCTGTCAGCCTTGCGGCTAAGGTGCTCAGCGAGCATCTGAACCTCTTCATCGACCTTTCCGAGAATGCCAAGACCGCTGAGATCATGGTAGAGAAGGAAGATGACGAGAAGGAAAAAGTTCTGGAAATGAACATTGACGAACTGGAGCTTTCCGTTCGTTCCTACAACTGCTTAAAGCGTGCCGGCATCAACACCGTGGAGGAGCTGTGCAACAGAACTCCGGAGGATATGATGAAGGTTCGTAACTTGGGAAGAAAGTCCCTTGAGGAAGTTCTTGCCAAGTTGAAAGAGCTGGGACTTCAGCTGAATCCTAGCGAGGAATAACTTAGAAGTTATATAAATTAAAATGATGTGCCATACCCCGTAAGTCCATAGGGCAGGGGTGGGTACGAAAAATATCTTGGATGCTGCGGCCCGGTAAGTCCGATGTGCATGAGGCTGCACTCCACATTATATGGAGGAAAATAAAATGGCAGGTTACAGAAAGCTTGGAAGAACTTCCAATCAGAGAAAGGCACTGATCCGTAGCCAGGTTACAGCTCTGCTGTATCATGGAAAGATCGTTACCACCGAGGCAAGAGCAAAGGAGATCCGCAAGGTTGCTGAGGGTCTGATCGCTCTGGCTGTTAAGGAGAAGGACAACTTCGAGACTGTTACCGTTACCGCTAAGGTTGCTCGCAAGGACGAGAACGGCAAGCGCGTAAAGGAAGTTGTAAACGGCAAGAAAGTTACCGTTTATGATGAGGTTCAGAAGGAGATCAAGAAGGATAAGCCGTCCAGACTTCACGCTCGTCGTCAGATGCTGAAGGTTCTGTACGATGTAACTGAGGTTCCGACCGCAGCAGCAGGCAAGAAGAAGAACACCAAGAGTGTTGATCTTCCGGCAAAGCTGTTCGATGAGATCGCTCCGAAGTACGTTTCCCGTAACGGTGGTTACACCCGTCTGGTAAAGATCGGTCTTCGTCACGGTGACGGCGCTATGGAGGTTCTGCTTGAGCTGGTTTAATAGACCGCTTGCATGAGAATCCGAGTGTAGATTTTCGCATAAAGCCCTGTCAGTCTGACTGACAGGGGATGCAAAGAAAGCCTGCGTGAGAGAGTCATTCTTTCAGACAGGCTTTTTTGTATGGTAGGAAATCTGCCAAAATCCTCTTTATTAGGGGGAAAAACCCTGTATTTTCTTCCCAAATAGAATAAAAAAGGAAAATAGTATTGGATTTTGTCGAGAAAAGTGATAGACTAATATTAACTTTGCCTTGTTCTTTTTGCATTGCAGATCGAGGGTGCATCATTATCCAGGTCGCTAATGTGTGCAGAAATAATAGAGATACAGGGGATGAAAACCGGCATTTACGGAAGGAAGTATCATGGATTGGTTAAAGAAAAACAGAGAGGCATTGAGAAACGCGCTGATCGGAATCTGCATGGTGGGAATTACCGTATTTGTCTGGTATAGCGTTGGACTGTATCGGCAGAGGCGGGCAACTGAGGAGATGATTGCGACGAATCGTGCCAATCAGACTGAGATGAATCAACAGCAGGGCAGTGATGGAAATTCTGCTTCCGGTTCCCCGGATTCATCGAGTGATGGAAACACGGGAAATCAGGAAAATGGAGCAAACTCATCGACAGACGCTTCGGGAACTCCGGGTTCTGATCCTGGTTCTGCGAATTTTGAGGAGGCAGAGATGGGAGACTATCTCGTTGATCTCAGTCAGGACATGGTGACCTGGAATGGAAAGACATACCGCAGAAATACCTACATTCACACAATTCTCTGTCTCGGTATCGATCGTACCGACGATATGGTTGGAACGCGAGAGCCGGGAGAAGCAGGACAGAGTGATGGTATTTATCTGATTGCTCAGGATACGGTTCGCAACCAGATCAAGATTCTGATGATTCCGCGAGACACGATGACAAGGATTGTGATCACGGACAAGAATAATCAGGAGCTTGGAACACGAGTGGATCATTTGAACATTGCATATGGATACGGCGATGGCGAGAAACTCAGCTGTGATCTTGCAAAGCGTGCTGTGACGAATCTTCTTCAGGGGATTCCGATTGACCGCTATATGGCGGTGGATATCGTTGTACTTTCCAAGCTGAATGATGCAGTTGGCGGTGTTACCGTCACGATTCCGACAGATGGCATGGAGAAACGCGATCCGGCATTTGTCAAGGGAACTCAGGTCACTCTTCACGGAGATCAGGCAGAAGCCTTTATCCGTTACCGTGATATCGAGCGCGACAACTCCGCACTGTTTCGTATGAACCAGCACAAGGAATATATGGAGCAGTTCTTCAAGGCAGTCAAGCAGAAATCAAAAGAGGACAGTCAGATTGTGACAAATATGTTTGACATGATTCAGGATTATATGCAGACGGATATGCCGAAGAATGAGTACATGAAGATTGCGATCGATGTGCTTGGAAGTGGAAATCTTGGAGATGACAATTTCCGAATGATTCCGGGTGTCGGCACAGCAACGGATACTTACGATGAATTCCATGCAAACATTCAGCAGATGATTCCGATTCTTTTGCAGATGTTTTACAGGGAAGTATAACCAAAATAGATAAACTAGATAAACCAGACAAGCAATAATCAGTTCGCGTGAGGGCTGTTATTGAAAATAAATATCCCATTTATGGGAAGGAAGGTGGAGACAATGAAAAAGAGAGGTCTGAAATTAGCAGCAGTTGTGATGGCGCTGGCAATGGTACCGGCAGTTGCATTTGCAGCAGGTTCTAAAGTCACTGACAGAGATAACAGCAACACAACTTCTAGTACGGATAATACGTTTTCCGGCGGTACCAGCAGTACTGGTACTGTAACTCAGGGTAATGGTCAGGTAGTAGGAACTATGACCACAACCACGACCACAACCGCTAGCACGGTATCTCAGGGTTCTAACGTTATCACAGCTGGAAATGGAGAGACTGTAAGTGCTACTGCAACAAGCACCCAGACAACTGCAACAGGAGAGAGCGTAACCACAGGTTCTGTTTCTGATGTAACGACTGAGAACGGTTCCAAGATTACCTATGCAGGAAATGCAACTGTAACCATAGCAGATACAACTGGTGTTGCAACAAACGTTAAGGTTCTGAGCGGTTCTGAGATCAACACTGCAGATGTTAGTGCTGAGCTGAGCACCCTGCGTCAGGCAGTAACAGCTGGTACTTCTACCGATGCTGCAACTGCTTCTGTAAAGGCACAGGGATTCCAGTCCACTGGTATTACCGAGAGCGTATTCCTGACCGATGCTACCAGCAATGTAGAGGTTCAGAGAAATACCGAGTACGGATATGTATGTGCTGGTCTGAGAGCTGATGCTCAGGTAAGCGTTGTATTCGTAAACAACAACGGTACTACTCAGGTTCTGAGCGTACGTCGTGTTGGTGATATCCTGTACTTCGTACTGCCGGCATCTGGCCAGATCACCATTTACACCAAATAAGAAATCCCTAGGGATATTCTGATCCGAAAGGAAGAAGTTCGATGAGAGCTTCTTCCTTTTTTTGTTTTATGACAGGTTCTCGTCGGAAAAGGGTAAGGATATCGTAAGTTGACTATACAATTTTCTTCCACTATAATAAAAGTACAATCAAAAGCGTTACTGTTCACGCGTTGCGCAAACAGCAACAGATTTTGCCGATGCTTCGCATTCCAAATCGGCAAAATCTGCTACCACCACTGTACCATACGGCATTTTCAGTTCAGAAAATGCCTACCCGTGAACAGTAATTCAAAAGCCTCTTATGAAAGAAAAATAGGGGATTAGGAGATTGCGAAAAGATTTTAAGAATTTCGAGAATTTCATAAAAATTTGTGAGAGAAATGAGTGAGTTTCATTTTTATAACAGGAAAGTGGGGGTTGACAATGAGAAAGAGCAATTTACGGGCACTGTGCATGAGTGCCATGATCGGTGTGGCGGGGATCACCGGAACCGTTGGAGCTGTGGCGAATGTCGGAATGACGGTTGCGTATGCGTCGGATAAGGCAGTGACGAAGGTGACTTTGAGAGTGGATTCCAAGCTGAAGCCGGGAGATACTTTGCCATCCATTTCTTACAACAATTCGGGAGAGAGCACGAGTGTAGGAGACGGAGAGATTGTAGTCAGCAATACATCGGATACCTACTCGATCGTGGATGCTGAGTGGACGACATCGACGAGCAAGGTGATGGAAGTTGGACAACAGCCTCAGATGAAGTTGACGTTGAGACCCAATTCTGTTGGTGGGGATCAGTACCAATTTAAGGGAACCTACCGTTCTAGCAATGTCAGCATCCGCAAAGCAGATTTTGTGAGTGCGAGCAAGAGCGGAGGCGATCTGATTGTCAAGGTTAAGGTTCGTGCAGTGGAGGGAACGTTCTCCGCACCGGACAATGCCTACTGGAAGGACAACAGCAAAGGAACTGCGCGCTGGGATGAGCCGGAGGATGGAGGCACCGGACGCTATGAGGTGGAGCTTCGCAGAGGTTCCTCTAAGGTGTATTCGACGGAGACGAACAATCGCTCCTTCAACTTCTATCCATATATGACAAAGAAGGGAACCTACACCTTCCGTGTTCGCACGATTGCGAAGACGACAAAGGAAAAGGATTATGGCGACAAGAGTGACTGGGTAGAGTCCGATGAGATTTATCTCGCAGAGGAGGATGTATCGGATGGAAGCGGTCAGGAGAGCGGTTCCACGATCACGGCTGGTGGTCCGGGAACTTCGAATACTCCGGGTGGCAATACAAATGTCGGCTGGAGACAGTCTGGAGGAAACTGGTATTTCTACTATCCGGACGGAAGCTACCAGAAGAACGGCTGGAGTATGATTGGCGGAAGCTGGTATCTGTTCAACAGCAGTGGTCAGATGCTGACGGGATGGCAGACGATCAATGGCCAGACCTACTATCTGTCGGACAGCGGAGCAATGCTGACGGGATGGATTCAGTGGGGCGGACGCTGGTATTACCTGAACACGACACCGGATCAGTACCAGGGCGCTCTGGTGAAGGGACGCTGGTGGACCGTGAATGGTAAGGCTTGCTACCTCGGTGCAGACGGTGCGAGAGCGACCGGATGGACACAGGTGGATGGAAACTGGTACTACTTCTATCCGGACAGCGGTGCGAGAGCAGAGAACACCTATGTGGATAGCTTTTATGTAGATCAGAATGGTGTCTGGGTACACTAGATATTAGATTGACCAAGGCAGAATCAGAGAATAGGATCGTTGACTGAATGACTGAATGACTGAATGACCGGGAGGGGCTTGTTGAGCTTCCTCCCGGTTACTTTTTCTGAGATTTCCTGATGGGACACCGGGTGGATTCACAGGATTTTCAAATTTCTCTGTTATATTAAATATATTGGATAAGTCATGGAAGGTGTTTACGATTTAAACGCGAAAGATCCATTTGATCAGAAAGGAAACGGAATGAAGCGAAGAGCGAACAGCCAGGGAGAGAACAGTCAGAAACAGGGAAAAAATCATTTAGGTGCATGGATGGCAGTGAGACGAACGCTCGTGAGAGTGTGCCTGTGCGGAATCGTGCTTGCGGGGACAGCGGGGGCGAGTATTCTGCCGGTTATGCATGCATATGCGTCGGATAAGGCGGTTGAGACTGTTTATCTCTCCACATCCAGGCATGCGTGGTGGGAGACTGATACTGTCGGAAGATGGAATTCTGTGAGCAAGGCGCATGAGTATCAGGTCAAGCTCTATATTGCGGATGATTTTGATCTGGATACGGATGATGAGGATAACGGAGTGATTACGCTGACTGATGCAAAGCTCAATGAGCTGACTCAGGATGCAGAGTGCGTGATGATGAAGCGAACGACGGAGACCAGTTATGATTTCTCTCCGTATATGAAGGATCTTCACACCTATATTTTCGTTGTCCGGGCAGTTCCGAAACTCAGTGAACAGCAGTATGTGAAATCCGGAGACTGGGTTGCCTCTCCGACCGCAGATTTTAAGGAAAATCAGGTTCAGGGAATCACTGGTGGAAAGTGGCGCAACTATCTTGAGGGAACAAAGTATGAGACCGAAGATGGAGAGTTTCTCACCGGAGGTTGGCAGAGAATTCAGGGAGTCTGGTATCTGTTCGATGAAAATGGATATCGTCTGGGTGGCTGGCAGACCGTAGATGGAGTTCACTACTATCTCGATGAAGACAATGGAATGCTTGCGACAGGATGGTTTGTCTGGGACGATAACTGGTATTATGCAGATAAGACAGGTGCGATGCAGACAGGATGGATCATGGATCAGCCGGGAAAGTATTATTACCTGAATGAGGACGGCACGATGGCGCATGACACGGTTGTAGACGGATATACACTTAATAGCAAGGGGCTTCGCCAGTAACAGAAAGAAAAGAGAATTATTGGGTATGTGCGCGTGAACAGGAAGAAAAGCGACAGTCCGACGGGAAAAAGTTCGTCGGGCTGTCGCTTTCTTGTATGATAGGAAATGTTATCAGTTATCCTGTAAAATGAAAAAATATTTTGTAAGGGCGCAAAGTAACTAACTATATAATCGATACCTAGAGATTGCAATACCGTGGAGAAACATACCGGATCGCATTACGGTACGAGTTTTGCAAGCTCCGGGAAGAGTCCAAGACTGCGCTTTAAGATTCCTTTCATAAATGCAATCGTGATGCCATAATTCGTAAACGGAATTCCGGCATCGAGCGCTGATTTCTGTCGGTAGAGAACCTCACGCTCGTTGAGCATACATCCACCGCAGTGAATCACCAGCTTAAATTTTGACAGGTCTTCCGGGAAGCCGAGACCGGAACTTGTCTCAATCTCAAGCGATTTTCCGGTGCATTTATGGAGCCAGCCGGGAATCTTGACGGTTCCGATATCTCCGCATTGGCGGTGATGGGTACAGCCCTCGGAGATCAAAATTCGATCGCCGTCTTTCAGCGTGGAGATTGCAGAGACACCGCGAACCGCTGTCTCTAAAAATCCTTTGTAGCGCGCCATCAGAATCGAGTAGGAGGTTAGCGGAAGCTCGTCGGGGACGAGACGGCTCACGAGACCGAACGCCTGACTGTCGGTGATAACCATAGCGGGCTGGATTCCACCTGGCTGAAAACGGGCAAGCGTCTCTTCAAGCTCGGTTTCCCGGCAGACAATGGAGATTGCGCCAGATTCTAAGACCTCGCGGATCATCATTTGCTGGGGCAGAATCAGTCGTCCCTTCGGCGCGGACTCATCGATCGGGATGACCTGAATCACGAGATCGCCGGGATGCAATAGATCGCGGATAAGGTTGCGGGTGGGCTTTCCGGTGTGAACCAGGGAGGCAATGCGCTCTTTTAACTCCTGAATGCCGATGTTTTTTTGTGCACTGACACTGAGAATATTAGCGGGTAAGATGTTGGTGCCCTCAATATTGGCATTTGGAATCTCAGCGCCTGAAATTCCAGTGCCTGAAATTTCAGTGTCTGTTGCAGGTAAATCGTGCTTCTTTGAATTTTGAAATGCAGAAAGGTCGCATTTGTTAAAAACGATGAGAAATGGAAGATCTTTTTCTTTAAAGAGATCAAGAAGTTCCTGATCGGAAGCACCGATTCCTTCCGTGCCGTCCACGACGAGAACCGCACAGTCGGCGCGGTTTAAGATCTGTCGGGCACGTTTGATGCGCTGTTTTCCGAGACTTCCCTCATCGTCGAATCCGGGTGTATCAATGATCACAACCGGACCAAGTGGGAGAAGTTCCATAGATTTTGTTACCGGGTCTGTCGTCGTTCCCTTTGTATCAGAGACGACAGACATTTGCTGACCGGTGATTGCGTTGACGATACTGGATTTTCCGGCATTTCGTCGCCCGAAAAATCCGATATGAATCCGCTCAGCGGATGGAGTTGCATTCAATCCCATAATAGATCCTCTCATAAATCGAAATGATAAAGTAACGAAATTAGAAGCGGAAATCGCGGATTCCCTCTTCGATTTTCTTTAAGTGGTCAGCGCAGATTTCGCGAACCTTTTCTTTCGGAATATTTGAGAGTTCTGCCTGAATCAGTGCCTCACCGATCTTTTTCGTATCCTCGGATGCGTAGTCCATCAGATACTCTTTCAGCGTCATCAACGCGTTCGGATGACAGCAGTTTTGGATCTGTCCGCTCTTGCAAAGACTCATGAAGCGGTCGCCGGTGCGTCCCTCACGGTAGCAGGCAGTACAGAACGACGGAATATACCCAAGCTCCATCAGCCATTTCACAACCTCATCGAGCGTTCTCTGATCGGATACATCGAACTGTTCGGTATCTGTTGGGCGAACTTCCTCCTGATAACCGCCGACGGAGGTGCGGGAACCACCACTGATCTGGGAGACACCGAGACGAATGACTTTCTCGCGGACTTTCTGGCTCTCTCTCGTGGAGATGATCATGCCGGTGTAAGGAACGGCAACGCGGATCAGAGCGCAGAGTTTGGCAAAGATCTCATCGCTGATTCCATTGTCGAAGGTGTTTGGATCAATGTCGTCAGCGCGCTTGATTCGCGGAACGCTGATCGTGTGCGGGCCGACTCCGTGAACGGCTTCAAGATGTTCAGCGTGCATCAGAAGACCGGCAAACTCATACTTGTACAGCTCCAGACCAAAGAGAACACCGAGACCGACATCATCGATGCCACCCTCCATCGCGCGGTCCATCGCTTCGGTGTGGTAGCAGTAGTCGTGCTTCGGACCGGTCGGGTGAAGGGTCTCATAGCTCTCTTTGTGATAGGTCTCCTGGAACAGAATGTAGGTTCCGATTCCGGCTTCCTTGAGCTTTCGGTAATTCTCCACAGTCGTGGCTGCAATGTTGACATTGACTCTGCGGATCGCTCCGTTCTTGTGCTTGATGGAGTAGATCGTATTGATACACTCGAGAATGTACTCGATCGGGTTGTGGAGCGGATCTTCGCCGGCCTCGATGGCAAGACGCTTATGTCCCATATCCTGAAGAGCAGTGACCTCAGCGGCGACCTCCTGCTGTGTCAGCTTCTTGCGCGCGATATGGCGGTTCTTGCTGTGGTAAGGGCAGTAAACACAGCCGTTGACGCAGTAGTTGGAGAGGTAGAGCGGGGCAAACATGACAATGCGGTTGCCATAGAATTTCTTTTTCAGCTCTTCTGCGAGCGTGTAGAGTTCCTCAATTTTCTCCTGATTTTCGCAGGCGAGAAGAACGGAGGCCTCACGGTGAGTTAGACCCTTGCAGAGCTTTGCCTTCTCAATGATCTGATCAATCAGCTCGAGATTGTCCTTGTTGGTCTCCGCGTATGCGAGTGTGTCAAGAATTTCCTGATGGTTGATGAATTCCTCCGCTTTCAGAGATTTTGGATTGTATGCGTACATAATATTTTCCTTTCTTGCAGGTCAGCGGGATTTCTACTTCCCCTTGATCGAACACGATATGTTCAGCATTTTTTCGGGACTAAAAATTTTCAAAGTCAAAAATCCGGCTTTCCTGTCAGAGCGTTTTTATAATTTTATTTTTTTGATAGGAATCTTTTACTCGATTCCGATCAGACTGTCTCCGCGTGAGGACACAATGTGAAATCCGGCGCTTGTGACACGGCGCTCGAGACAGCCACGACATTCGGCAGCCTCCTCACCGGTGCAGATCTTGTTGTCGTAGAGCGCATATTTTTTGCGAACTCCGACGGGTGAGAGATTCGGCATGATGACGTTTGCACCGGAGCGAAGTCCCTCCTCGCGTCCATCGGACTGTGCGGTTCCGAGAGCAGTCGTTGCTGGCAGGAGTACTTTCGGGAGCAGAAGGCGGATCACGGACAGAAGAAACAGCGTCAACTCGACGCTTCCGGCAGGCATCTCTCCAAATGGCGTATCTTTCTGTGGGAGAAATGGGCCGATGCCAACCATGTGAGGCTGAAATATTTTGAGAAAACGCAGATCTTTCACGAGATCCGCAGTTGTCTGATACGGAGAACCAACCATGAAGCCACAGCCTGTCTGGTAACCGATTCGGCGCAGTGTCTCGAGACATTTCATGCGATTGTCAAAACTCATCTGCTCGGGATGGAGCTTCTCGTAGTGAGATTTTGAGGCAGTCTCATGGCGGAGCAGGTAGCGGTCAGCGCCGGCATCAAACAGTCGCTGATAGCTCTCCTCGCTTCGCTCACCGAGAGACAATGTGATCGCACAATCCGGGTATTCGGCACGGATTGCGGAGACGATTTTCTCCATCCGCTCGTCCGTGAAATAGAGATCTTCTCCTCCCTGAAGCACAAAGGTGCGGAAACCGAGATCATATCCCTGGCGACAGCAGGAGAGAATCTCCTCGAAACTCAGGCGGTAGCGTTCAGCATGCGAATTGCCACGGCGAATTCCACAGTAAAGACAGTCATTCTTACAGTAGTTGGTAAACTCAATCAGTCCACGCAGAAAGACTTCCTCATGGTAGTAGCGGGCACAGCACTCAGATGCCTCCTTCTTTAAAAATGCGCGGATGCGCCCGTCGTCGTCGTTTCGTCCGTCAATCAGGAGACGGAGATCCTCATCGGGAAGATCATGTTCGCGAACCAGAGTCTTGGCGATTGCCATTAAGTCTAAATTCGTCATGTTCGTTATGTTTTTCAAGTCATTCATGATTTCACTCCCGAATAGGCCGTCTTGGAACTAACTCCGGGCAGTTTTCCGATCTTTCCCGACAGTGCGGAGATCACCGGCTGGGGGGCATCGATCGCGATGCTGATGATGCTCAACTGTTTTTGCCGATAGGGAATTCCCATACGTCCGATGATGAAAGTGCGATACTCATGCAGAATGTCGTTGAGCGCTTCAACGGAATCTGAATTTTCCACAACGATTCCAATGACGGCGATCCGTGTTTCCTCAGCAGGAGACGGAGCATGTTCTGTGTGCAGTTTTGATTCTGGTGTTTTCATGTGCGACAGAGTCCTCCTGGCATATAAAGATGTTTTTAGGCTACTGTTCATGTTCATAGTGCTAGACACGTGTGGGTGAACAGAAACAATTTTAGAATCCAGGACGCAAAAAAGACTGTAACGATTTGTGGATTGGTAGTGTGAATCCAGATTCGCAGAATTCAAGTCAAAGTTATTTGCTGATATTCGTTGAATGGAAGCACAAAAATATCAAATATCATAGTTACAGAATGTGAATTTTGAATAGAAAATAAAATAGGTGAACCTTTCTCCTCAAAATAGTTTCATAGTTTTTTGGCGTCAGGATACAAGAACATCGTATCATAGTGAGAAAAAGTTTGCAATAGGGAGTGCGTGAAAGTGGGGGTAGAGCGATAGGATGTGTGCAGAGATGTTTATTGCTTTTGGGCTTTGATGTTCTTTGATGTTTTCTCTAATGATTTTTTTGGTGCTTTTTCGGCTCCCCTTTTGTGTTGTAAATGTCTTAATGTTTGTTCTCAGTTTGCAAGAGAGAAAAGCCTGTGATAAAATAAGACTCAGACATAAGGAAGGACAAGAGGATGAAATGATAGAAAAAATTGATGAAATTCAGGAACAGCTTGCGGGGGCAGAAAAAGTGTTAGTCGGACTTGGCGAGGAGTGGAAGTGGAATCGTCAGGGCGAGGATGCAAAAGAATGCCGGGAAGAGCTGGTGAGAGCATACGAGAAGCTGTATCAGATGCTTCAGAATAAAGATTATTTTATTGTGACGCTTGCAACGGATGCGCTGATCTATGAGACTTCGCTTGGAAGCAAGGCAGAGAACGTGATTTCAACGAATAAAGAGGAAGATGCAGTTTCCTGTCCGTCGGAGAATGCAGAGACACTTGCGGTGATGGAACGTCTGTTTCCATCCAAGAAGCGTCCGGAAGATACCAGATGGCAGAGGATTGTAGCTCCTTGTGGAAATGAGACGTGGAGACAGTGTTCCGCCGGTTGTACGAAGGACATCTGGGAGCCGGGCGAGGTCCCGAATGATATCTGTCCACACTGCGGAGCACCGCTGACTGGAAATACAGTCGAGGCAAATCCTTATATTGAGGAGGGATACCTGCCACAGTGGAATCGTTATACGCAGTGGCTGACGCGCACTTTGAACCGCGAGACTTTGATTTTGGAATTGGGAGCGGGATTTGGCAATCCGGGAGTCATTCGTTTCCCATTTGAGAAGACAGCATTTTTTAACCGCAAATCGCATCTCTGCCGTGTACATGCCCAATTCCCACAGATTACGCAGGAACTGGCAGATCGCGCAGTTGGAATTAAGGAGAATTCGGTTGAGTGGGTGAATCAGATTAAAAATTAGATATGATTGAAATATAATCATACGAAAATGTAAGATACCTAGCTAAGGAGAAAGACGGCGGGAAAATACGCGCAAACACGCTCGCGCTGGATGAGCCGTAAAATAAAAGTGTGCTGTAAAACAAAAATCACAAACCCCACCTTAAATGTACAAACGAAGAAACAAAAGTTGTGAAAATAACTGGTGTGTGTTAAACTGTTGAAGTATCCGTAGTGATCGTGGCGTTTCAGCGGGCGCAGAGCGGAGGGAAGATACCGTGACAAAAGTTCTGCAATCGAGAAATGTCACAGCGATAGAAAGATTAAATTTGTCCGCAGGATGTCGGGAAAGAGTGTCTGGAGGCAGAGAACAGATGATAGCAATCATTGATTATGATGCAGGAAATTTAAAAAGCGTAGAAAAAGCGCTGACATCATTGGGAGAGAAACCGACTGTGACGCGTGATCCAGATGTGATCCGCAGTGCAGACAAGGTGATTCTTCCGGGAGTCGGAGCATTTGGTGATGCAATGGAGCGCTTGAGACAGTATGGTCTCGTGGATGTGATTCGTGAAGTGACGGCAAAGGGCACACCGTTTCTCGGAATCTGCCTGGGACTTCAGCTTCTGTTTGAGCGGAGTGATGAGAGCGAGGGTGTGGAGGGACTTGGAATCCTTCCGGGAGAGATTCTGAAAATTCCGCCGGCAGAGGGACTCAAGATTCCGCATATGGGATGGAATTCTCTTGAAATCCGTCCGGACAGCCGTCTCTTTAAGAGCGTGGAGAACGGATCTTATGTATACTTTGTTCATTCCTACTATCTGAAGGCTAAAAATCCGGAAATAGTTGTGGCGACATCGGAGTACGGCGTGCAGATTCATGCATCGGTGGAGCACGGCAATATTTTTGCCTGTCAGTTCCATCCGGAGAAGAGCAGTCGTGTGGGACTTCAGATTCTGAAGAATTTCATCAGCCTGTAACGGACTGGGCAGAAGGGAGAACGAGATCAATGTTTACAAAGAGAATCATTCCCTGTCTGGACGTAAAAGACGGACGGGTGGTAAAGGGTGTTAATTTTGTGAATCTGCGCGATGCCGGAGACCCGGTTGAGATTGCAGAGGCTTATGATCAGGCAGGAGCAGATGAGCTGGTTTTTTTGGACATCACCGCATCCTCGGACGGTCGTGATACGGTTGTGGACATGGTGCGTCGTGTCGCAGAGAAGGTATTTATCCCGTTTACGGTTGGCGGAGGAATCCGCACTGTGGAAGATTTCCGTAAATTGCTCAGAGAGGGCGCAGACAAGATTTCTGTGAATTCAGCTGCGATTGATCGTCCGGAGCTGATCTCTGAGGCGGCAGAGAAGTTCGGACGTCAGTGCGTTGTAGTCGCAATTGATGCGAGACGGCGTGCTGATGGAAGCGGATGGAATGTTTACAAACACGGTGGACGGCTTGACACAGGTCTTGATGCCGTTGAGTGGGCGAGAAAGGCAGATAAACTCGGAGCAGGCGAGATTTTACTCACGAGCATGGACTGTGATGGAACAAAGGCCGGATACGACAACGAACTCACGGCAATCATTGCGGAGAATGTCTCCGTTCCGGTTATTGCCTCAGGAGGAGCAGGAACGAAGGAGCATTTCTATGACGCCTTGACAAAAGGCAAGGCGGACGCTGCACTTGCTGCCTCTCTGTTCCACTACAAGGAACTGGAGATTCGCGACTTGAAGGAGTATTTAAGCGGGCGAGGAATTCCGGTTCGCCTGTAAAGCAAAGAACAGAACGATGCAGGAGCGTTTCGCAACAGCAGAAACGAAAGAACGAAAGAATAAAAGAACAAAAGAAATGCGCAAGAAAAAATACCATAAAAAATTGCAGAAAAAATAAGATACTTGCTGTGCAGGTAGTGCAGGAAAGAAGGACGAAGAAATGGGAGCAATCGCTAACGACTGGCTGAAACCGTTGAGCGGGGAGTTTAAGAAACCATATTATCGAAAGCTATATGATACGGTAAAGCATGAATATCAGACGAGACAGTGCTTTCCAGATCCGAATGACATCTTCAACGCATTTGAGTTTACCCCGCTCTCTGAGGTGAAAGTGGTGATTCTGGGTCAGGACCCGTATCACAATGTCGGTCAGGCTCATGGGCTTTGTTTTTCTGTAAAACCGGATGTGGAGATTCCGCCGTCTCTGGTGAATATCTATCAGGAACTTCATGATGATCTGGGATGCTATATTCCAAATAATGGTTATCTTGTAAAGTGGGCAAAGCAGGGAGTCATGCTGTTGAACACGGTTCTGACCGTGCGCGCACATGCAGCAAATTCTCACCGTGGAATCGGCTGGGAGGAGTTTACCGATGCGGCAATCCGTGTGCTCAATGAGCAGGACCGCCCGATGGTATTTATTCTCTGGGGAAGACCGGCGCAGATGAAGAAATCGATGTTGACGAATCCGAAACATCTGATTCTCGAAGCTCCGCATCCGAGTCCGCTTTCCGCATACCGTGGATTCTTCGGCAGCAGACCGTTCAGCAAGACAAATGCCTACCTCGAGGAGCATGGACTCACACCGATTGACTGGCAGATTGAGAACATCTGATGAAAGAAAAAGAAGAAAAACATTGGCAAAAAAGAGTTTGTGTAAACCTGAGTAGGAGAAAAGAAAAAGGAGATTCAACCTATCATGGAACAACTGATTGAAATTTTAAAAGTAATTGTGCTGGGAATTGTTGAGGGATTCACAGAGTGGCTTCCGATCAGCAGTACCGGTCACATGATTCTTGTGGATGAGATCATTCACTTAAATGTACCAGAGGATTTTATGAATATGTTCCTCGTTGTGATTCAGCTCGGCGCGATCATGGCAGTCGTCATGTTGTATTTTAAAAAGCTGAATCCATTTGACCCGAGTAAGAGTGCCGGACAGAAGCGTGCAGTTTGTCAGTTGTGGGTAAAGATTGTGATTGCCTGCTTCCCGGCGGCAGTCTGCGGTCTGCTTCTTGATGACTGGATGGAGGCACACCTCTACAATGCTTATGTCGTGGCAACCACTCTGATTGTCTACGGAATTCTCTTTATTATGATTGAGAACCGCAACCACTATACCGAATTTCCGGTACAGCGTGTGACGCAGATTACATATAAGACTGCCTTCATGATCGGACTGTTTCAGATTCTGTCTCTCGTTCCGGGAACTTCCCGATCCGGTTCCACGATCCTCGGTGCAATGATTCTTGGATGTTCCCGCGGAGCTGCGGCTGAGTTCTCGTTCTTCCTCGGACTTCCGATTATGCTCGGTGCAAGTGCACTGAAATTAGTGAAATTTGGTTTCCATTTCACGGGACTTCAGATCTTTTATCTGATTCTTGGTATGGTAGTCGCATTTGGAGTTTCGGTTTATTCGATCCGATTCCTGATGTCCTACATCAAGAATAATGACTTCAAGTTTTTTGGATACTATCGAATTGTGCTCGGCGTGATTGTGCTTGCATTTTTTATTGTGCGCGCACTGCTGTCCTAGCAAGAATAATCAGATGGCAAAATCGGTTACCGTTTGTGCATGATCGGATCGATCGCATGAGCAGTAACACGGTTCTGCACAGGGGAGATTTGAAAAATCGTGCAGGATTGCCACAAAAAAGAAAGGTAAAAAAGAGAGAAGCGTATGAATATAAGAAGACCTCTGACCAGAAACGAACGGTTTCTGCTTCTGGCTCTGGTTCCTGTCTATTTTATTGTTGCGGGATTTATTTTGCAACCGGCAGGAGAAATTTTTGATGGGGTTCTGGCAATTATGAGAGAGCCGGATTTCCTGATTACAGATTATTTTGTCATTGGAGGAGTGGGTGCTTCCTTTCTCAATGCGGGTGTTCTTACCCTTTTAAGCATTGCAATCCTTTATGGTCTTGGCATGGAGATGGACGGTCATACGATCACCTCCACATTTCTGATGTTTGGATTTTCCCTGTTTGGAAAAAATCTTTTGAATATCTGGATGATTCTTGCCGGTGTCTGGCTCTATGCAAAGTATCACCGGGTTTCCTTGTCAAAATATATTTATGTGGGATTTTACGGGACGAGTCTGTCTCCGATTATCACAGAGGTGATGCAGATCGGTAATTTTTCCCTTTCGCAGAGACTTTTTCTCTGTGTTATCACGGGAATTACCATCGGTTTTGTCCTCCCGCCACTCAGTACCCATATGCACTTCATGCATCGAGGATATTCCCTTTATAACGTTGGATTTGCGGGAGGAATCATCGCGACTGTTATCGTCTCTCTGATGAAGTCGTTCGGAATCACGATGGAATCGCGCCTGATCTGGTATGAAGGCAACAATTTGCCGTTTGTCATCCTGCTCTCCGTGCTTTTTCTCGGCATGATCCTTGGCGGATTTCTGTATGGCGGAAACATGGCATTTTTGCGGTATCAGCAGATCCTGCGCTCCTACGGGCTTGGCGGAACGGATTACTACAAGGAGTGGGGCGCACCGGCGACAATGATCAACATGGGCATCAATGGCATGACGGCGATGGGATTTCTGATTGCGACGGGCGTGCATCTGAATGGTCCGACGATCGGAGGAATCTTCACGATTGTCGGCTTCAGTGCGACAGGAAAACATCTGAGAAACATTCTTCCGGTCATGACCGGAGTTGTGTTTGCAAGTGCGGGAAAAGTGTGGTCGATCACTGATCCATCTGCAAGTCTGGCGCTTCTGCTCTCAACGACGCTGGCACCGATCGCCGGAGAGTTCGGCATCTTTGCGGGGATTCTCGCGGGCTTCCTTCACTCCTCTGTGGCGCTCAACGTTGGAATCGTGTACGGTGGAATGAATCTTTATAACAATGGATTTGCAGGCGGAATTGTGGCGGCATTCCTCGTTCCGGTCATCCAGTCCGTGCGCTCGAGAAGGGCACGCGCAAAATCCGGCTGGTCACTGTAACTCTGTAAAAAATCGCAAAATAATGTAAATAGACAGCAGATTTTTACATGGAAATTTCTCTTTTTCAGGCGTATACTGAGAACAATTGAAACGAATCTTGCCAGTTAAACAATTGTAAAGAGGGAAGATTCTGTGGCAAAAAATATGTGATGGACTGGGGAGGAATTTTCATGGTTTACGGAGCAATCAAACAACTGGTACAGTATGGTCTAGATACGGGGTTAATCACAGAAACAGATGCAATTTATGCGCGAAATCAGATCCTCGATGCTCTTCATATGGAGGAATATGAGGAGCCGGAAAATGATCCCGGCAAGGGAGCACTTGAGGAAATTCTGAAAGAGCTGCTTGACTATGCGTGCGAAAATGGGGTGATTGAGGACGGAATTGCAAGCAGAGATCTGTTTGACACAAGATTGATGAATTGCCTGATGCCGAGACCGTCGGAGGTGTCTGCAACATTCTGGAAACTTTATGAGGAGAAAGGGCCTGAGCGTGCAACGGAGTATTTTTACAAGCTGAGTCAGGATTCTGACTATATCCGCCGGTATCGCGTGTGCAAGGACCAGAAATGGGTGACTTCCACGCCTTACGGGAATCTCGATATCACGATCAATCTCTCAAAACCGGAGAAAGACCCGAGAGCGATTGCAAAGGCAAAGCTCGCAAAACAGAGCGGATATCCGAAATGTCTTCTGTGCATGGAAAATGAGGGATATGCGGGACGTTTGAACCATCCGGCGCGAAATAATCACCGCATCATCCGCCTGACGATTGGCGGAAAGCGCTGGGGCTTCCAGTATTCCCCGTATGTCTACTACAATGAGCACTGCATCGTGTTTAACGGAGAGCATGTGCCGATGAAGGTCGAGAGGGAATCCTTCGTCAAACTGTTTGATTTCGTCAAGCAGTTCCCGCACTATTTCCTCGGGTCGAATGCAGATCTTCCGATTGTCGGCGGTTCGATTCTCAGCCACGATCATTTTCAGGGTGGTCACTACACGTTTGCGATGGCGAAAGCTCCGATTGAGAAGCATGTCAAGATACCGGGATTTGAGGATGTTGAGGCAGGAATTGTCTACTGGCCAATGTCCGTTCTGCGTCTGCGCGGAAAAGATCCGGATCGCCTGATTGACCTCGGAGATAAGGTACTTCAGACATGGCGCGGGTACACGGATGAATCTGCATTTATCTTTGCGGAGACGGACGGAGAACCGCACAATACGATCACGCCGATCGCAAGAAAGAACGGAGCTCTCTATGAACTTGATCTTGTCTTGAGAAACAACATCACAACCGAGGAGTTCCCGCTTGGCGTTTACCATCCGCACCAGGAGCTTCATCACATCAAGAAGGAGAACATCGGTCTGATCGAGGTTATGGGACTTGCCGTTCTTCCGTCAAGACTGAAAGATGAGCTTGCACTTCTCGCGGAGTACATCGTCGAGAAGAAAGATATCCGGAGCAATGAGAGCATTGAAAAACATGCAGACTGGGTTGAGAAATTCCTTCCGAAATATGAATCGATCACAAAAGAAAATGTCGATCAGATTCTGCGCGATGAAGTCGGTCATGTCTTTGCCCGTGTGCTCGAGGATGCCGGTGTGTACAAGTGCACGCAGAAGGGGCGGGAAGATTTCCTGCGTTTCCTGACGACAGTGGGATTTACGGTATAGGAAATATGCAGGTGGAAAATCATATCTCCACAAGAAAAAGATTGTGAAACTTGCAGGAAAAATGGTGTTGGAAATTGTTAGTGCTTCGATGTATATTTGGTGATAAATAAAAGCACATCAAAAAATAATACATCAGAGAGTCAGACGAGAACAGCAAAGAGGCTATTGCAGAACGAGACGGAGTAAATCCGGAAACGAATTCTGCGGTAGCCTTTTTTTCTTTCTCTATTTGATTGATTTGATTTAGCTGGTGAAGGAGGAGATCATAATGGAGGAGAAGAAGAGAAATACCGCAGACCTTCTGGTCGAGTGTCTGGAAGAGGAAGGCGTAGAGTATATATTTGGAATTCCGGGTGAGGAGAATCTGGCGGTGATGAATGCATTAAACGATTCTAAGATCCGCTTCATCACAACGAGACATGAGCAGGGAGCTGCATTTATGGCAGATGTCTATGGACGACTGACCGGAAAAGCAGGTGTGTGTCTGTCCACGCTTGGACCGGGTGCGACAAACCTTGTAACCGGTGTCGCAGATGCAGACAGTGACGGTGCTCCTCTTGTCGCAATCACCGGTCAGGTGGGAACGGAGCGCATGCATATCACCGGTCATCAGTTCCTCGATTTGACAAAGATGTTTGAGCCGATCACGAAGCGGACGAAGATGGTTGTGCGTCCGGATACGATCGGAGAGATTGTGCGACTCGCGTTCAAGTATGCGGAGGGAGAAAAACCGGGTGCAACCCATATAGATCTTCCGGTTAACGTCGCAAAGATGGCGGTGGATGAGTCGGAGAGACCGCTTCACAAGAAGATTGCACCGAAGGAGTATGCAGAACTTGACACGGTTCAGGATGCAGCAGGACTGATTTTTCAGGCTCAGAATCCGGTGATTCTCGCTGGAAGCGGAGTAGTTCGCGGTCATGCGTCAAAAGAGCTCACGGAGTTTGCTTCCAAGTTGAAAATTCCGGTTGTCAACACGATGATGGCAAAGGGTGTGATTCCGTTTGATAATCCATACTCGATGTGGACAGTTGGGATTCCGCAGAGAGATTATGAGAACAAGATTCTTGAGGAGGCAGATCTCGTCATCGCAGTCGGTTACGACATTGTCGAATTTGCCCCGGCAAAATGGAATCCGAAGGGCGAGACAAAGATTGTCCATGTGGACATGCGTCCGGCACACATCAACAAGGTATATCAGCCGGATGTCGAGGTTGTCGGAGATATTGCGGATTCGCTGAACCAGATTGCGAGAAGAACGGGACGCCACAGTGAGCCGGAGAAAGCGCTTGCGATCCGTGCGAGAATGGTCGCGGAACATGAGTCCTATGCGGATGATAATTCGTTCCCGATGAAACCGCAGAGAATCCTCAACGATGTCCGCAAGGTCATGGGACGCGAGGATATCGTGATTTCGGACACCGGAGCTCATAAGATGTGGATTGCACGTCATTACAACTGCTATGAGCCGAACACCTGCATCATCTCAAATGGATTTGCGACGATGGGAATCTCCGTTCCGGGAGCGATCGGAGCCAAGCTCGTTCATCCGGACAAGAAAGTGCTTGCAATCAGCGGAGACGGTGGATTCATGATGAACTGTCAGGAGCTTGAAACTGCAAGAAGAGAGAAAATTCCGTTTGTCACTCTGATCTTCAACGATTGCAGTTACGGTCTGATCAAGTGGAAGCAGATGGATCAGTACGGAAAGAGCTGTTACGTCGATTTCACAAACCCGGATTTCGTGAAATTTGCAGAGAGCATGGGAGCGATCGGATACCGGATTGAGAAGGTAGAAGACCTGATTCCGACACTCGAAAAGGCATTTGAGCAGACGGTTCCGGTCATCATCGACTGCCCGGTAGACTACTCAGAGAACACGAAGCTGACCGCACACCTGAAGCAGTTGATGGAAGAGCTGTAACAATTATTCTTATCATCGGTAAGGCATATAGAGAAATGTTTTTATCTGTAAAAGAAAGGGATGTCTTTGCATCCTTTTCTTTTTGTGTTATGATTCAAACGTGCAACAAAATAAATATGCAGAAATGGGTTTATTTATTCATAAATTTTCTGCAAAAATCAATTTGAAATGAGGGTTGCACAGAGAAAATAACTGTGAGGACACGGAACAGTTACGAAAAATAAAAAAAGAAAATGGATGGTAAGACAACAATGGAAAAAGACAGAAAAAAATCGATGGTCAGCAGTATGCTTCTGATGCTGACGGCTCTGATCTGGGGCGTAGCATTTGTAGCACAGAGTGAGGGACTCAATTACGTGGGGGCATTTACGCTCAATGGAAGCCGTTTCCTTGTGGGCGGTATGGTTCTTCTGCCGTATCTTCTCTTAACAAAAAAGAACAGGAATAATGAGAGCGCGCAGGAGAGAGAGGCACAGAGAACACGCTTAAAAACAGGTGTAATCGGAGGAATCTGCTGTGGATGTTTTCTCTGCCTGGCAAGTAGTCTTCAACAGTTTGGAATTGCGTATACGACCGTCGGAAAAGCTGGTTTTATCACGGCACTCTATATCGTGATTGTCCCGTTACTTGGACTTTTTATGCATCACAAAGTCGGACTGAATATCTGGATCAGTGTTTTGATTGCCTCCGCAGGCATGTATCTGCTGTGCATTACCGAAGAATTTTCAATCGGTCGCGGAGATCTTCTGGTATTTTTGTGTGCAGTTGGTTTTTCTTTTCATATTCTGGTCATTGATCACTTCTCTCCGAAAGCAGATGGAGTCGTGATTTCCTGCGTCCAATTTTTCACGGCGGGTCTTATCTCCGTTGTATTGATGTTTACATTTGAACAACCGTCATGGAAGGGGATTCTCTCCGCGTGGTTGCCGATTCTGTACGCAGGCGTGATGTCGTCCGGTGTCGGATATACGCTTCAGATAATCGGACAGAAAAATCTCGATCCGACAGTTGCCTCTCTAATCATGAGTCTGGAATCTGTATTTGCAATGCTTGCCGGATGGGTGATTCTCGGACAAAAGATGTCTGCACGCGAGCTGTTGGGCTGTGCCCTCGTATTCGGTGCGATCATTCTCGCGCAGATTCCGGTGGGAAAATTCAAGAAAGCAGAGAATATATAACTATCACAAGATTTCTTAGGAGGGGAGATAATCCCCTTCTGAGTTATACGCTCCGCGAGCGTCGACTTGAAAAAATGGTCGCGAATATCTTGTTTGCACCTGCCTTTGCGACTGATCTTCTGCAAAAACAGGAACAAAGAGAATTCTGAGAGCACATCTTATTTTGAGGAGTAAGGAGAAGAAGTTGTGGGGATTGCGATTGCGTTGAGGGATGCATGGATATTTGAACAGGCAGATGAAAATTCCGGGCGGGCGGATCAGATTCTGTCCGGTTGGGCAGTCGGGTGCGATGTTTCCGAGACACAGAGCACGAAACTGTCTGAGCAAGACGTGATGGACTGGCAGAAGAGCCGATATGTCCATGTCGTGACGCACTATGGATATCAGGGGTGGATGCGTACTTCTGATCTTCGCCCGTGTTCCGAGAAAGAGTGGAGACTGCGCCAAAATCTCGAAGTCTTAGCATTATCGGGAACAGAAGAATTGTTGCAATCATCCGCACCATTTTGTTGGATTGGAGTCCGGGAGGCAGACATTCTCTCAGCCCCTAAAGTTCAGGCAGAAATCCTTGAGACGCTGACGCGCACTTCGATCGTGCATGTCATAAAGCGTGATGAGGTGGACGGATGGAGCAGAGTCCGCACTGCTTCAGGAACGGAAGGCTACCTTCACACAGTATTTCTCACAGAGCGCCGTGACCATGATCGATTTCTGATGAAGCGGTCAAAAGGATTCTTTTTACAGGATTTTTTATCTAGGAGAGCAGAAGTGGTGCAGGAAGAGAGCATTCAGAAGTTTTCAAATGTGAAGACAAATCTGCAAGCGTGGGAGCAGGCACTTCGCCATGCCTTAACGAACAGTGCACTCCGTTATCTGGGAACGCAGTACCGCTGGGCGGGAAAAAGCTCGCAGGGAGTCGACTGCTCCGGTCTGCTGTTTTTGTCCTATATGGAAAATGGAATCCTGATTTATCGAGACGCAAAAATGATAGATGGATTTCCGATGTGCCCGATTGGTCGAGATGAACTTGCCCCCGGCGATGCAATCTATTTTCCAGGTCATGTCGCAATGTACCTGGGTGATGGAAAATTTATTCACGCCACTGCATACAAGGAGAATGCGGGAGTCTGCATCAACAGCCTGAATCTGACCGATAGCGATTACCGGGAAGATCTAGTAAATTCGATTACGGGATATGGGAGTGTGTTTGTAAAAGAATGATATGTATTTTCTCTTAACGATTATTTACAAAAAGGAAATAGAGTAGGTAAGTGATTGGGAGAAAAACGGGCAGAAAAAAGATTAAAAGATAGAGGAAAAATAGGCGACGGAGTGCGAACGTGTTTGCAGGACTTTACTCGCTGGAGGAGCCGAACTGGAGGAGCCGGACTAGAGGAGCCAGACTAGAGAAGCCAAAAAAAGAGCCTTGCTCGGAACGGGATTATTGATGCAATCCATTCCGCACAAAGCTCTTTTATTATTTTCCCTAAATTTACTAAAGCGAATAAAGTTGAACTTACTTATTCTCGTTCTTCTTGTTCTCAGCCATCATCATTGCACGAACCTTTAACGGCAGTCCGAACAGGGTGATGAAGCCAGATGCATCATGGTGATCGTAGAGATCGCCGGTTGTGAAGGATGCAAGAGACTCATTGTACAGAGAGTACGGAGAAGTGGTTCCAGCCTTGGTGATGTTGCCCTTGTACAGCTTAAACTTAACTTCACCGGTTACATACTCCTGGGTCACATCCATGAATGCCTGGATTGCCTCGCGGAGCGGGGTAAACCATTTGCCCTCGTATACGATCTGAGCGAAACGGTTGCCAAGATCCTTCTTCAGATCCATCGTAGCGCGGTCGAGAACGAGCTCCTCAAGCTGTTTGTGAGCTTCCATCAGGATAGTTCCACCAGGAGTCTCATAAACGCCACGGGACTTCATACCTACTACACGGTTCTCTACAATATCAACGATACCGATTCCATGCTTTCCACCCAGCTCATTGAGTTTGCGGATGATGTCGGAAACCTTCATCTTCTCGCCGTTTACGCTGGTCGGGATACCCTTTTCAAAGGTCATTGTCACATACTCGCCCTTGTCCGGTGCCTTCTCCGGAGTTACGCCCAGAACAAGCATATGCTCGAAGTTCGGCTCATTTGCCGGATCTTCCAGCTCAAGTCCCTCATGGCTGATGTGCCATAAGTTACGGTCACGGCTGTAGCTGTGGCTGTGATCAAACGGAAGATCAATGCCGTGCTGTTTGCAGTACTCGATCTCATCCTCACGGGACTCGAGAGTCCAGATGTCGGTCATTCTCCACGGAGCGATGATCTTCAGATCTGGAGCCAGTGCCTTGATGCTCAGCTCGAAACGAATCTGGTCATTTCCCTTACCGGTAGCACCGTGGCAGATTGCAACAGCACCCTCTTTGCGGGCGATGTCAACCAGACGTTTTGCGATAGCCGGACGTGCCATAGAGGTGCCGAGGAGATATTTGTCCTCATAAACAGCGTCTGCTTTTACGCAGGGCATGATGTAGTTGTCGCAGAAATCGTCGGTAACATCTTCAATATATAATTTGGAGGCGCCGGATAATTTTGCTCTCTCATCCAGACCATCCAGCTCGTTGCCCTGACCGCAGTCTACGCAACAGCAGATAACATCATAGTCGAAATTTTCTTTCAGCCACGGAATGATGGTGGTGGTATCCAGACCGCCGGAATAAGCTAATACAACTTTCTCTTTCATAATCGAAAATCCTCCTCGGTATCGTTGGTTTCATTCGTTTAGACTTCATAAATATACAACACTTTTCGCGATAATGCAAGTGGAAAATTCATTTTATTCAAAAAATACTTGTATAATATGCATTACAGATGTATAATTATGAAACCACACCGAGCAAGACAATCTCTTTTGCGCCTACCGATTCCTCTGCGTGATCGATGTGGGAACACAGGAATAAAAAGGGTACGAAAACGGAAGAAAAAGAAGAGATAAAGATAAGAACAGACAGAAACAACGCGGGAATCTGTATTGTACAGAAACAAAGAATTTGGAAAAGGGTCTTTTCTTATTAGAAAAAAATAACTATAATGAAACAGAACAGAAAAAGATAACGATTTCCCGCAACATGGAACCGTTACAGAAAATGCATGATTATGAGAGGATGAGGAAAATGATTAAAGTCGGAATTATCGGAGCAACCGGATATGCCGGAGCAGAACTGGTCAGACTGCTTCTGCAGAGAGAAGACGTGGAGATTGTCTGGTATGGTTCCCGAAGCTATGTAGGACAGAATTTTGCCTCTGTTTATAGAAATGTAGTTCATCTGACGGATGAGCCGTGTAAAGATGATGATATGGCAACGCTCGCTGAGATCGCAGATGTGATCTTTACTGCGACTCCGCAGGGCTTCTGTGCTTCCCAGGTGACCGAGGAGATTCTCTCCAAGACAAAGATCATCGATCTGAGCGCAGACTTCCGTATTAAAGATGTGAATGTTTATGAGAAATGGTACAAGATTTCCCATGCAACCCCGCAGTTTATCCCGGAGGCAGTTTACGGACTTCCGGAGATCAATCGTGACAAGATCAAGAATGCACGCCTGATTGCAAATCCGGGATGCTACCCGACCTGTTCCTTCCTTTCTGTTTACCCGATGGTAAAGGAAGGTCTTGTAGATCCGAACACGCTGATCATTGATGCAAAATCAGGTACTTCCGGAGCAGGACGTTCCGCAAAGGTCGACAGCCTCTACTGTGAGGTCAATGAGAGCATGAAGCCGTATGGAGTTGCAACGCACCGCCACACTCCGGAGATTGAAGAACAGCTCTCCTATGCAGCAGGAAAGCCGGTGACGATCAGCTTTACCCCGCATCTCGTTCCGATGAACAGAGGAATCCTTGCAACCGCATATGCGACTCTGACAAGACCGGTGACGACAGAGGAGGTCAAGGCTGTTTACGACAAGTATTATGGAAATGAGTACTTTGTCCGCGTGCTCAAGCCGGGTGAGGTTCCACAGACGCGTTGGGTAGAGGGAAGCAACTTCGCAGATGTTGCATTCAAGATCGATGAGCGCACGAACCGTATCGTGATGATGGGCGCGATCGACAACATGGTAAAGGGAGCAGCCGGACAGGCAATGCAGAATATGAACCTGCTGTTCGGACTTCCGGAGAACACCGGACTCAAGCAGATCCCGGTATTCCCGTAAATTTACTTATAAGAAAAAATCAGGAAGAAACAGGAAAAACTCATGGCAGGAACGATGAGCATCCTCGTGCGGGAGATGACCCCTGAGGATTATGATAAGGTATATGAACTCTGGAACAGCATTCAGGGATTCGGAATCCGCTCGATCGATGACTCGAGAGAGGGCGTGGAACGCTTTCTGAAACGAAATCCGACGACGAGCGTTGTGGCAGTGCAGAATGGCCGGATTATCGGAGCGATTCTGTGCGGTCACGATGGGCGCACCGGATTTTTCTATCATGTCTGCGTGGCAAGTGACTATCGAAACCATGGAGTCGGTCACAGGATGGCACACTTTGCAATGCAGGCATTGAGAGCAGAGGGCGTGAATAAAGTCAGCCTCGTTGCGTTCAAGAGCAATGCGCTGGGAAATGAATTCTGGCACAATGTGGGATGGCAACGCCGGGACGATATGAACTATTATGATTTTGTTCTGAATGAAGAAAATATCACGAATTTTATTCGATAGCGTTGACATGACTGTTTGTTTAGAAGAGATAAAAAACGTGTTACAAAAAATCCTGAAAAAGATATTGATCTGGGATTGAGGTACATCATCAGGGAGGAAATGACATGAAAATCATAGAAGGTGGAGTAACAGCGTCAAAGGGATTTGAGAGTGCATCTACGGAGGCAGGAATCAAATATAAGAACAGAAAAGATATGGCGATGATTTACAGCCAGACCCCGTGTAAGGCAGCGGGAACATTTACGACAAATATCGTGAAGGCTGCTCCGGTTAAATGGGATCAGAAAATCGTGAAAGAGTCTGAATTTGCACAGGCAGTTGTAATCAATGCGGGAATCGCAAATGCATGCACAGGTGCAGAGGGACTTGGATACTGCGAGAAGACTGCACAGGCAGTTGCAGAGGTTCTGAATGTTCCGACTGATGCGGTTCTCGTCGCATCAACCGGCGTCATCGGCATGCAGCTTCCGATTGAGAAACTTGAGAATGGAATCAAGGCGATGGTTCCAAATCTTGATGGAAGCATTGAGAGCGGTACCGAGTCGGCAAAGGCAATCATGACGACCGATACAAAGAAAAAGGAAGTTGCCGTTCAGATTGAGATCGGTGGAAAAACCGTGACGGTCGGTGGAATGTGCAAGGGCTCCGGCATGATTCACCCGAATATGTGCACGATGCTTGCATTTGTGACGACGGATATCGCAATCTCCAAGGAGCTTCTTCAGGAGGCTTTGAGCGAGGACATCAAGGACACCTACAACATGATTTCTGTTGACGGCGATACCTCGACGAATGATACCGTGCTTCTGCTTGCAAACGGAATGGCAGGAAACCCGGAAATTACAGAGAAGAACGACGATTACAAGGAGTTCTGCAAGGCACTCAACTACGTCAACGAGACGCTTGCAAAGAAGATGGCAGGTGATGGTGAGGGATGTACGGCTCTGTTTGAGGTTAAGATTGTCGGCGCCGAGACAAAGGCACAGGCAGTGACGCTTGCAAAGTCCGTTATCACCTCAAGTCTGACGAAGGCAGCAATTTTCGGTCACGATGCAAACTGGGGAAGAATTCTCTGTGCAATGGGATATTCCGGTGCACAGTTTGACCCGGAGAAAGTGGATCTCTACTTCGAGAGCAAGGCAGGAAAGATGCAGATCATCAAGGACGGTGTCGCGCTTGATTACAGCGAGGAGGAGGCAACGAAGATCCTCTCTGAGCCGGAGGTGACTGCAACCGCAGATGTGAAGATGGGAGATGCAACCGCGACTGCGTGGGGATGCGATCTGACGTTTGACTATGTAAAAATCAATGCCGATTACCGGTCCTGAAAGGAGCCCCTTTATCATGAGTATGGAATTTAGTGAAATCAGTGAGATGCAGAAAGCGGAAGTTCTGATCGAGGCACTTCCGTATATTCAGAGATTTAACCGCAAGATTATCGTTGTAAAATACGGCGGAAGCGCAATGGTGGACGAGCATCTGAAACATCAGGTGATTCAGGATGTTGTTCTTCTGAAACTTGTAGGCTTCAAGCCGATCATCGTTCACGGCGGTGGCAAGGAGATCAGCAAGTGGGTCGGAAAAGTTGGAATGGAGCCGCATTTCGTCAATGGTCTGCGTGTGACGGATGAGCCGACAATGGAGATCGCTGAGATGGTGCTCAACAAGGTCAACAAGAGCCTTGTTCAGCTCGTCAACGAGCTTGGCATCAAGGCAGTCGGCATCAGCGGTAAGGACGGCATGATGCTCAAGTGCAAGAAGAAATATTCCAAGGGCGAGGACATCGGTTTTGTCGGTGACATCACAGAGGTTGATCCGCAGATCATCTACGATCTTCTGGAGAAGGATTTCCTGCCGATCATCTGCCCGATCGGATTTGATGATGAGTTCCAGAGCTACAACATCAATGCGGACGATGCAGCATGTGCAATCGCGCGTGCAGTCAAGGCAGAGAAACTTGCATTCCTGACGGATGTCGAGGGCGTTTATCGCGACTTTGAGGACAAGTCTTCTCTGATTTCCGAGATGACGGTCGACGAGGCACAGGAGTTCGTATCCGGCGGTTCTCTTGGCGGAGGCATGCTCCCGAAACTTCAGAACTGCATCGATGCAATCAACAACGGCGTATCCCGTGTACATATTCTTGACGGACGAATTGCACACTGCCTGCTTCTTGAGATCTTCACGAACCGAGGAATCGGAACTGCAATTCTGAAGCATGGAGCAGAGCGTTACTGTTATGAGGAGAGCGGACTTCCGAAGACCGGATTTGACCGCAAATTGCAGGAACAGGAGTGTCAGGGAGGAAAATAAGATGGATAAGAAACAGTATATTGACCGCGCAGAGCAGGTGCTCTACAAGACTTACAACCGTTTTCCGGTAGTCTTTGATCACGGCGAGGGCGTAAAATTATATGATACTGATGGACAGGAATATCTCGATTTTGGTGCGGGCATTGCTGTTATGGGACTTGGATACAGCAACGAGACGTTCAAGAATGCACTCAAAGATCAGATTGACAAGCTCTGCCATACCTCCAACCTGTTTTACAATGAGCCGGCTGTCGAGGCAGGAGAGAAGCTCTTAAAAGTATCCGGAATGGAGAAAGTATTCTTCACCAACAGCGGAACCGAGGCGATCGAGGGCGCACTCAAGATCGCAAAGAGATATGCGTACAACAAGGGAATGGCACCGGATTATGAGATCATTGCAATGCATCATTCATTTCACGGACGCAGTCTCGGCGCTCTGTCCGTGACTGGAAACGACCACTATCAGGACCCGTTCAAACCGCTGATCCCGAACATCAAGTTCGCAGATTTCAACGATCTTGAGAGCGTGAAGGCATTGTTCAGCGACAAGACCTGTGCCGTCCTGATGGAGACGATTCAGGGCGAGGGCGGCATCTACCCGGCATACCCGGAGTTCATCGAGGGTGTTCGCAAACTCTGTGATGAGCACGATGCCCTGCTGATGCTCGATGAGATCCAGTGTGGAATGGGACGAAGCGGAGAGATGTTTGCATGGCAGGTATACGGCGTAAAACCGGATGTCATGACTGTTGCAAAGGCACTTGGAAATGGTGTTCCGATCGGAGCTTTCCTCGCTTGTGGCAAGGCTGCAACTGCAATGGTTCCGGGTGATCACGGCACGACTTACGGCGGAAACCCGTTTGTATGTCGGGCAGCTTCGACGGTACTTGATCTGTTTGAGGAAATGCAGATTCCGGAGCATGTTCAGTCGACCGGAGCTTATCTCTGGGAGACGCTTGAGAAGCTCAAAGAGAAGTATTCCTGCATCAAGGCACACCGTGGTCTTGGACTGATTCAGGGACTCGAATTTGATACTGCAGTTGGACCGATCGTTTCCGATGCGCTCTTAAACCAGCATCTCGTTCTGATCAGTGCAGGAGCAAATATTCTTCGTTTCGTTCCACCGCTTGTGATTGAGAAATCCGATGTGGATGAGATGGCGGTTCGCCTTGAGAAAACGATTCAGGCAGTTGTGAAATAAGGTTTTAAGATGAATTTGATCAAGATTAAGACAAAAAAGGTGCTGTCAAATATGCAGCACCTTTTTGTTTTAATAACAGGTTATTTTTCTTCTGCGAGTGCTCTGCGCATCTCCTCATTCAGCTCATCGGAGAGAATGGAGGTGCAGTGCGGACAGCGAACGGCATCGAGGTCGATCTTTGTCTTACAGAACGGACAGGTCTTCTCGTGCGGTTCCGGAGCAGGAGCAGGCTTGTGGAGCTTGTTCAGCTGTTTAACCACAAGAAAGATCACAAATGCCATAATCAGGAAATTGATCACTTCGGTGATGAACAGACCGTAGCTGATCGTGGAAGTCACAGCCTTTGCTTCCTCGAGAGTGGCATAGTGCTGACCATTCAGCGCGATGAATTTGTTGGTGAAATCAATGCGACCGGTCAGAAGGCTGAGCGCCGGCATGACGATATTTTCAACGAGCGATTTGACAAGGCTGTTGAAAGCACCGCCGATGATAACGCCGACAGCGAGATCGATCATGTTGCCCTTTAAGGCGAAGTCCTTGAATTCACTGAGTAATTTTTTCACAGTAACTCATCCCCCTATCGAAAGTATTGTGTGATTGTTTCATTTAGTATAAAGAATTTTAACAGACAATGCAACCAAACTTTCGGGTTCAATCTTTAAAAGTTTGGTGGGGTATGGTATACTGAGCGAAAAGCAGCGATTCTGAATATTTCAGCTGGAGGATAGAGACGTATGATAGAAAAGCAGGAAATTGGAACATGGATAGAAACACTGGCATCGAAAGCACCGGTACCGGGTGGCGGTGGAGCCTCTGCGCTTGGAGGTGCGCTTGCCTCTGCGCTTGGACAGATGGTTTCCAATCTCACGATCGGAAAGAAGCGATATGCTGATGTGGAGACTGAGGTGAAAGAGATCTGCGAGCATCTTGAGAAAATTCAGAAAGATCTTCTCGATCTTGCCGATCAGGATGCGGAAGTGTTTGCACCACTTGCACGCGCGTACTCCCTGCCGACGAATACCGAGGAGGAGCGTGCGACAAAAGACTGGGAGATGGAGAAAAATCTGCTTGAGGCAAGTCTGGTTCCACTTCAGATGATGGGAAAGGCGATCGAGGTTCTGAAAGATCTCGATGTGCTCGAGGAAAAGGGAAGCAAGATGGCAGTCTCCGATGTTGGCGTGGCATCGCAGTTTGCGCGCTCCGCAGTGACCGGTGCAGTGATGAATATTTACATCAACACCCGCTCGATGAAAGACCGCGAGAAGGCAGAGGAGTTAAACCGTGAGGCGGATGCACTTTTGAGAGATGGCATCTATCTGGCAGACCAGATTTATGGACGAGTTCAGGAAAAGCTGAGATAAGAATGCGATAAGAAACGGAAAGAAAAAACCGAGAGAAAAAGCGAGAGAGGAGAGCGAAACAGAATGGTAACATTAAAGGGCGCAGAGGTTTCTGCAAAGATCAAAGAAGAGGTACAGGAAATTCTGGGAACGCTTTCCGGTGAGGCACCGAAGTTAGCGATCATCCGTGTCGGAGAGAGACCGGATGACATTTCTTATGAAAAAGGCGCAACCAAAAAGATGGGAAATTTTGGACTCCGAGTACAGTCCTATGTGTTCCCGGCTGACATCAGCGATACACAGTTCAAGGCAGAGTTTCAGAAGATCAACGAAGATCCGGATGTGACGGGAATTCTGATGCTTCGCCCACTCCCGAAGCAGATTTGCGAGAAGGATATCGAGAACATGATTGATCCTGAGAAGGATCTCGATGGAATTTCTCCGGTTAATATTGCGAAGGTCTTTGCGGGAGACCGGAGCGGATTTGCACCGTGCACAGCAGAGGCGGTTATGGAGGTGCTCAAACAGAATGAGATTGAGATTTCCGGAAAGCGCGCAGTTGTGGTCGGACGCAGTATGGTGGTCGGTCGTCCTCTTGCGATGCTTCTCTTAAAGGAAAATGCGACAGTGACGATTTGCCACACCCGGACGAAAGATCTGAAGGAGACCTGTCGAAATGCGGAGATTCTCTGTGCGGCAGCGGGCAAGGCGAAGATGCTTGACAGCGAGTATGTTGGAGACGGAGCAGTTGTGATCGATGTCGGCATCAATGTGGATGAGAATGGAAAACTCTGCGGAGATGTGGATTTTGAGTCTCTTGAGGGTCATGCAAGTATGGCAACTCCGGTTCCGGGCGGTGTCGGTGCGGTGACAACGGCGGTTCTGGCTAAGCATCTGGTGCAGGCATGGGCGAAGAGAAATAATTGAGTTTGAAGATTTTTATGTGGCGCCGACGGCGAGTAAAGTCATGCAAACTCGTTCTCACTCCGGGTAAATCAGCGGAAGCGTCACTGGCGCTTCCTCGATACGCAGAGCGGACGTAACGGTGCATAAGACTGCAAAATACGCAGTCTAAACACCGACGTCTCACACGGGTTTGCATGTACTTTCTCGCCTTATGTCGCAGTTGTGGACCAGATAAAAAGTAGTTTGATGTAGAAATAGAATAATAATTAGGGGTTTGTAGAAAGGGGTCGAATTTCACATGTCAAAAGTATTATTAATTAACGGAAGCAGTAACGATTATGGATGTACCTACACAGCGCTGAAAGAGGTTGCGGATGTGCTCGAGAAGGAGGGCGTTGAGGCGGAGATCATTTCTCTTGGAAAGAATGCGATTCGCGACTGTATCGGTTGTAAGACTTGTGGAAAACTTGGAAAGTGCGTGTTCGATGATGATCTGGTAAATGAGGTCAGACAGAAGGCAAAAGAGGCAGATGGATTTGTGTTCGGCACACCGGTTTACTATGCACATCCGAGTGGAAGAATTCAGGCATTTCTTGATCGTCTGTTCTATTCAGGCAGTGCAGATCTCGCATATAAGCCGGCATTTGCAGTGGCATCTGCGAGACGTGCGGGAACGACGGCTTCTCTCGATGTGCTGAACAAGTATTTCACGATCAACCGGATGCCGGTTGTCTCCGGACAGTACTGGAACATGGTTCACGGAAATACTCCGGATGAGGTTCGTCAGGATCTTGAGGGTCTTCAGAACATGCGAGATCTGGCGAGAAATCTGGCATGGCTGATCCGTTGCATCAAGGCAGGCGAGGCAGCTGGATTTACACATCCACAGCCGGAGGAAGTTCGTCAGAGAACAAACTTTATCCGTTAAAAGCGGTGGAATTCTTTCCGTAAACGTGATATACTGGTGGTACTTTCCCGAGATGGAGAGTGCTTCATACACGAGAGGAGGCCATGCAATTATGAGCAAAGTGATTACCATCAGCCGAGAGTTTGGAAGTGGCGGACGCGAGATTGGATTCCGACTTTCAGAAAAGCTGGGAATTCCGTTTTACGATAAGGAGATCATTTCTCTGGCTGCACAGGACAGCAATATCGCAGAAAAAGTATTTCATGCGAATGATGAAGTGATTGGAAGAAAGGTACGGGTCGATCAGGAGTACGTTTCGGTCAATCCATTTTCTCCGCTGTATGAGGTGCCGGTCTCGGATCAGATTTTTCTGGCACAGTCCCAGATGATTCGCAAACTGGAGCAGGAGGGACCGTGCATCATCATCGGTCGTTGCTCTGATATCATTGTGGAAGACGGATTCCATGTGTTTATCTGCGCGAGCATGAAGAAGCGTCTTGAGCGCATGCAGGCGCTTGAGCCGGAGGAGTCTGCAAAGAAGCTGGAGAGTCGGATGCGTGCAATTGATCGCAAGCGCCGTGATTACTACCAGTATTACAGCGGAAATGAGTGGGGAAATCCGCGCAACTATCACCTCAGCTTAAACAGCGGAAAGCTGGGTGTGGAGACCTGCGTTGAGATCATCGCAAACAATGTGGACCTGTAAGAGCGGGAAATACGGAACGGTTAAAAAAGATAAGAATCGAGTAAAAAGATAGGAGAGAAGCAGTCGGACAAGGTTGAGATCAGAAGTCCGGTTGCTTCTCTTTTTTTCATCGGTAATTTTCTTTCAGCATGCGAATTTCCTCGGCGTATCCGTCGAGATTTTCGTGTGGGGTCTCAAGGTAAAATGGCAGGGTGCGAAGCGCAGGATGATTGATCACGCGGATCAGTGCCTCTTTTCCGATGTGTCCCTCTCCGATACGGGCGTGGCGGTCTTTGTGCGCACCGAGAGGATTCTGGCTGTCATTCAGATGAATGGCTTTGAGGCGGGAGAGGCCGATGACACGGTCAAATTCAGTCAGAACCTCATCGAGATGATCTTTGATGTCATAGCCTCCGTCCCAGACGTGACAGGTATCGAGGCAGACTCCGAGGTGATCGGAGAGCTCGGTGTGGTCGATGATCTCCCGAATCTCCTCAAAGTTTCGTCCGACTTCACTGCCTTTTCCGGACATCGTTTCGAGGAGAACGGTGGTGTGCTGAGCGGTGGTGAGGATTTTGTTCAGCATCTCACTGATGTAGGCGATGCCGATCTCGGCGCCCTGCTTGACGTGGGAGCCGGGGTGAAAGTTGTAACAGTTTCCCGGTGTGAATTCCATCCGTCTCATGTCGTCCGCCATCGTCCGGCAGGCAAACTCCCGAAGCCCTGCATCTGCTGAGCATGCATTGAGCGTGTAGGGAGCATGGGCAAGAATGTTGTGGATTTCGTGATCTTCAGCAAAATCGAGAAATGCGGTCACGTCCGCAGGATCGATCGCTTTTGCATTTCCGCCACGGGGATTTCTGGTAAAGAACTGAAATGTGTTTGCTCCGATTTTTACGGCATCTTTTCCCATTGCAAGATAACCCTTTGAGGAGGAAAGGTGGCATCCGATTGTAAGCATGATTGAAACATCCTTTCTTCAAAAAATATGAAACTTGTTTTTCTTTTATATTTGTTGTTTTTATATTATACCATAAAACTTCTTTCCTGCTTGCTCTTAAAAGAGTGTGATAGTATAATGAGTGATAATGTTGTTGCTGTATACGGTAACACCTCAGGAGAATTGAGCCGGAAACACAGACCGACCCAACGAAAAAATATATATGGAAATTTGACAGGAGAAAAAATTATGAAATTTGCAAAACGGATGGAACGGTTTGGAGAAGGCATCTTCTCTCAACTTGCAGAAAAGAAACAGAAGAGACTGGCAGAGGGAGCAGAGGTTGTAGATTTGAGCATCGGAGCACCGAATATTCCCCCGGCACAGCATATTTTGGACGCGCTCTGTGAGTCAGCAGGCGACAAGAACAACTATATCTACGCAATCAATGACCAGAAAGCACTTTTGGAGGCGGTTTCTCAGTGGTATGAGCGCCGTTATGGTGTGGAGTTAGATCCGCAGACGGAGATCTGTTCTCTGCTCGGTTCTCAGGAGGGACTTGCACACATCGCACTCTCGATCGTCGATGAGGGAGATCTCGTCCTCGTTCCGGACCCGTGTTATCCGGTCTTTGCGGATGGCCCGCGTCTTGCAGGTGCAGAGCTCTACTACATGCCACAGAAGAAGGAGAATGGTTACATCATCCAGCTTTCTGAGATTCCGGAGGAGGTTGCACAGAGAGCAAAGTTCATGATTGTTTCCTATCCGAACAATCCGACTGCGGTTATGGCACCGGATTCTTTCTACGAAGAACTGGTTGCATTTGCGAAAAAATATGATATTATTGTTCTTCATGACAATGCATACAGTGAACTCGTGTTTGACGGAAAGCACTGCGGAAGTTTTCTTCAGTTCCCGGGCGCAAGAGAGGTTGGTGTGGAGTTCAACTCCCTGTCAAAGACCTATGGACTTGCTGGAGCAAGAATCGGATTCTGCGTCGGAAATAAGGAAGTGGTTTCTCACTTGAAGACTCTCAAGTCCAATATGGATTACGGCATGTTTCTTCCGATTCAGCAGGCGGCAATCGTGGCAATCACCGGAGATCAGTCTTGTGTTGCTGTCACCCGCTCTGCCTATGAGAAGCGCCGTGATGTGCTCTGCGACGGCTTGAATGCGATCGGCTGGAAGATGAGAAAGCCGGAGGCAACGATGTTTGTCTGGGCGCCGATTCCGGAAGGATTTACTTCCTCCACAGAGTTTGCAATGGAGCTTGTGGATCGCTGTGGCGTGCTTGTGACACCGGGAAGTGCATTTGGACCGTCGGGAGAGGGTCATGTGCGTATGGCACTTGTTCAGGATGAGCCGGAGTTAAAGAAGGCGATTGAGGCAATCGATAAGAGCGGAATTCTGAAAAAATAGAAGAAAATAGAAGAAACTAAATGAAAGAAAATAAATAAAAGAATAAGAGTGAAATGATAAGAAGAAAAGAATGAGACAGAATTATAAAATGATCCTTCAGTATGAGGGAACCCGTTACAATGGATGGCAGAGGCAGGGCAACACTTCGGATACGATTCAGGGAAAGGTTGAGACCGTGCTTGGCAGAATGGCGGGAGAGCCGGTTGAGATTCACGGTTCCGGTCGAACCGATGCCGGTGTACATGCCTTGGGTCAGGTTGCCAATTTTTATCTCCCGGCTGAGATTGAGATCCCATCTCTTCCGGAGTCTGGAAAGATGCCCGGAATGAGTGGGAAAAAGAATGTCCGGATGAAGAAAACGGATCAGATTCGGGATTATCTCAATGCCTATCTTCCGGAGGACATTGCCGTGATCTCTGTGGAGGAGGCACCTGAGCGGTTTCACAGTCGTTTAAATGCAGTCAGGAAAGTCTATGCCTACCGGATTGAGACGGGAGCGCGCCGGAATGTTTTTCTTCGCCGGACGATTTATGGACTGGGACAGCCTCTTGATCTGGAAGCGATGGAGCAGGCATCCCTGCTCCTGATCGGAACGCATGATTTTAAGAGTTTTTGCGGAAATAAAAAAATGAAGAAGTCGACGGTGAGGACGATCTACTCGATTGATATCCGGCAGGATTTTGGTGCGGGCGGGGTGACGCTTCGCTTTACGGGAAATGGCTTTCTTCAGAATATGGTTCGGATTCTGACCGGAACGCTGATTGAGGTGGGACTGCACAAGCGTTCCTGGCAGTCTATCCGCGAGATTCTTGAGGCACAGGACAGACAGATGGCGGGCTTTACGGCTCCAGCGGAGGGACTCTGCCTCGAACATGTTTTTTATGATTAATTCTTAATGAATTTTTACTGGGATTTATGATGGGATTCATCGAATGGGATCAATCATGCAAGAAATGATTGAATGAGGAAAAATGACAGAACTGCTAGTTAGATTATTTGTAAAAAATTATGAGAAGACAGACTGTGCCTCCGTTCGCACAGCTTACGGAGTTATGGCGAGTCTGGTTGGAATCTGCTGTAATCTCTTCCTGTTTGCGTCGAAGATGACAGCAGGTTTTTTGACGGGAAGTATCTCAATTATGGCGGATGCCTTCAACAATCTGTCGGATGCGGCATCCTCGATCATCGGCTTTGTCGGGGTGAAAATGGCGCAGAAACCGCCGGATCGCGAGCATCCGTTTGGCCACGGCAGAATTGAGTATATTTCCGCATTTATTGTTGCGTTTATTGTGGTGCAGGTCGGCTTTTCTCTCTTCAGGACCTCGGTCGACAAGGTGATTCATCCGGAAGATCTGTCGTTTAGCAAGATCTCAATTGCGATTCTTGTGCTCTCGATAGGAGTAAAGCTGTGGATGGCAGTTTTTAACCGCACGCTTGGAAAACGGATTCACTCGACGGTGATGCTTGCGACATCCGCTGATTCGCTCGGTGATGTCGTGGCGACATCCTCGACGATTTTTTCGATGATGGTCTATGGAATCTGGAAGGTCAACATCGATGGTCTGGTCGGAGTGGTTGTGTCGGTGCTTGTCCTGATTGCGGGAATCAACATCGCAAAGGAGACGCTCGAACCGCTGATCGGCGGAGCGATTGATCCGAAGTTGTACAAGAAGATCTCAGATTTCGTGGGAAAGTATCACGGGATTTTGGGAACACATGATTTGATTGTACACAACTATGGACCGGATCGGAGCATGGCATCCATTCATGTCGAGGTCGCAGCTGATGTGCCGATTGAGACGACGCACACGATTGTGGACAAGATTGAGCGGGATGCGTACCGGGAACTTGGAGTCATGCTCGTGATCCATATGGACCCGGTCGATCTGCACAATACCCGTGCGACGGAACTAAAGGAAAAGATAATTGAAATTATAAACGGGCTGGATTCGAGACTTAGCATTCACGATTTCCGGCTTGTTCAGGGAACGAAGAGACGGAATCTGATCTTTGATCTTGTTGTGCCGAGAGACTACACGGAACAGATGGAAGATGCATTAAAAGAGCAGATCTGTCAGAAAATATCAGAGCAGGATGAAACCGCATATTGTATCATTCAGATGGAACACAGCTATGAGGAGGAAGACCTTGATCCCCGTGGCGAATCGAGATAAGTCGAGATAAATTCCGGAAGAATGGGCATCAAATTCGAGACGCGAATGACAAGAAGATGAGAAGAATGAGAGAATCATGCAATAAGACGGCGTTCTCCTGCATTAAATAATTAGAAAGGGAATCCGATTGAGCGACGAAGAACTTTTGACACAGGTCAGCCTCGGAGATAAAGAGGCGTTTCATCAACTCTATCAGAATACAGACAGGGCTGTATACAGTTTTATCCTTTCCATCATCAAGAATCCACAGGATGCGGAGGAAGTTATGCAGGAGACCTACATGAAAGTATGGACTTCGGCGTCCTCTTACCAGTCGCAGGGAAAACCGCTGGCGTGGATTTTTACGATTGCAAGGAATCTCTGCTATATGAAGTTTCGCGACCAGAAAAGGATTGCGGATGTAGGACTGGATGAACTGGTGGGCGAGGAGATAGGGGAACTCTGTCTTCCGATTGAAAATATGGCAGATGCGATGGTCTTAAAGACCGCATTTAAGATTTTGAAGGAGGAGGAGCGACAGATTGTGCTTCTCCATGCGGGAGCAGGACTGAAGCATCGAGAGATTGCGCAGGATCTGAAAATACCACTTCCAACTGTGCTGTCAAAGTATAATCGCGCGGTTCGGAAACTTAAACAATATCTGAGAGAGGAGTGAGGACGGTGAAGCAGGAAACAGACAGGCAGAAAAAAATGAACAATGCCGGTGCCGGCAGTGATCGCAATCGATCTGGCAGTGCCAGTCGTGCACAAAGTGCCACGAGTACGAGTACTGCAATGTGGACGACCGGGCAGATTGAAAGCCATTTAAGATCCGCTGTCAACGGACTCACACCGGATATTTTTGATCGCCTTGATTTGTCGGTGCCTCAGGACCCTGTCCCGAGAGTGATCACTCCGATTGTTCCAATGAATGCGAGGGATGCTGAGGATTCGTTCGAGTCGGGAGCGGGAAGAAGGGGGAGATCCGGATCAGCTGAGTGGCCAGCGGAAAAGACGGCAGGAAAGGAACATGGAAAGGTTTTTCGATTTGAGCGGTATTTGCGCCGGAGTGTGGCGACAGTGGCGACGTTTTTGCTGTTGATCACAGCGGGCGGAGGTGTCTGGCAGTATCATGCACGGAATCTGCGTGTGGATTCGATCATTGGAATTGATGTGAACCCGAGTGTGGAGCTGTCGATCAATCAGAGAAGCCAGATTCTGAGCGCAGAGGCACTCAATGAGGATGCAAAAGAAATCCTTTCTGATATGGATTTAAAAGGCGTGGATTTGAATGTAGCGGTCAATGCCGTCATCGGTTCTATGGTGACCCACGGTTATCTCGATGACACGGAAAATGCAATCCTCGTGACCGTCAACAATGACAGTATGAGCAAGGCATCGAAACTGCGAAGCAGTGTGGTCGGGGATATTGAGACAACGCTCAAAGAGCATCAGGTTCAGGCGGTGGTGTACGATCAACAGGCAACACCGGAGGATGATGAGGTCAGTGAGCTTGCAAAAGAGTATGGCATTTCCTATGGAAAGGCGTATTTCTTGAAAGAGTTGATCGCACAGAATAAGAATCTCAGCATGGAGGATATGGAGCGGTTCTCGACAATGACAATGGAGGAGATCGCAGAGCAGATCAATCAGGAATCGCTTGCACTCGGAGAGAAGGCGGAGCAGGCGCAGGAGACGGATCGGACTGCTACCGCTCCGACGGAAGAGACAACGGGAGATGTTGCTTCGACGGAAGAAAGCACGGAGGAGAGCAGTTCAGAGGAGGAAGAGTCCCGCACTGCTGAGGCAGAGCCGACGCAGGCAAGTCAGCCGGTTTCTGTGGCGACTTCCTCAACGGAGACAACAGCGGAGAGTGAGGATGAGGAGAATGAGGAGATCGTTGACGATGGCGTGGAGATCGACTATGCCGAGTGGGAGGATGACCAGATTTTTGTCTACTTTGCAACGTTTGTGAAGTGGAAGAACCCGACAGTTCTGATCCGCGATGAGGATGGAAATCATTATCCGGCATATGTGGATGATACCTCGAAGGATGAGTGCGTGATCTCAGCCGAAGGGCTTGAGGGCGGAAAGAAGTACACGTTTGTGCTTGGTGGATTGACTCCGCGAGAGGGAAAACACGCGACAACGGTGACGGGAACCTTTGAGAAGCCGGAAATTGCAGATGATGCAATGGATGATCCAGATGAGGATGACTTAGATGACGACGAGGAAACGAATGCTTCTTCGAAATCGGATAAGGAGTCTGAGCAGTCTAAGGGAGGGAAAATGTCGTCCTCGAAGAATTCTGATTCAGAAGATCGAGATGGCGAAGATTCAAATTCAAAAGAATCAAAGCGTGCGAAGGAATCGGAAGGTTCTGATGTGAGCGCGAAAGAGGAGACGAATCAGAAATCTAAGTAGAAAGATATTTCTGTAAGGAAAGTTTCTCTAGGTTTTCTTTAGGAGCGCTCCTCCAGCAGAAAAAGTCATGCAAACTTGCTCTCGCTCCGGGTAAATCAGCGGAAGCGTCACTGGCGCTTCCTCGATACGCCG
>ERZ1106915.540-NODE-540-length-52251-cov-13.909169_pt1 | contig 52251 bp, 53 predicted proteins | sample MGYA00403653_ERZ1106915 | MGnify/ENA primary metagenome ERZ1106915 (study PRJEB35170, sample SAMEA104062404) | human gut metagenome | biome: human gut; feature: human-associated habitat; material: faeces | place: Denmark | collected 2012-06-06 ... | reverse complement strand
AATATTTCATCTTTATTTTCGATTTTTGAAGTGTCAACTTATTCAGTACACTACAATTGGAGTGACTTGACCACAGCAAATGTTTCAATTAACCTGTTCTTTCAGGAAGCAATAAATCATTTATAGGTCAATAAAAGCTGAGTTATCAACTATTAAGACCTGAGTTGTTAGCTATTAACACCTGATTTATCAATTATTAATGACTGATATATCAATTATTAATAGTTGATATGTTTGATATAATATGTTGTAAATCAAAGTGTTATATCAAGGGGGGATGCGTAATGCACTGATACGGAGTGAGAGCAAGAGGTTGCTCTCACTCTGCCACCACACTTACTACCACACCGGAAACATCGATGAATAAAGGGATGCAAGTGAATTGTTAGAGCATGAGAGTAAAACTGCTATCAATTTACTGTGAGGGTGCTGCCTAGGTGTCATATAGATAAATATAAGAATTCTATATGTTTGGTGATATGTGACTAGTTTTTCAAATTCAAAGGATATTACAACCTTATTTTTTATTTGGATAAATAATAATAATTGCCTGTGGCAGGAAGAGCCAGAAACCGGAGACTGGTTCAATAATGCAACCGATTACAGTAAGTAGTAAAATAGAGTAACCTAAAAATACGGGTGCCGGTTTTTGTTCTTTTTTGATATAATATTGGAGTGTTTGCCCCAAAAGGATAAGTATTACTCCACAAATCAAGAACCAAAAGGCGAATCCTTGACTATAATTCTCTCCAATAGAATTTACCAATCCATTTCTGAGCATTTCCGAAAAAGCATCTTTTCCGATAAATAGTGCATAAATCGTATGAATGATTCCTGTCGCTGTTAAAAATGTCCCACTATATTTCCAAAGTTTCATGTTTTTATTATTTATACTTGGTTAATGCTGCAAATATAAAGGATAGTAAGACATGGGTATTGTATGAATTCGACTTTTTTATTTTGTATAAATGATAGTAGTCTCATTATCGGGTGGCAATGATAAAAAGAAATTTGGAGTACTACCGGATAACTTTTTCATTTCTCTTGATAAATGAGAGGCATCATAATATCCGGCTTTTACTGCTACTGATAAAAGGTTGTCGAATGATTCGTTCCTCAATATTTTAATCGCATTCTTGAATTTTACTATACTATTATATTTTTGAGGAGTGAAACCTGTATGTAACTTGAATTTTCGTTCAAAATGTCGCTGGCAAAGATTAACTTCGTTCATTAAATGGCTTATGGATATCTTGCCTTCATGCGCATTAATTTGATTCACAGCATATGCGATTTGTGTATCCATTGTATGGCTGCTTTTATATAGGTGCTCTTTCAAATAGCGTTCTATTAAATTAATCTTGCACTGAATACCCTGTTCTTCGAATAACCTTTCAGCAAAAGAATCGCTAAAAATAGTGTTTAAGTCATTCACACTTAACCTTATATTTGTCAATTCGCTTAGAGAAATTTTCATAAAACGGGATAGTCCGCATGGACGAAAGCGAACTCCAAATGTATTGATAGTACCTGATGATGTTATTAATGTCGAACAGACGTTCATGGGACCAATAAAATAAGAATGATAAGGCTGCATTATAATACCATGATTAACAGTGCTTTCTAATATAAACATAAAGTCCGTACATCCATCTGTAGATAGTTTTATTTGCATACCTTGTTCTGTTTGGCCTTTGAATTCCCAATATCTATCAACGTAGGGAGCAAGTATATGGCATGGTAAGTATTCTTTGTACATATTTAGAAAGAGTATCTGTTGAAAAACGATCTGGTAGTACAAATATAAGCAATCGTATAGGATTCCTATTGTACGATTTCGACATTTGTATTTGTTTTAGATTCTTTATAATAGGAAATTTAATTTCTTATTGTGCTGCTTTCGGACAGATATTGAGTATACCTCTTTATTCTTTTTACCATCATCCTTGGTTTAAAATATTGTACATCTTGCGTTATGAAAAAGAGCAACTCAAAAAATAACTTTGAATTGCTCTCTTATTTTAGTGATCCGCCTGGGATTCTCCTAAGAGTGTTACCTTGCTGATATTTAAAACTTTATAATTTTGCTTCAAGCATATCCCATGATTTAACCCACTAATTTGCTACGTGCTTTTGCGGTAGTTTGCTCATGGAGAATACTGGGGAACAAAGATATACAATTCATTTGTATTATTAAAAATATGTAGCTATATTATATATTTCTCAAGAATCAACATCACAGCAAATATGAATATACAGCAAAATATAATCCATACAACAGATAAAAAGACAATACTTTTTATGAGATAGAAAATGGCAATTAGGATAAATACTATAAAGCTTATAGCTTTAATTAGTTGTATAAAATATGCTATTACTCTTTTATAAGTATTAGTAGTGTCATGTTTTAGAAAATATTGATTTTCTTTTCGAATTATCTCTGCACATTTATCAATCGTTTCTCTTAGCTCCCTTCTTGTGTCTAATACTAATCTTTCATTAGTCACTTCTTTAAATGCAATCTCTATAATATTTACAATTATCTTTTCATCTACATAAGCCAGTTTGTCTGATAGAATTATTTTTTGTAGTTCTTCCTTTATATTTGTCTCTTGAGGAAATAATGCAATTATATTTATATAATTGTACAGTTCTGACAATATGCCAATCCTTTTTTCTGTTACTTTGAAAAAAGTTTCTCTAGATTGTCTCATAGGTGTTTCGATTAATTCTTTACATATCCAAGCTATGAAACCTACTAAAAGTGTAATTAATATACTTAATATGTCTTTATTTTCAGATATGAAATTATTGATTACATCCATGTGTACATTTTTGGGGGGCTAAAAATATTTCGAGCAATATTTTTAATAGAGTTAATAAAGCTTCCATCTTTAGAATAATCATTTATAGAGTTTTCTTGCCTCATTATCCCTAAGACAATCTTTTCATTCCCTAAAATTGCAAATCTTTCTTTATTTCCATTTGTAGTCCCTGTTTTTAAAAATAAGTTATTTATATCTATTCCTAGTTTTATTTTTGCAATTTGACATAATAGTTGCTTGCATTCATTTTTAAAAGGATTATCATTGTTTAGGAAAAAATCAGCATATAATTTAGTGAGCTCAAATAAAGAAATTCCATCGCTAGTTGCTCCAAGAATGCTAGATGGGTGTATATTGCTCTCTTCTTTATTTAGTAAACTAGCTATGAATTTTAAGACGTTATTCATACCTATTTTATTGGCAGCATTTATAAAAGCGTTGTTATTTGATGTCAAAAGTGCTTCTTGTATATTTAAGACAGACTTGCTGGGTAGTTCTGCTTCCTTTACGTTCCATTCTTGATTGTTAATTGTAGTTATGCAATTGAATGTTTCCTCTTTTGAAACCCCATTTTCTCTATAAAAAGTATATAAAAAAGGTTTTAATGTGGAGCCTATATTAGAATGAAAAGTAAGAGGATAGTCTATTCCATATTTACTATTAATACCGATTATTTTCCCATCTTGTAAAATAATAATTGATATGGGATAAGGAGATTTTTCTATAGTGTAATTAATAAAATTCTGTAAATCAAAATTAAGGCTTGTTAGTATGCTTGATTTCTTATTATTGATAGATTCTGTGATATATGGTATTACGGATGGAGGAATTATTGACAGTTTATTGTATTCAAAGTTGTATGTCCACATTTTATTATTCTGATAAACATTCTTACTTATAATTCCTTTTTTAAAAAGAATTTCATTAAGAAGGTTGTATCTTTTCATGCATAAATCAGAGTGTCTTATATAATAATTGGGTCCTCTTAATATGGTTAATAGTAATAGTTGTTCTTGTTGTGATAAGAGATAAGGCTCTTTGGTAAAATAGTATAAACTTGCTGCTCTTATTCCATATAAGTTTTTTCCCCAATAAATATTGTTAAAATATAAATCTAAGATCTCTTCTTTTGTGTGTTCTCTCTCTAAGGATATAGCATACAGTATTTCTTTTATCTTTCGATGAAAGGTTATAGAATGGTCTTCGAATAGATTGCGAGCTAACTGTTGTGTTATGGTGCTTCCTCCTTGTATGATTCTTCGAGCTTTGATATTCATATATAAGGCTCTTGATATTGATTTTATATCAATTCCTAGGTGTGAAAAGTAGCGCTTGTCTTCAATTGCTATCAGATTTTTTCTTATTTTCCTACTATAATGCGTTACAATGGCTTTCTGTTTGTAGGATTGTGAAACTATACCAAAAGGAATTTTTCGGTTCCTTTTGCCTTGTGTGTACGTAACAAAACCTATATATTCATTATCTTGAAACATAATTCTTACTTTTTTGCAAAGATACAACATTAATGAGTATTTTAAAAATTGAAAGGTGATGATTTATAATGGTTTGGTAATCTTAGGCATGAGTGTACTACTTTTATAATTTATATTCTCTTTTGGCGTCATACTTGTTTTTTGAATTTAAAATTTCGTACAGGTGCTTTTGGTGAAACGAAATTTATGGAGACAACTTAATTTTCTTATAATCTATCAGACCTGTTTCTTCTATAGACTATCTGATTGTTTGTTTCTTTATTTTCAAGACTGATAAATAGCAAATTTTCTTGATTATTATCTTGATTGATTTTTGTTTTTCTTTCATTGGATTGAAGTTCTTGTTTTTGTAATTTAAGTTGGTCGATTATATTGCCGTTCTTCATCATGTTCTGATAATCAAAAGATTCCAATTGTTGGCGCTCGTAACCAAACAGCTTATCAAAGCCTTCTTCCGCTTGTTGGAATAGGTTCACACGATCAAATCCACCTTTAATTACTCCGTTCTTGGTGCTCTTATGATTGGTTAGTGGGGATAGCTTCTTTTTATTTGCTTGGTCTTTCCGGCTCACAATCAAATGGCAGTGCATATTCAGTTCATTATCGGAACGGTTGCGGCTAAAATGAATCTTACCATAAAATTTTATATCCGAAGCGGATAGTTCCTTATTGAAGTTCTTGGCATATTCAGGAATAAACACTTCTCGGATATACCGCTTCATGGATTCGGCTTGTTCATGTTCTGTATTACCCATTACTTGAAGTTCTTTTTTCGATGGGCTGACATGAATAGCATAAAACTTAGCATCCGTTTTTAGGAGTTGCCCAATATTTGTATCTATATCTTTTATGACCTGTGATTTATAGATATTATCATCTGTAAGATTGAAAAAGCCTTCGGTATAAATACCCTTCTCCATCCTTTCTAAATCTTCATGTTCTAAATAAGTAGCTAACTGTCGGCAACTACTAGCATTATTATACGTTCCGTTCGATGGTGGGGCAAAATCTATGTGCATGACTCTATGGGTTTATCAGATTGCCGATTTCGTTTTTCAAGTTCTCTTTCCTTTTACTATCCATCACACCGCAAGCAGATAGTTCCGAATAGAGTTGTATCAGGTGAAGCAACTTTTTATAATCCCGTTGGTGTATCTGGTAGAGTGCGTTAATCTGTTTGGATTGGTTGTTTATCACATCGGCATGATTACAGAACTGTTCACTTAACTTTTTTAGCACGGCTGCTTGTCTTTCTTGGCTGGCTTCCAGTTGAGAGAGAATAAGAGTTTCCAAAGTTTTGCCGATAGTATCGAAGCGCAAAGCAATAGAATAAGTTACCCGTATCATGGGATTCAGTTGTTCTTCCTCATAGTGACGAATGAAGCGGATAATATCATCCTGTCTCTTATTTATTTTCGCCAGTTCTGATTTTACAGATTCCGGTGCTTCGGATGGGTTGATATGTGCCTTGTCTATATACCCGAACGCCAACTTTACAACTTCACTCTTTTTTAGTGAATAGCGTTTGCATATCTTCTCTACCAAAGCTGCCGTTTCCTTGTCTATGGAAATGGTAGTGAATATCGTTTTTCGACTGCTATTTGGCATGGTAATTACTTTTTTATAGAAATATGAACTATAAATGCCTGATAATAAGCATTGAAAAAGATATTCTTATTACAGGTGTCATTACAGCGTGTTCTTGTAACACGCTAAAGCCGAAGGCTTTGCCCCGCAGGGCAAGAGGGAAGAACAGGACTTGTCCAGTTCCCTCTTGCTCGATTTAGCGAAACGGGCTGAACCGATAGGTGAAGCAGTTTCTGTTAAATCGAGGTGACAACACAAAGAAATAGCCCGCACACAGGCTTCTTCCTTCTACTGCGCTTTGCTATCATGGCTGATTTGTCAACTGATTGTCTTTTTCAAACCGTTTGTAGGTTTGAGAATCGGCACGTTCACGAACAAAAGCTCGAATATCTACAGCCCGATAATAGGTTTTCCTTCCGATAGTGAAATAAGGAAGTTGATTATTTACTCTGTAGCGTTGAAGAGTTCGGAAAGATACTTTCAGGAGAAAAGCTAAATCCTGATTATCAAGAATCTTCTCATTATCATCTAGTACTGTATCAGTATTGATAAGAGATTTCAAATCTTGTCCGATTACGGTGAGCTTTTTGGATAGCTTTTCCATCCATTTCTCGAAGTTTTCATTGTCTATATACATTTTGCTTCATTTTTTAGTTCAACATTATTGTTTTCAATCGATTGATGAAGCAAAGTACGGTAAATGGATGCAAAGAAGTTAGGGGTGTAGTATATCTACTCCCCTAACAATTGTTGGTAAGTTCCTGATTTATAGATAGCCTTTCTTTTTACTTTCTTCGGCAATAGCTTTGCGAAGTGTATCTAAAAATTCAGTTACTTTAGATGGCTTGCGCTTTATTACGCTTTCGTGTTTCTTGTGAACATCTCCTAATTTGATATTAAAGAGGTGTTCAAATGCTCTCCCAATTTCTGTTAATGGTGATTTTGTTCCGGCATGGGTTACTACTCTTTGTGATAGGAATAGTCCACTAATCAACTCCATGATTTCAACTAGGTTGGTATTGTCGGTCAAATAGAGTGGTGAAGGTGGAAGGCTGCTTATTCTATTTTGAAATTGGCTGGGGTACTGAATTTTTAGATTCAGCAGTTCCATTTCTGCGGTAACAGTAGCCTGTACCTTTTGTATGAACAGCTTTTTAAGTGCATTTTTCCCCCTGCCCGTAAAGAGGTATTGTTTCAAGTAAAGCTATCTCGATACGGGTAGCTGCAAGAATTCGATAAATAGTTGAATAATCATTTCCATTACTTATAGTTCTAATCTGTTCAACAAATTCGCCATAGGCTTCTTGCATTTCACTATTAGTTACTTCTTGTGAGGTTTCAGAGAATAGTCTGAACATCCTCATGTTTAACAATACATTCATAAGCATAATTTTAATGGTAAGTATTATATAGAAAGACTTAACGTCTGATTTCATGCTTTTATATTACCAATAAATATCCATTATGCCAGAAATTACTAAAATCAATCTACGAATATGAATCTAAGCTAAATGAGCTTCTTTCTTTAGAAAAGAATGAAGTGATTTGATAGAACTAAACACATATCCTTGATTTTCCTTTTCTAATTTCTTCATTTTTGAGAGTGAGGCTATCCATGCAGCAGATAAGCATTGTATTCCAACTTTACTACAAGCGGTAATATCGGAAAATTCATCTCCAACATATACCATTTCTGCTGGTTGGGTATTATATTTTGACATTAGTTCCGTCATTGATTCCGCTTTTGTGTTTCTATCTGGCGATCCGATTGAAATACTATCAAAAAGAGCTTCCATTTCAAAATGGTGAAGCGTAATATCACAACTCCTTTGACCTTTACCTGTTATTAAAGAAACAATAATTGAGTTCTTCTTCAATTCTGTTATCAATTCTCTTATCCCTGCAAATGGTTGAATGTAGACTGTGTGCATTTCTTTGTATTTCACATAAAAATCAATCAGAGCTTTTTCCCAATCTTCTGAAACGACCTCTTTAATCATTCCCTCTTCATTAAGTCCGAATGTTTTCACAATATCATCTTCTGACAATATTTTTGATGCATAGGGAGATACTGCCTGCTTAAAGGCTTCGATACACATTGGGATTGTATCGGCAATTGTACCATCCAAATCAAAAGCGACCAATTTTATCATAGTTTCTTAGTTTGATTGATTTGACGTATCACTTTACATGGATTTCCAACAGCTAAACTATTTGCCGGAATATCTTTTGTAACAACACTACCTGCTCCAATTACACTACCGTACCCAATTGTTATTCCGGGAAGGATTATTACACCTCCACCAATCCAGCATCCATCCTCAATTGTAATAGGCAAAGCGTAAGTGCGGCGAACTCGTTTTATTCCATCTTCTGTTTCAACAGGCGCTAGCCGTTCATCTAAATCAATAGGGTGAGTTGCTGTATAAAGCTGAACATTAGGGGCAATAAGAACATTGCTTCCGATAGTGATTTTATTACAATCCACAAAGGTACAACCGGTATTTACAGTAACATTATCCCCTATATGTATATTGCAGCCATAATCACAAATAAATGGACTGGCAACCGAAACTTTCATTCCGATACTACCTAGCATCTTTTTTAGCAAGCTGTGTTTTTCTTCTTTCTCCTCATAAGGTAATGAATTATATTTCATCAATAACTTATGTGTTCGGGTCTTTAAATCCAAGAAAACTTGGTTGTGACAATCATACCATTCACCAGCCAGACATTTTTCCATTTCTGTTTTCATAATTGTTACGTTTATAAGATTGAAACTATTTCGGTTATATCTTTTCTGTTTCTTGCTGAATAACGTTGTTTTGATAGTTCTAAAAAGTTCATAAGTAATCTAATTTTGATTTGTGGCAAAGTTATACCTATTTTGTTTCAAATATAGGTATATTTTTTCGTTATATTGGTATAATTCTGCTTTATGTGTTATATTTGAAGTATGAAAAAAGAAAATCTTCATCAACCATTTGAGATCAGCTTTAACGAGCATAATGAATCGTTATTAACTGAGCATGAGCATACTTTTTTTGAACTGGTCTACATCTTAACAGGAACAGGTATTCAATGGATTAACAATAATATGTTCCCATATCATGATGGACACTTGTTCTTGATAACTCCAAATGATTCTCATTCCTTTGAGATTCATACAACTACAAAATTCATTAACATCAAGTTTAATGACATCTATATACATTCAGCCATATTTGGTTCAGAGAATATCCAGAGATTAGAATTTATTTTGCAACATGCAAATCATCAACCGGGTTGCATCCTTAGAAATAAGGTGGATAAGTTATTAGTGAAACCAATGATTGAAGCAATTATTCGGGAATATGTAAATAGGAATCTGTATAGTAAAGAGATTATCACGCAGTTGATAAATACTATAATTATTGTTGTGGCAAGAAATATAGCTATGTTTTTACCTCAACAAGTCGATGAATGTTCAGATGATAAGTCTCTCGATATTCTTCAATATATCCAAGCAAATATCTATCAAACAGGTAAAATTAGAGCAAAAGAGATCAGTCAGCACTTCGGTATATCTGAAAGTTACTTAGGACGTTATATAAAAAAGCACACTAACGAAACAATGCAGCAATACATATTAAGCTATAAACTGAAATTGGTCGAAAGCAGATTGTTACATAGTCAAATGAGAATAAGTGAGATTGCCGAGGAACTAGGATTTACCGATGAAAGCCATTTGAGTAAATTCTTTAAGAAATACAAGGGATGTAGTCCTTCAAGTTTCAGAAAAAGTAATAATATACTTGAAACAGATGTTTCTTGGTAATCCCCCGATAAAATCCCCGTTGTCTAGTATCTTTTTCGCTCGATCTTTGCGCAAAAAAGATACTAGACAACGGGGATTTTATCGGGGGATTACGTATTAGATTAATATAGCGATTCTCTGTTTATATGGGTACTTTACCAGGGCTGGACTTTCGGTAAGATCGGAAATAAAATAAAAATTGAATAGAGATGCTTATTATTTTCTAATATGAAGTTTATTATATGGGTTTTATATTAGGACTTTGTGTTTTGGATGTTGAGAATAAGCCACAGCATTCATTTTTCATAGAGCATGTTGAACATATATCGATATAGGTAACTTTCCAATCAGAAATAGATTTCTTGGCGAACTTATGTAATGATGATCTAAGCAAACAAAGTGGAATATTGAATATAGAAACATCAAGTTTCCATTCTGCTAAGTTTGTGATTGCTTTTTCAAGTTCTTTTTGATAATCGATTGGATCAATCCATATTTTATTATGATTTTTGATAGAATACCCTGTATCCTCCAATCCCATAAATGATATATATGCAACAAATGGTAAATTTTTCCATATAAATTCAGATAATTGTGGTAGTCTTTGGAAGTTCATCCTGTTAATGACTATTCGCAGTTCAATATCAGCTCCAATGCCTGCAAGATTGTACAAACCTTTCATCGTTTCTGTATATGAACCTTTCACTTGTGTTATCGCATCATGTTCTATGGAAAAGTCTGAATGTAATGGAATTCCAAATAAAAGATTAGGAATTTCTTTAAATTTCTTAGCATAGTGAATATCGGCAAAAGCTTTTCCATTAGTTAGTATATGTATGAGGCTATCTGGATAACGAATTCGTATGTATTCGATTAAGCATATTAATTTTTCTTCTAGTAAAGTCGGCTCTCCCCCCGTGATACCTATGTTAGTTAATCCATTGGGAGCATTATCTATAATCTCGATGTTTTTGGCATAAAAGAAATCGATATCGTCTCTGTTTAATGGTGGCTGTGCGCACATTAAACATTTGTTATTACATTGAGATGTAACAAATAACGAGTTGTCATTTGAGTTTATATCAAAAGTCATTTTCATTTCTATTAATCCATTGTTTGAATATTGGCATAACTCTGTCGTGTTCACTTTGAATTAAAGAGAACAGGTAGGTGATAATTGCTTTATGCTTTTTACAGAAAGAAGAAGTTGGGCGGAAGCCATACATATCATTCTGAGTAGAATGATTTCGTACAGGGTCGGCACCACAATAAGATTGGAATGCACAATCAGCACATCCTGCAATAAATTCGGTACCCCAAATTAATGCTATTTGTTGAGCTTTATCACCATAGAATAAATTTTCGTAATTATCTGTAACGTGTCCAAGTCTGAATGTGTAATCATGATATTCTGCTAACATCCTTGATTCATCGGATGCATATACATAGCCATCATAATTGTAAACGACAACGCTATTTATTATTCCGGCAGGAGACTGTAAATCAACAAATCCTGTTGTAAAAGGAGTGAGTATTTTACGTAAAAGTATAGCTGTGAATTCTTCTACAAAGAATTTACCTTTAATATTTATATCAATTATATAGTTTAATGCCTGTTTATAGAATTCAAAGAATTTATCAAAATATATATTCCAATTAGTGCTATTAAGAGCTAAGCCGTAAGGGTTTAGAGGACGAAGGAATATATTGTTAAAACCATTCAAAATATAATTGTCTACAATTTCTTTTGGGTGGTTAATTGATAACTCTGAAGTGGTCATTAATGCTGAAACTTTGTCTGCTCCTAAATAATTTCTAACTTTATTAATTCCTTCTATTACGCGATTGTAACTATCTGTTTTTCCTCTATTGTGATTATGAATGAAAGCAGGACCATCTAACGAAGTTGAGATAAGTATATTATATTCTTTACATAGATGTAGTATTTCCTCTGTCAAATTTATGGAGTTAGTACAAAGGACATAAGTTATTTGTTTCCTATGTTCTTGGTTTAGTTCGACTGTTCTTTTTACTGCTTTCTTAAGTAATTGAAAAGGTAAAGATGGTTCTCCTCCTTGAAATTCCATTGTAATAGAGGGAGATGGACTTTGAAACATTAAATCTATGGCTTTAAAAAGATATTCTTCTTTCATATCATAGATTGCTTCGTTACTCTCTTTACTTGAGGCTTGACAATAGATGCAGTTTTGATTACATCTCAAAGTTAAAACAAAGATATGTAATGATGTAAATGAATCAAGAAAGGCTTTTTTGGTTCTTAGGCGCGTTGCCATATTATCAATTAATTCAGGTATCGGGCGTTCTGATATGAAAAAATTGGCGACTAAATCCTTGTAGATATTTTCTTGGTTATTAATTTGGCGTTTAATGATTCGTTCTGTTGTATCTTTTGGAGTAAAAATGAAATCACCTAACTCGTTGACTAGTAATTCTTGTTCCATGATTCTAGTGAATCGGAATGGTAATAAATAGTAGTGATTCATTTTTCTGATACTAAATTAAAGTCTTCAAAATCATCATTATTAGCAAAAGCTTTCACATATAAAATATTACGAATGTCTTTAGTCTCATTTATAACCAAATCTCTATTCTTGTAATCTATTAAATCTTGATTGAATTTGTGGGTTACATATTCATACGTATACATTTTGTTTGCATTTGGCTTAAGTTCCAAAATAACTTCATATATGTTATTGTCATCCTTACTCCAATAAATAATAAATGAATCTGCATACCAATATAATGCTTTAGTTAATACTCCTTCATTGAAAATAGAAGCATCAATTATAAAACGAAATGTACCTTCTGATTTTAATTCAGCTTTAATCATGGTTGATCATTATTTTTTCAAGAAATAAACAGTTTGAGTTTCCACAATGCCGTCAGCATCTATGCCTATTGATTTTTGGAATTTGATGACAGCTTTTTCCGTAGCTTCATCAAAGAGAGATTCTCCTTTTAATAGATTGCCTGATAAATGGCCTTTGTCTATAAGAATATTTTTTAGTTGTGTCACATCGTGTCCTCGCATTTGTTTCTTAAGTATACGATCTCCTAAATTGTATTTTTGAATGTTCGTATTTGTTGTTTCATGCTTAGTCTCTTCTATATGTTTATTAATAGCTTCAATTGTTTTTTTTCCAACAATGCCGTCTACTACTTGATTATGGTCTTTTTGAAACTTCTTAATAGCATTCTCTAATTTGATAGAATATTTAACGTCTCCCGAATGATCTTTCTCAATTTCTGATTTTATAACATATTTTATCTTGATTAGTTTATTGGCTAGTTCTGTCACATCTTTGCCTGAAACTCCACTAACAATGTTTCTTTCTCCTAATGTATATGTGGTCTTTGGGTAAGTGGTTGTATTGGATTTATATGTTGAAGTGCCAGTGCTTGTAGAACTTGAGGAACCACTATAACTTCCATAGCTACTCGACCTATGAGAAGAATGAGACCTATGAGAGGAGTGTGATCGGTGGCTTCTGTGTCCTGCTATGAGGTATGAATTATCATTATGTACTTTAAGTATGTATTTCTGAGAAAGATCTTTTTTTGTTTTCTGTTCAATATTATTCTCGTTGTCATCACTAATTCTGGAAAGGTCATAAGAGATGGCACTAGCTTCATTGGATGAAACCATAGATGCAATGGATGTTAAGAAGATCCCTTTTAAAATATTCTTGAATTTTGTTTTCATAGCAGTGGTAAATAATGGTTACTTAATGCTGCAAATATATATTATATAGTTGATAATAAAAAATTTTAGAATACTTTTTTATCAAGTAATCTTTGTGGATTGATGTGTCTGATTTTATTGTAAGTTTCAAAGAGGGTAAACTAAAAAAATATCGAATGATAAAATAAATCCTTAATAATCAATCAAATACTTAAAGTGGATTTTGGATGAATTTGTTTGGTCTTTTTCAATGGGAGGTTCCGCATTGATATTAAAACTCTATATTCTATGAACTACTTGAGACTTTTTATAGTATAATGGTGAGCTCTAGGAAGCTGATTTTAAATTTAGACATTTACCTTTAACTCTTCTTTTAATTTAGCGGGAATATCATTCCAATGTAAATTTAATAAAGTCCCTTCTAAAGAGTATAGATAATGACATATAGGTATTGTCTTTTCTGGATAATTCTTTCGTATTCTTTTGAAAGCTTCTACGGATGTTGTTTCAGCAAGATCAGCTAGGGTGAATATGCCGATTTCGTTGAGGTAGTTTTCGATGGTTATTCCTATGCTTTTAGCATTTCTCAAATCGCTATTTTTCTTTATCTTCATCTTTGCTGTAGATTATATATTACCATAAATATTGTTTTATATTAGTGTCTTTTCGAAGTATAATCCGACATTAGTATCATATATTTGATTGTTCGGTAGCAGGTTTATAAATAAGGTATTTACTTGTATTTTTGTGTTTGTAGTCGTCAAAAAGCTCGAGCCTATCCACATCTTCTTTTCTGAAATGAAATTTAACTTTATGTTTTTCTTTGCTGTAGTTATACAATTTCTTAGCAGGAATGACATATACAACTTCAGGGTTATCACAAGACCATCCAAAACCAAATACATAAAATAAATGTTTTGGGGGGTATTTATGCTCATCGGAGGAAATATAGTCTTCATATTTAATAATGCATTTTTCATCAAGAAAAAAGTTTTTTTTGCTTCTCCATTTACATTCTACAGCAATTCTTTCTTGAGATGTATAAAATACGCTCTTATCGCTTATGCATTCCATTAATAGATCTGGTGATGAGGAGGAAAGTGGTCTATATCCTTCAATGTATTTGTCTCCTCTCCATTCTAATAGTTTCCAAAAATTAGAGTTATTAGAACCATCTTTACTTATATTAGAGCTTTTTACCACCCATTCTTCAAATCTATCTCCATAGTATTTATTCTTACTTCTTTCCTTAAAGTGTAAGAAAGTAATTTTAATTTCACCTAGAATTCGGTTTAAAATTTCCATCGGGCTTAATTGTTTGTTTTATAGGTATAAAAAAGAGCAACTCAAAAATAAATTTGAATTGCTCTCTTATTTCAGTGATCCAGCTGGGGCTTTCACCATAGCGGTCTATGTCTTTGATTTATAAGCTCTTGTAAACCTTGAAAAATTGTACCGTAACGAATTAGTAACGATTTATAGGAACGCTTGTTGTCAGTGAGAGGCATTCGTTTGTCAGCCGTTCTCTGATGCCGCAAAGATAGAAGATTACTTTTTATTTTCCAAACATTTGATTATTAAATCTTTAAAAAAGATCCCCAGTGCAAGGGGCGAACCTATATATATGGATAGGTTTGCCCCTTGCACCGGGCAGATGCTGCATCAGTCCTACAGCCTTGCCGTCCGCCTCGATACCGCCGCTTATGTGAAGCGGTTCCCCCTCCTTTTTTCGCTGGACCGAAAAAATCATGGTGTAGTACACGTATAGTATCCCATGCGCTGCCTTTTATTGTTATTCTTTTGCAGCAAACATTGAAAATTAAGTTTGTTATGGAAGTTATTACATTTGAAAGTGAAGCGTATAAAGCGCTTGTAGGGAAGATTGAAAAAATCGCCGGGTATGTAGCCGAAGCGCAGCTGCCTTCGGAAGAAAAAAAGGAGGCTTGGCTGGACAGCAACCAACTGGCGGAAGCGTTGGGGATCAGTACACGTACATTGCAACGCCTGAGGGATGAAAACCTGATCAGCTACTCCATGCTGCGTGGACGGTGTATGTACAAGCTGTCGGAGGTCGAACGCTGTCTGGAAGAGCGTACCATTCGGTGCAAGCCTCAAACATTGGAGGATTTTCGCAAGAACTACCTAACGAGAACCGGCAATGATAAGAAAGGATGATATACTGAAAATGACGGAAAAGGGCATTTCCGTATTCCGCTATTACCTGCCGGTGGACTTCAAGGTGGGAAAGAACTTCCTGAATCCTTTTTATAAGGATACGAAGGCTTCGTGCAATATTTATTACGAACGTAAGGCCGGTGTGTTTAAAATGAAGGATTTCGGGAATGAGGATTTTTCGGGGGACTGCTTTGAGCTGGTGGGCAGGCTGAACGGCCTTAACTGCAAGGAGCCTAAAGAGTTTGTCGAGATCATGGAAATGATAAACCGTGATCTGCATTTGGGGCTGTCCGCACATGAGGAATATCATGTGAGCCATAGCAAAGTACCCCGAAAGAACGAAGTGGTATCGGAAGAACCGAAAGCGAAAAGCGTCCGGCCTTATACTGTCGTGCAAAAGCCCTTTACGGCTGCGGAACTTGCCTTTTGGGGTAAATCGGGAATCGGGGAAAATGTTCTGAAGGCGTACCGGACGGTATCGCTGAAGAAGTTCAGCAGCGAGAATCAGGAAAAGAAGCCTTTTTCCTGCATGACAAGTGTCGATGAACCGATGTTCGGATATATGGGGAAACAGCATATCAAGGTTTACCGTCCGTGTTCACAAATGCGGTTCCTGTATGCCGGTGATTTTGGCGACAACTACTGTTTCGGGCTGGAGCAGCTGCCGGCAAAGGGTGATCTGCTCTTTATCACAGGCGGGGAAAAGGATGTGATGAGTCTGGCGGCACACGGCTTCCATGCGATCTGTTTCAATTCGGAAACGGCTTTTATCCCTGCGGCTGTCATACACCGGCTTTCGTTCCGGTTCAAACATATCATTCTCCTCTATGATGTGGACAGTACCGGGCTGAAAAGCTCGGCGAAGCGTGAAGAAGAGCTGAAGGAATACGGGGTTAAGCGATTGTTGCTCCCGCTTGCCGGTACAAAGGCGGAAAAGGATGTATCGGACTACTTCATGCTGGGGAACAGCCGTGAGGATTTGATAAAACTTTTTCTGGACTATCTGGAAACCTTATACAGCGAAACCATGTCGGCTTTGAAATCCTGCGAGGTGGATTTCAACAACCCGCCTCCCATTGCACAGATGATCGTATCGGTAAATGACGTGCCTCTCGGAACTCAAGGCAACCTGCTTTGTATCACCGGCGGAGAAGGCACGGGAAAAAGTAACTATGTGGCGGCGCTGATTGCTGGTGCTATTCGTCCCACCGGAACGGATGTGGATGCGCTGGGCGTTACGCTCCACGAAAACAGCAGGAACAAGGCGGTACTGTTCTATGACACGGAACAGAGCGAAGTACAGCTGTATAAGAATATCAGCAACCTGCTGCGGCGATGCGGACGTGAGGCGATGCCGGAATGGTTCAAGGCGTATTGCCTTACGGGAATGAGCCGGAAAGAACGCCTGCTTTCCATTATCCAGAGCTTGGACAAGTACCATTATCAATACGGCGGTGTTCATCTGGTGGTGATAGACGGGATTGCGGATTTGATAAAATGCGCCAACGATGAAGCGGAGAGCATAGCCGTCGTGGAAGAACTGTACCGGCTGGCCGGTATCTACAAGACGTGTATCGTAACGGTACTGCATTTTATCCCCAACGGGCTGAAGCTGAGGGGACACTTGGGAAGCGAGTTGCAGCGGAAGGCTGCGGCAATCCTTTCCATAGAGAAGGACAGCGATCCGGCCATATCGGTGGTGAAGGCTCTGAAAGTAAGGGATGGAAGTCCGCTGGATGTGCCTATCATGCAGTTTTCGTGGGATAAGGAAAAGGCCATGCATGTCTATCTGGGCGAAAAGCCGAAAGAGGAAAAGGACAAGCGCAAAGAGGATGAGCTTGTAGCGGTGGCCAAAGAGGTATTCAGCCGGAGACGCTTTGTTACTTATGTGGAGCTTGCGGAAGAAATCCAGTCGATACTGGAAGTGAAGGAGCGCACGGCGAAAAGCTACATCAAGTTCATGCGTGAGAAAGAAATCATTCTGAAATCATCCGATAACCAGAGCTATTATGTTATCGGGAACTTTTAAGGAGGAAAGCGTATGTTAGTAGATAAAACGGAATTTGAAGCATGGATGGAACGTATCATGGGTGAGCTGTACCGCATCTCACGGAAGCTGGACAAGGCGGAAACGAGGGAAAAGCACCTGAACTACCTGAACGGAGAGCGTCTGTACGACAATCAGGAAGTATGCCTGTTGTTGCGCATCAGCAAACGCACGCTGCAACGATACCGGAATAACGGGGTGTTGAAGTTCTATTCGATATATCACAAGACATATTACAAGGAATCGGACTTGCACGAGTTCATCCGCAACAACTTCGACGAGAACGAGATAAAACGGCAGGCACGTGAGGACAAGCTGTCCGAGAGCTATCCGCTGCCGAAAGAATAAGTCCATGTTTTGCTTTGTACCGGTGAAACTACTGCCGTGAGGCAGGAAATCCCAAACTGCGTATTGGTGTTTGTCATGGCAATGACTTCATACAGTTGTGAAACAGGATGAAGTTTCTTTTCTTGTTCGAATGGTGATACTCCAAAGGACAGCGGTCCGGAGGGGTATCATTTTTTATGTGTACACCTAAAAATATTCCAGTTTCGTGGCGTAAAAACCGGAATATGAAAAGTTAATTCCCTCAATACTCAAGTATCTATCATGATTCTGCAAAAAAAGAAAAATACATTCATAAGAAGAATCCAAAGGTTTTTTCCTAATTTTGCAATTATGAATATAAGTTGGTCTGAAATAAAGCCTTATGAGAACGAGCTGCCTACTAACTACGCAGATAGAATAGGCAGGTTATATACTGATACTGTTACTGCTGCTTTCAAGAAAAGTAACGGTCAGTTTTTCACACCGGTATCTATCGCCTATTTTATGGGTAAACAAATAAGTGTGAATAAGGATTCTGTCTCCGTATTAGATCCGGGATGTGGAACTGCCATATTATCATGTGCCATGATTGAGAATCTGGTTTTGCAATCAAAAGTAAAACAGATAGAGTTGGCTACATACGAAACCGATGAAAATCTTATACCGGGATTACAAAAAGTTCTGGAATATATAACAATATGGGGGATGCGCCATAATGTCCGGATTGATTGCCGTTCATATTGTGAGGACTTTATTTTATCCAATTATTCAGTATTATATTCTGATACGATTTATGGCAGGGCTGAGAATTTGCAGAAATATGATTTGATCATATCCAATCCTCCCTATTTCAAACTTTCCAAAGAGGATAAACGGGTGAAAGCGGCTCAATGCATTATAGACGGACAGCCTAATATATACTCTATATTTATGGCCATATCAGCTTTATTGCTTGCGGAACAAGGTCAGATGATTTATATAACCCCAAGAAGTTTCACTTCGGGAAGATATTTCCGTTTGTTCCGTAATTTCCTGTTTAAGCATATACAGATAGATTTTGTCCACCTTTTCAATACCCGGAAAGATACGTTTTCCAAAGATAATGTGCTTCAGGAAACAATTATAATGAAATGTTCCCCTAAAAAGGGGGCAGATTATAATGTCGTTTTATCATACAGTGAGGGGCTTTCCGACTTGGCCACCCCTGCAATCAAAGAAGTACAACGGAAAGAAATCATTGACCTTACCTCAAAAGAATTGATATTGCATTTGCCGGTCAGCATTGAAGACGAGAAAATTATCAGGCTGTTCAAATCATGGGATGGCAACCTGAACAAATATCATATCCAGATTTCCACCGGCCCGGTTGTAGCTTTTCGTTCAAAGGAACAATTATGTGAAACCTCCGGAGAAGAAACCGCAGCACTATATTGGTTACATAACGTAGTAAAGATGCTGGCTGATCATCCTGTCGTAAAGGAAGGAAAACCTCAATTCATCCGTATAAATGAAATGTCTGTATCCACCTTGTTACCCAACAAGAACTATGTCCTGTTACGACGTTTCAGCTCCAAAGACGATAATAGCCGGTTAATTGCCGCACCTTATTTTGGAAACATGACTTCCTGCGCACATGTAGGAATCGAAAACAAACTGAACTATATCTATCGTCCCAAAGGACACTTGAACCGTATGGAGGTAATGGGGATAGCCGCCTTATTGAATAGTGACTTGTTCGATAATTATTTCAGAACATTCAATGGAAATGTAAATGTCAGTGCTACGGAACTGAGGGAGATGCCCATGCCTCCCCTTGAAGTCATTGAAAGTATCGGAAAAGACCTGATTGTCATGAATGATTATTCTATGGTGAACGTAAATAAGATTGTAAACAAATATTTTATGTAATATGAGCAAAATAAGTGATGCACAAGATATATTGTCAGTGTTGGGTTTGCCTCCGGCGCAGCAGAATGAAATATCCGCTTTGACTTTACTTGCATTATGCGGATTAAAGGAGGAAGACAACTGGGCGGATGCCACCCGCAAGAGCTTAAAAATAAGCAAGGATATTATGGCATTTGTCAATGAGAACTATAAAAAAGAGCAGCCGTATGCCCCAAATACACGGGAAACTTTCAGACGGCAGGTACTTCATCAGTTCTTGCAGGCACGTATCGTAGATTATAACCCGGATAATCCGGCTTTACCGGTGAACAGTCCAAACGCCCATTACAAACTGACAGAAGAAGCCTATGAAACAATAAAATCATACAATACCCAAGAATGGGAAATAAAAGCCCAAAACTTTAATGATGCGGTAGGGCGATTGATTGAAGAGTATGAGAAAAGCCGTGAGATGGAAATGATACCGGTTACTATTGAAGGTATGGAGTTTAAACTGTCTCCGGGCAAGCATAATGAAGTACAGGCGGCGGTCATTAATGAGTTTGCACCCCGTTTTGCGGCAGGCGCAAAAGTCCTTTATATCGGTGATACTGCCAATAAAGACCTTTATTGTAACAAGGAGCTTTTAAAAGAAATTGGCATTCCAATCACAGAACACAGCAAACTGCCGGATATTGTCATTTATGACGGTAATAAAGAGTGGCTATTCCTAATCGAAGTGGTTACTTCGCATGGGCCGGTATCTCCCAAACGTGTAATCGAGCTGGAAGATTTCACGAAAGAATGCAAAGCGGGGAAAGTATATGTTACCGCTTTTCCTGACAGAACCGAGTTCAAGAAACATGTGGCTGATATTGCATGGGAAACCGAAGTTTGGATAGCGGAAAATCCAGATCACATGATTCATTTTAATGGAGACAGATTTATAGGGCCGAGATAGTAAATTTGTATTGAGTATGACAAAAGAAGAACTTATAGGAATAATTAAGAATAAGAAAAGTGCTCCTTTTTTATTTCTTGGATCGGGATTTACAAAACACTATTTAAATACCCCTACATGGGAAGAATTATTATCAAGATTTGCATCTAAACATATTAACGCATATTATACGTCATTAGGGACTTATGATTTATCTGTCATTGCCTCTGAAATAGCAAAAGAAGAAAATAAATCCTTTTGGGATTTACCTAATGATAACAAATTCAAGCAGTCATTTCAAGACAAGGCAATAAGCACAAGTAGTGTGCTTAAATATAAAATTGCAACTTTCTTAAAAGAGCTAACGCATAATAGTATTCCAGAAAAATACACAGAGGAATTAGAGCTTCTTAAAACGATTAATATAGATGGAATAATAACAACAAATTGGGATGACTTAATAGAAATATTACTTCCTAAATTAACTAAATATGTAGGGCAAGAAGAGTTGATATTTTCATCCGTTCTTAATATTGGAGAAATATATAAAGTACACGGCTGTGTTTATCAACCTGAAACAATGGTTTTAACAAAAGAAGACTATAATGGATTTAATGATAAAAACACATATTTAGCAGCTAAATTAATAACAATATTTATAGAACACCCAATTGTCTTCATAGGTTACTCTATAAATGATAGCAATATAAAGGAAATATTATCATCTATAGTAAAATGTCTTAATCAGGAGAAAATTAAGAAGTTGCAAAATAATTTATTCTTTGTAGAATGGAACCCTGATGAAAACTCTGATTTTATAATTCAGCCACATGATATTACTATGGAACATGGGTTTATTTTGCCTGTCACTCGTATTATTACCCATGAATATAAACCGGTATATGAATGTTTAGCGACATTTGAAAGAGGAATACCTACACATTTGTTACGTTTATATAAGAAACAATTCTATGAAATAGTTTTCTCTGAAAAACCGGAAAAACAATTATATGCTTTACCCGGAAAAGATATAGATGTAACGCCTAATATTCAAGTTGTTTATGGTTTTGGAGCTATTGATAAATACAAATCTGCAGTAGGATATACCGGACTAAAGGCTATTAATCTATTTAGAGATATAGTTGATAATAATGGAAATTATGAACATGAAATAATATTAACTAAGACAATACCAGAATTACGTAAAAATACAAAGTTTATTCCTTGCTATAAATATTTAAAGGCAGTTGGCATAATAAGTGATGAAACTTATAACAATAATAAATTAGGTGTAAATTTTCCTCTTAATAAGAAAGAGGATTTTTATTTTTATTCATTTCGGGAGGATGAAAAGAAAAAAACTATAAATGAAGCTATTGAAGATTATGCAGATGCTATTTGGAAAGTATGCGCTTTAATTCCCTATTTAGATATAAAAGATGAAGAACTTGAAATTTTACATGATTTTATATCAAAGAATTTCAATGACTTTTTAGTACTAAAAAAGAAACCTGATTATTCTACTTATTTTAAGAAATTAATATGTTTTTATGATTGGAGAAAGTATGGTTGGTAAGAATTAAAATAGAAAGGCTTACTATTATGCGTATAGTATAAACCCCACTCCGCTGTTTCATGGGAAGCCGGCGGAGTGGGGTTGTTTTTATGGCTTCGGTTACAGGAGCTATAACTTCAGCTTGGGTTTGGGCTTTTCGGGCCGGTCAGGATCGGGATCGTCCTTGTTGCCGGGTTTGGGGACACCTCCGATGACGAGCTTGCCGCCGAGCGCTCCCATTGCCTCTTTGATGCTGATGCTTTTGGGCATTCCGCTTAGTTTGGGCGGAGTGCGCTGCCTGTCGGCGAGGAAGTCGGGCATCTGGTGGACATAAGGCTCGGCAGGGGGCGTGTCCTGTGTGGGGACACTGCCCGGTGAGGGACCGCCGGGCGGAGCATCGGTGACGGGTATGCCGGCGGCGGGGGCGTTATCCTGTCCGTCGGGCGTTACCGGTTGGGAGGGCACGACTTCGATCACTCCGTCGGTGCTTGCTTCCTGCGCATCCACTGATTTGAGGGAGAGCAAGATCTTGCGGTCGAGGGCGGCAAGGTCGGCCTTGAGCTGCTTCAGCTCGTCCTCCTTTTTCCAGACTTCCCCGACGACCTGTTCCAGGACGGGGAGTTCCTTCTCAATGGCTTCGTTGTCCCTCGTGTATTTCTCTATCAGGCGGGGGATGCTGTCGAAGGCGTTGATGAAGTTCTGGCAGGCGGTTTTCGGATCGACCGCCAAGCGGCCGTTGTTATAGTTGTAGAGGAAGTTGCCTTCGCCACGCACGAAGAAACGGTTCTCGCAGAAGTCCAGACCGTCCTTAACGGTGGTGTCGGTCTTGACAACGATGTCGAAGCCATAGAGCGAGCCGATGACTTTCAGCTGGCCGTGCGTGCGTTCCCTGTCCTCTATCTCGTGGAGCTTGGCGGCAATCACTTTCGGATCATCGCCTGCCACGCCGTCAATCTTCAAGGGGTTGAGCCTGTTGCCCTCCTTGTCGTACTGCATACGGCTCTCGATGGCGGCCTTGTCCTTCCTGACATGGGCGATGATGTCATCGTTGCTTGCCCGGTTCGCCAGGAAAGTTTCCAGTTTGATGCGTGACTCCCCCTTGCCACGCTGGAAGGCCTTGCGCTCCCCTTCCATGCCGGCAATCCGCTTCTCCAACCGTGCCTTGTCGAGCAGGTCGGTATTTCCGGAAAGCACCGCCACGTACTCGGAGAAGGGTATGCCTCCCTTCTCGTCCATGCCTCCCTCGTCGATGGTACGGCAACCCATGTTGTTCTGCTTGAGCTGGGTGATGAAAAGCTGCTTGTTGTAAAGCAGGTTGAACTTGTAGCTGTCGAGCGACTTCTCCACGGCGTAGATTATCACGTCCACCTTGTTGTCCGCATAGAGCTTGGCCACCTCGTTGCCCTTGCGGATGCCCCGGCCGTCCCGCTGCTGCAAGTCCGAAGGCCGCCACGGTGCGTCGAGATGATGGATGGCGACACACCGCTTCTGGGCGTTGACTCCCGTGCCCAGCATTTCAGTAGAGCCGAAGAGAACACGTATCTTTCCCTCGTTCATCGCCTCGATCATCGCCTTGCGCTTCTTCTCGGTCTTGGCTTCCTGAATGAAACGTATCTGGTCTTCGGGGATGCCGTGATCCTCCACCAGCTTGCGCTTGATCTCGCTGTACGGATTCCACTGGTCGGGCTTGTAGGTTCCCAAGTCCGAGAAAACGAACTGAGTGCCTTTATGCCCGGCGTATTTATTGTAATACTTCGCAATCATATCGGCGCAATGGGTGGCCTTGTTGTCCTTGTCGTCGCCGTAGGAGAGCGGATCGATGAGCCGCATGTCGAGCGACATCTTCCGGGCGTAGTCGGTGGCGATGAGCATCTTCGCCTTCTCCTCCCTCTCGTTCAGTGGCGGGCGGCCCAGTACGGTGGCATTGCCGGTCTTGGCGAACTCGATGAGCTTCTGTATGAACTCCCTCTGGTCGGGCGTCGGAGGTATGTTGTGCAGTATCTCGTTCTTCTCCGGACGGTCGATGCCGATGTCGGCTGCGGTACGGAAGTCGGTGATCTCGGAATAGAACGAGGCGAGTTCCGGAACCTTGATGAAGTAGCGGAAACGCTCTTTCTGCACCACCTCGTTGGTGACGGAGAACTCGTAATCGACGGACTTCCGGGCAAACACCGCCGCCCATGCGTCAAAGGAGTTGATCCCCTGACGCTCCAATTCCCGGGGGCGCAGGTACTTGAAGAGCAGGTACAGCTCGGTCAGCGAGTTGGAAATGGTGGTTCCCGACAGGAAGGTGGCTCCCAAGTCCTTGCCGGTGCGCTGCTGGATGGTGCGCAGGGCGAAGAGCATGTTGAGCGCACGCTGGCTGCCCTCGCTGTTGCCCAGACCTGCCACACGGTCGTGCCGGGTGGTGAACATCAGGTTCTTGAACCGGTGCGATTCATCGACAAAGAGGTGGTCGATGCCCATGCGCTTGAAGTCCGCCACGTCGTCCTTGCGGGTCTCGATCTCGTGGAGCAGCTCTTTCAGCCTGACCTCAAGGTTCATCTTGCGCTTCTCCATGCCCTTGATCTGTGCGTTGCTCACTTCCGCACCCTGCTGGTAGAGGACTTCGAGGTTCTCTTCCACGCTGTCCAGCTCCTGTTGCAGGATGTCACGCTGGATTTCGGGGGACTGCGGTATCATGCCGAACTGCTCGTGCGAGAGGATGATGGCGTCCCAGTCGTTGTTCTTCATCCGGTGGAAAATCTCGACACGGCGTTCCGGCGTGAAGTCCTCCTTGCCGGGATAGAGGACTTTGGCGTTGGGGTAGGCGGTGGCGAAGGTCTGTGCGATCTCGTGGATGTTCGCCTTCAGGCCGGTGATAAGGGGCTTGTTCGCCAGTCCCAGACGCTTCATCTCGTAGGCGGCACAGCACATGATGAGCGTCTTGCCGCCACCCACCTCGTGATCGGCGATCCCCCCTCCGTTCTGCTTGAGCATCCAGATGCAGTCCTTCTGGCTGGGGTACAGGTCGGGAATGCCCAGCCCCTTGAGGTCGAGGCCGGGAAAGCTCTGGTGCGAGCCGTCGTACTTGGGACGGACGAAGCAGTTGAACTTGCGGTTGTACATGTCCGCCATTTTCCGCTTGAACTCCGGCGACTGCTCCATGAGCCAGTCGGAGAAGCCGTTACGGATCTCGTCAATCTTGCTGTTGGCGAGCAGGGTGACCTCCGGATCACGTATCTTCATTTCCTTGCCCGTCTTGTCCAATACGGTCTTGGTGATGTTGGGCGTGGTGTTGTGGATGGCATGGCGCATGAGGGCGATGCCGTTGAAGATGCGGCTTTCCGAACGCACCGAATATTGGTTCATGATGCGTGGGGAGGTCATGTCGGCCTTGATGCTGTACTCGTCACTGCTGGCGGTATAACGGACGGACACGTCCGTGTCGAACAGCCATGAGGCGTAGCGGCTGTACACTCCCGCCGGTATCCAACGCTCGCCGAAATTGAAATCCAGATCCTCGAAAGGTATGGGCGTGGGAAGCGACCGCCGCAGGGCTTCGAGGGAAATGCGTGCCTCGCCGTTGTCGGGATGCGACTGCAAATATTCCTCGATGTGTTCGGCCTTGGCCATGACGTTGCCGGAGATGAAACGGTCGGCAATCTCGTAATTCTTCGAGAGGGGATTGTAAAATATCCGTCCACGCAGTTCTTCCAACAGGGCGGACTTCGACTTGTCGGTCAGGGACTCCATGTACGCCATGTCCACGTTGCCGTACTTGTTGAGCGAGGCGGTGAGCGCCTCGTGCACGTCATCGGTATGGGTGATCTCGTTGATGTTGTACGAGACGGGATGGTCGAAGATGTCGGCCTTGACCGCCCGGCCGTCGATGTAACGTTCCAGCGACAATATCTCACGGTTGCCCGCATCCATGCGGAACAGGTCGATGTTCTTCCTGTCGTTCAGGTTGCCGAACTGACGGATGAAATCATCGTAAAGGGTGTTGAGCATGGTGCGCAACGCCGGATTTGCGGCATGGGCGGCCGCCTCGTTCTCGTACAGGTGATGGTAGGTGTCACGTATCTCGATGTAGAGCGACGCACGGCGTCGCTGGCGTTCGGGCAGATCCAACGGGTTGAATACCGGTGCAGCCCCGCCAATGGCGGAGAGGTAGCCTATCTGCCCGTCATCGTCCACAAGGGAGCCGTTGCGGTGGTGTCCCTGCAGGCCGGCCGGATAAGGACGGGGCTTCATGCGTTCCTGCCGTGCGGCCTCTTCCTCCTGCCGGCGGCGTTCCTGTTCCTGCCGTTCCCGCTCCTGCCGCTCTTTCTCTTGGGGAGTCGGTTCGGCCGGGGCGGGATGTATGGCGGGATGTTGCTCCAACGGTGGCATATCGAAAAGGGACAACTGCCCGGAGTCCTCCTTTTTGCGCCTTGTTTTCCTTTTCCTGACCTGTGAACGCTCCTCTTGGGTGAAGCCGAAAAGGTCGTACAGGGACATGACCGGCTCCGGCATGGTCTTTGCGGCGGTTGGCCGGGCATCCGTTGAAGGCTGCTCCGGCGTGGGAGTCCGACGCTCCACCTGTACCGTCTGTTGATCCGTAGAAGTGGAATGTCCGTTCACGTCACCGGACCGGTTGATTTCCCGCACCTGTGCGATGCGTTGCTGCATGGTTTCCGCCGGACGGCTCACCAGATTGCGGAACTCCTGCACGGGTGAATGGCGGAGATACAAGTCCAGATCGAGCTGTTCCGAGAGGTTGCGGTCAAGGAAATACTTCATGTCGGCGGCGATGGCTTCCATACCCCCGTCATGCAGGTAGATGCGTGCCGGCTTGCCGTAGGGATCGGTACCGACATGGCCACGTGTATGCACGATGGCGGCGGTATGCTCGAAATACTCGTTCTGCGTCGTCCCGTCGGCCTGTGTGCCGACTTCCACGAAAGACCGTTCGAGTGACGTATATTCCCTTTGGGAAAGCGTGTCCTTCTGCAAGATGACCAGGTCGCTGCCCACCTCCGTACCGGCATAGTCGGTAAAGAGGTTGTTGGGCAGGCGGACAGCCGATAACAGCCGGGAGCGGTTCATCAGGTATTGCCTTACGGGATAGGCCATAGCGGAGTTCATCACCCCCTGCGAGGTGATGAAGGCGAGGACGCCTCCCTCACGGACGGCGTCCAGCCCTTTGGCGAAGAAATAGTTGTGCAGGCTGTTCAGCGCAAAACGCCTGGCCGTGCCGTTGTCGAAGGAGGGATCGAAAACACGTATGTCACCGAAGGGGATGTTGCTGCTCACCACGTCGAAATAGCCGTTGCGGTGCGGGGGCAGCTCCTCGAAGCCCTTGATATTGACCTGCGCTTCGGGATGGAGCCGGGCAAGAATGCGGCCGGTAAGCAAATCCTTTTCATAGGCAACAATTTCGGGAGTGTTGCCGGATGCGGAGTGGCATTGCGGTCGGAAGGCCGAGACAAAATTGCCGGTTCCCGATGAAGGATCGAGAAAACGGCCGGGCGACACTCCGTGTTCGCCCAAAGAAGAGGCAATGGCATTGACAATCGCCGGCGGCGTGTAGAAAGCGGTGAAGGTGGATGCCTTCACGCTTTCCACCAGCCGCCTGTACTCACGCTCGTCAGCGGCCCCGTCACGCAGGACGTTGTGAAGTTCCGTAATCAGGGGGAACAGTTCACGGTCGGCCTGTGTCCAGCGGAGTATGTCGGTGAGTTTCCCGAAAGGGGAAAGAACTGCCTTGATACCTCCGAACCCGGAGTAGGCGGCGAGTATGCCGGCTTCCTCCGGTGTGGCGGCGCGCTGTTCCTTCTCCAAACGGAACATCAGCCGGATTGCCTCTATATTGTCCCTGAGATGTGCCTTTTTATTATAAGCCATTCTCTTCCAGCCAGATTACAACCGTACCTGCCAGCTCGTCATAGAGTTGCCCGAACTCCGGGCTGAACATGAAATCATCCGAGAGCGTATAGCCGGAGAAGACCTTCCGGCATTCGGGAAGCAACTGCAAGGCCACGCTGCGTGCGCTGCCTTCGGGGACTTCGGCGGCGAACTCGTTCCAGAGGACGGTAACCAGCGTGTCCAGAGGAGAGAAATGCAACCCCTGAAAAAGCAGGGCGTTCGCCTGTTGTGCCGCATCGTCGTAGGTCAGGCCGGAACGGACGGCTGCGCTGAAGGCTTCGGCAGCCCGATCGCTACGGGCGGTGACAAAAGACTCGTCATCCGCCAAATCGGGATGCGACTCACGCAGGAAGGCCAACAGGGTAAGACGGTAGTAGGACAATTCATCCGGTTCTTCCGCTACGGATACCGGCACGTTGGATTTATTCTGATTCATATAATTATCTGATTATTAAGTGATACAATTCCGGACGGGTTATCTCTTCCTGCCGCTTTTTTCTCCCTGCGGTTTCCTGTCCGGGAAGGAATAGCCTACGGTAAAGTCGGGATTAAGCACCAGTGCGGCATCGAAGCTCCTGCCCTCACGGTTCCTGAAGCCTTTGACAAGAGGGGTGCGGCCTGTGGTCACCAGCCCGACAATCTGTTTGTCGGTCAACACCTTGCCTCCCTTGTTGCGGAACAGGGTGAATCCGCAATCGACATCGGCGCATTTGGCGACCTTGTCGAAGAACAGGATGCGGCTCTTCTTGCATTTGGGACAGGTGCATTGCTCCCCCGAAGGAGCGACATCGAGGGTGGCGGCCAGCAGTTCGGCAACGATCTGTGCGGTATAGACCTCTATGTCCCGGCGGAAAGAGGGCGCATCGGCCTCTCCGGTTTCTATTTTGGCGAGGGTATCCTCCCACGCCGCTGTCATTTCGACATCGGCAATCTTCTTGTCCTTTACCGTATCGTAAACCGCCAGTCCTTTTTCGGTGGGCACAAGGTTCTTCTTGTCCCGGCGTATATAGTTACGGGCGAACAATGTCTCGATAACGGCCGCACGGGTGGCCGGAGTTCCGATACCGGCCTCCCGGATTGCGGTACGCAGCTGCCCGTCGCCGATCTCCCTGCCGCAATGCTCCATAGCGGAGAGAAGCGAACTCTCGGTATGCAGCGGTTTGGGCTTGGTCTGCTTCTCCACCGTTTCGGAAGCGAGCAGCGGCAGGGTTTCATCCGTCTGCAATTCCGGCAATGTGGTTTCATCCACTTCCTCTTCCGGTTCGCCACGCACGGCACGCCAACCGGCGGATTTGACGACCGCCCCCTTGAGGGTGAATATCTCACCGCCTGCGGACAAGGCAACTTCGGTCATTTCCTTGACGCAATGCGGGGAGAAGGCTTCGAGCAGGCGTGCGGCAACCATTTCGTAGATAGCCCGCTCGTCCTGCGACAGACCTTCGGGCAGGTTTTCGGTAACGAGCAGCGCATGGTGGTCGGTGACTTTGGCATCATCGACCGGACGGCGGTTGAGCGGTGTGTCCCGCAAAGCGGATGCGATGGCGGCGAAGCGTGGATATTGTTGCAAGAGCGTTATGCGTGAGGGAATCTCCTCGAAGACATCTTCGGATATATAACGGCTGCCGGTACGCGGATAGCTTAGCACCTTCTTCTCGTACAGGCTTTGTGCAAGCGTGAGCGTTTTGTCGGCGGAGAAGTCCAGTTTGCTGTTGGCCTCTTTCTGCAAGGCGGTCAGGTCGTAAGGCAATGGTGGCTCTTGAACGGCCTCCCTACGTTCCACGGAAGTGACGGCAAGCGTGCCGCCGTCCTCTACCTCACGTAGTTCGGCTGTGGCCGATTCAAGGTCATCGAAGCGGTTCCGTGACAATGCAGAAAAGGCGATGCCGTCCTTGGCCGCCGAAACCTTTATCTGGAAATATTTTCGGGGTACGAACTGTTTGTTCTCCCGATAGCGTGAGCAGATCATCGCCAATGTAGGTGTCTGCACCCGTCCCAAAGAGAACACGCCCTGCCCGGCGGCAAGGCTGAGCGCCTGAGAACTGTTGATGCCCACGAGCCAGTCCGCCTCGCTGCGGGCTTTGGCGGAGAGGTAAAGATTGTCGTAAAGGCTTCCCTCCCTGAGATTCCGCAATCCCTCACGGATGGCCCTGTCGGTGAGCGAGGAGATCCACAGACGGGCAAAGGGCTTGGTACAGCCGAGATAGTTGTACACGTAACGGAAAATCAACTCTCCCTCACGACCTGCGTCGGTGGCGACGATGATGGACTCGCACCTGTCGAACAGCTCCCGGATCACTCCGAGCTGCCTGACCACTCCGGGATCGTCCTTGTACACCTTGCCCTCCCGCACCTGACGGGGAACAAGCCTGAACTCCTGCGGCAATATGGGGAGGTGTTCCCGGCGGAAGCCGGAGAAGCCGTAGCTTTCGGGCATGGCAAGACCGACCAGATGCCCGAATGCCCATGTCACGGCATATCCGTCCCCCATTAGATACCCGTCTTTCCGTTGGCGTGCGCCCACTACGGACGCTATACCCTGTGCCACGCTGGGCTTTTCTGCAATGATAACTTTCATATAATTATTGTATTATTCATGTGAATGATCAAATGGATACCCCTTTCTTATCGGCTTTCTGTACCGGGCGGTTCCGGCTGACGGCGTTTGCTGGCTTCGTTCCGTCCTGACGGACGGCCGTCTGCTGCGACTGTTCCCGCTTCTTGCTCTTGTCCGGGTTCCATTTGAAGAAATCGAACTTCGCCCGCTCGTGGTTGACACGGACGAAAGCACTGAACAGGTTCCCCTCGTTGTCGGTCATGTCCTTGATGTAGGTCGCCTTGCCCTGTGCCAGTGATGCCTGCTGTTCTTCGGTAAGGTCTTTCCCCTTCAGCCGTGCGGGGATTACCAGCCCACGCTCCTGCTGCCGGTTCTGCTCCTGGGCGACGGTCTGCTCCTGCCTGCGGGCGATTCCCTTGAAGTCATAGTCGAATCCTCCCTTGCACGCATTGAACTGCAAGCGTGCATCGTAATGACGCTGCTTTTTCTCCGACCACATGTTCTCGACAAGGACGGGCTCGCCGCTTGCGATGCGTTTTCTCTGGTCATCGGTCAACGCCGTGCCGTTCACCTCTGCGGGAATGGTTATCCCGCTGACCGGCATGTGGTGGAGCCGGTTGGTCTTGGGATTGAGCGATACCAGACACGGCTCACGCACGCCTCCGGCCAGTTCGAGTTCCACCACGCAACCCGCATTGCCTTTTTCCAGCAGGTTCTGTTTCACTTCGGGAGTGAACTCCACGTTGAAATACGGCGTGTCCAGTTCCGGATAACGCTTGCAACACTCGATCTCGTTCCGGAGCGTGCCGTCGGGATTCTCCGCCAGACGGATGCAGGCGGGAGTTTCAAACTCTATCCCCTCGATAACGGTTTTCAGCGTGAGTACGGCGGATTCGTTGCCGTTGAGCAACCGTCTGAGCCCCGGTTCGCCTAACGTTTCGGGTGTTACCCCCATGCGCTCAAGCTGTCGCCAGTCCACCTGTTCCATGCTCCAGCGGGTGGATTGCTCCGTTCCGCCCCCGCCGGACTGCTGTTGTGCCTGCTGCCGGCTCTGTACGTACTGTTCCGTGTCAAGACGGTATTCGTCCAGCAAGGCAGAATTACTTTCGGGCTGCTTGAACAGGCCGACAAGCTCCTTGGCGGAGGCAAGCAAGTCCGCCGGAAGGTGATAGAAGCGGAAGTCGGACGGCCGCTCGAACTGTCGTTTCATGTTGAGGAAGAACGTTTCGAGTATAGACACGTTGCGGTCTATCCGCATGAACTGATCCGAAGGCTTTGCCCCTGCCAACGGTCTGGTCTTGAGTCCCCCCTCGGATTCGATGTCCTCCACCACGTGCGGGGTGTTGCCTTCGGCGGCGTTGGTCACCACCAATACCTCGTCTTTCAGATCTTTCAGTTTTTTGTCCATAAAGTGAATGAATTTAATTGTGATACAATCAGGTTAATTGCGGCACGAAAGTAGAGGTAAGAGGCTATGGCGCAAAGGGAAAGGAGGGGATGGGGAACGAGTGGCTACGGGATGGCATGAAGTGGCCTGCCGGCAAGAAAGAATGGCGTCCCGATACAAAAACTTCAAAATAAAAAGCGTACCTTCGCAAAAAGAAACATAAAAGAGGACAATCCGATATGATTACCAACCGAGAAGAAGTGATAGACAAGGCATTCAAGGTGTTTTTGAGGATGAACTACGAGAAAGCGAGTATCAGCACGCTGGCGAAAGCCTGCGGGGTGGTAAAGACAGGGGTGGTGTATTATTTTCCCCACAAACTCGACCTGTTTATGGCGGTAGCGGACAAGTATGCCATACAGATGCAGACACCTGCCAACAAGTTCGCAGAACCGGCGGAAACGCTTGCGGAATTTATTGACCAGTATGTGTCGGGAGTGAGAGCGGCCATGAACCGTATTGTCAGACTGGTGGAATGTAGCGTGGACAACAATGACTGCTGTCCCAACTTCTACTACTTCCATTTCCTTTCCCAAGTGAGGATGTACTATCCCGGAGTCCGTGAGAAAATGGAGGATACGTTCCAAAAGGAGCATGAGTTATGGAGAAAGGTAATACAGAGAGCCAAGGAGAGCGGTGAAATAAAGCAAGATGCGGACGTAAAAAAGACCGCCTCGCTGTTCCGTCAAGTGTTCCTGGGCATGTCCTACGAGCAATCGTTCCTGAACGGTCTGGATGCAGAAGAATTGAAGGACAAGTTCGATTGTCTGTACTCGCTCCTGAAAGCCTGACTCCTTTTAGCAATATTTAAAAGACTCCGATAAAAATATTTTCTGAACAACCGTTCAGATTTCAATACTTTGCTTTATCTTTGAGGCATGAAGCAACAGCCAGAGATATGGACAAGGTACAGAAGCAACGGTCAAACATCGTCCTGTACAGGGAAAGAAGGGACGGTGAACACTACATACGGATAGAGTATGCAGGCGATCCGGCGATAGCCCTACTGCTCTCCCAAGATACGGACGTGGAAAAGGCGGACAACGGTTCCGCCTACATGACGGCTGCCGCCTTTAAACTGCCGGATTTCTACGACCGTTATTCTCCCCACGCCTACATAGATTACAGCCGGGTGTACGTGCGGCATCCCAAACCCAAAAGGGAATACATACTGCCGAGAGGCTATCTGGAACTGCTGGAACAGAAGCGGTACAGCCTTTCCACCATAAAAGCCTATAAAATCTATTTCAGCGACTTCATGGAATACCACAAGGGGCAAGACCTTGACCTGCTGACGGTCGAGGACATAAACAGCTATATGCTCCACATGGTAAAGGAAAAGCACATATCCGCCACCCAGCAGAACATGCGCATCAACGCTATCAAGTTCTATTACGAGAAAGTCCGGAAAGGCAAGCGGCAATATTATGGCGGGATAGCCCGTGCAAAAGAGTACAAGGCATTGCCCGAAGTATTAAGCCGGGAAGAAATGAAAAGCATCTTTGCACAGTTATCCAATCGGAAACACAGGTGCATGATTTCTCTTGTTTACTCTGCCGGACTACGCCGAAGCGAACTTCTGAACCTGACACCCCAAGACATCATCAGCGAACGGATGCTAATCAGGATTGCCGGAAAAGGCAAGAAGTGCAGGTATTCCCTACTGTCGGAAAAGCTGCTCAACGAACTAAGGGCTTACTACTGGGAATACAGACCGCAAAAATGGCTTTTTGAGGGCGAACAGGCAGGCGGACAATACTCACCCAGCGCATTGGTTAAGATATTGAAAGAAGCGGCAAGGAAAGCCGGAATAAAACATCGGGTACATCTCCACATGCTCCGGCACACGTTCGCCACCCACCTGCTGGAACAAGGGACAGACCTAAGAACCATACAGGAACTTATGGGACATACCGATATAAAAACAACGGCAATTTATCTGCACGTATCGAACGCCTATAAAGCAAAAATCCCCAATCCGCTGGATTGTTTGGATGATGATTAGGCAATGATTTAATAGTGAATAGGAACTGCACCATAAGGTGCGTTTATCGAAAAATTCAAGGCAATTAAAACAACTATAAATCAGCTACTTACAAGGGTTTAGCAAAGATAAAGGAAATAACGATACGAGCATGACAGATTTGTTAAACGACATATACACAGACGGTTGCAAAGCGAAAAAGTACCGTTTATCCGACTTCTTCAATCGGTGGTGGGACGAGTACGCACAGCACCCGGCGGAGTACATCACCCCCGAACAGTACAAGGCGGTGAACGCTATCCGTGTGTGCCGTACAGCCGCTTTGGGAATAGACACGTATGCCTGCCCTGATTGTGGCGAAGTACGGGAAATCAGTCATAGCTGCAAGAACCGTTTCTGCCCGTCATGTGGCTGGCGTGACACGTTGAAATGGGCGGCACGCATGAAAGACAAGTTGCTGCGAGTGCCACACCGCCATGTGGTTATGACCTTGCCGCATATATTACTGGACTTGGTGAAGCGCAACAAGAAAGAAATATTGAATATCCTGATGCGCACATCGGCTGAAACTGTTAAGGACTGGATGCAGCACAAGTTCGGCTTGAAAACCGGGGTGATTGCCGTGCTGCATACCTACGGGGAAACGAAACAGCTCCATGTACACACGCACATGATTATGTCGTGGGGCGGTATTGACAGCAACGGAAAAATTGTCATTCCCGAACGTGATTATGTACATATCCCCTCAATCCGCAAGGTGTTCCGCTACAAGTTTGAAAATGCGCTGATAGGGTTGTTCGACACGGGCAGGCTGGAGCATGACTTCCATGACCGCATGGAGTTTATGGGCTTCATCAAAAAAGTGGCGAACAAAAAGGACTGGATTGTACATTTGGAGCAGCCCATACAGATGCCGGAGCAGGTGATACAGTATGTGGGCAGGTATTCCAAGCGGGCGTGCCTGAGTGAATACAAGATTACGGCAATGGACGGTGAGAACATTTCATTCCGTTACCGTGATTACAGGAACTCGCCCGACAGGAGAAACCCGGTTGAAAAGGAACTGACACTGCATTACCGGGAGTTCTTCCCCCGGTTGCTGCAACACGTTCCACTGCGCTATTTCCGCATCGTGAGGTACTACGGCTTCTATTCCAACAAAGGCAACCTGCCGGAAGAATACTTCGGACGGGATGAAAGCGAAATGAAGGAAACCGAGTTGCAACAGGCAGAAAGTGAATACGAAAATCCGTATTTCTGTGAGCATTGCGGACGGATGAGAGTTTACAGCCACACTACGGTAACGGGTGGCGGCATAACATATACGGTTGTACTGGAGCATTGCGACATACACCGGAAAAAAGCGGCATGACAGTAACTTGGGATAGCTATGCCTTGCCGTGAACAGAAACAGTAAAATTCCATAAAATGGAAGAAAGGAGAACAAAAAAATGAATGAAATACGGATAAGAGCAGTAATAAAACAAACGGGGTGCAAGCATGAACTTCACGCCTCTTTCTGTCGGAAACAGCAGTCAAAAATTGAAGTTCTATATAATATGTAATAGTGTATGGTGGGTAAAACTGCCTTGAACAAGGAAAGATACCACCTAAACGGTGGTCCTTTCCAGACATTAATAATAATTGAGCGCATGAAAACAGTTATATCATTACTCTTTTTATTGTTGCCCCTAATGCAAAGTTGCGGGTTCGTATATGAACGGCATCTGACTGGGAACTATTATTTGATAGCGGTAGATACCAAAGAAGATATGGATGTGTGTTATCACCGACAAAACGATGATGATGCGCCTTATACGGGAATAACCGGAGTAAGTGTTTACGCAGTGGGATATGACGATGATTTTATTCTTGTCAAGGCATATCGTGCTTTGAGGGACAGCATAGGCATTTCCTTACAGCGTTATGACAAAAATGCAACCGAATATTACATCATTCCCGTAAATAACACACAGGAAGCATGGGAAGCACAAGAAAACAAGTTCGGGGCATTCAGTAAAAAGGACTTTGAAGTTAAACGGAAAGAATTAGGAGTGTCGGATGATATAACTTTCAAGAGGCTATAAATATATTATTAACAAGAAAAGATAACGTCTTACGCCGTTCCTTTTCAAACCATTACTAACAATAGTGCGATGAATAAAACCGTCCAATCCATATTATCATTGACAGCTTTCAGTGCTTTACTGATAGTCATAACATTATTTTGTGGTGGCTTAGGTTTTGGTCGTTTGTTCGAGATATATGGCATTATGGAATATTGTTTTTTAGGTTTACTTCTAATTATAGATGTATTGCTAATCTACAAGGTCTATAAACTATATGCAATGCAACCTAAAGCGATAGTGTTATTGTTGGGCTTGGAATGTTGCTCTATTCTTTTGTGGATTGCCTTTATCTGTATAGACCAAAGTTTATTAGATTGGCAAATTACAAACTTCATATTGCAAGCTGTCAATTTAGACGGCTTCGAGGGGGATGAACGAGGATTGAATATGCTCGCAGTCTTATGCGGCATTGTTTATCCTCTTATTGGGATTGGGTGTTTATTCACCGGATTGGGATTTATAAATAAGTTAGTAACAACGAAAGATAGCATCTGACGATGCTCCTTTCTAACCATTATCAGTAATTAAATAGTGTAATATTATGAATATATATAAAATTGAACAAGACTTTGATAATTACAAGTTCTTTGTATTCAAGGAAGATGATGAATTACATAAAGACCGTTTAAATTTCAAAGGTCAAACTCTTATCAATAGGTGGAAAGGGTTTAGTTTAGAACTGTTCAGAGATAAAAGGAAAAAGAAAGACAAACGAAGTGAGGACTTTGATGCATCTTGTTATTTTTCCGGTTGCCTGATAGTAAACGAAAGAACTTCTTTATTGCTCGCTGAAAAGCTGAAAGGACAAATAGAAGCTTTACCTGTTAATGTTGGCGGTAACACTTCAGACTATTATTTTATAAATATTCTAAATACGGTAAAAGCCATAAATACAGATTCTAAGAGCAATGAAGAAATCTTAAAGATGATGAGAGATAATAACTGTGATTTTATTCTTGAAAATATAGGTTCATATATCATATTTCGGGATAGCCTATTTTATAGCAGTTATTATTGTACAGATGAATTTGTAGATTTCGTGAAGCAAAATTCAATCACTGGATTAAAATTTACGTGTGCAGGTATTGCTGAATAAATCACTGATAACAAGGTCGAGATAACAGCTAAACGCTGTTCCTCACCAAACCATTAGAAACAATTAGTGCGCATGAAATATAACGAAACCATAAAGTCATTGATAAGAAAGGGCTTGGATGAAATCAACCATTCAAGTACGGGACATCTGTCCTTATCAACAAGACGTAAGTTACTACAAACTATCAATGAACCTTATATCATTGGAAGAATAAGTATTTTATGCGCATTGAAAGTATATCCGATATGGAATGACTTTTTCAGGAATGATACGGAAATAATCGGACTGATAGAAAAAACGGAAAAATACCTGCTGGGACAAACGAGTAAAATGGATTTGTTGAAAGATGCCGACTATTTGGACGTGTTTGCCGATAATTACATGGAAGATGATATAACAGCCTCGTTTGCAGCTAAGGTAGCTGTTTATGCTGCTTATGATGCCGATTCAGGTGCAAACATGGTTGTCAGTGATTATGATTCTGATGAAGAAATAGAAGACCCAGATGAATGGGATACCGCTTTCCTTGCAAGTTTAGTGTATAATGGCGGTATTGTTGATTGGGATTCTATTGATAATAAGCGGAACAAAGAGTTTTGGAACTGGTATCTTGCAGAATGTTTATCAACAGCATTCGATAAAGATAGGATGTTGACAAAGGACTATAAAATTGAGCAACCTATATACAATGCTCCTGAACAGCCAAGAATACAAATACATGAATATGTGAATAATGATAAAGTCATGTCATTATTCAATCAGTTGGAAAAGATTTTCACTAAAATATTATCTGACACAAAAGGTGATGCTTTGATTTTTGATGCTTATAGAGTTGCTGAATGCAATTATGCTAAAGTTTCATATTATAAGGAAGGTGTAATACACGATTTCGAATTAAGCATTTATGTATTACTGTATATCAACGAGTTCATAAGGGACATTAAAAATGAAATGTATGAGAACAAAAAAGAGGAAGGAGGATTTTATGAACTGAAAATGACAGTGAATAAAAACGGTGATTTTGTAAAAGAGTTCAACTATGATATAAGGGTGGAAGCTCTACAAAAAACATTTCGTGATTTTGAATTTGCAAATGATTTTAAGATATATCCAAGAACGAAAAAATTCATTCCTGATTGGTTGGCGGATATACTGAAAAGGAAAAGAATAAGTTTCTAACAAGCCAAGTTAGCTGCTGAACGCAGCTCCTTGTCAAGCCATTAGATGTAATATGCAAGTGATATGAAAGCAATATTCAACCATTTCAATAGTCTTGGCGGACTATATGTAAGCCAAGAGAACTTATTAGATACTCGGATATTTAATGACGAGATTAAATTAATCGAAGAGTATCTTAAAAGAGATATTCCCAAACTCTTGTGGAATATACTAAAAAAATATCAGGGACATAGCTTTAATGATGAAGTTGGTTTTAATGTAACGACAAACATTCCCATACTGGGAAATTCCACATTCTTAGAGTTTGGTCAATTCCTCTCTTTATGTCAAGAAGCAGCGTTATATCTACTTGATGTATTAGAGAATAATTCGGATATTTTCGGACACGATTTCTTACCGTTTGCGGAAGCTACTCCGGGTGATTACATTGCATTAAATATTAGTGAACAATCTGTGTATTTCATTTCACATGATTTTTCTGATAATGAACAATCACAGATTAAGATTGCAAATTCATTAAAAGACTATTTCCTACACTTATGTAAGCATACAGAAGAAAACAGGATATTAGAAAAAAGACCAAGAATTACATCGGTTGAATATTCTAATGACTTGTTATCACTTATGCAAGAATGGAAAAACAAAGAAACATCTAACAAGGAAAGATAACTCCTAAACGGCGTTCCTTTCCAAGCCATTACCGATAATGACTAAAGTTATAGATATGAAACATCTACAAATAATAACAATGATGTGTGTGATTTGTGTAACTGCAAGTTGTACAACGCAAAAGGTTGCATATAAAGAACGGTTTGAAGAAGCAAAAGGATATGCTCTTTATGCTTGTATCGCACACATGAACAAGTCTGTTGATAGTATATCAGTTATCAACAAAGATTATTCCGGTGAATATTTTGTTCAATTAAGCAGTTTATCGCTGGAAGAAATTATCAGAATTAAGGAATATGTGGATAAAGAATGTATGAATTATTGGAGTATATCACACAATCCGGAAGGTAATATGATTGCATATTCAACATGGAAATTCTATAACTCCAAAGACTTGGATAACTTTATTCATAAGACATTAAGGAAAAATATCGGTAACAACGAAAGATAGCATCTGACGATGCCCCTTTCTAACCATTATCAACAAAAACGGAATTTTAATCATGAAAGCGAAACTGAAAATAATAAAAGATTGGGAGTTTGGCGGAATTGAATTGTCTGGCACTTCTTTCAAATATAGTCCACTTGGCGGCAAAGGGATGATAGCTCGTAGCGAAGAGGAAATAGTATTCTCTGTTTATCATTCACAGCAAAAGTCGAAAGGAGTGCTATGGATAAAAGGAGATATTTCCCGATTTATCCCCAGTCCAAAACCCCAAGAAGTGCAAGACATTTGGCAAGACCCCGTACTTTTATCTTGCAACAACGGAATATTATTTCTTTGTGGAGCCAGCAAAACTCTTTGGTGGTTATCTGAAATAAATGGTGATTGGACTTCTATTTCTATGGATAACTGGTGTAACGGAGGCATACCTATGCCAATAGCTGTTACTGGAGAGCATGATGTATTTCCTATTGTATGTAGAGTGGATAGGGTTTTGGAAGCAACAAACAGTTTCACAACTTTGACTGTCAATTTTGCAACAAAGACTGCCCGTTGGTCTGACATTGGTTCTTGTGTGTATAGCAAAGCTGGAACTCGGCAAGCACATCTTGATTCGGTGACAAAAGCGAATGGAGATTTCTCCAAAGCAGTTTTCAATTATAACTATCCTCTGATAGGTTCTATGCAAGAACAGACTGGACATTTATATGCTTTTTTGGAAAGTAGCACAACTAATCCAGTAGGTTTGGCTGGAATGGGATATTATTGGTATATAGAATTGGAGTTTAACGGCTTGTTTAAAAATAAATTGTGGGGTAAAGACAATTTAAGCCGTTTGCCCGGAAAACATGGGATGCGAGGTAAATTCTCTGGGGATAGAACTTGGCTAATTTTATCTTCCATTTTCAAAACAGATGAGTGGAAAGGCAAGCAAAAACTATTGCGCCTTTCTGATTGTACTTTGGTTGACCTCGTTATGCCTCGTGGATATAGTGCTTTCCGAGTGTTAGATGTTTGGAATAACCGGGCATTTATCTGTAATGAAGATACCAAGCTGGCTCTTTGTGAAATAATATGGGAGTAAGTAATTATAAATGTTGATAACAAGCCAAGTTAGCTGCTGAACGCAGCTCCTTGTCAAGCCATTAGCATCGAAGAATAAGGAAAATATAATATGAAGATATTTAGTACAGCACCAGAAGGAAATGAGCTTGCAGAAGCTGTTGGAGTTGATTATATAAAATTCTCCATTTCAATGATGGATGGATTTATTGATTGGATGAAAACAACTAAAGATCCTTCTCAACCAATATTGGCAATTATTGATATGCTGGTAATACTGGCAAAAAAATACCCCGTTGATGCCAATCTGTTAATTAAAAAAGAGAAAGTTCAAGAATGGGAAAATGTTTTTAACGATTGGTTTGAACGTTGTGGCAGCAGAATTCCTACCAAGTTTAGAAATGGAATTAAAGCAAATGGAGATGAACTTTTTAAAGAATTAGAACAATATGGACATTAATAATTTTGCAGCAGCCATTGAACCCTTCTTTTGGGTTGAACATGAATCAACTGTTTCGGTATGTCTGACTGTTGGCGAGTATAAAACGGAAATCTTTCAATCAAGAGAAGATGACGGATTTGAAGGTAATGGCTACGATTGGGAGTCTTTGGCTCGTGTCTTTATTGACGAGCAAGCGCCAGAACTATCCGAAAGCATTGATTTCGATTCGGAAGGAAGTATGTTCTGTGCTTATTCAAGTGATAAAGAGGCTTTAAGAAAGTTCATCTTACAGTTTAAAGAAGCATGTGAAAATGAAGAATTAATAATGGACTTATTTTCTCGTGCTGAATTGGATTAAAAAAACGATGCTAACAAGCACCTGTGCCACCTAACGGTGGCAAGCTGCAACCCATTAATGGTAATTAAGTATGATAGATTATTTATTTTTCAAATTTTATAGGCTGTGGAAATACAGTTCTTATTCCGAAATAGCGGTTTATGCAGCTTTGTTGATTCTCGCTGTATTTCTGAATTGTAATATTCACACAATATGGGGAGTATTGGAACAATATAAAATATTGCCTTACCCAACGCGAACAATGTATAATGTGTCTTTAGGGCTGATATTCATTTTTTTATGTATTCGTTTCTGCTGGAAAAGAAGGTATAAAGCTGTCATAGAGAAGTTTAATGAAAAGTCTAATAAGAATAATCTATTGATACTTATATTATACATTTTCCTTTCGTTGTTTCTCTTTGTTTTAGAGGCTTTTTATAGTAAAGGGAAAATATAAATATACCATTAACAACGCAGGATAACGGCAAGCCGTTCCCTGCTGAACCATTAGCATTAACGTGCAACTTAAAAAGTAAATATGAAGATAGTAAATTGGACATTACTTTTTCTTGCAACGCTTTTTTGTTGTTTGGATAGCGTGAAAGCAAGCCCATTGCTGCAAGATACTATACGATATGAAACCTACCAGCTTTATCCGTTAGGGATTGCTTGCCGCAATAATGATGTGGAAACCGTAAAACGGTTGCTGGCAGGAAAAGATGAACCTATGGCAATGGGCAACGACTGTTACGAGTTTGATATACTCTATACGGCAATATACTTTGACAAAGAAGATGTACTAAAATATGCCCTTACTCGATATAAGGACATTAACGATAGAGTATATAGTGATGAATACGGGCTTACGCTCCTGACATACGCCTGCAAGCTGTCTAATGTAAAGTTAGCCCGTATTTTATTGGAGTATGGCATTAACGTAAATGGTTGTCAAAGTCCATACGACACCTACAAAGTATATCCGATTATGGAAGCCATTGCCAATAATAACATCGAACTGGTGCAGTTGCTTTTAGAGTATAATGCAGAACTTGATATAAAGGATAGTAACGGCAGCACCCCTCTTGTTTTGGCTAAGGATACAGGTGCAAAAGAGATTGAAAATTTACTTTTGCAATGGATGAAACAACAAAAAAATAATGCTAACAACGCAGGATAACGGACAAGCCGTTCCCTGCTAACCATTAGTAGCAATAGTGCGATTATAAAAGTCAAAATATGGAAGAAGAAGTAAAACAATATTTGCATATTCGGTATCAATGGAAAGGGCAGCCTATAATTGATGCAGATTATCTATTAGATTTATATTTCCGGGCAAATTATTACCCAACAGATAAACTAATAGACTTCCTATGCTATTTTTATGGATACAAAATTACCTTTCCACAATCAGATGTTGATTTCCAAGTGGAGAAAGTGTTAAAGGATTATCCATATAAATATCTGCATCCTGTATTAACGAAAAAGCTATCGGCTACTTCCATTGTTCCATTTGCCGAAATATATACAGGTCACATGGTATTAGTTACAGATGAAAATGAGAATATATATGGAGTGTATGATAATGAAATATTGTTATACGGGAGAAATTATAATAAGCTGATGAACCTATTATATCGCAATGAGGATAAAGGTAAACTAAGCTACTAACGAGCCAAGATAGCCGCTAACGCAGCTCCTTGTCAAACCATTAGTCACAACTTGCAATAACTTATAAATGATAACAGTATGAACAAAGACATTATAGTAGCAGAGGATGAAGATGTTAAAATCATCTTTCATTTCAAAGTGTTTTGCGAACTATTAAACGAGTGCATATCTACATATGGAAATACTACCATAGAGAATGCACAGCAACTGGTTAAAGACTTTCATCCTCTACAACAGCCAATAAACACAACTGATGATGTTGTTTTCTTTTCTCACGAAAACATTTATCATTGGGCAATGCTTGCTCGATATGGTGAAATGTATTGGCTTGCACATTCTGAATGCGAAAAGCTTCCCGATAGTTATGAGAAATGGATAGAAAGTGCTTTAGCCCGATATGCTTTGGATGACTGTTATGAATTTATAAGCAAGAATAATAACGTGACTAACAAAGCGTGATAACGCTTAACAGCGTTCCCCGCTTAGCCATTATAGATAACACATGGATACTAAAGAATTAAAAAAGTTACAGCAATATATAGGGCATTGTTCAAATTTGAATGAACAAATCAAACAAATAGAAGCCGTAAATTCAGTTTCTCCACTGACAAGTGAAGAATGGTACAAACTCTATTTTCCTGCTTGTGGAAATTGTGATATTGCATTGTTCAAATGGCTACAGAAAAGTGGCGCAAAAATCAATTACGATGCAGCATCTTTGTTAAAATGGACTGTCAGCCGACAACAATATGGACAAGAAGCTGTAATGAAACAAGTAGAAATAACCAAGTTGATTATTGAGGAGCTATCAGAAGATAAAGCTCAAATTATGGGACAAGCCTTATTAACGGCTTGTGGATTCAATTGCATTGATTGCGCATTTTTGCTTATCAAATCGGGTGCGGATATTTCAGTGGTCAATGAAGGATTATCCCCTTTGGAAATGGCACATATATATGGTGAACGCTTTTCCGATTATACTCTTTATCTATCTTTACTTCCTCTATTTGAAAATGGCACACCTCTGAAAGAAGCTCCTGAAGTAAACTCTGTTGGCTTATGTGGCTATTTATTTTCAAGTGGAAAATGTCATTGTATAACTATCCATACTTATAAGAAGCAACCGATATTATTCAATGAAGAAACTGACAATGCAGTTTTACAGAAACTTATGAAAGGCTTGAAGCATTGTTTTGCGCCACTGAACTATGATAATAAATTAGATTGCTTTTCTGTCATGCCCGATAAAATTCAATTTGTCATAGCCAGTCCTGCACATCTGCCCGAACATGATTGGTTAGAAGAAAATGTGTTCAATCTGAAAAAGATAGTAACAACATTCAAGACCAATGTAACGCAAATCATCAAATCCTATTTGCAGAAAGATATTCAGAAAATTTGGGCAGTAGGCTTTGAGGATAAAGTTCTTTATACCGAAAAAGAATATATAGAATGTGTCAATGCCCTAAAATCAAATGCTGTAACAATAAACAAAACAGGTTGTTTCGTGGTATGGCAATAATTATCTATAACGAGCCAAGATAGCTGCTGAACGCAGCCCCTTGTCAAACCATTAACGATAATATTTATGAAAACAGAAGAACTCTATATTTGGAACTATGGAATTGATAAACTGCCTAAAGAATTATTGGAGTATGGCAAATCTGATGTCTGTGATACTTACGATGAAAGCAAAAGGCAGAAGTTCCAAAACCACGGGCAATGGATGTGGAAAGACAAGAATGGTTGGGAAGAAAACTTGCCTCCCGTCTTATACCTCGTATGCAATAAGAAACCGGGAATCTTGCAATTTGATTTTCTTGATAAATACAGTATAAAACTAAAAATCGTATCGGAAGAGTTTTTGTCTTTACTTCAAGAAAATGGGTTCGTTGATAAATATGATATTGCTACCGTCAAGGTAGTAAACAAGAAAAATGAATTGCTAACAGATAAGAAATACTACGCTTTACGTATAAATCATTTTGATAATGATTCTTTTCATTTCGGGAAAGGCATAACATATCAGAGTGACTTACAGAAAGAACGAGGTACTTGTTTTACAGTATATCCTGATATGAAACTGAAAGACAGTTCAATCAAACAGAATTTCTTCGTTTTAGATAGCATAGAATATGGAGATGGTATAATATTCCGAGAGAGAGTTTTGGATAAGGTATTAAATCTGTATAAACCTGAAATTTACAAATTATCAGACTACTCCAAACTATGGATAGATGAAAAATTTTATCCATATGGAAATGAATTTATGATTGTGAAATAAAATCGTTAACAAGGTTGAGATAACAGCTTAACGCTGTTCCTCACCAAACCATTAGCGAAAACATGTCAAAATGAAACGGATAGAATTGTTTATGAATATGCTATACTATTGTAATTATATGATTATGTATAAGACACGCAGCAGTTTGGACTATCTGTTCCTTTCTATATACGACAATGCGTGCACCCGGAAATTCTGCAAAAGCGACAGGTACTGGAAGTTTGTAGATGGGGTTAAACGGGCACATAACAGTATAATGTGGGAAAAATGCAAGGGCTTCCCAGTTTATAATGTCCTAAGTGGCACATACGGAGCAACCTTGCTTTTTGTCTTTATCATCCTGCATATAGTGCTCAACATGATAGAGGCGATAACGCATATACCGGTATATAATCTGATGTTTGAAAATGAGTTAGTTGCGCTTATTGTTTATATTATTCTGTGCGGGCCTCTGTCATATTTGATGATTGACAGGTTGGTAGAAAGGAACGACAAATACATTTCCTACTTCAAGAAGTTCAGGAAGCAGAAGTTCTGGAAACTGTTCATCTGGTATGTACTGTCTTACGGCGTGGCGATAGCCTGCTGCTACTTTAGTTTCATTTTGACAAAGTAAATAACAGAAAGAATATTTCGCTAACAACGCAGGATAACGGCAAGCCGTTCCCTGCTGAACCATTAACGATAATAAATTCAGCAATTATGAATACGGAAGAACTTTATATTTGGCGATATGGGATAGATAAACTTCCTAAAGGATTATTGGAGTATGGTAAATCTGATGTCTGTGATACTTACGATGAAAGCAAAAGGCAGAAGTTCCAAAACCACGGGCAATGGATGTGGAAAGACAAGAATGGTTGGGAAGAAAACTTGCCTCCCGTCTTATACCTCGTATGCAATAAGAAACCGGGAATCTTGCAATTTGATTTTCTTGATAAATACAGTATAAAACTAAAAATCGTATCGGAAGAGTTTTTGTCTTTACTTCAAGAAAATGGGTTCGTTGATAAATATGATATTGCAACCGTCAAGGTAATAAACAAGAAAAACGAAACTCTAACGGATAAAAAATACTACGCTTTACGTATAAACCATTTTGACAATGATTCTTTCCATTACGGGAAAGGTATAACATTTCATCAAAATGATATAGAGAAAAAATTAGGAATTAGTTTTACAGTATATCCTGATATGAAACTGAAAGACAATTCAATCAAACAGAATTTCTTCGTTTTAGATAGCGTAGAATATGGAAATGGAATAATATTCCGAGAGAGAGTTTTGGATAAGGTGTTGAATCTGTATAAACCTGAAATTTACAAATTATCAGACTACTCCAAACTGAGGATAGAAAAAGGCTTTTATCCATATGGGAATGAATTTATGATTGTGAAATAAAATCGTTAACAAGGTCGAGATAACAGCTAAACGCTGTTGCTCACCAAACCATTAGTCACAACTTGCAATAACTTATAAATGATAACAGTATGAACAAAGACATTATAGTAGCAGAGGATGAAGATGTTAAAATCATCTTTCATTTCAAAGTGTTTTGCGAACTATTGAAAGAGTGCATATCTATATATGGAAATACTACCATAGAGAATGCACAACAAGTGGTTAAAGACTTTCATCCTCTACAACAGCCTATAAACACTACTGATGATATTGTTTTCTTTTCTCACGAAAACATTTATCATTGGGCAATGCTTGCTCTATATGGTGAAACGTATTGGTTTACACATCCTGAATGTGAAAAACTTCCCGATAGTTATGAGAAATGGATAGAAAGCGCTTTAGCCCAATATTCTTTGGATGACTGTTATGAATTTATAAGCAAGAATAATAATGTGACTAACAAAGCGTGATAACGCCTAACTGCGTTCCCCGCTTAGCCATTATAAACAATTTGAAATTAAAATTATGAACTGGTATATCTATTGGTATTTTACAATCAAGTATTTATTTTTGGGATTACTTGGATATGGTAGAGCCGGAAATTACATTGGCTCTTTGTTTTTCTATCTTCCAATTATCGCTTTGATAATGGTACTGATAGCTCCATTCTCTTTTGTTAATGATAACAATATTCTTATCTATCTCTCTTGTTCTATTTTATTTATATTCATAAATGAAGTCGTATTTTGGGATGAAACAAAAAGATACCGGAGATGGAACAACCATTACAGGAACAATAACAACAACAGGAAAAATTGGTTTTTTGTTGCTATCTCTATAATAGGCACAGTAAGTTGGTTTTTCCTTCCGCTTCTACTTAAAGAGTATTATACCAATAGATAAATTGAGTTTATAACGAAGCGTGATAACGCTTACAGCGTTCCCCGCTTAGCCATTAATAACAATAGTGCGAAACATGAAAATTATAAAAATAATATTGTATTACTTACTATTGGTAAGTACGCTTTATGCAGGTGTCGGTATTATAAGTCCCTTATACGGAACAGGGTGGCATTTTTCGCTTGCATCTATGTATTGGGCTGTCTTTTCAGTGCTATTTATCGGAAGCGATTTGTGGCTACATCATAAAATATCACGCCTAATCGCCTTATCTATATTGGCACTTGCCTACTTAATGAGTTTTGAATATTATTTGTTTTGTGATGAATATAGATTCGTGGTTCATCAAGGTTCAAGCGGAAAGATTTTTTTAGCAGACATAGGCAAATTTCATGAGTATTGGTTTTATCAAGGTTTACTGGTTGCCTATCTGCTTTTGACAATTGGAGTTTCGCATCTATTGAGAAGGAAAAAGTTATTAACAAATCGGGATAACGCTTAACAGCGTTCCCCGCTTAGCCATTATCAGTAATTAAATAGTGTAACATTATGAATATATATGAAATTGGACAAGACTTTGATAATTACAAGTTCTTTGTATTCAAGGAAGATGATGAGTCAAATAAAGGCGTTTGGGATTATAATGGTCAATCACTTATTAATGAGTGGAAAGGGCTTAGTCTGGAACTGTTTAGAGATAAAAGGAAAAAGAAAGACAAACGAAGTGAGGAGTTTGATGCATCTTGTTATTTTTCCGGTTGTCTGATAGTAAATAAAAGAACTTCCTTATTACTCTCTGAAAAGCTGAAAGGGCAAATAGAAGTTTTACCTGTCAATGTGGACGGGAACGCTTCAGGTTATTATTTTATAAATGTATTGAATACAGTCGATGCCTTAAATATAGAGTCCAAGAGCAATGAAGAAATCTTGAAGATGATGAGGGATAATAATGGTATTTTCAATAAAGGAAATATCGGTTCATATATCATATTTCGGGATAGTCTGTTTAATAACAATTATTATTGCACAGATGAATTTGTAGATTTTGTGAAGCAAAATTCAATCACAGGATTAAAATTTACATGTGCAGGTATCGCAAAATAAATCACTGATAACAAGCCAAGTTAGCTGCTAAACGCAGCTCCTTGTCAAACCATTAACATCAAGACAGTGTACCATTATGGAAGCAAGAGATAAGTTTAGTACAAAAGAAAATTTTGCAACTCTTATTAGGCTGCAAACGGAATTTATTGATGATTGTAAAAAGGATATACAGGATTTGAAAGACAGTGAGGATAAAGGCATTCAACTATACAGCCTACCAAACAAAGAAGTTATTCAGAATAAGCATGAAACAATTTTAATGTATGAATATGATAATCTACTTGCAACTTATTCTATGGGAGAGAGTATGGATAAGATATTGCCGCTATACAAAGAAATCGTTTCGTTGATGCCTATTGCATGGAATAAAGACAATGGGTATATCCTTATGGTAAATATGCTTTCTATCGGTATATTGTTAGGTGTAGAAGATGCTATATTCTGTCAATTAGCAATGGTTTCCCAAAAGGAAAAACTGAACGATTTCTTAATAAATTATTTTCTTCACTACACATGTAAAATAGATGTTTCAGTGAATAGCGTTAATTTTTTATTTCCTCGCCCTTATGCGGCGACAAAGGAAGTTATCTCGTTTGCAGATAAAGATAAGGCTTTAAGTGTAAATAGGTTAAAGAAATATCTTTCACAAGAATGGTATAGAGGTCATTCCGGTTGTGGTTGGCACAACATGCACAAGATAAATATATCTGTACACTCCGGCTATTGGAGCTTTGAAAGCGGTGCATTGGTCAAGGTCTTGGGGCTGAATGATAGCAGCCTGAAAGGGTTACCATACTATCCATACGATATGGTACACTGGAATGAAATTAAATATGATGTTAACGAAGCGTGATAACGCTTGACAGCGTTCCCCGCTTAGCCATTATAAGCAATAGTACACCAAATTATGAACGAACAAGTACAAGAACATTTTAGCTGTGCTGATTGGCTCCTAATACCTGCATCCGTTAAAAAAGATGTTGCAGACATATTGGGGCTAACCCTTTTGTCTGATAATGAGCAATGGGATAACAACCCAATACTTTGTACGACTTATGAAGATGCAGACAATTATCTTAATGACCTTTTAACAAGGGTTGATAAGATATTGATTTCATCATTCATTAACGGATATTATATCGTTGAAGGAAAATGTTTACGATATATTTACGAAACATTGGGTAAAAGGCTTTCGGCAAAATGTGGTGTCTATTACTTCTCGATAGATTTATGGGAATATCGTTACGCTTATGGCTATTATGAGAGTAGCCAAGAAAAGCGTTTCTATTGTGCCGAATTAGATGCTACCGGAAATCTACAAGAAGAAGATAGAGGATGTGTATTGAGTTGTGAAAATGACGCAGAAAGCCATATTCCAAAGGTAAAGATTGAGGACGAGCAAGTTCCTAACTCTTGGTTTCTTCCTTTAGGTATAATGTTCAACTTAGGAATAACGGATGCCGAGATACAGCAAGCTCTTAGTAAACTATGTAGCATTTATAGGCTGAATAGCACAGATACTAAAATGATAAAGAATATAATAACAGAAAAATTTAGCTTATAACAAGGTCGAGATAACAGCTAAACGCTGTTCCTCACCAAACCATTAGCGAAAACAGAAACCAGTATGATACAGAAAGTAGAAAAACTGAAAGAAATAATCAATCAAAACAGCATGGGGCATTTGCCTTTAGCCTATCGTGTTGATTTGATGAAACAAGTCGGCGACACCCGGACAGTACAGAAAGTGTTATGCGAGTGCTGTAAGAAAGCCTGTTCCTGCTTTCCAAAGGAATTTGGAGCTGAAAACCAGTTGTACGATGTCTTATCGGAAATGGACAGTTATCTGTACAAGAATAAAGGAACTGCCGAAAGCATATTGGTTTCGGTAGAACGGCTGCGCAATTACGTGGAACAATCCGCAGACAGTTCCGAAGGCATGGCAAGCTGGGCTATCGTAGCTTTGGGATATGCTATCCGTTATGATGCAGCTTCCATATTGGCAATAGAGGATTATAACGGTGAAGATGATGATGCTTTCGATTTTGAAAGCTGGAATGCGGATTTTATATGCTCGATAGCCTGCTCCGGAAGCAATCCCTTCGTGGAAACAGGGAATGTAGAGAAACGTAAGGAATATTGGTTGTGGTATGTAAAAATGGTATGGGAAGTTACTCAAAATCCAAATATCGAATATTTATCATTGCCAGTATGCAAAAGTGCAACTCCTTTAATTGACATACCTGTCCGTCATCAATTAGATTTAGTAAAGACAAATAAAAGAATATCTTTTGATGATATTAGAGATGCGGTTTTACTTCAAATACCATTTGGGATAAAATGGGATTTTATAGATGTTTTATTTGTATCATGCACCAGCAGTATGTTAAATATATGCTTTTCTACTGGGGATAAGATAAAAATTGGGACGATGGCAACCAACAATATATGCAAGGATTTTAGATTGAAGCGAAAAGAAATGTATATGTATTATCCAAAGGAAGGCGCTTGGTTTTCTCTAAGAATGGTCATTACCAAAGACTCTTATAAATTGGATTTTAATTATGATAATTGGGATGAAATTCCAAGTTATTTTCAGGAATTAGATTGGATTTTGAGCTTTTACACCAAATTTCCACGAAGCAAAGAATATACACCTCTTTGGCTAAGGAAAATAGTTGGAAGAAGAAAGCTGTATTTGGCTTAGTTGCAGTGGGTATTTCGCTAACAACGCAGGATAACGGCAAACCGCTCCCTGCTGAACCATTATCTATAACAAAAGCAATAAGAATGGAAAATTTAGAACAATATTGGGAGCAATCCTTTTCCCCTATTGGACGTAAGTTTACAGAAATTCGTCCCGATTATCAAGATATGGGGGAAACAGACAGTATGGTCGCCGCATTATATTGGCTGGAACTTGAAATGTATAATGGTGGATTTCTTCAATTCTTCTGTAATTGGGGCTATGATGCTTATTTGCTTGCAATCAAAGGACTGGGAGCAATTAACGCAACATATACAGAACAACTTCTTATACAGGCATACAGCATCATCCAAAGATTGGAAAATGACAGCCAATTACAAGAGCTATGGGATATTCCCAAGCATTTGACAGAAAACGAAATCACCAAGTTGAATAAAATAGACGAGGAATATTGGGAAGATAAGGAAAATATTATGCGGCTTATGCTTCTAAAATTCCATTCTGATTCAGTTGAAAATATAGATAACGAAGCGTGATAACGCTTGACAGCGTTCCCCGCTATCCCATTAGTAACAACATTGTTATGAGAAAAGAAGTTGAACAATTAGCTTTAATGGGT
>ERZ1106915.501-NODE-501-length-55954-cov-8.742571_pt1 | contig 55954 bp, 45 predicted proteins | sample MGYA00403653_ERZ1106915 | MGnify/ENA primary metagenome ERZ1106915 (study PRJEB35170, sample SAMEA104062404) | human gut metagenome | biome: human gut; feature: human-associated habitat; material: faeces | place: Denmark | collected 2012-06-06 ... | reverse complement strand
TGGAGAGAGCGCTCCCGCAAACTGCCTCTTGACAACTTATAGGAGCGTCGGTTTTAATGCCGGAATCCTGCGATTTCACCGCCGAAAAATGTGGATGCTCCAGGGGTCCAAAAACAGACGCTCACTTCACGGAAAAGTATTAGACCTCGATAGCGGGGGATGGTGAGCCGGTATCAAGCCGGCGGCAGAAATGGGATAAGAAAGGTGTATGGATCGCATGGATCAAAACTACGTTGCAAAAGTATGAAAATATCCTACAATTGCAACATGAAGTACTTTAGTAACATAACGGCGATAAGTGAGCTCTCCGAGAGCGAGGGCGTGTTCACCACAGCTCAGGCGGCTCGCATGGACATCTCTCGAGATGCGCTGGCACACTCATGCCGTGCGGGTCGTCTTGAGCGGATATGCCACGGCGCCTACCGGATGGCTGGAACACAGCGCCGAGACACCGACGAGCTCAACGCTTTTTGGAAGCTCACCAATCCCTCCCTTTGCGCGTGGGAGAGAAAACGCCAGTGGGATGGCATCGCCGTGAGCGGTACGACTGCGGCGAACCTGCAGCAAATGGGCGATTTCTATCTGTCCCCCTACAGGATGACCGCGCCCATGCGCATCAATACAAGAAACGAATCCCTTTCTTTTGCAAAGCGCGAGATCGCTGAGCAGGATATCGTTTGGCTCGACGGCCTGCCGGTAACCAGACCCGAGCGCACGCTTGTCGATCTTTGCCTCGATTGCGAGGACCCCTCATTAATTATCGATGCCTATCACGACGCGCTGGGGCGTGGACTTGATGCGCAGCGGCTGAAAGATCTTGTAGAAGAGAACTCTAAAACTGCCAAACGATGCGAGCTAATGAGGCCTCTATTAATGGTGCTGAACGGGTAATGCGAAACGGAGGAAATGGTGAAGTACAAAACGCCTGCCGCATTGGAGATGGCTGTTAGGAATGCCGCAAGGCAGTCGCCGATGGATACGAATCGGGCGATTGTCGGTTTCTACTTTCACCGCCTCCTATGTCGCGTTTTTTCAGAAGATGACTGCCGCTTTGTGCTTAAAGGTGGGCAAAGCGTCCTGGCGCGAACACTTGATGCGCGTGTCACAAGAGATATTGACTTGGTTGCTCAAGAGGAGAGTCTCGAAGGGGCTATTGCCGATTTGGTGCAGGCGGCTTCGATTGATTTGGACGATTTCGTTTCGTTTGCCTTTGATCGTGCAGAGGAGATTAAAGCTGAAGACGAGTATCGGTGCGGTGCGAAGGTGTGGTTCACCCCCTTTATGGGAGCCAAGAAGCTGCAGCTAATTTCAATTGATTTGGTAATTGATGAGGTGCGGGGACTTGAGCCTGAAGTTCTTGCGCCGGTCGATCGCTTGGATATCGAAGGGCTCCCGGTCTGCGACTATCGAGTGTGTCGAGCGGAGAGTGCCCTTGCAGATAAACTGCTCGCAATGATCGAGCTGCATGACGGTCGCCCCTCTTCGCGAATCAAGGACATAGTCGACATCTTGGTGTACGCGAAAACTTGCCCTGTCGATGGGGCTACGCTCGCTGAAAGAGTCGAGAAGGAAGCGTCTGCTCGTAAGGTGGCAATGCCGGAAGAGTTCGTGGCGCCTCTCTGGTGGAAACAAAATGGTTCTGCGCAGTACGTAAAGATGGCGAGGCAGGCGGGGGTACTTGATCTCGCGGGGAACATTGCCGGGGCAGAAGAGATCGTCAATCGGTTGTATGCACCGTGCTTTAATCATTCGACGAATATGCGCAAATGGAATCCTCAGACCACGGGATGGGAATAGTTTAGATAGTTAAGCCGGCGGCAGGAGGTGGTCCTGCCGCCGGCTTGGGATGTTACTGCTGCCTATGCGCTATTCGCAGGCCTGGTCGACCACCTGAGTGACGGCCTTCTTTGCGGCTTCGAGGTTGCGCTGGGCTTGGGCGACAGCGGCCTCGGCTTGTTTCTTGGCCCTTACGACCTCGGCAAAGCGATTGATGAATTCACTGTACTCGCGCGAGCGCGGGTCGAGCGCCGGCGGGACTTCGATTTCGAACAGGTCGCTAGGGCGGATGGCACGGATGCTGGCCGCTTCAGTCAATGCTTGAATCAGCTGCGCCCCATGCCCCTCCGTGAGATAACCAACGATTATTTCCGAGAACACCACACGCTCCTCTTCGGTCATCGTTTGGAATGATGGACGAATAACGGTGGTGTTATGCGAAGCAACCAGATGCTGCTTCGCGTCATCGGCACTGACGACGAGCAGGTTGGACGCGCCGTAGCGACCCAGCATACGTGGCATGACGATGTCTCCGGCGTGGAGCTCATAGCGATCGAGAACGCTGGGATCAACATTTACGATTTTAGAATCCGAACCTTTTGGGCTCTCTACAGCGTCTGCAGGCAGAAGGTTGCCGTCTTGAAAATCCTGAGATGAGATGCGGCGCACCTCGACTGCATCAATGTCGTTCGATGTGGTGCTCTCGCGGGGCATGAATGGCGCTACGCGCGTAAAAGTGTCACCGAGCGTGGCTCTGTAGTTTCGGGTGAGGCTGATAAGGCTGATTTTGCTTTTTGAGAGGGCTGCGCGATGCAGGAGTAACTCACGCGTGGCAAAAGTGGACGTTTCGATTGGCGTCGATCTGGGCGTATTGGTACCAATGCGGGCCCAGTCAGGAGAGATAGAATAGGTGATATCAGAGTAATACGATGTTTTGGTCACATATTGAAAACGCGGTCCGCGTTCAATTGCGCTGCGAAATTCAACGCTATGATTTCCTGAAGACAGTGTGAGAAGTGCACTTGCCATGTAGGGCCTGGGCTCGGAAAGCGGCAAATAAACGACGCTCTCGATGAGTCCTTCGCGTATCAGGATCGTGCGCGCCTGCTCAGCTTTATCAAGTAGGTCGGCGGGCAGCACTACGGCTGCACGAGTGCGATATGAAAGAGCGAGCGCGTACAGACACCAAATAAAGGGACCCCAGTCGCAAAAACCGAGGTAGCCGGGCTCTAGGTAATCGATCAAGGCAGTGCACTCTTTTTCGATGTCGTGCTTGTCGGCACGGTAATACCCCGATGCATCGATAAACACCGGCGCCGCGTCGCCATTGTCCGTGTTCTGCTTGCCGGGCTCAAGTTCGCAAATATTAGGCACGCCGTTGCCGTTCAGCCTGAAGCATTCACGAAGCGCCTCGCAGTCGATGGCACCAGGCAGGCCGACGGTGATTAGACGGCTGCCCTGCTCCAAATTAAGCGCGCGCGAGAGGGCGGCGGCAGTGAGACGTGGCAACGATGAGGTAGTTTCGCGCATGTATAGGGCCCTTTCTTCTGGTGGGTTACATATTAGCAGAAAAAAATGAAAATTTCTAATGACGAGAACAGCACGCTGTGCTATTCTCGAATCAATCCAAAACCAACTCAATACCAATTGCTCGATGCAACCGCTATACAGCCTTTAGACAAACAATGCTATCGAGCAGGGTGATTTCTCTCACCAAGTTGCAGGCTAGGTCGACAATCATCGCCCTTGCCTCAGACCATTCTAGAACTTAGAGCAGATTTACCGACAACCATCTGCAACCGGACAGGAAGAAGCATCCATGAAGAACAAAGACGACATTTATGAGGCATTTCTCAATACGCTCGACGAAGATCTCCGCAGCGTGTGCGAAGAGAACGGGAAGGCAGAGAAGCCGTTTCCGTATCCGTACTGCGGTGAGAAGAACATCGAGCGCCTAGCTAAGACGCTTGTTGGTGTGCTGGAAAAGCGCCCGCCCGATATTCCTGGGCTGGTGCCCGAGCAGTATCGAGACGATGTGCACAAGGCCCGCGAGCTTTTGGCCGCGGCGACGCTCGCTTTGCTGTCACTGTATTTTCCCCAGCGCGAAAACTGCATGCGCTGCATGGCCATCTTAATTGGCATGTTTGAGCACGGGAGCAATCCACGCTTTAAGTCGAGCGGTGTGCTCATGTTTGAGCAGGTTACGACAGGCATGAAGTACTCGTCCGAAAAAGGTGGATATATTCCGTCTCGCTTTGTGCGAAGCATCGACTACAAAAGACCCAGCGACCGCGTGCATCGCGATGGATCGCATGGTTTTACGGCGGACGAAGACGATGCCGCCATGTTTTTCGAGCGTTACCGCGCGATTCAACAGCGCGTGCATAACGACAGTCCGCGTTTCAACTTTGAACTATGCGTCAAACGCCCGTTTGAGGCACTTTCGGACAATCGGCAGAACTTTTATTGCATGGAGGAAAAGATGGAAATCGATTTGGCAACTAAGGTACAGGAGCTCCGGGATCGCTACACCCTCAACTACGCTCAGGCCAAGAGGTACGACCTGCTCGACAAGCTGATGATCGAGTCGTTGCTTGCGTATCTGCGCGACGGGACGGTCTCAACCGTGGCGCGCGAGAGCTATGTGGCGCAAACCGAGCGCCTGATTGACGGCGCGGTCAAGTTGCCGTGTGCGACGAGCCCCAAGGAGGGCGTAGGCGTCGACCGTATTTCCTAGCAACTAAGCAGAATTATCGACAAGAAAGGGGCTGTGATATGTCGGTCATTAAGATGTACGGCTACGAGGCCGCACAACAAACGGAGTATCAAACCAAGAAGTGGGCGACCAAGGAGGAAATGCAGGCGCTGTCATCCGGCGATGAGCAGCGCGATGTGATCTTGGCGCACGATGCCACGGTGGCTTTCTACGAGGGCGACAAGCACTGGGAGACAAGCGTGTCCAACAATGTGTTTGCCTTTGGCGGAACCGGCAGCGGCAAAACGGCGAGTTTCGTTTTGCCCAACCTGCTCAATCACCACGAGTGCTGCTATGTGGTCACAGACACCAAGGGCGAGCTGTTGCGCCGTACGGGGAAAGGCTTTGAAGAGGACGGCTACGAGGTAACGGTTCTCGATACTGTTAATCCCGAGCAGTCGGCCGGATACGATCCTTTGCGTTACGTGATGGATGTCGAGGATATCCCCACCACGGTGGCGTCAATCATGGAGGGGGTCGATCCTGACGGGCGTAGCTTTAGGAACGACCCGTTTTGGGACAACGCCAGCGACCTTCTGCTTCGAGCGATTGTTGGAATCTTGTTCCTCTTGGAGTGCCTTGACGGCACATTTGCGCCGGGCGGGGATCCTGAAGCTCCGCGCCGCTACCTTAAGATGAACAACGTCTTTAAGCTGGCCGCACTCATCAAGGTCACGGGAGATGGCGAGGGACGATTCCCACTGGACCACCTTGTGGAGCAGATGGAGTCCAAGGAATTTCTTGGCAAGTACGAGTCGGCGAACGCGGATCTGTATGGCGTTGAGCAGTATCGCGATTTTCGCGGGGCAGCCGATAGGACGCTTAAGAGTATTCTGATCACACTCAATGCGACCATCTCGCGGCTTAAGACTCCCCAGCTCATGCGCGTCTATGAGCAAGATGAGATGCGCCTTGACCGTATCGACGAGGGCAAGCGCGTGATTGATCTTAAGGTGAGCGACAACGACTCGTCCAATGCATGGCTTGCGAACGTTGCCCTTAAGCAGTTGTTTAACCTGGCCCAGCGCCGCGCCGACGCCAGCCCAAGCGGGCATTTGCAGCGCCGCGTGCAGTTTATTCTGGACGAGTTTCCCAACGTGGGTCGTATTCCCGATTTTGAGCGCAGCATTTCGACCGTGCGCAGTCGTGGCATTAGCTTTTTGATGTGCGCGCAGTCGCTGAGCCAGCTCGATGGCGTGTATGGCGAAACCACAGCGCATACCATCCTCGATAACTGCGACAGCTTGGTCTACATGGGCGGTGGCAGCAACATCGCGACGCAGAACTACATAAGCAAGCTGTGTGGCGAGTCGGTTTTGGGCACCAACTATGTGGGTGCCGAACGCACTGCCGTCGATGTACGCGGCTGTGTGATAACCCCGGGCGAGGTGGGGCTTATGCCGCGCACCGACTGCCTGGTCAAAGTAACTGGCATGCGCCCGTTCCGTGCCAAGAAGTATTTTTGTGGCAACCACCCCAATGCGGCCAAGTGGCTGAAGGATTAGCCCTTGCGGCTTCGCGTACTCCATCTTGATTGTCTTGCCGCACGGCTTCCGTTAACCGTAAACCGTGCGACCCCGTTTTGCCTCCTTACCGATTCCGTTTAGAAGGGAATTGCCATGTCCGTTATGTATCGTGAGCCCAGCATCATCAAGAAGTCCAAGGACGGCCGCGTTGCTGCCGTCGATATGGCAAGCGAGCTGCTTAACAGCCGTGTGCTGCTGCTGGAGGGCGAGGTCAACGATGTGACCTGCAACGGCCTTATCAAGTCCATGCTGGTGCTGGAACATCAAAGCGCAACCGAGCCCATCACCCTCATTATCAACAGCCCGGGCGGCAGCGTTACGGCGGGGCTGGCGCTCATCGACACCATGCAGTCGCTCGATTGCCCCGTGATCACGGTGGGCGAGGGCGTCGTGGCCTCGATGGCCGCGGTGATCTTGGCCTGCGGCGACCACCGCCAGGTGTACCGCCACACGCAGGTGCTCATCCACCAGCTGATGGGCGGCACGGGCATGGCGCAGCAGACCGATATCGAGATCGTGGCCCAGCACACGGCGGCCATGCGCGCCGAGCTGGACGAGCTGCTGGCCGAGCATGGCAACCTGAGCGCCCAGGAGTTCCACGAGCTCACCGAGCGCGACTGCTGGTGCAACGCCAAGCGCGCCCTGGAGCTGGGATTGGTGGATGAGGTGATTGCGCCCAGCAAGAAGGCGCTCTAGCGGGGCGCATGCCTTTTGGGCATGTAGGGCAGGACGATCGAGCGCGTAAATTCACAGCCGGAAAGAGGTTGAATATGAGCAGAATTTGGGATGTCGATGGCATTGAGTGGGAAGACCTGCCTACCGTGAGCGACCTGCTGTGCGCGGCAGACAAAAAGATCCTGGCGCGCGAGGTCGTCCTGCGATACGACGGCAAGGCGGGCGGTTGCGGCTGCGGCGATAGCGACCGCGGCCTAAAACGCGCCCGCCGCAAGCTCAAAAAGCTGCGCAAGGTTGACCCCGAGCTCAGCGACAAGATTGTCCTGTTGCCCAAGCACGTCATCAATCGTCGCGATGCGGGCCACGGTTTTGACTATTACGACGTAGAACCGTGCGCCTTTACGCGCAGTGGCGCGCAAAAGTCAGGGGAGGACGCGTGTGCTGAGGTGTACCCGTGGGAACTGTTCCTACTGAACGAGGAGCCTGCAAGCGTCGTTCTGGGCTATCGAGTATGGCTCGGCGGCGAATGGGACCTATGCGAACGTTACCGCTTTTTGGCTGTGGTGTGCGCCAGCGCGCAGCATCGCATCCGCGAGCAAAAGGAGCTGCGCAAGTGCCTCGAGAAGGACGATGCAGCCTGCGATATGGATGAGGACGAGGCGATTGAAGGCGTTCGTCGCGACGTGCTGTACCCCGAGGAAGTAATCAACGCAAAACTCGGCGGCTATTGGCCTACGAGCCTGGGCCTTGATCTGCCCTGGAAGGATGAGCATTTCGAGACCTGCGTGCGGATTGACAGGGCAATCGATGATCTGTTTGCCGAGGAGACGAAGCGCAATGCCGCGGAGCTTGGAAGGAAGCTTGAGCAAGGGTACGAGGAGCGCAGGGAAGCGCCATTGTTTCAACCATTCACCGACGAATGAGAAAAGGCGGCAAGTACGGTTCCCCGTGGGATTGTCCATTTGATTTGATCTATAACGCCTATTCGAGTGGAGTCGGTTTACCGTCGCACTGATAGAATTAGGCGAAATGCACGACTGCAATGAGTCGTGCAACCCCGTTACAGGAAGGAATGATCATGCTCGATCCCAAATGCTCGATGCAGGTCCAGCTCGATAACCTATGACTCAAGCCGGAAGATCTTGCACGAGGCCTCGACATTCGCGTCTCAAGCGTCCGAAAATGGCTCGACCCCGAGCTCGACTGTATGCAGGTCAAGGATGCCTTCGACTGGATATACGACCAGAACGAAAAGCTCGGCGGCCTCACGATGCAATGCCTGAATGACGTGAACGAGTCCTACGGGAAATTTGGCTAGCATATCGTTCGTTGGTACCGAGATGAAGATCTGCCCGATGCTGAACCGAGAGGCCTTTGCAATCTCGCGAGCCACCTTGTCGCTGACCAACTCGCCGCGAAGGGTATAGAGTGCTCTATTGTCTACGCATCCCGCGACGATGAGTGGATCGGGCGGAACCTGGACTTTTCCCTGATATCGACCCCAAGGCCGCATTTTATATGCAGTCTGCGACATTACGCGATCGTTCGAACCGGTTCTTGAGAACTTCAATTTTTCCGAAACGACGGACGGTCTTGGGAGATGTGTGTTCAACGACAAACCCAACGCGTGCATAGAAGTTCAGTCTTTCAGCAAGATTGTCAACGACGTGAAAATGAGAAATGGCATCTTTTTCGATAAACTGGGTCTCCCAAGTTAAGGATTACGGTTATTGGTTAACGAACAGAGGCGTGCTCAACTGAAGTTTGAGGGGGTTACTATAGATGGCAAAAAAAACGAGCAAAAGAACAGAGGCGAGAAATCGCTATCTGCTTCGGACTGTTGCAAAACAGCGCGGATGGAATGTTTCTCACGTTGCAAAAGGAGGCAATTTTCTCGAAGAACAAGAGATAGAAGATGCTTTTCCCGATATTGGGTTGAATGGGACGAAGCCTGATTTTCTGGTATGCGCGAAAGGCATCCCGTTAGTGGTTGTCGAATGTAAAAATGAATACAACAAAATTGATGAAGCGATGTCCCAAGCGAGGAATTATGCCGAACAGATTAATTCTAGCCACAATCCGTATCAGATAAGCATCATTGTCGGTTCAGCCGGTGAAGAGGACTACGGCTATGTATTCCGAACGGAATATCTCCTTGGAAGCGGTCAGTCAGGCGAAAACATCTGGGTTTCGCTAGAGGCAAATGGGTATCCGATTACTAGTTTCCCTTCTTACTCCGAATGCGAAAACGCACTACTGACTACAAATGGAGCAACGGAACTATCTATTCCGAAAAGCGAAGATTTCATTTCTGCGGCGATTTCGATATCCGCCGTTCTTCGCTCTGCGAAAATCGAACCCCAACTAAGGCCAAAAGTATTAGGCTCGCTGATTACTGCGCTCTATTGGGGCGATATCGACCTTTCCGAAGGAAAAGAACTTGATTCCATTAATGCCCTCGTTTCTGAGGCTATCACGACAACAGATCATTTCTCAGAAGAAAAAAAGGGTCAACTGATTACAGCGTTGACGTTGACTCAGGCCGACTATAAGATGCTCGCCCCGAAAATTGCTCATTTAGTCGCGCTGTTGAACACGTTAAACATTCGTTCGGTACTTCAAACGGACACTGACTTTCTTGGGATGCTATATGAAGCGTTCATTCGGTATGGCTACGACAATAACGCACTAGGAATTGTTTTTACTCCACGTCACATTACGAAGTACTGCGCAGAACTGATTGATGTCCAAGCTGGTGAAAAGGTTCTCGATCTCGCCTGTGGTAGCGGGGGATTTCTTGTTGCAGCGTTCGACAGAATGATGCGAACGAGAAAGAAAAACAATATTCCCATCGACATAATTCGGGAGTCACTATACGGGTTTGACACAAATCCAACGGTATGGTCCCTGGCGGCGCTCAACATGTTCTTCCGAGGAGACGGGAAGAGTCATATTGAGAACAGTAGCTGCTTTGAGGACGGCAGCCGCACGCTAGTTCGAGGAAGATTCAACAAGGTAATGCTCAATCCGCCTTTTTCTCAAGAGGATGAACCCGAAAGGGATTTTATCTCAGCCGGAATCGACGCACTCGAACCGAAGGGTCTTCTTGCCGTAGTTGTAAAGTCCGGTATTTTCGCGGATAGAGACAACTCTTCATGGAGAACAGAGCTCCTGAAAAGCAATGTCCTTCTGGGAATGATTAGCCTTCCGGGCGATCTCTTTTACCCAACCGCCGTTGATACCACAATCATGGTTCTTAAGGCACATTGCCCGCATCGAAAAGAGGACCGTGTGTTTATGGCCAAGATTTGGAATGACGGTTACGAAAAGCTAAAGGGCAAAAGGGTCGAATGCTCGGGAAACCAATTACCAGAAGTCCTAGATTGCTTCAATGCATTCATGCAAGGAAAGGATTTTACGAGCGATCTCGCAACCGTTGTAGACGGAAGTTTGATACTTCAAGAAGGTGCGGAATTCTCTCCCGAGCAATATCTTTCGCAGCCTTCATTCCTCACTGTTGAGTTGTCGGTCATTCGGCGCCATGTTGAACGCGAAATGCTTTCAACATGTATCGAATATTCCGATTTATCATCGGAAGTAATTGATGGCTTTCCTTGCAAATGGAATGATTTGCCTTCGTTGCCATATGACGTCAGCCTGCCGATAGAAGAACTGTTTTATGTCGGAAGCGGAAAATCGCAGGGTGAGAAGAACTATCAAGATGGTGCATGTCCTTATATCTCGAGCGGAGATCCCAACAACAGCATAGTCAGACTTGTCCAAGGAGTGGATGACGAGATTTATTGCGATGGTGGAATTACTGTTACTTGCTTCGGATGTGCAAGAGTTCAGCCATGGCCGTTTATGGCACGAGGAAATGGCGGATCTGCCGTTAGGGTACTAACGCCGAAATACAGGATGACTCTGAATGAGTTGATTTGGTTTGCATCACAAATTAACTCTCAAAGATGGCGGTTCTTCTATGGACGAATGTCTATCAAGGGGCGTCTGAAGCAGTTAACGGTAAAGACCCCCACAGAGGCAATTCCGGATAGCGATGTATCCATCGCCGAGAAGGTGTCAACGCTAAGAAAGAGTTTCGAGGATATCCTGGGCCTTTAACGCGATTTGCTCGATTGGGCACTGTAGGTGCGGAGTGGGGCATGCCCCTCTCCGTACCTTATTACAGGCTTTAGCCTGTGCGGGGCGCGCAGCGCGCCGCATCAGAAACCACCCGCTATGCGGGTGGGGCCAAACGGCTTTACAAAGCCGCCCCCTCGCCGGACACTTGCGATTGTTCAGGCCGCAAGGAATCCGAGTCGAGAGGGCGGTGACGGCGTATGGCCCAGAAGGCCTACAGCCCGTCGCACACGAAGTGGATGTGCAAGTACCACGTCGTGTTCACGCCGAAGTATAGGCGCAAAGTCATCTACAACCAAATAAGGTCCGACCTTGGGGAGATCTTCAGGAAGCTCTGCCAGTACAAGGGGATAGAGATCATCGAGGGGCACCTGATGCCCGACCACGTCCACATGCTGCTGGCGATACCGCCGAAGTACAGCGTGTCGAGCGTGATGGGCTACCTGAAGGGGAAGAGCTCGCTGATGGTATTCGACAGGCACGCGAACATGAAGTACAAGTTCGGCAACAGGAAGTTCTGGGCCGAGGGCCACTGCGTGTCCGCCGTCGGCCTGAACGAGGCCACGATCGCGAAGTGCATCCGGGAGCAGGGGAAGGCCGACATCGCGCTCGACCGGCTGAGCGCCAAGGAGTACGAGGACCCCTTCGATAGGGGGCAGAAGCGGAAATAGCGCCGGTTTGACCGGCCCGTTACGGGTCAACCTGCAGTGCGGCCCGAACCCCGTGAGGGCCGGCGCCTTTAGGCGCGTGCCGGAAATCCAAGGGTTATACCCTAAGAGCAAACCACCCCTTTTAGGGGTGGTTTTGATTACAAGAGCTCGCGTCTCATGAGGTTTATTCGAGCTTTTGACGGTTCTCACCTATAATATTGGTTCGAAGAAATGCCCTCAACACTCGTGATGAACGAAGGCTCTTGGAGTTCGCCAAGAATGGCAAGGCTAACATCAAGGCGGGAAAGATGCGGCGTAAAGTCGCTTCATTTACGAGGCGGTTTGGAACCGGAGCGGTAGAAGGCTATTTACAAAAAACAAATTGGTGGCTAGAACCGTGCCGGAACTCCGCTTCTTATTCGACTAGGTGGGCCGCGAGTTACTGCCCTCGGGCTCGCCTGGCTTTGCCGGAGCCCGCCTCGTTCAAGCCGGACTGTATGTCCGCCAGACCACCGCTGACACCGGCTTACGGCGCTTTCGCGGCGTTGGCGGTGGCCTGGGCTTCGCCGGCGCCGAAATCAGTTTGTTACGAGTGCGCTTTAATAGCGACTACTTCGTATGCCGCTTGTGTTACACTTTTTGTGAGCGGCGGAGCCCTTTATGGATGGCTTCGCCGTTCACCGTTAAATAGCGTCACTTTCAATCTCTTGGATATATCGACTGAATAAAATGTTGATTGTTCAGATTGGAGGCGGCTATGGTTCAACCGAAAACCCAGGGAAATCACCGAGCATATCCAAAGGAGCTGGCGATATATGTCGAGCGTATCCTATTGGAGGAAACCGATGCTGGGCTTGGCAAAGGGTTGAGCGTTTCGGACATAATGGTGGAGCTTAAAGCTCGTTATGGCTATGAAGTTAAGCGCGACACAGTGCAGGGCGTATTGAACGCACTTGTTGATTCTGGATCAAAAAAGCCTTCGCTTTGCAATAATGCGGGCACCAGCTCGTTAACCGAGATGAATGGAATTGACCTCGACAACAGTTGCCTGAATCCGTCCTACACAGTGATTTCAAGTCGGTTGGCTTGTAAAGGCGAGCGACTGACGAGTGGTGAGGGGAATCCTGCTCCTAAAAATGCGAAGCGCCTGTACAGCATAGAGCGTCAAATTGATAGTACGCAAATTGAGCATCTGTGCCGTCTCATTGAAGCCTCTACGGGCGTGGGAGGAGCCGACGCACTCGAGCATGCAGTTCTTCGCCTACTGTGCGGCGAAGAAAGGCGGCAGATTGAAGATCGTTTGGCTCAAGAAAACGCTCTGCTCAAAAGCGGCAGAATTGCAAATATGGAAGCAACGCTTGCAAATTTGAGGTTATTGGAAAAGGCCATTAGCCAAAGGCAGAGAGTCCGCTTTCGAACTTCTGATAAGGGGCGATTGCATAGTCATACGCCATATCATCTGTGCATGCACGATGGCTACTACTACCTGTTTGTGGGCCACAAGGGTGCCGCGAGGTCTTTTGACGCAATTCGAGTTGATAGCCTGTGGGATATAACCATTGCCGGACCAGTGGACGATGCAAAAGGTCATTTTGAGGCGATGGCCGAAGAGGCAAAAAGGTTTTCTCGTGCTGGCGTGAACAGGATGTTTAGTGACGACATCGTTACGGTTCGCGTAAGGTGTCATAACCAAGCAAAGGAGAAGTATCTTCTAGCCGAATTTGCCGGAAACGATGGGTTTCGGCGCGAGACACAGGACGGGCATCCAAATCCAGAGTATTCGTTTATGGCGTCGTATGATGGCATGAAAACATGGGCAATGAAGTGGCTCGATGTGTTTGAGATACTTCAACCAAAGAAATTACGCGATGACGTTGTGGACATCATTGGACATAAATGTATCTATGTGAGTACGAGGGCTGATTCAAATGACACCTGCTGAGAAAAAGCAAGCAATTGGCGATGCGTTAGATTACTGGTATTTGCTTGATTTTTTGAGCCAAGGCGACCAACCCGAAGAGAAAAAGGACCCGCCTAGGCCCAGAAAAGGAATGCTCGATGACTGCTTTGTTCCAAAGGGGCGGGATGGTCAGGATTTCCAGTCGCCTTTTGAAGAAGCGAGAGAGCGTGCGGATAGTGTCACAAACGGCGAAAACTGGCCAATCTCAACGATATATTGTCACCTGGGCTCTGTTCCACGCGAAGCGGTCATGACTTATCTTGCGGATAGACCGGGGAATGAAATCGAAAAAGAAGACGAGTGCATGACGGTTGCGCTATTAGGTATGAGTCCTGATGGCCAATTTGTCAGCTTTGAGTTGTCCTCCTTATTTTGGTGGTTGAAGAGGAGCGTCGGGAATAACCTAAATGCCATCGGTAGTTTTGAGGAAGAACAGGAAGCTATTCGCAAGGAGATCAATCAAAAATTCGATGGAACAAAGCTGACTTATGGTGCCATTAGGAACATTGTCGATAGGTACGTCCGACCAAAGGTTAAGGGGATAGCCAACTGCCTTCCCGACGGTGACGGCGCTGAGCGTATCAGCGAGTGGTGTTCAAGGCTGCTTGTTGAATATAGAGCAATGAAGCCAAAGGACAATGGGGACGATGCGTGCCCAGTGTTCGATCAATCCCTCTGTCACTCATTTTTCGCAAAAGATATTTCCAAGATAAATGAGCAGTTCAGCAAGTCAAGGTCTCTCGACTCTCATCGAGAGGGGCCGTTGCCTCTTGTCTCCGCTTACCTTGAAGGTGGCTTGAGAGATGAGTCTGCCTGCGGAGTGATTGATCTTCTGGGTGGTGAAGACGATGACGATCTGACCGCCAGTGTAGATTTCTTCTCTGAGGTGTTGGGAGCTGGCGCTACGCCTATCGGTCGTTGGCCGAGTAAGTACTCCTTGAGTTTGATGCAACAAGTGGCAGTAAATCTCGCGGTTGGTCGTGGCGGTTCGACGCGCAAATATCCCGCAAACGACGTTATGTCGGTTAACGGTCCTCCGGGCACGGGAAAAACAACCCTGCTCAAGGATATCGTTGCGGCTAATGTTGTCGAAAAAGCCCGCCTGCTGTGTGGATATGACAAGCCCGATGACGCCTTCGAAGAGGTAAAGCTGAGCAAACGATATCTCCAGTTCGTTAAGAATCCTTACCGTTTTAAGGAGGGCGAAACTGGAGACAAGATTAAAAAACTCAGCATCTTGGTCTGCTCGACAAACAATGCAGCAGTTGAGAATATCGCCAAAGAGCTTCCTGATGGGAAGGCCTTTTTGGAGGGTATTGACGAATCTGAGAAAAAGGAGTTTCTAGAGTCAGATTTGTCCAACATTGTTTGGGGAAAGAAAAACGAGCAGAAAACGGTGGACGATCTCTATTTCTCTTCGGCGCTCGTTGACAATAAAGGCAATCTTCGCGACCCTGCACATCCTGGGCTTATGGTTGCGGCATGTCTGGGAAACCGTAGGAATATTAATAACTTCAGAGATTGCGAGCTTTCTTCGCTGCAGTTTAACGGCGGGCTGGGAAAGGGCGGACGGTTTTCTGAGGCGAAGAAGCTGTTTCTTGCTCAATACAAAAAGGTAACCGAGCGATTCAACAGAATGGAGGAGCAAGCCGCCAAGGAACGCAAGCTTCTGAAGCTTCAAGCGCAGTTGTCCCAATTGAATTGTAGGTGTCAAAAGGACGAGCGAGAGATAGCTGAAGAGCTGGCAACCGAAACGGTATGTCTGTCTCGTCCTTTTGAAGGCAGTTTCGCAGGTGATGTCCGGAAATATCTTGATGACATTGCGAGGCATACCGCCGATTATGAGGCGAGAAGGAGCAGGCTTGAAGCAGAATTGCGCGATGCGGAAGAAAAGGCCAGTGGGCTGATCGGGAGCATCTTCAATAGGAGCCGTTTGTCCGATAGCCTCGAGAAGCTCGATTCCTTTATGCTGCAAACCGCACCGGATCAGAGGCTTGTTGCGCTGCGTACGAAATTCGAGAACAAATACGAAAAACTAGAGAATGAAAAGAAGGAACTATCCTCTTTGTGGGTGAAGATCCAAGGTCAAAAGCGCAACAGAGTCGATGGTGCTGAATCTGTTGAGACGATTAATGGGCATTTTGTCGAGTGCATCTCAAAGGGGGATAGCGAAAGCCGAAAAAAGACTCATCTATATAATCCATCCGATGACCCTGACCTAAAAAAGGACCGCAACCTGCTATTTCTCTATGCATTGCAGGTGACACGCGAGTTCATCCTTGAATCAAAATGTGTGCGGAACAACATTGCGCTTCTACGAACATACTGGGGAGCCAAAGACAAGGGCATCGATTCTGGCAAAAAGGAGTTAATAAAGTTCACGCAAGCCGATAGAAGGAGTATGGCCCCTGCGCTCTTTCAGACGCTCAGTTTGCTTACCCCAGTGATTTCTTCCACGTTTGCGTCGATTGGCCGCATGTTTGAGGACATTCAGATTGGGGAAGACCCTTTATTTGGCCTGCTGATAATAGATGAGGCGGGACAGGCGGTGCCGTATGCTGCTTTGGGCGCCCTTGCTCGCAGTCGACGTGCAATGATTGTCGGTGACCCCTCTCAGATTGAGCCTGTGATCACGGGGGATGTTAAGGAGCTTCGCGCTGTCCTCGGTAAAAAAGTATTACTACCTTTTAAGGGGGATATGGCTTCGGTCCAGCGACTCGCCGACGCCGTTAACCCCTATGGACACTTGCGCAGCAACGGCGAGGATGATCAATGGATTGGCTGCCCGCTTGTGGTTCACCGTCGCTGCATATCACCCATGTTCGATATCTCAAATGAGATCTCGTATCAGGGCTCCATGCTTAACGAGACGGCTAGCCCAAAAAAGGATCTCGCTGACAGCTTTTATCTAAAGTCCTCACAGTGGGTCAATGTTGCGGGATTTGAACGTGGCAATCGCGATCATTATGTTGATGCCCAGGGCGATAGAGTGTACAAGATTGTCAAGGACGCTTTTGATAAGGCCGTAGCTACGGCTGAGAAAAAAGCTCGCGAATCGGGCAAGTCCGAGGGACATGTTATTCCAAGCCTCTATATTATTTCTCCGTTTAAAACCGTTGTCAGGGGGCTTCAGGACCGGCTGTTAAGTGCTAGAACTGAAGTGGCTGACAAAGATGCATGGCAATATTTCGCAAAGCATAATATTGGTACGGTTCATACGTTCCAAGGTAAAGAAGCCCATCAAGTGGTATTTGTCTTGGGGTGTGATACAAGGCGCAGTTGTGAGGGCGCAATCAAGTTTGTAAACCCAAATATCGTGAATGTTGCGGCAAGCCGAGCCAAGTATCGCCTCTACGTAATTGCTGACTATGCAGCGTGGAAGATTAACGAGAACGTTGCAACGATGAAGCGCATTCTCGATACGGCATGGGTTGTGCATTGGGAAAATTACCAGAAAACCGGCGCTATTGAGGAACTCAATGCAGCCAAGGATATGCTGCCGCGAGGAGAATCTCTTCCAAGGGAGACAGCTGGCGCGGACGAGGAACATATCAATGAAGACGACAAGAAAGATGACAATAAAGATGTTTGGTGCCCTGATGTAAACACCGATTCCTATTTGGACAACGTGGGCGAAGCGTTCAAAAGCTTTAATCTGGATGCAGAAGACTGTCGAATCATAGGCTTCTCTTCGCGCGAAGCTCTTCAAAGCGCATTCGCTGATTGCGAGTGCGACCAAAATGGCAAAAATAGGGTGCTTGAGAATATCGAGCAGGGGCTTCTTCTGTGCAAGATATTTGGCATTGGCAGTGTCGGTACCGATAGCGATTCAGATTGCGCATTTTGCCTGCTAATGTTCTGCCGCGCGGCAGAGAGATACTTGCGTTTGAAATTGCTTCCGACCTTGAAGACCATTGCTCCCGATTATGTTGTTGCAAGAAAGCCGCTCAAGGAGCTTGAGAGCCTTAACCTCGGTCAATACAAAAGGTTAATTGAAAAAAAGAGTGAGCTACTGGCATCCTCTGTTCGAGTTGAAAATGCTGAACTGACGCAGGCGTCAAAGGGGGACTGGTGGAGGACGCTCGGCGAAACACTGGGTCGATTCACTGAATTTCGTAATAGCGCCTGTCACGCCGACCGAGAAGAGATGGTTAGCGCGGGCGAGGTCTGGCTGGCGCTTCGATGCCTTTTCGTTGCTTTTCAGCTTGATGAATCTGGTCATAAGAGTGTGGAAATCATGCGAGAGGGTATTGCTTACGAAGCGGCTTTTGCGGGGGCCGAGCGTTTGCCGGTCTGTTACTCAATGGATCAGGCAGGCGCTAAGGGCTATGCCTCGATTTCGAAAATACTGAGAGAGGGTGGCTCGGGGATTAGGTCTGAAGATGCCAACACTATTCTGATGGAACAAGGGTATCTGCGACTTTTCGATGAAGGCGAAGAGAGCGTACAACAATGCAAAGTTCCGTCCGCTAAAGGCTTGGGGCTGGGCGCAGTCTTTGTGCGTGGAGAGGATAAGAACGGCGGCATATTTTACTACGCGCAGTATCCCCTGGCGAAAGCCAAGGAGATATGCGATCTCATTGAATCTGAGTCGTGATTTGGCCCAAGGCTAAGTGCGCTTTATGGTTTAACCCGCAATCTAACGCTATATAGCGGTAGTTTGCGGGTTGCTTTTTATCTCTTTTCACTATTCTGCAGGTGTCAGTTGTTCGAAGGGAGATTCAAAGATGCTTGAGTCCAATTGTATTTATATTTGCGACGAGTCGAGTGAGGCGGATCTCGCGTGCACGCTTTTGCAGATGAGGCAGATAGTTGACGAGGCAATTGATCTTGCCTATGAGCTCGAGGACTCCTCTGTTGCTTACAAGGGAGTTATTGACGGCCTGTTGGCCACGTGGGAGTCGTTGTGCTACCGCAATGCCGCCGTCCATGAGCTTATTCAATCTGTTCTGCTTAAGCGTAATGAGACCCTGCGATTTGATGAATTACAAATGCGTAATGATGAAGTGCCCGAGCGGCCAATATGCCGATAACGACATTTGTTTGTCTCTGAGGGCAACAGTCTTGTCCAATCCCTCGAAGACATCGTTTTTCTTACATTAGCTTGCGAACGTAGCCTTCTTTGAAAGGAAGATCATGAACGCTCCTATCCAAATTTCGTCCAGCGCCGTTGAGACTGCACCCCGTACCACCAAGGGTGAGGTCGTCAAGCTCGTGCAGGGCGCGCTGCTCGTTGCCGTTGCCGCGGTTGCCGCTGTCGGCATCGCCTCTGTCGCCGCTCCGTTTCGCGTCTGGAAGGGCGAGGCCGCGCTGTTCTTTAACAATTCGTTCCATACCAACTACTCCGTTTCCGCGATCGCGGAGTACGCAACGGCGGCGCCCGGGTCCGATTGGGCATCGCTGCTCGTGGCTGCGCTCGTCGCGGCGTACCCTGCCTACCATGCCGTCTGGCGCGTTCGCGAGGGCCTTGGGCTCAGCTGCGAGGCCCCGGTGTTCAGCAGGCGCGTGTCGCGCTCTCTCGCCGCGGTGAGCGCCTGCCTGCTGCTGGCGATGCTGTTCATGGGCTATGGAACGAGTTGGCTCATCAACGGCAGCGCGATGGGTGACCAGAGCCTTGTTGAGTCGGGGCACAATGTATGAGCCGTTTCTATCGTGATTATGCTGGGCTGCGCCCTGATGTGCCTGTTCAAGTGGTTTCTCGCCAAGGGCCCCGGACATAATTTCGACAGCGGCTTCGCTGTCGAGCTGGTCCGCCTTGCCGACGTCCTGCTGAAGCGTGCGAGCTCGAACCTGGTGTTGTGCTATGCGGCCGAACTGCTTGCCTGTCTGCTGGCGCTGGCCTTCGCCGCCGTGGCCTATGTCGTCGTGAGCGTGGCCATCGCGCTTGCGTTCGCAGCCGTGGCCTTGGTTGTGTGCCTTGTCGGGATTCCCGTTATCCTTGCTGCCTCGTGGCGTAGGTAACGGGGGGGGGTGTTCCCGATTGCCCGCGGCGTCTGCGACCCGGTACTGCTCCGTGGTCGACGACTCGGTGTGGCTTCACTGCGATTCGTCCGTAAATGACCGCGGGGCGATCATGTGAGTTCTTGTCATAGCGTGAGAAAAACTTGCAGAAATCGCAAGTTCTTGTCACGCGATGAGAAAAACTTGCAGATTGGCGCGAGGGTGACAACTTTCCGCGCGAGCGCGGTTTCGATATCGCTTGTTAATGTGTCCGCACGGCAGCATAAGCTAACAAACCAATATGAGTGATTGGAGACAAAATGTATCCGGACTATGAGCGCAACAACAGTCCCATAAGCATTACGGATGAGGATGGTCCGTTCCTAGTCATGGAGGCGGAGCTGTTTTACAACGATGAGCTGAACGATGAGTTCAAGAAGAGCAGGGCGCGTCATTACTATTCTTGCGCAAGTGCTGCTACGGCACTTTATTACTGCAAATCGCTTGCAGAGGATGACGACAATCCCTGGTATGTAAGCTGGGAAAAGGCGGTCGAGCAGTATCCGCTGGAGAAGCGCGAGAGCGCAACGATGCTCTATTGGGTTGAGCCGACCGATCCGTTAACGGCCCTCGATGCCCGCTACCCCCAATACGATCTTGAGCCATATGTAAGTAAGGCCATCCGCGTCGCCAGCTCATATTTGCTGGGGCTCCACGATAGTGCGTATTCGATTGATCAGTTGGATGTTGAGGATGTTGACAACCTGCTCACTGCTGCCTGGTTTTTGATCCAGAAACTCCAAGAAGGCGGGGGTATGCATGACCCGGATGCCCTGGATAAGATCGAAGACGCTACGTATGACGCCTATACAGCGGTCAGGAATTTGATTGAGAACGAAGAGGCGGCCAGGGCCAGTTCGAAGTCCGATGAGAATCTTTAGCTGCCGCACTGAACGGCGTGCCTGATCGGCGGGCTGTCGGCAAAAGTCCGGACAGTCTACCGACCCTAGTCGCTACATCGTTTCCTTGCTCGCGGCGTAATGTTCCGCCTGCTTAAGGGCGTCCTCGTAGGCGCGCTGTTTTGCTTCGTACTCTTGGGCATAGCGCTCCTGTTCCGCTTGCCCGGGAACAGGCACGGTCATGCCTCGGGGGTCTTTGGGAGATAACTGTGCAAGCGAGTCTCCGTGCGAGGTGTCCCTGATGCGTGTCGCCCTTGCAGTGATCGACGTTGAAGAGCGTGAGGCATTGGAGTGCGATCTTAAGAAGCTGCTCGCTTCGTGCGAGTAATCTCCGGCTGTCCCTCTTTCCTTTCTTTCCTTTTCTCGGGCGGCATTGATGTCGCCACCTCAACCGCCCTGCGTGAGTTTATGTCCGCACGGGATGGTATTCAAAACATGCAACAACTAAATCGGAGGTTTGACCATGGCTACGTGGGAGCTGAACTGTCAATCGAATCCGTCGTCTGCGGACGGCAAGGAGCTCGCTCCCTATCTCGCACGCCAAAAGTCGATGCGCGAGTTTTTGGAGCGTGCGCTGTTTGTCCCCAAGGACCAGGACAACAACGGCCTGTACTTTTTGGGCGCCACGACGGGCTCGGGTAAAAACTACACCGCCGAGCAGGTCACGGCTGATCTAATTGCCGGCGGCTGGGATGAGTCGGGCTGTTTTAACAAATGCCCCGGTCGCCGCACCTTGGTGTTTGTAGTTCCGGGTAAGGACAACCGCGACAACTATGTTGCAAACGTGCGCCAATTGCTGATTGGTCAGGGCATGGATTGCGAAGACGCGGCGCGCATGGTGTTCGATCTTCCGCGCGCGGGGGAGAACATCCTGCATTGGATCGAGGTCACCCGTGGCAAGGGTGCTGTGGGTGTTCGCAAAATTCCGTGCCCCATTGAAGCAGATGACGAGAGCTCTTACCGCGTCATTAAGCGGGCATGGCGTAACGCTATGGAGGTCGCCGATGACCTTTTGGGCATCCTTGACACAAGGAGACGCCTGGGAAGTGTTGTCGATCGTCTGGCCCCCAGCCTGAGGGAAAAGCTGTCGTTAGCTGATGCGAGCCTGCGTTGGGCAGTGAGTTGCGAGCTTAAAAACATTACGCGTGGCATGGAGATAATCCCTCAGATTTGGCCATCTGCGCTACTCAACGACGAGAGTATGCCACATGTGATTGCGTGCACGCCTCAAAAGCTCGTCAGCACAATTGATACGGTGACCGGTGCGGGAGTTGTGCTTTTTAATGCGTCAGCCGCCGAGAAGAGCATGTTTATCTTTGACGAAATCGATCATATGAAGTCCGATATGCTGTCGACGCTGACGGACGACCCCGTGACGTTTCAGCCGGATGAGGTGCTGCGCATCCTTGATCGTCATTTTAACGGCGACGTGGTGGACCCTTTGCTGCTAGGAAATCGAGATCAATGGATGGCGGTCTACACGCACGCTTCCACGTCGGGTGATCACAAGGGGTCGAATGCCGAGAGGAACAGAGTTTCGCGAGCGAGCGTAGAGGAAGCTGCCGAAAAAATCGCCAAGGATGCCGAGAATATTCAAAAGGCGCTTGCCTCTTGCATTAAGGAGATGAAGCTACGTCTGCCTTTTGCGCTGTCTGATGAGGCGAAAGAAGGGCAGCTCTTCGGTCGACATCTGTTTGGCAGTGACGATATCTCGGTGGGCGACAACTCGATAAACCCGTTGCGTTACAAGCTCAATGAGAACGGTACCCACAATATGATTACGGTTCATGGGGCAAATGGACAGCCAACAGTCAACAAGGCGGTGCGCCGTGCTCGCGGTATCGTCAGGATGGTGGTGGGTCATCTCGGCCGCTGCGCTGCACTTATGGACAGCCTGTATTACGGCAGCATTTCGTACAAAGACGATCTTTCGCGCAAGAACATCATCGATGCGCTGGGTATTAGGAACGATCGGACCAACGAGAAGTATTTTTGGGATTCGTTGATGATGGCGCTGTTCTTTAAGAACCGTAAGAACGACGATATTGATGCAGTCGACGACTCGATGTATGCGCGTGGCGTCGACTATCTGGTGATGGAAACCACGCTCGACCATATGTTTACCACGCACCTAACCAGCCATGGCATTGAGCGCATGCCCGAGGCGTACTTGGCCTCCATTGCTGCCAAGGCACCCTGCGTGTGTATGAGCGCAACTTGGAGCGCATCGACCGTCAAAAACTTCAACCTGGATTACCTCGACGAGGTTCACGGCGTGGTTCGCAAGGATACGTGGATTGGCGAGCTCAACCAAGAGATCGTTCGACAGACCAAGCTGTTTAACAAACAGGCGGCAAAGACGTACGACGTTGACGTTGCTTGGGTTGACGAAGACAAGAATCTTGTCGGTATGGCGGCGTTGGCCGGTGGCGCCTTTGGCGGGGCCATCGTATCGCCCGACGAGACGTACGAGCGCGTGATGGAGTTCTTTGACCAGGTCGGCGTGAGTGAAGGGCTTGCGGTGCGTCTGCGTTTAAAGATCGCCGACAGGGTGGGCACAAGCGACGTCAAGAGCATTGAGTTTGAACTGAAGCGCCTAAGCAAGACGCTCGTTGCCGTGAGCGCCTGGGCGCGTGGTGTTGCGCGCGGCGCGCAGCAGGCAGGAGCCATCTTTACGACGCGCCACATGGGAAACCATGGCGACTTTAATAGTTTGGCGCTGGACCTTGCCCGAGAAATCGTTGCCGAGCTGGTGATTAGGAACGTTAAGCGCCCCGAGGCGTCGTACGAGAAGTCGCTCGAGGAGGCCAAGGATATGGTACCGTGCTTTAACGCTGCAGAATGGGATACCGGTTGGGGCGACGCTCAAAACCGTCTCGAGATGGGCCAGCCGACCCTGGTGTTCATCAATTTGTCGGCCGGCGGCTTTTCCAAGAATCTTAAATACAAGGTGCCGGAAAGTTTGTGTCGCACGGTGCGACAGATTGATTGCGGCTTCGAGGATGCCGACCGCCGTCCCAAGATGGACCTGGACTTCCTGTACATTGAGTCGCCTACGAGCCGTTTGACGTCGGAAGTCGAGATTAGCGCGGCGACGTTTGTCCAGCAGGCGTTGACAGGTGTGGTTGAACAGGAAGAGCTGGTGGCGCGCGGAGAGGTCCCGTTTACCGAAAAGCGTCATAACGTACGACTGCTGCTGTCTGGCACCAAACGGAATCTGCCGGTTCGCAATACCCTCTCTTATCAGGTCGAAGGCGCTCGCATTGTGGCGCAGGCGGTGGGCCGCCTGATGCGCACGAGCGTAAAGATGCCCCGTGTGCAGGTGATGCTCGACCGCGAGATTGCGAACGATTGCAACTTCTCTTTCTTGCGCGATTTGCCGATGGGCTACGAGCTTGAGCAGGTGGTTGGTGCGTGTGCGGCGGTCAACAATCACATGGCGGACGATAAAGACCACGCTGCTGATAAGCAGCAGAATCTTGCTGCCTTTAAGAACAATCTTGCCCGGCAAAAGCATGAGAAGTTGGCATGGAAAGTCACTTCGCTTAATGCTGGGATGGAGGATCTTGCCGCCTTTGACGATGAACGCGACTTCTATCTGCATCATTTCTGCCTGCCGTGGGAAGAGCTTGCGAGCTATCCGGTGCACCGAAGCGCCGCGTTGCGTATGCCGTATGCCACGAGCGGTTATGCGTATGCAGAAGGCGGGGCGTGCAAGGTGCCGCACTTTGAGTTTCCCAACTACGATGGCGAGCCTGTCGAGCAGATTGCCGCCCGTCTGGAGGAGCGCTGTCGCTATAACGAGGGCTTTAAGGGCGCAAAGGTTCGCCAGGTAAGCCAGGCGGCGGCCCGCGTGCCTGAGCTGCTCTCGATTCGCGAGGTGCGCGAGCGCTGGTCGCGTGACGGGGTGCCTGCGACGCTGCAACCGGCGGCGACGGTGCATATGACGCCCTACATGTTCCAGGCGGTATACCTGGGAGAACTTGGAGAATCTGCCGGCAGGGCCATCTTCGAGGCGTATTACGACGGGCGTTATTCGCTTACTCGTGGTGATGCGGCCCATGCCGAGACGGGCGGCGATTTTGAGGTGCTCGATGCCGCCGGCAACAAGACCGGGGTGTGGATCGACTTTAAGCACTATCGTATCGGCGCCTATGAGGCCTACAGGCGCAACGGCGGCGAGACCACGGATGCCGAGCGCTTTAAGGCCAAGGCTCAAAAAGTTGGGGCGAAGCGCCTGCTGATCGTCAATGTTTTGGCCGATGAAGCGGCGCTGGAGCTCCGCCAAAAGCCAATCGATGACGAGGGGATGGTGTTCTCCTTCCCCTATATGGCAGCTGATGGAGCAATCAACCTAGAGATGATGGAGGCGATTGGCCGTGCAATCGAAGCATAGCCAGCCGTGCGGTCTGGGAGACATTGCCGTATCCGAGTTCGATTTGCAGCTTGATGCCGCTGCTGCCGAGGAGCGCTACTCGGTCTTTTGGTGCAACGTTGGCGATGCGGGCAAGCATGCCGTGGCAGACTTTATGGCCGATGTATGCCAGACGGGTAAGGTCGTCGCGCTCACGCAGCTTGCGGACAACCGCGTCTTTCTGATGGTCAAAGCGGGCGTGCAGACGGGCGACCTTAATGCCTCGCTTTATCAGGAGCAGGTGGTTCCGATTAAAACTAATTGGAACGAGTTGGACGATTACGTTGCGCTCCGTTTGCTGTTCAACTCCTGCTCTCAGTTTGAGGGGATTGAGGACGAAGTTCCCAATGACACCGGGCACCTGTATGTCATTAGCGCCAAGGGTGTCCGCCGCGATGCTGTCGAAAGCGACGGAAGGGGACCTGCCAAGATCGAAACGGTTGAAATCGTTATCGATGAGGATTGCACCTTCGATCTTAAGATTCGGACGTTTACCAAGCGCCGTGTGCTTATTGGCAGGGCACAAGGTGACGAGAAAGAGCTCGAAAAGATTAAGAGCCAAGTGGGCTACAGGCTATCGCCCGTGGCGACGATGGTGCTTGCGCACGAACAAAAAGACGAGTACATCCTGCGCCGAGCCAAGGGCGACAAGCCGTCCAAGCGCCGTGATCTGACGTTCTCGGCCCAGGCGGACAAGGTCGCCTATACCAAGAAGGGCATTCTGTATCGAGAGCTGCAGATTCTCGAACGCCGTTACAGCGACTTCGCCCGGGTGACGCTCATGGAATACCCGCGTAAGAGTTTCTACGAGGTGCTCAAGGGTGATGAGTACGCGCGCGTGGTTGCGGAGCGCATGGCGGGGCAGCGGATAGTGGTGTCGTTTGCGCGTAATGGGCTTGCCGAGGTGGCGCGCCGGCTGGCCGATCGACTTAACGATTCCTCGTGGGGCGTTCGCGCATCGTATGGCGGAAGGACCGTGGATTCGCGGGCGCTGAACCTTGTAGTTGTGCCCAATGAGGTTGCTGAGGACGACGGCTATGCCTTACATGTTGGCGTGGTGGAACAGCACGTGACGCCGGATGTGTGCGAGCCACTGTTTAAGGTGGCGCCAAAGCAAAAGGATCGCAATGCGCAAGAGGCGATCCTGGGCGCCATGCTCAAAGAACTGCTGGTAAAGCAGGATGTTGTCGACGAGCGGGTGGCGGCGTTTGATCTTGACGCTTTGGATATTGAGTCGGTGACGGTGTGTGGCTTAGTCGATGTGCCGTATAAAGCAAAGGACAAGATTGAGCTGGATTCGCGTATCGCTACGTTGGCGATTGGCGCGGATGGGGGCATGCACTATGCCTCACATTCGGCAGAGGATGGTCCCGAGGACGAGATGGAGCTCGATCTGCTGACCGCGGACGGCAAAATCGATAAGGGCGCCTATGTCTTTGACGTGCATGCGAACGGGCGGTCTATGCTTGCGCGCGTGCGGGATACGGGACTGACGACGTTTTCCAACAACTTTATGGCTCTGGTGGGCGAGCATCAGCTCGCGGGCAAGGCGGGGCGTAAGAAAGAGATTTTCGAGAGCTACAACTCGCCTTATTACGGCATTGGAACGTTCGAGCGCGCGGGCAGGACTTGCTATTTTGTGGGCGTCAACAACGGCACCCAGGAGGATATGGCGACTGCGATTCACGTGCGTTCGATTGAGATGCTCGGCGGCGATGATTTGTCCGAGTTGTTGGTTCAGCTGGCCAACATAGGCCTTTCGCGCTATAAGGCTCCGTCCGTGTGGCCGATTCCGGTCAAGTATCTCAACGAGTGCGCTGCGCGTGAGGGCGCGGTGGGGGATGGCGGTGGCGGCAAGTGATGGTGTTGCGCAATTATCGCTCCTAGAACTTTTTGAAATTATGCTTGCATTGTAAAAGGGGAGAACATATACTGCAGCCATAGCACATCAGATGGGGTCTCAAAAAGAGACCAAGCAAACGAGTTTTCAGTTTATGTTGAGAGGTACTTGAGCATGACCAGCAGAATTTTCCCCCTTTACAACGACAATACCGACCATATCGATCTCAATACCATCTGCGGTTACAGTATTTGTTCTAAGGCTGAGAACTACATGTTCGCTCAAGATGATTTAGAGCTTGGCTCCGAAGATTATGAGTACCTGAATGATATTGAGCGCGAGCGAGAGTATGAGCTCGGCATCCGCTGATGGATGTGGGCTTGTCTCCAACTCCTCCGATTTAATTACCCCGTTATCACCTCTTTTTAGCGGGGCACGTTAGATCGACTATGTGTATCAAACATCAGCTCATCGTGGGAAGGAATCGGCAATGAGCAAGAGCGTGAATAAGAACATCAACGGCGGCGCTGTGGGTAAGGCGAAGGCCGCCGGGCATATGGCGACGGTTGCCGTGGCGACAATCGCCATGGCGAGCGGGTCGCTGCTGTCTCCGCTGACTGCGGTGGCGCAGGGTGCGAACGGTGCCGACACTACTGGGAAGCCGGCTGCGGTGCTGTCTCCGTTGACGAGCGCGGCCGCTGCTAGTACTGGCGCGGGCACGGTGTCGGCGGCGCAGAAGGTCGCCAACCTGCAGGCTGCGGTCGATGCGGCTCGCGCTAAGGCCGCTGCCGCCAAGGCCGATTTGGATACGGCCGCCGCTCCCTACGATGCCGCTGCCGCCAACCAGCAGCAGGCGCAGAGTGCCTATGACGCGGCTCGCGGCGCAAGCGATGCTGCTGCTTCTGCCGCTTCGACCGAGCTGGAAAAGCAGATGGGCGCTGCGCAGGACAAGGCCGATGCGGATGTGAAGACGCTTGAGGACGCTCAGGCTGCGCTTGGTGCCGCTAAGAAGAACCTGGCGGACAAGGACGAAGCTCTGGCTGCCGCCCAAAAGGCGGCAGGCGATGCCCAGACTGCGCTTGAGGCTGCCCAAGCTGCCGCATCCGATGCCGCGTCCGAGGCCGTAGCCGCAGCTCAGGCCGCTGATGAGCAAGCCGCGAGCGAGCTGGAGCAGGCAAAGCAGCAAGCCGCCGACGCGCAGGCTAGGGTTGCGGATGCCCAGGCTGCTGCTGGCGCTGCCGCGGCTAAAAAGCAGGACGCCCAGGACAAGCTTTCGGCAGCTCAGCAGGCAAAGGACGCGGCCGACGCGGATGTGAATGCCGCTCAGGCGAGCTATGACGCTGCCAAAGCCGACCTCGACCGTGCCGAGCAGGGTGCAGCAGGCCCGGAGTACGAGGCTGCCAAGGCAAAGGTGGACGCCGCTGCTGCCACGCTGGAGGCCGCCAAGTCGGTCCAGGCGCAGCGCGAGGGCGAACTCGCAGCCGCCTCGCAGGAAGTGACCACTGCCGAGGGTGAGGTGCAGGCTGCTCAGCAGGCGCTCGCCGTCCAGCAGCAGGCTGCGGCTGACGCGCAGTCCAAGCTGGACGCTGCCACGGCTACTGCGACCGCGGCAGACGCCGCCGTCGATCAGGCTAAGGCCGAGCATGCCAATGCGCTCGCGGCGCTGGCCGACGCTCAGGCCAAGCTCTCGGCCGCTAAGGACGAGAAGAACGCTGCCGACAAGGCGCTCGACCAGGCAAAGGCTCAAAAGCAGCAGGCCGACCAGGCTGTGGCTCAGGCGCAGGCCAAGCTCGACGCTGCCCAAGCTACGGCGAATGCCTCGGCGGAAAACTACCGCCAGGGCGCCATCGCGTTCTTTAAGAGCGTGGGTGCCGACGATGCAGCGGACCTGATTCTCAACTGCAAATATGCCAGCCTTACCAAGGTGGGCGAGGAGGTTGACGCGACGAGTCTGGCCAACATGAAGCAAGCAATTGTGTGGCTCAAGGCGTGCAACGAGTATCGCAAGAGCGTCGGCTTGAGCGAGCTCAAGGTGACGTACAACATGATGGCGACCGCCATTGCCGATGCGAACTACTCCGACACCAAGGTTGCCCATGCTCAGCAGTTCAACGTGGGCGAAAACGTGGCGTGGAACTACGGAAGCGATCCGTTCATCCAGTGGGTCGATCAGGAAAAGGCCGTCTTTGACCGCGCTGCGGCTACGCTGGGAGCGACGGGCCTTACGGGAAAGGCTGCTTTCGATTTTTATCGTCAGCATGGTGACGAAGTGGACCGCTACGTTGCTGCGCATGGCGGGAGCGTGCATACAGTCGGTCACTACATGAATGTGATCGATCCCGATTACACCGTAACGGGCATGGGGGTTTGCACGCGCGGGACGATGAACCGTTGGCTTACGCAGGCGCAGACGTTCTCTATGTCTGGAGGATGGTACACGAATGCCGCCAATCCGATGACGGTTGCCGAATACGAGGCTGCGCTTAATGCGTGGTGTGACTCGTTGGCAAATCCTGGGCAGGGCGTGGACGCGGCTCGTCAGGAGCTTTCTGCCGCTCAGGGCGCGGCTGCGCAGGCTGGCGGCAAGGTGAGCGCCGCGTCGCAGGCCGCCGCTGCAAGGCAGGCTCAAGTCGATGCTGCTGCCGCCGATGTTGACGCTGCTGCCGCTGGGGCCTCGGATGCCCAGGCTGCCGTGGGGGAGAAGCAGGCCGCGGCTGAGGCCGCTGCGCGTGCCGTGGCTGATGCCCGCGTCGACGTGGACGCTGCCAGCGCTGCGGTTACCGCGGCGCAGAGTGTCGTGACTGCCAAGTCTGATGAACTCGATGTCGCCAAGGGCAAGGCTGCCGCTGCCCGGCGTGCGCTGGATGCCGCTCGCGCCGGCGTTGGCGACAAGGAGAGCGCGCTTGCTGCCGCCCAGGACGAGCTGGCTGCGTACTCTGCCGACGTTGCCGCCGCTCAGCGTGCATTTGATGCGGCCTCGGCGGTGCTCGAGGGGGCGCGTGCCGTTCAGGCTGACGCGCAGGCTGTAGTGAATGCCGCGCAGGGTGCGGCAGGCCAGGCAGATGCCGACGTCGCTGCTGCCCAGGCCGAGCTTGTTGCCGCCCAGGCTGCTGCGAGCGGTGCCGGCACGGCTGTGACCGCGGCTCAGGCCGCATCCGTCGCGGCTGCTGCTCGTGCGGCTCAGCTACATGATGCCGCCGCGGCGCTTGCTCAGGCGACGGAGGACAAGGCCGCTGCCGATGCTGCTGTTGAGGCAGCGGCTTCGGCGAAGACCGATGCCGAGTCTGGCGTGACTGCGGCGGACGACGCCGTAACGGATGCGACCGCTGATCGCGATGCTTCTGCCGCCGCGGTTGCCCGCCTGCGCAGGATCAACCTTACCGACGCCATCGCTAGCGGCCGTGCCAACGATGCGGATGAGGCGCTCAACGCTAAGATCGCTGCGGCCCACGATGCCGCCGAGCGTGCCGCAGCTGCCAAGATTGAGCTCGACGCTACTGCCGCCGCAACCGATGCGGTGGCACCGACCTACTGGGAGGCACTCGGTGCCTACAACACTGCCAAGGCCGAGCTCGACGCTGCTATCGCTGAGCTCAACGCCGAGATTGCCCGCCAGGAAGCTGCCGAGCGCGGTGCCGGTGCGCAGGTTCAGCCTGCAACGCAGGTGACGTATCAGGCCAAGCATATGACCTCGGCGTCCGAGGTCACCACGCAGCAGACGACGATGCCCGCAACGGGCGACGTCTCCAACCTGCTGGGCGAGACGTTCGTGATCGGTGGCACGGTCCTGGTTGCCGCCGGCGTCTTCCTCTCCGACAAGCGCCGCCAACTGACCCGTTAGGGACGGAGGAAAACGGATCATTTTCGGCGCGCGCCGCAAGGGACAGGCCCTGCGGCGCGCGCCGTTTTTAATCTTCGAGATTGATTATGGAGGGACATATGCAAATTAGAGGAGAAGCTGCAATTGCCTGTGGGTTCATGGCGGGCTTGGCAACGGGACTGCTGTTCGATGGATGTTTCGACAGCTATATCAATCGATTCCGCGACCCTGGTTTTTCGAGAAGCAGGCCCCAAGAACCGGAGCCAGTCTTTCAAAAGATGGCCACGCCGGCCAAGCCCTACAGCGTGGATACTTCAAAAATCAAGGTAATCGTCACCAAGAACGGCAAAATCTATCACCGCTCTGCGGGATGTAAAAGCCTTCCACAAAATGCCATTAGAACAAGCGTGCCATTGGCAACCGCACTCAAACGGGGCAAGACACCCTGCCCAGTTTGTTGCCCACCAGTGGTTTAGACGATTTCCAAGATACGCGTTGCAACGCCATGGGTTTCTGCAAACGTGCTGACCCTTGCTTTCTCTTTTTTTAGATAGCGAGCTGAATATCTTATTTAGCCTTTCCTCGTCTAACAGCGGAAACATGTTTTCCACGGCATGGGCGTCCTTCTCGGCCTTTTTGCCCCGTTCGCTGTTGATTATCATCTTGTGAATCGCATAGGCCTCGGGTGTCGGAACGGTTACAACGTGGCTCAAACAGCGAACGTTGATGGTGTTTTTCAGAATGACGTCCATATGCCATAGCGCTTGGGCCGTCACCCCGATGTTCGTCTTGAGAGCAGGCTCTTTTCCCTCACCCATTTTTCTGATGAGAAATTCAACTTCAAGGCCGGTGATATCTAGCAACTTTGTTGTTCCGGTCATGCGATCGGATTCGACAAAGAAACCTCGTTCTTTTGCGAGGGCGCTCAGGCGCGCCGCCGGGCTGGGGCGTCGCAGGTTTCGAACGAGGAAGTCGACATCCATTGTTTTGATATTTGGGCAAAAGCCTGGAAGTACATCGGCTTCTCTGTAGGCAAATTCCGCCCAGGACCCGATGAGGACAACGTGGTCTATGCACCCTGCTTCCTCGACCAGGTCAAGTACTTTTGAGAAAGCTTGTTGCTGCTCAGTCGGCATTTGGCACCCTTCCCAACGCACGTATGATTTGCTTTTGAGATTGCTTCTGTTCTCTGATGGCGGTCGCAAGAGCCCTTCGACGTTCGATTTTGGCTCGTAGCTCATCAACCTTTGCAGCAGGGACATAGTCACTTTTGACCTTGTCGCCAACTCGATAGTTGAGGTAGCAGTATTCGCGGCCCTTTATATTTCGCATGCGGATGCTGCCCTTTGGAAGGAGGCCAATTTCCTGCTCCATGAGGCCCAGGAGGCGGATCGAGCGTGCGTATTCCTCTTCTAGGACATCTTCTAAGACGGACATGGTGCCTCCCTTCTGAGCAGTTACCCTACATTCTATCAAATGCAATTATTTGTAGGGTAACTAATACGTGTCCGCACGACATGGGACACTGGATCTGCCGTCCAGCCCTGCCGCGACGGCATGTACCTGAACAGCGACCCTCTAAGGAGTTCGATATCGATGAGTGACAACACCAAACATCTCGCAAAGAAGTGCGTCAAGGACGCGGGGCCGTGCCTCGCGCTGTGCGCAGCCGGCGCAGCGGTCGCGCTGCTGGCTGTTCTGGGGCCATTCGACGTGCTCCGAAGTGCCAGTTCCCTGCACGTCATCATCGCCCTTGCCGGTGCCATGATGACCGGCGGCGTGCTCGATCTGATCTTTTGGGTGTTTGACCCGTTTGGATGGAAGAACGAGGGGTAAGCCCTAAGGGGTGTAGATATCGGGGCCTGCCTGCAATTTCTGCTATCGATTTGTCCAGAGCCGCACAGCGCGGAGGTGTTGCTTGATGTCCATTTTCGTCACCGGGGACGTTCACGGTATTGCCGAGTACGGGGCGAGCCGCTTCTCATCGCGCGCTTGGCCATTGGGCCGAACGCTGGCGCGCGATGACGTGGTGATCGTTGCCGGCGACTTTGGCTTTATATGGAGCGGCTCGAACACCGACAAATACTGGCTTGACTGGTTTGAGTCCAAGCCCTGGACCACGTGTTTTGTCGACGGCAATCACGAGAACCATCATCTGCTGGCGGGGCTGCCGGTGCGAGAGTGGAATGGGGGCCTCGTTCACGAGGCTCGCCCGCATGTGCTGCACCTGATGCGCGGCGAGGTGTTCGACATCGCGGGGAGCGCGGTGCTCATCATGGGCGGCGCCGCGAGCCATGACAAGCAGTGGCGCCGGGAGGGAAAAACTTGGTGGCCCGAGGAAATGCCGAGTGAGGGCGAGATGAACCATTGTCGCGCCTCGCTCGATCGCGTGGGCTGGAAGGTTGACTATGTTGTGACTCACGAGGCGCCGGTCGATTTGGCGGACGAACTGTGCATGGAGTGTAATCGCGAGTTCTACGACGATTCGCTGCAGGCCTTTTTGGGCGAGCTCGACGGGCGGCTCGACTACCGCACCTGGTTCTTTGGCCATTACCATGACGATGAATGGCGTGATGAAAAGCATCGCCTTATCTACCAGGATATCGTGCCAATCGAAGCGCGGCGCGGCACTGGATTTGGCGAGACGGCGAGCAGCTATTCCGAGCAAAAACGTTAGGAGTCCCCAATGATCTGGTTTACCAGCGATACCCACTTTGGGCACGAGAACATGCTACGGCTTAGCGATAGGCCTTGGTCGACTGTTGCGCAGATGAACGAGGCCATGGTCGCCAACATTAATAGCAAGGTCGCTGTGGATGACGAGCTCTACATCTTGGGCGACTTTAGCTTTAAGATGACGGTCCAAGACGCTTACGAGCTGCGCAAAAGCATTGCCTGCAAACGCGTCCACCTACTGCCCGGTAACCACGACAAAGACTGGACGCAACCTGCCGTAGCGGATGCTTTTATCGTCGAGCCGCCCATTTGTGTGCTCAAAATCGATCGGCAGAAAATCGTGCTGAGCCACTATCCCATGGTCGACTGGCAGGGCATGTCGCACGGCGGCTGGCACCTGCACGGGCATATCCACAGCTGCGGCGGCGCGTACAACAAGTTCAACCTCAGACAGGGGCTGCTGCGCTATGACGTGGGTGTGGACGCTAACAGCTACGCCCCGGTAAGTCTGGATGAGCTCAAGTTATGGTTTGCGCAGGTCGATGAACCAGCGCGTTGCGTTAAGTGGCCGTGGTGGGTCAACGCCACGGACGACGAGCAGATCGAGCACGATCTCGAAGCCTATAAGAGGGAAGTGGTAATCCGATGACGGTCTATGTGACGGGCGATATTCACGGTGGCATCGACATGCAAAAGCTGCGTGATTGGGATCTTGGGGATAGCCTGACGAGCGACGACTATCTCATCGTTGCTGGCGACTTTGGCTTTCCGTGGGATTTCTCTGCCGAGGAGTGTGCCGACATCGCTTGGCTGGAGTCGCGCCCCTATACCGTGCTGTTCGTCGACGGCAACCACGAACGCTGCGACCATTGGGCGGAACGCCCCATGGAGTTGTGGCACGGTGGGCTGACGCAGCGCCTGTCGGATACCTCGCCCATACGGCGCCTGACGCGCGGCGAGGTTTTTGAGCTCGACGGCTCAACGGTCTTTACCATGGGCGGCGCCACGAGTGTGGACAAGGAATACCGCGTGCCATATTCCAGCTGGTGGCCGCAGGAGTTGCCGGGTGAGCGCAACTTTGAGGAAGCGCGGGCAAAGCTCGATAGCGTGGACTGGAAGGTCGACTACGTGATAACCCACACCTGTTCCACGCGTATGCTCTCGCCCACGCTCTATCCGGCACCTGGCTGGAATTACCCCGCCGTTGATCAGCTTACGGCATTTTTCGATGAGCTGGAGGACCGCTTGGACTACAAGCGCTGGTACTACGGGCATTTTCATCGGGATGCCAACCCAGACGAGCGCCACACCGTGCTCTACGACTGCATCGTTCGCTTGGGTGACGAACTCCAGCCCTGGGATATTTCATAAGGACGGGGCGTTTGGGCTTCGTGACGAACCAAAATCGGCTTGCTAAGGGATTTACTCCCAAGCTGACTTGCGCTCGAGTAACGTTTTCGTAGCTTCAGGCATAGGGGAGTCAAGTATTTCGCAAAACGCATCGAACCCCTCTGGTGAAAGATGAGTTGTTGATACTTTGGCAATGTCGTTATCGAGGCGCTCGTCAGGGTGGGCTGCCGTCTGTTGCATGTTTGTCCTTTCATCAATAACGATGTTTTCCCGATGCGCGCGGATGACGTCCCAGCTAAAGTGCTCGACCAGCTGCTCGGCAGAGCGCGGCGTGGTGTCCGGCGCGATGCCCGTTTGCCCGGCGAGCCACCCCAGCAGTGCCTCGGGCGTGCCAAAGCGGGCGCGGAGCTCGCCCAGGTCCAGATCGCGGTCGCGCTTGGAAAGGCGGCGGCCATCCGGTGACATGAGCAGCGGAATATGTGCGTAGTGCGGGGTGGGAAGTCCCAGCAGACGCTGCAGGTAGATTTGGCGCGGCGTGGAGCCCAGCAGGTCGCATCCACGTACGATCTCGGTAACACCCATGGCGGCGTCATCGACCACCACGGCTAGCTGATAGGCAAACACGCCGTCGCTGCGGCGCACCAAAAAGTCGCCGCACTCGGTGGCGAGCGCTTCACATTGGGCGCCGTACGTGCGATCCACAAATTCGATCACGTCGCCGGCGAGATCGTCAACGGCGGGCACGCGCAGGCGCGTAGCCGGAGCGCGCAGGGCACTGCGGCGGGCAACCTCTTCGGCAGAAAGGCCTCGGCAGGCGCCGCGGTAGATGGGCGTGCCGTCGCTGGCGTGCGGCGCGCTCGCGGCGTGGAGTTCGGCACGCGTGCAAAAACAGGGGTAGGTGAGGCCGGCGTCTTGCAGCTTCCGCAAGGCGCTCTCGTACAGGTCGAGGCGATCGTGCTGGTAGAAGGGGCCTTCGTCCCACTCGAGTCCCAGCCAGGCTAGGTCGTCAATCAGTTGAGCGGCAAGTTCCGGGCGCTTGCAGCGATCGTCCAGGTCCTCGATGCGCAACACGACGCTGCCGCCCTGGCTGCGGGCCGAAAGCCACGCGCACAGGCAGCTGAACACGTTGCCCAGGTGCATGCGGCCCGATGGCGACGGGGCAAAACGGCCCATGACAGGTGCGGGAACGGAGGCGGGCTGCGTCGTTGGCGCGTCCGCGGCGGGCGTTGCTATGTTGCGTGCTTTGATATCCATGCGGACGAGTATAGCGCGGGGCGCGATGGGGAGGCGTCACTGTAGTCCGCAAGTTGTCGAGGCCCCTCATTGTGTATGGTGGGTCGCAGACTCGGTGCTTTGATACCTGTCCATCAACTCGGTACCTAAGACGACAGAAACCCCGGCAGCTCTTCGCAACTGCCGGGGTTTCCGCGGAAAAGGGGGACATGATCCTCGAGCGAACGGGAAAGGGGCAACCGTTTTCGCTCAATTGCTTTATGCCCCTTGCTCGCGGACTCAATCAGCACACGTCGCAGCAACACAAAGCCGCTACACCTGTGACGGAGCTGTGAAGTGGTATCTATTGCCGGGGCGGAGCTCGGTCAGGGACTGTCCCAAACTGCCGGCAGATAAGGAACGTCCCTAGGTGCCAGACTCGGGTGGGACTTTTGTCCCATTTGACGTTCCGTTGGCCTAGATATTCGTCATGTGTGCCCGCAAACGTGGGACAATGGCGATGTTGGTTTTACAGACAAAGGATGTGCCTATGAACGCCCCCGTTGCCAATGCCTGCCGGCAGCGCCGCTTGTTTGCGCGATTCGTTTCCGTCTGCGCGTTTATCGCGTTTGCGTTGCTGCTGCTGCCTGTCGCCGCCCACGCCGACGGCTACTCCATGACCCAAACCTATATCGGTGCCACGGTCGAGGCCGATGGGTCGCTGACCGTTGTCGAGGGACGCCAGTTTGATTTCGATGACGATATTAACGGCGTGTTTTGGGAGATCAATGCGGGCACCAACCAGCAGGGCGGCGCGGCGGGCGTCAATGTGTTGAGCGTCGAGGAAGACGACACCGCGTTTAACAAGGTCGACAGCGCAAACAAAGGCGACAGCGGCGTCTATACGGTTGAGCAGTCCGACGGCGGCGTAAAGATCAAGGTATTCAGCCCTCACGAGAGCGGCGACAGCGCGATCTATTATGTGAGCTACACCATGACCGGTGCGGTTATGAATTGGGCCGATACCGCCGAGCTCTACTGGAAGTTCGTGGGTGACGGCTGGTCCGCGGATTCCGACGATGTCGAGATGGAAGTGTACTTCGCAAATGCTGCCGCCGGGACGGCGGCCGTCAAGGGCGATAACTTCCGTGCATGGGGCCACGGCCCGCTGACGGGCGACGTGTCGCTCGATGTGGACGAGCCCATGGTCACCTATACCATTCCCTGCGTGCATGAGGGCGAATTCGCCGAGGCGCGCATCGCCTTCCCCAGCGATTGGGTACCGCAGCTTGCCGCCTCGAGCGAGGAACGTCTGCCGACGATCCTAAGCGAGGAGAAGGCGTGGGCCGACGAGGCTAACGCCCGCCGCGCTCACGCTCGCATGATTGCCAATGCACTTGCCGTGCTAAGTGTTGTCGCGGCGGTGGCCTTTACCGGCACAATCGTTGTGCTCAAGCTGCGCCGCCGCAAGCCCAAGCCGCTTTTCCAGGACGAATATTTCCGCGATGTGCCTTCGGCCGACCATCCCGCCGTGCTTTCGGCCCTCATGAGCTGGAACGAGGTGCCCGATCAGGCATATATCGCCACGCTCATGAAGCTCACTGACGACCGTGTGATCAAGCTGGAGCAGGCGACCGTGACCAAGGCCAAGAAAGGTCTGTTGGGGCGCGAAAAAGAAGAGCAGACGTATCGCGTGACGGTGAGTGATGCGGGCTGGAAATCGGCCAAGGGCATTGACCACATGGTGCTCAAGGTCTTCTTTGCCGGTGCTAAGCCCGACGAGAACGGCGATCGTTCGCGCACGTTTGACGAGCTGCAGCACTACGTCAAGCAGCATGCTACACCCGTGGGCGACAAGCTCGAGGACTATCAGAACACCGTTAAGGGCAAGCTGGCCGATAGCGAGTACGTTGCCTCAGACGGCATTGTCGCAATGGTGTTTTGCCTGGTTCTCGGTATTCTGATCGCCTTTGTTCCCGTGGGATCCATTTTCTTTACCGACGGCGCACAGGCGAACATTATCGCCGCGGTTATCTCGGTGCCGATTGTGCTGGTGGGTATTGGCGTGGGCCTTACGTTCCGCCGCTTTACGCCGGAGGGCGCCGAGGTGGCGGCTCGCTGCAAGGCGCTTAAGCATTGGCTCGAGGACTTCACGCGCCTAAAGGAAGCCGTCCCCGGCGATCTGGTCCTGTGGAATAAGCTTCTGGTGATGGGTGCGGCGCTGGGCGTTTCGAAGGAAGTCCTGCGTCAGCTTGCCGAGGCCGTACCGCCCGAGGTGCGCGAGGCCGACGGCTTCTACGACAATTACCCCTGCTACTGGTGGTACTACCATCATTACGGCAACGAGTCGCCGATGGATTCATTCGACGGCGTGTATCACGAGAGCATCCGTGAGCTCGCGTCGAGCTCGGACAGCTCGGGTGGCGGCGGAGGCGGCGGCTTCTCGGGCGGCGGAGGCGGCGGCGTCGGCGGAGGCGGCGGCGGAACGTTCTAACGGTCGTAAGCTATGGGATGGGCTCTTCTCGACAGCCGTCGGGGAAAGCCCATCCCCTTTTTATGCGCTACCTACGAAGACTGTCCCCAACGACTAGTTACTGGGGACGTTCTTAAATGACTAGGTGTGGTTGCCGAGGCTAGACGGTTAGGTCCAGCTCGTAGAGGAAGCTTTCGCGCGGCATGGCGTGGCGGCGCTCTTCGCGGTTGGCGCGGTGCGTGGCGGTGCGCTTAAAGCCGTGCAGTTCGTAGAACTTCCACGAGCAGTTGGAGTCGGTGTACAGGTGCGCCCTTGTCGCCCCGCGCGAGGAAAGGTACGAGACGGCGGCATCGAGCAACACCGAGCCAACGCCCAGGCCGTGGACTTCGCGATCAACGGCAAGCAGTGTGACCTCGTTGTCGTGCGGCAACGGGCTGCTCTCGAGCAGGCGGTTGTTGGTTCGGATGGTTGCGCGCACAAACGAGAGATACTCGGTGCAGGCATCGGGCTCCAGCTCGCGCATCTGCGAAAGCAGCGCGCGTTCGGTATCCATCCAATGTTCCTTGACGGTGGCGCCGGAGCTCTGTCCCGCACGCGCGAGCGCAATGCCACGCGCCTGACCGTCGATTACGGCAACTTGCGAAAACGTCGAGGACGAAAGGCAATAGGCGAGGTCGCACGCGGCCTCAAGGCGGTTGTACTCATCGTTATCCGAATTGTTATGCCAAAGCTGCTGCAGAATCAGCGCGATGGCGTCGAAGTCTTCGGTATCAAACGGTCGGTAGAGAACCCGCGAGACCATGGTGCCTCTTTCTTTTGCGGATGCATATCGAGCACAGTTCTACCACGCTATTGGCATCTAATTATGGTGCCCCTGTGTTCCATGAACTCACCGTGCCCGGTGTCGTGCCCATCCCCTCCGCGCGCAAACTTTTTCTGCACATGCGCCCGTTGCGGGGTGCATCGATGCGCTCGATGCGCTACATTGAATCAGTATTTTCAATGCCGCTGCGCGAGCGCTGCAGATCGACGTATCACCGACTCACAGAGCACGGCGGCGTACCAGACAGGAGGACTGCATGGGATCTGATGTGAAGATCGCACGCGCGTTGATCTCGGTTACCGATAAGACGGGCGTCGTCGATTTCGCACGGACGCTGGTCGATGACTTTGGCGTCGAGATCATCTCTACGGGCGGCACGGCTCGTGCCATCGAGGACGCGGGCGTTCCCGTAACCCCCATCGAGGAGTTCACGGGCTATCCCGAGATGATGGACGGCCGCGTTAAGACCCTGCACCCCAAGGTTCACGGCGCGCTGCTGGCCCGCCGCGATTCCGAGCAGCACATGCAGGAGGCCGCTCAGCACGGCATTAAGCTGATCGACCTGGTCGTCGTCAACCTGTACGAGTTCGAGAAGACCGTCGCCAACCCCGAGGTCACCTTCGCGGATGCCATCGAGCACATCGATATCGGCGGCCCCTCCATGCTGCGTTCTGCCGCCAAGAACGCCGCGAGCGTTACCGTCATTTCCGACCCGGCCGACTATGATGCCGTCCTTGCCGAGATGCGCGAGACCGGCGGTTGCACCACGCTTTCCACCCGTCGCCGCCTGCAGGTGAAGGTCTACCAGACCACCGCCGCCTACGACACGGCTATCTCCCGTTGGCTTGCCGCCCAGGCAAGCGACGTCGCGGACACCTCTGCCAAGCTCGAGATTTCGCTGGAGAAGGTCGACGACCTGCGCTATGGCGAGAATCCGCAGCAAAAGGCCACGGTCTATCGCTTTGCCGAGGGCTGCGAGAACACCGCGAGCTCTCAGTTCCCGCTCGTGGGCTCCGAGCAGATCCAGGGCAAGCCGCTCAGCTACAACAACTATCTGGACGCCGACGCCGCTTGGAACCTGGTCCGCGAGTTCGACGAGCCGGCCTGCGTGATCCTTAAGCATCAGAACCCCTGCGGTTCCGCCGTTGCCGAGGACATCACGGCTGCCTACGACCGTGCCTTTGCCTGCGATCCCAAGAGCGCCTTTGGTGGCATCATCGCCTGCAACCGCGAGGTTCCCTTTGAGCTGGTTGAGCACTTTGCCGATCAGAATAAGCAGTTCGTCGAGGTTATCATCGCCCCGGGCTATACCGCCGAGGCGCTCGAGCGCATGGCTAAGCGCCCCAACCTGCGCGTGCTGGCGACCGGCGGCGTGGACCACGGCGCCCAGGTGGAGCTGCGCTCCATCGACGGTGGCATGCTGGTGCAGGAGGTCGACCACGTGACCGAGGACCCCGCGACCTTTACGTTCCCCACCGACCGCAAGCCTACCGACGCCGAGATGGCCGAGCTCGAGTTTGCCTGGAAGGTCTGCAAGGGCGTTAAGTCCAACGCCATTCTGGTCTCCAAGGGCAAGGCCGGCATTGGCATGGGCCCCGGTCAGCCCAACCGCGTTGACTCCGCGCTGCTTGCCTGCGAGCGCGCCGAGGACTTCTGCGAGCGCGAGGGCGTGGAGAAGGGCGGCTTTGCCTGTGCAAGCGACGCGTTCTTCCCGTTCCGCGACAACGTCGACGTGCTTGCCGCACACGGCGTGACCTGCATCATCCAGCCCGGCGGCTCCAAGCGCGACGACGAGAGCATTCAGGCCTGCAACGAGCACAATATTGCTATGGTCTTCACCGGTGCCAGGCATTTCCGTCACTAAGTTTCGCCCCGGGACAAAATAATCTCCGCAAAAGACGGTCGCTCCGTTTGGAGGGCCGTCTTTTTGGTATAAGAGGACGGAATGACTAACACGAAAGGTACAACCATGCCCCAGATTGATGATGCCGAGCTGTTTGGCAATGCCGAGGATCAGCGTGCGTACGAGGACTTTTGCGCCAATCAGGAGGCGGTCGAGAAGTTCACGCTCGATAAGCCCGCGCTCATCTGCCGTTGGCGCATGTCCAACAAAAAGGTGCCCATGCTCAACCGTCACATTCGTGCGCTGTCCGAGCGCCTGGTGCAGGGCGAGCCGCTTACCCACAACATGCTCAGCTGGGCCAAACAGCACGTTGAGTGGTCGCTTGCCGAGGGCGACTACACCGCCCGCGACGGTGTGCTTATGCTGGTGATCGACGTTAACGGCAACGCCGCCATGACGGTGGGGGAGTACGAGCCGCTGGCCGATACGTCGGCCAAGGCGCTGCGTGCCCGTTCTGCCGAGGCTCGCTCCGAAGCCGACGAGACCGGCGTGGCGCCCGAGCTGCTCGCTGCCGTCAACAACGGTGAGCTTGCCTTTGTGGCGCCGGGGGACGAGTGCCTGTGCGGCACGGCGACGCTCATCGAACAGCTGGCCCAGACCAAGGGCATCCCAGTCACGCGCGTAGACATTCCCGCGCAGCTCAAGGGTGCCTTGTTCCTGGTGAGCGACGAGCACGGCGTGGTGCCTGCCACCGATGCTGACGCCGCCGAGTCCGATGTCGCGACGGTCGCCTTCTTTGCCGACGGCTACGAAAAGCTCCGAGCCCGCCGCTAAATGATGTTTCTGGGACGGGGATTATTTAATCATTTGATCCCCGCGCCCGTTGCGAGCGAGGGACGAGCAAAACGTTCTCGTTCGCGAACAGTTCTGTCACCTTGGTGCCGCGCGAGGCGCGTACCTGCGGCTTCGCGGTCATAATGGGATAAGACAACCAGGAGGGGGAGCGGAATCCATGGCGCTGATCTATATCGTTGAGGACGACGAGCCCATTCGTCGCGAGCTTGCCGACATCCTTGCCCGTGCCGGTTTTGGGGTCGAGGCCTGCGAATCGTTCGAGCACGTCTCGCGCGATATTCTCGCCGCCGCGCCCGACCTGGTGCTGCTCGACCTCACGCTCCCCGTCAAAGACGGCCAGCACATCTGCCACGAGGTCCGTCGCGAATCCGAGGTCCCCATCATCGTCCTCACGTCGCGCACGACCGAGATCGACGAGGTCATGGCCATGACGCTCGGCGCGGACGACTTTGTTCCCAAGCCCTACAGCGCGCGCGTGCTCGTGGCGCGCATCAACGCACTGCTGCGTCGCACCGCGGCTGCCGGCGAGCGCAGCACGGTCGTCCACAAGGGGCTGGAGCTCGACCTCGCCCGCTCCGCGGTCACCAACACGCAAACCGGCACCAGTACCGAGCTCACCAAAAACGAGCTGCGCATCCTCTCTTTGCTCCTGAGCCGCGCGGGCAAGATTGTCTCGCGCTCGGCCATCATGCAGGACCTGTGGGACTCCGATGCTTTCGTGGACGACAACACGCTTACCGTCAACATCAACCGCCTGCGCACCACGCTCGAAAAAATCGGCATCAAGGGGTATTTGACGACGCACCGCGGTCAGGGCTATTCGGTCTAGGGGCCGGTCATGTCGTTTGCCAAGTTTTTTAAAGATGTGCTGCTTCCCGTCGCCGTGTGGACCTGCGGTGTGCTGCTGAGCTGCTTTGTGCTGACGGTCGCGGGCGCACCCGTTTCTATTGTGATCGTGGCGGTCGGCGTGTCCTTTATCTTTGGCATGCTGGGCATCGTGATTGAGTATGCGCGTCGCCGCCATTTTCTGCGTCAGCTGGAGCGGGCGGCCGAGGAACTGGAGAGCCCCGCATGGGTGCAAGAGATGGTGCAGTGCCCGACGTATGCCGAAGGCGAGCTCGAGTACGAGGTCTTGCGCCGCGTGGGCAAGGCGGCTTGCGATGAGGTGGCGGAAGGGCGACGTCAAACCGACGACTATCGCGACTATATCGAGAGCTGGGTCCACGAGGCCAAACTGCCCCTGGCTGCAGCCCATCTGATTTTGGAAAACCTGGACGGCAGCGAAGACGACCTGTCGCGCGTGGACGATTTGGGCCGCGAGCTTGCCCGCGTGGAGCGCTATATCGACCAGGCACTGTACTACGCGCGCTCGGAAGTCGTGGAGCGCGACTACCTGATTCGCCGCTGGAATCTCAAGGCCCTGGTGACGGGCGCGATTAAAGCCAACGCGCGCGAGCTGATCGCGGCGCACGTGGCGCCGGTGTGCGAGAATCTCGACTTTGAGGTGTTTACCGACGAGAAATGGCTCGAGTTTATTCTGGGCCAGCTCATCCAGAACAGCATTAAATACGCGTGCGAGGATGGCGCGAAGATCGTGTTTTCGGGCGCGTTGCTGGACGAGGGCCTGGCGAGTGAGCGCATCGAGCTCACCGTTGCCGATAACGGCTGCGGCGTGAGTGCGGCAGACCTGCCCCGCGTGTTCGAGAAGGGCTTTACCGGCGACAACGGCCGCGCCACCAAGCGCGCAACGGGCATCGGTCTCTACCTGGTGGCGCGTCTGTGCTCCAAGATGGGCATCGACGTCACCGCGGCATCCGAGTCCGGCGAAGGCTTCGTCGTCACGTTCGCCTTCTCAACGAATAAGTTTCAGTATTTCGAGTAGCACACGCGGCAGGCATTCGTCCAAACAAAACGTGCCGCCCCAACCGGGGCGGCACGCCATCTTTTATCAGCTAACTCGTTGAAGTATGGTGACGAAGGCGCAAGGCCGGGAGGGGTTTCCTAAGGGCACATCCCGCAGCCGCAACGCGGCGAGGACGTGCCCGTGGGAACCCCGCAGGCCCCGCGGCCGGTGGGAGCAACGCTACTTCACGACCAAAATGTCGCAGTCGGTATTGCGCAGCAGGAACGTCGAAATCGAGCCCAGTAGCGCGTACTTAATTGAGGACAGGCCGCGGGCGCCGCAGAGCACCAGATCGGGCTTGACCACGTCGAGCATCTCATCCTTGAGCGTCTCGCGAATGCGGCCGGTACGAATCATGACCTCGACCTCGGGAATGTCAGGATTGGCCTTGGCCTCCTCGAGCTGCTTGGCGATGGAGTTGTTAAAGGCCTCCTCCAAGCCGTTGACCAGGTCGACCGGATAGGAGCCGGCGCTCTCGAGTGCGGTGGAGTCGATGACGTGGCCGATGATCAGCTTGGCGCCGTTGTTCGCGGCGACCTTGATGGCGCGTGCGAGCACAAAATCCTGCTGCTCAGTACCGTCGAGTGAAACAAATACCTTGGTGTAGCCCTCGTTCATGGTTTCCTCCTTGGTCTATCGCACGGGCGCGGCGCTCGTGCGTCGGGCGGGCGCGGGTGCGTTGACCGCCGGTCACTTTATCTTGTTGCAGTTATACCCAAGGATTTCGGTTTGACCGCTCGCAATTCTGTGAACGGGCGAGTTTTTTGGTAAGGGTAGGCGCGGTCGCACCGCCAACGGTTGATAATGGGACATCGCCCGCATCGTCCGCAGAACATCTACCGGCGGGTGTCTAACGAGGGGGTCCCTTTGGATATTATCGAGCTTCTAAAATCTGCCTTCATGGGCCTGGTCGAGGGCATCACCGAATGGCTGCCCGTTTCGTCGACGGGTCACATGATCTTGGTGGACGAGTTCGTCAAGATGAACGTGAGCGAGACGTTCTGGAATATGTTCCTGGTCGTTATTCAGCTCGGCGCCATTTTGGCCGTCTGCGTCCTGTTCTTCTACGACCTTAACCCGTTTTCTCCCAGCAAGGGCAAGGAGGGCCGTCGCGATACCTGGGTGCTGTGGGGCAAGATTGTGCTCGGCTGCATTCCTGCGGCGGCGATCGGCCTGCTGCTCAACGACTGGATGGAGGAGCATTTCTACAATGCTCCCGTCGTGGCGCTGGCACTCATTGTGTACGGCGTGCTGTTTATCGTGATCGAGAACTGGCGCGCGAGCAAGCGCGAGGAAATGGCCGTTGCCGGTTCGTTTGGTTCGCGTGCCGTGGCGTCGGGTGGACGTCCCGCCGGTGCGCACTTTGCGGCGCCCGCCGCGGCTACCGCTGAGGATGAGGACGATAGCGAGAATCTGGACTTTGGCTCCATTGCCACACTCGAGGACCTGAGCTGGAAGACTGCGCTGGGTATCGGCTGCTTCCAGGTGCTTTCGCTGGTGCCTGGTACGTCTCGCTCCGGTTCTACCATCATCGGTGGCCTGCTTTTGGGCTGCACGCGCTCGGTAGCGTCCAAGTTCACGTTCTTCCTGGCCATTCCCGTTATGTTTGGTGCGAGTGCGCTCAAGCTGGTCAAGTACTTCGTAAAGGGCGGTACGTTTGGCGCCAACGAGATCGCCATCCTGGGCGTTGGCTGCATCGTCGCCTTTGTGGTGTCGCTCATCGCCATCAAGTGGCTTATGGGCTTTGTCCGCCGTCACGACTTCAAGTGCTTCGGCGTCTACCGCATCATCCTGGGCATCGTAGTGCTCGCGTACTTCTTCGTTCTGGAGCCGATGCTCGGCCTTTAACTTAGTCGACGCTGCGCGGCGGCCAGGGCGACAACTTGTCATTCAAAGAGGGCGACATGACCAGAAGGTCTATGCCGCCCTCTTTTCATGCCAATTTGTTCGCCCTGGCCGCCGCTCGCTACCGTTGCCATGACATCGGTGGCTCCCTGATTGGTGCATTGGGGTCAGGTTATTTTGCACCGGCGTGGTGCAGACAAACCTGACACCTTTGCACCAAATTCGCTGGGGTGGGCCTGACGGCGGCGAACGGAGTCGTGGTGTGATTTGCGTCGGTGTCCGCGCGGCTCGGTATACTGGTACGGCTCAAACTATGGCGCTGCCCGCAGGCGCGCCGTCCGTCAGATGAGGAGTCGCCCATGACCCAGCCCCTGCCCTGGGAAAAGAACACTGCAGCCCCCGTGCCGCCCGCGCCGGAGCCCGTGCCGCTCGATGCATACACCGTCCCCGCCGCGCCGGAGCCCGAGCTCGTTCCGCTCGACATTTACGACGCTTCCGCGCCGGCGCCCAAGCCCGCCAAGCCGCTCGTCGACATCGACAGCCTTAATCCCGCCCAGCGCGAGGCGGTCCTGTCCACCGAGGGCCCGTTGCTGGTGCTCGCCGGCGCCGGCTCGGGCAAGACCCGCGTCCTGACCTTCCGTATCGCACATATGCTCGGCGACCTGGGCGTTAAGCCTTGGCAGGTTCTCGCCATCACGTTTACCAACAAGGCTGCGGCAGAGATGCGCGAGCGTCTGGCGACACTCATCCCCAGTGGCACTCGCGGCATGTGGGTGTGCACCTTCCACGCCATGTGCGTGCGCATGCTGCGCGAGGACGCCGACCTGCTGGGCTACACCGGTCAGTTCACCATCTATGACGACGATGACTCAAAGCGCATGGTGCGTGACATTATGCAGGCGCTCGGCATTGAGCAAAAGCAGTTCCCCATCAACATGATTCGCAGCAAGATCAGCTCGGCCAAAAACGCCATGATCGGCCCCGAGGACATGCTCAAGAGCGCCGATAGCCCCAACGACAAAAAGGCCGCGCAGGTCTACCTGGAGCTGGAGAGCCGCCTGCGCGCCGCCAACGCGATGGACTTTGACGACCTGCTCGTGCGCACGCTCGAGCTACTGCGCACCCGCCCCGAGGTGCTCGACAAGTACCAGGAGCGCTTCCGCTACATTAGCGTCGACGAGTATCAGGACACCAACCACGTCCAGTACGAGATCGCCAACCTGCTGGCCGCCAAGTACCAAAACCTTATGGTCGTGGGTGACGACGACCAGTCCATTTATAGCTGGCGTGGCGCCGACATCACCAATATCTTGGACTTTGAGAAGGACTTTAAAAACTGCAAGACCGTTAAGCTGGAGCAAAACTACCGCTCTACGGGCCATATCCTGAGCGCCGCCAACGCCGTGGTGCGCCACAACTCGCAGCGCAAGGACAAGCGCCTGTTTACGGCCGAGGGCGATGGCGAGAAGATTCAGGCCTTCCAGGCGAGCGATGAGCGCGACGAGGGTCGCTGGATTGCCGGCGAGATCGAGAAGCTGCATGCCAAGGGCACGAGCTACGACGATATCGCCGTGTTCTACCGCACCAACGCCCAGTCGCGTATTCTCGAAGATATGTTCCTACGCGCGGGTGTGCCCTACAAAATCGTGGGCGGCACGCGATTCTTCGATCGCGCCGAGATCCGCGACGTCATGGCCTACCTCAAGATGATTGTGAACCCGGCCGACGAGATGAGCGTCAAGCGCGTCATCAACACGCCGCGCCGCGGCATCGGCTCCACCTCGATTCAAAAGATCGAGCAGCTGGCGCGCGACAACCGCTGCTCGTTCTTCCAGGCCTGCGAGATCGCAACAGCCGAGACGGGCATGTTTAGCGCCAAGGTGCGCAACGGCCTGTCGGGTTTTGTGGCGCTGGTGCGCGAGGGCCGCCGCATGGACGGCGAGCTCAAGGACGTCGTCGAGATGATTGTCGATAAGACGGGCCTGCTGCAGGCTTTTCGCGCCGAGGGCACCATGGAGTCCGAGAGCCGCGCCGAGAACATTCAGGAATTCTTGGGCGTTGCGGCCGAATTTGAGGAGACGCACGAGGATATCGAGGGTACGCTCGAGAGCCTAGAGGAGCTGCGCGCAGCCGGTGTTGCCGACGTGCCTGCCGGCGTCGAGCCCGAGCCCGTTGTGGTGAGCGCGCCTGCGCCCGAGCCGGGACCGTCCGCGCCCGCGTCTTCGTTTGAGGCACTTGTCGGCGCTCGTGACGCCGCGGGCTCCAATCCGCTCGATAGCCTAGCCGCCCCGGCGCTCTCGCCGCAGGATGCCTTGGCCGCCGCCATCGCGGGCAACGCGTATACCGTGCCAACAGAGCTACCGGCGGGCGCCGTGCATGCCGACGAGATCGAGCGCACCTACGGTCCGCTCACCTGTAAGGCGCTGCCGGCACTCATGGAGTGGCTGGCCCTGCGCTCCGACTTGGATTCCCTGGCCGGCGAGACGCATGCCATCACCATGATGACCATCCACTCCGCCAAGGGTCTGGAGTTCCCGGCGGTGTTCGTGGCCGGCATGGAGGAGGGTATCTTTCCGCACGTGCACGACTTTGGCGGCAGTGACGATCCGGGCAAGCTCGAGGAGGAGCGTCGCCTGGCCTACGTTGCCATCACGCGTGCCCGTAAGCGCCTGTTCTTGACCTATGCGGCCACGCGTCGCACCTACGGCTCGACCTCTGCCAACCCGCGTTCGCGCTTCCTCAACGAGATTCCGTTTGAGGATATCGAGTTTAGCGGCATCGGTTCTGCCGGTTTTGAGGGCACGGGCTGGGAGAAGCGCGGCGACCGTCACGGCACCTTTGGCTCGGGCATGGGCTCGGATATGTATGGCGGCAAGGTGTTCGGTTCGCATACGCGCTCGACCGGCGGTTCCGGTTCGCGCGGCGGATCGAGCTTTGACGACTTCTTTGGCGGCAGCAGCTATGGGACCGAGCGCCATCGTGGGGTTTCGCCCGACGCCGGCCGCGTTGCCTCGACCTTTGGCTCGGGCGCGCCGCGAGCCAAAAAGCCGTCGTCCAAGGTGTCGCCGACGGTGGAGCGCAAGGTCGATCGCGCCAGTGCATCACAGGACTTTGCCGCGGGCGATACCGTGAGCCACAAGACCTTTGGCACGGGTACCGTGATCTCGGTTGCTGGAGACATGATCGAGGTCCAATTCGAAAAAACCGGCCAGACCAAAAAGCTCATGAAGGGCTTTGCGCCTATCGTCAAGCTGTCGTGATCCCGGCGGACCTGGGCGGGCGTATGGGGCAACATCGCCTGCTCGGGCAGTCCTGCGCAAGACGGAGGCCACATTAAGTGGCCTCCTTTGCGTGCGGAACTCGCGATCGATGTTGCCCCATACGCCCGCCCAGGTCCTTGGGTAACGTTGCTTGCGAACGTCGCTCTACTCGTTCGCTTTTTGGTCTGGAGAGCCGGGTGGGCTGATATATAGATACGAGTAGGGGCTCCTCCGTTGATGAACGGGGGAGCCCCTTGTTTCGTTTTGGTTGTTGTTGCGACCTAGAGGTGGCTGATGATCAGCTCCATCTTGCCTTCGAGGTCAATGGACTCCACGGTGCTCGGAGCCAGCAGGTGACTGCCCTTGTGAACGGGCGCGCCGCACATGGTGCCCTCGCCGTCGATGACCGACAGGCACATGAAGGGCCAGCGCTGGTCGAGGGTCTTGCTGCCGTCGACACGCACGCGATCGACGGTGTAGCAGGAGTTAGACTCGAGCTCGGTCACGCCATCGATCTCGGGCGCGGTCACCGTGCCGTCGGTCGGAGCCTGAACGTCAAAATCGATGCAGTCGAGGCTCTGCTCAATGTGCAGGGGACGCAGTTTGCCGTCGGTGCCGGGACGGTCGTAGTCGTACAGGCGATACGTCACGTCGCTCGACTGCTGCGTTTCCAAAATGAGCGTGCCGGTCTTGATGGCGTGCACGGTGCCGGAGTCAATCTGGAAAAAGTCGCCCTTGTGAATCGGCAGCACGTTGAGCATGTCGTCCCAGCGGCCCTCTTCGATCATCTGCGCTGCCTCGGCGCGGTCCTTGGCGCGCTGGCCGACGATAATCGTGGCACCGGGCTCGCAGTCCAGCACATACCAGCACTCGGTCTTGCCCAGGCTGCCGTTCTCGTGCTCGGCGGCGTACTCGTCGTTGGGATGAATCTGGATCGAAAGGTCGTCCTTGGCGTCCAGAATCTTAATGAGCAGCGGGAACTCCTTGCCCTCGCAGTTGCCAAAGAGCTCGCGGTGCTCGGCCCACAGCCACGAGAGCGTGTGACCGGCATACGGGCCCTCCGCAATCTGGCAGTCGCCGTTGGGATGGGCCGAGATGGCCCAACACTCACCGATGGGACCCTCGGGAATGTCGTAGCCAAATACGGTTTCGAGCTGGCGGCCGCCCCAGATCTTCTCGTGGAAAATCGGCGTCAGTTTAATCAAATCGGACATGTTCATACCCCCATGGCGTTGCGCGGCCGCCCGCTCTAAATGAGCCAAAACGAGCGCCCGCATGACTACAAAAATCTATGCCAACGTTACGTTGTGCAGCTCAAAGCGGTCGCCGACGTTGTGCGAGATCGAATGCTCAAAGGCGATGCCGCTATCTAAAAAGCCAATCTGGCTGAGTTCGAGTAGGGGAGAGCCGGGCTTGGTGTCCAGGCGCTCAGCTTCTTCCTCGGTTGCCGCTACGGCGCGGATGGTGCGGTGGAAGCTCGAAATCTTCAGCCCACATTGCTCGCGGATGAAGCTGTAGACCGATCCGTACAGATCTTTCTTTTTAAGGCCCGGGATCAATTCGAGGGGCATGTAGGTGTACTCGATAACGATGGGCTTCTCGTCCACCTGGCGCACGCGCACGATGTGATAGGCAAAGTCATCCTCGGCAATTCCCAGCTGAGCGGCGACGTCCGCTGGTGGATTGACAATCGAGAAATCGTAGACCACCGAGGACACCTTCTCCCCGCGGTGCTCATGCGAAAAGCCAGCGGCGCGGTCGTTCTTGCCCTGGAAAAACGCCTTGCCGGGAAGCCCCGCCGTGTCCTTGACGTAGGTGCCCGATCCGCGCCGGCTGGTAATAAGACCTTCCTCGGTAATCTGCTCAATCGCTCGTTTAACGGTGATTTTGGAAACGCTATAGAGCTCACAGAACTCAACGACGGTGGGCAGCTTGTCACCCGGCTTAAGAGCGCCGTCCTCGATGCTTCGACGAATATCCGCAGCTATCGCCTCGTATTTGGGAATCATGGAACCCCCTTTCCGACATACATAAATACATAAGTAAGTATAACCATCTGCAAGGCATCCATATAATTCTTATCTAAGAAGTTCGAGAAAGAAAAAAGAAAAAGACGCTTTACTTATAAAATTAGAGCGCTATAGTTGTAGCCAACGAACGGAACTCTGCCGAACGGCAGGACCGACCGTTTGGGGACGGTTTTGTTTTGGCGGGCTGAATATCCAGATATCCGGTGCGCGCCCGCGCCGGATAACCTGCCAAGGCAAACCCGTCTCCAACCGGAAGCTCTAGAACACGAAAGCGAGGACTTCGATGGCACAGTATCAGCTGCCCCGTGACTTCTTCTTTGGCGCCGCTATGTCCGGCCCGCAGACTGAGGGTCAGTGGAACCAGGGCGGCAAGCTCGAGAACCTGTGGGACACCTGGTCCATCCAGGATCTGGATTCGTTCTATAACCGCGTTGGCTCTTATGCTGGCAATGACTTTATGGCTAAGTACCAGGAGGACCTTCGCATTTTGAAGGACTTGGGCCTGGATACCTACCGCACCTCCATCCAGTGGAGTCGCCTGCTCGATGCTAACGGCAACCTCAATGAGGAGGGCACCGCGTGGTATCACGAGCTGTTCCGTGCCTCTCGCGAGGCCGGCCTGGAGCCGTTCGTCAACCTGTACCACTTTGACATGCCCACCTACCTCTTTGACCGTGGTGGTTGGGAGAGCCGCGAGGTCGTCGAGGCTTACGCTCATTACGCCGACGTCGCCTTCCGCGAGTTTGGCCAGGAGATCAAGTACTGGTTCACCTTTAACGAGCCCATCGTCGAGCCCGAGCAGCGCTATCAGGAGGGCGTGTGGTACCCTCAGCTCCATGACTATAACCGCGCTCGCACCGTGCAGTATCACATCTCGCTGGCGCACGCGCTGGCCGTGGCCAACTACCGCCGCGCCTATGACGAGGGCGCCGTTCGCGCCGACGCCAAGATCGGCATGATCAACTGCTTTACCCCGGTCTATACCAAGGAGAGCCCCAGCGAGGCAGACCTCGAGGCCGTGCGTATGACCAGCGGTATCAACAATCGCTGGTGGCTCGACCTTATTACCAAGGGCGAGCTTCCCGCCGACGTGCTCGACAGCCTGGCCGAGGGCGGCGTTAAACTTCCGTTCCGTGCCGGCGACCAAGAGATTCTCAAGCAGGGCGTTGTCGACTGGCTCGGTTGTAACTACTACCATCCCACGCGCGTTCAGGCTCCGGCGAGCAAGATCGACCAGTACGGTCTGCCGCACTTTGCCGACGAGTACGTGTGGCCCGACGCCGTTATGAACGAGAGCCGCGGCTGGGAGATCTACCCGCAGGGTCTCTACGACTTTGGCATGGACTGCGCTAAGAATTACCCCGATCTTGAGTGGTTTGTATCCGAGAACGGTATCGGCATCATGGACGAATACAAGAACCGTGATGCCGAGGGGACCATCCAGGACGACTACCGCGTCGACTTTGTGCGCCAGCACCTGGAGTGGGTCGCCAAGGCAATCGCCGAGGGCGCCAAATGCCGCGGATACCATTATTGGGCCGTCATCGATAACTGGTCTTGGGCCAATGCCTTTAAAAACCGTTACGGCTTTGTCGAGGTCGACCTTATGGACGGCTACAAGCGCCGCCTTAAGAAGTCAGCAGCTTGGCTCAAGCAGGTTGCAACGACCCACGTGGTTGACTAGCGACCAAGCAAGCGCCCAAACCGCGCGCCGCCGCGCGCAACACATGGCACATCTGGTGGCAGAGGGCGACAGACCACCGTGCGCATAGGAAAAGGCCGGATTTGAAAGTTAGGAGCAATCATGGCCAGTGACAACGGAAAGAGCTTCCTCGACAAGTTTGCCGAGGTCTCTGCGAAGGTGGGAAACCAGGTTCACCTGCGTTCCCTGCGCGATGCCTTCGCAACCATCACGCCGCTCTATATCCTTGCGGGTATCGCGGTTCTTATTAACAACGTCGTGTTCCCTCTGTTCCCGCTCGATGCGGCGGGTCTTGCCAACCTTCAGACCTGGGGCTCGGCAATTACGCTGGGCACCCTCAACGTCTCTGCCATCATCTTGGCTGGACTGATTGGCTACAGCCTCGCTAAGAACGAGCGCTTCGATAACCCGCTCGCTTGCGTGGTCGTCGCCATCTCCGCTTTCGTCATCATGATGCCGCAGCAGATCACCGCCACGCTTGCCGCCACGAGTCCGCTGCTCACCGACAAGATTGCCTCTGCCGAGGTCACGGGCGCCCTTTCGACTGCCAACACCGGTACCAACGGTCTGTTCGCGGCCATTATCATCGCCCTGCTCTCCGTTACGCTCTTCATTAAGATTTCCGGCATCGAGAAGCTCAAGGTCAAGCTGGGCGAGGGTGTGCCTCCCGCGGTCTCCAACTCCTTTAACGTCATGATCCCGATGCTGCTCAACCTCTCGATCTTCGCCATTGCCGCGGCTCTGCTCGCCGTGTTTGCCGGCACCGATCTGTGCACCATCATCTCCACGTGCATTTCCAACCCGCTCAAGAGCATCATGAACGCCGGTCCGTGGGCTGTTATCCTCATCTACACTCTTGCGAACCTGCTGTTCTGCGTCGGTATTCACCAGTCCACCATCTCTGGCGCTACCGTCGAGCCGATCCTGACCATGCTCATCGTCGACAACATGGCTACCTTCGCCGCCGGCGGCACCATCCAGCCCGATCACTACATGAACATGCAGATCGTCAACAGCTTCGCCCTCATCGGCGGCTCGGGCTGCACCCTCATGCTCCTGCTCGACACCTTCCTGTTCTCCAAGAACAAGGCTTCCAAGACCGTTGCCAAGATGGCTATCGTTCCTGGCCTGTTCAACATCAACGAGCCGGTCATCTACGGTTACCCCGTCGTGTACAACCTGCCGCTCATGATTCCGTTCGTGCTTCTTCCCGACCTGTTCATCGGCATCACCTATGCTCTGACCTGCGCGGGCATCATTAGCCCCTGCATTGCCCAGGTGCCTTGGACCATGCCTCCCGTTATCAACGCCCTGCTTGCCACTGGCTTTGACTGGCGTGCCGGCGTGTGGCAGGCCCTCGAGCTTGTCATCGGCATGGCTGTCTACCTGCCCTTTATGAGGATCTCCGAGAAGGCCATCGCCAAGCAGGAGGCCCTTGCCGAGCAGAACGCTTAAACGTCGTTCTCCCTTTCACCGTTGCGGGCGCCGGTACGCGGTGCCGATGCCCGCGGCTCTCTCCTTGTGTAAAGACGCAGGGGGTGGGCACAATAGCCGCAAGGAATAAAACCAGTTGTCGTCTGCGCGCCGCGCAGTTATAAGGAGAAAACCATGAAGAAGATCATGCTTTGCTGCAACGCCGGCATGTCCACGAGCCTGCTGGTCCAGAAGATGCAGTCCGAGGTCGCGAGCCGCGGTCTGGACATCGAGGTCGAGGCTCGTCCCATGAACGAGGCCCACGATCACCTGGACGAGTGCGATATCCTGCTGCTCGGTCCGCAGATTGGCTACACCAAGGGCGATTTTGAGAAGGAGGCCGCCGGTCGTTTCCCGGTCGAGGTCATCAACATGGTCGATTACGGCCGCATGAACGCCGCCGGCATCATCGACCACTGCGTCAGTGTGATGGGCTAGGTGCAGCACATGGAGGATATGAATGAGCTGCAGATGACCTGCTTCGAGATCATCAGCTACGTCGGCACCGCCAAGAGCATGTATATCAATGCCGTGCAAAAGGCCAAGGAGGGCGATTTTGACGCCGCTGAGGAACTTATCAAGCAGGGCGACGAGGCTTACAACGGTGGCCACGATGTCCATATGGGGCTCCTCAAAAAGGAGGCCAACGGCGAGCGTAACGGCGAAGCCCCGCTGATTCTGCTGCATGCCGAGGACCAGATGGCCGGCACCGAGACCATGCGCGTCATGGCCACGGAGCTCATCGAGGTCCACAAGCTGCTGCAGGCGCTTAAGGCCTAGTCGGCGTTATCGCCGCGACGGAGTGTGCGGTTCACCAGACAATTCAGTCCCTTTCACGGGCGCTGGGAGTTTTCCGTCTCCCGGCGCCTTTGTATTTGGCGAAGGCCTGCGCGACCTGTTGGGCGGGCCTTCGTGTTTTCCCAGATAAAACCTGCCAAAACAAACCTGTCCCTTTTTGGCAGGTTTTTGTCTTGGGAGCGGTACCATACAGGCAATGTTTAAACGAGAAAGGTGGCTCCCATGGAACCTAAGCAGTACTACATCGGCATTGATGTCGGCGGCACTTCGGTTAAGGAGGGCCTGTTCGATGAGGACGGCAACCTGCTTGCCAAGGCCAGCGTGCCCACGCCTCCCATCGTTGATGCTGCGGGCTTTGCCGCGGTGACCGAGGCGATCGACCAGGTGGTCGCCAAGGCGCAGATTCCGCGCGCCTTTGTGGCGGGCATTGGCCTGGCTGTTCCGTGCCCCATCCCGGCTTCGGGCGATGCTAAGGTCAAGGCCAACATTGCCATTAACCTGCCCGAGCTTAGGATCGCCATTCAGGAGCACTGCCCCGACGCGGTCGTTAAGTACGAGAACGATGCCAACGCCGCTGCCATGGGCGAGGCCTGGCTCGGCTCTGCCAAGGGCGTACAGAACGTGGTGATGGTCACCATCGGTACCGGCGTGGGCGGCGGCGTCATCGTCAACGGCGACGTGGTGTCGGGCGTTGTGGGCGCCGGCGGCGAGATTGGCCACATGTGCCTGAATCCCGACGAGGAGCGCACCTGCGGCTGTGGCGGCCATGGCCACCTGGAGCAGTATTCCAGCGCTACTGGTGTGGTGAGCAACTACCTTGCCGAGTGCAAGAAGGCGGGCGTCGAGCCCATCGAGCTCACCGGCCCCTCCGATTCCAAGGACGTGTTCCAGGCCTGCCGCGAGGGTGACAAGCTCGCGCTGGCCGCGGCCGATACCATGGCCGATTATCTCGGTCGTGCTCTGGCGCTTATCGCCAACGTGGTCGACCCCGAGATGTTCCTGATCGGCGGCGGTGCCTCTGCCTCGGCCGATGTCTACCTCGATGCGGTTCGCGAGCACTTCCAGCACTATGCGCTTTCCGCCTCGCGCGAGACGCCTATCGAGGTCGCCTCGCTCGGCAACGACGCCGGCATCATCGGTGCCGCCTACGTAGCCCTGCGCGCCGCCGGCAAATAGCTGGTGCAAGGGGGACAGGTTACTTTTGAACTGCGTCCCGAATCTTGGCCTTCTTTTATTAGAAGCGAACACTAGGACGC
>ERZ1106915.500-NODE-500-length-56113-cov-11.346623_pt1 | contig 56113 bp, 44 predicted proteins | sample MGYA00403653_ERZ1106915 | MGnify/ENA primary metagenome ERZ1106915 (study PRJEB35170, sample SAMEA104062404) | human gut metagenome | biome: human gut; feature: human-associated habitat; material: faeces | place: Denmark | collected 2012-06-06 ... | reverse complement strand
CCCATCGCTGTCTTCACTATGCCTATGCGCGGCTCATTGCTCGCGTAACTTTCCAGTTACCGTAAAAAGCCGTCTCACATTTTTGTGAAGCGGCTTTTTTAGTGCGCCCGGCGGAGCAGGTTGCTAATCGGTTATTTTTTACTATTTAGTCTGCATTCAGCTGTCCGAGGATCTCGTCTACCATATCCTGGGTAGTCTTAACATAATTGTCCATAGCGGCATCTACATCTCCGCCCTTTACAACAACCTCGGCGATGACTACGTTTTTGGCATCATTGATCGTACCGCCGTAGTTGGTAATACCGTCACAGGAAGCAGAGTGGGGAGCGTCTACGCTGTGTTCGGAGAAGAACTCGTTACATTCCTTGGTCAGATCGGTAGCGGATTCAAAACCATTCTCTAAGGAGCAGATCATGGAAGAAGGATCGATAGCATTCTTTTTCCATAATGCACTGGGATCGGAAGGATTCAGACGCAGATGGAACTCACCGTCTTTGTATTCATAGGTCTTGGCATTGTCAGTACCTTCACCGGTAACAATAGTCTCAGCCTCAGTAGACCAATGGTAGCCTTCTGCACCGTATACCCACAGGGTCTGTACAGTACCGCCGTCGAACATGGTCTCGAAGACTGCATCGAAGATTGCCTGTTCTCTGGAATCATCGCCGTCACCGTCATCAATGATGCAGTATACAGGAGATTCTCTGTTCAGGTAGCCATCCATTTCAGCGATGGGGGCCAGTCTTGCCAGTCCGGAATCTACACCGTTCTTATCCATGTTGTTAACCAAGTTATCGTTCCAGTAACCGGACCAGTAGGTGAAAGCACCGAAGGAACCGGACTGATCGGAAGACCACCATTTTTCACGGACATCCTTGGTACCCATGGTCAGGGATTCGGGATCGATGACACCGTCTGCGTAAGCCTGCTGTAAACGAAGCAGAGCATCTTTGGTCTCCTGGGTGTTGAAACCGTCATACCATACACCGTTCTCATCATAGGTGAAGCTGGGATATGCGTTCTGCCAGAACTGAGGCAGATAGTTGGTGTAAGGAGCCTCGGAACCGATAAAGCCTGCTGCAGCTACGCCGTAGGTATCGTTCTTGCCATTGCCATCGGGATCCTGCTCGGTGAATGCCTTTAACATTGCATAGTAGGAATCCCAGTCGGTAATATCCTCAGCCTTCATGCCGACTGCATCTAGCCATGCCTGCTTTACATAAGTGATACAGCCGCCGCCAAGACCGGTGGACAGACCATACTGTCTGCCGTCGATACGGACATTCTCGTTTACTGCGGGCAGTACCATGTGGCTGTGGAACTTTGCATTATCATAAGCAGCTGTCATATCCCACAGAAGACCTGTTTTTGCATATTCTGCATACTGACCGGCATTCAGCAGAATGACATCGGGGTAATCACCGCTGGCAAACAGACGGCCAACGCCATCTACATAGCTGGAATGGTCTAACTGCTGGATATTCAGACTGATGGGATGGCCCAGTGCTTCACTGACAGCTGTGTCCCATTGTTCGACGAATTTGTCCTGATAAGCATCCACAGATGCATTGAAGGTACCGTCTACGACGAGGGTAACCTTGTCCAGTACATAACCGTCATCGGAAGAAGCGGTGCTTTCGGTAGCAGCAGTAGTGCTTCCGTTATCGGTGGTGGATGCTGCGGGAGTATCGGAACTCTGACTTCCGCAGGCGGTGAGTGCAGTCAGCATGGAAACGGACAGCAACAGGCTTAAGATCTTGTTTCTTTTCATTGTAATCCTCCTTGTTTTCCGAAGGAAAATCCGAGCCCCTATGGCGAGGAGAGGATTTATCCTCCTTGTTTTCCGAAGGAAAATCCAATTTCACAAAGTGAAATTTCCCCTTATGGCGAGGAGAGGATTTATCCTCCTTGTTTTAAAAATACATCTCTCTATAGCAAATGGTTTACCACCATAATGCTCATTATAAAGTGACCGCGAATACCTGGCCTCTGTTGCCTGTATAGATCTTCTGATCTTCTTCTGTGAGATCCGGCTGGGAAAATCCCAGATAAAGTGTAGCAGAAGTGCCATCAAATACTCTGTTGCCGGAATTGTCTACCGTGGTAAAGGCCATGGGCGGAATGGTGATCCGGAATTCTTTGCTTTCTCCGGCATCCAGACGGATCCGTTCGAACGCAGCCAGCTTGTGGTTGGGAACTTCGTTGGAAGAACCGTTTACATGGACATAGACCTGTATGACATCACTTAAGTCACGATCCGTGGGATTCTGGCAATGTATTGTGATTTGTGCGGAAGGAATCTCCTTCGTGTAATCAACTTCAGTTACTTTTGCTTCTGTGATCTGCAATTCTCCGTAGGTGAGTCCGAAACCAAAAGGCTTCCAGGGTCTGCCTTCAAAATAACGGTAAGTGCGTCCGGTCATATGATAATCGGTAATGTCTGGCAGCGGTCCGGCATTATAATAGAAGGTAAGGGGCAGCTTGCCGCCGGGAGATACTTTGCCGAACAGGATGTCTGCAATGGCCCGTCCGCCTTCTCCGCCGGGATACCAGGCATGCAGTATTGCAGGCACCTGATCTTCGTAAGCGGACAGATCGATGGGGCTTCCGGCCAGATCAATCAGAATCACCGGAGTACCGGTAGCGATGACCTGTTCTACCAGATCCCTCTGGATCTTGGGAAGCAGCAGATCTGGCTTGTCTCCACTGGCAAATGCATTACCCACATCTCCCTGTTCTCCTTCCAGTGTGGAGTCGAGACCGACACATACAATGGCTAGGTCACAGGATTCTGCCAATGCCACAGCTTCGGGGATACGGTAGTTCTGAAATACCTTTCGTACGGAAGGGTCATCATAGAGCAGACATCCCTCTGCATAATTGACATCCCAGCCGGTATCCTCGCAGATTCTTGTAATTCCTTCCACTACAGTGATGGAACGGGGCGGGGTACCGTTGTAGTTACCAACCAGTGCGGCATGACTGTCGGCATTGGGGCCGATGACAGCCATGCGTTTGTTATCTTTCAAGGACAGAGGCAGTGTACCGTCATTTTTCAACAGAACACAGCTTTCCACAGCGGCCTGATAAGCCAGTTCCCGATGTTCTTTACAGCCCACCACATTGTAGGGAATTTCGTCCAGGGAACTGTGATCGAAGAGTCCTAACAGGTATCTGGTGGTGAAAAGACGTTCTGCACTGCGGCGGATTTCTTCTTCGGTTACCTTTCCCTGTTTATATGCCTGTAAAATATATTCATAGGTACAGCCGCAGTTTAAATCACAACCCTTTTCCAGGGCAAGAGCGGCGGAATCCTCCGGAAATGCAGTTACATGATGTCCCTCGTGGAAATCACGGATCGCCCAGCAGTCGGAAACGTAATGTCCTTCAAAATGCCATTTGTCGCGAAGCACCTCCTCCATAAGATAGGAGTGAGCACAGCAGGGTTCCTCGTTGGTACGGTTATAAGCACCCATGACAGCTTCCACATCAGCCTGTGTCACCAGAGCTTCAAAAGCGGGAAGATAAGTTTCCCACAGATCCTTCTTCGTAGCTTTGGCGTCGAAACTGTGACGCAGAGCCTCGGGACCGGAATGCACCGCAAAATGTTTGGCACAGGCGGCAGTGGTCAGGTAACCGTCTCTTTTGGTCTGTAATCCTTCCACAAAGGCACAGCCAAGAGAAGCGGTAAGTACGGGATCTTCTCCGTAGGTCTCCTGGCCTCTTCCCCAGCGGGGATCACGGAAGATATTGATATTGGGCGACCACATGGTCACACCTTTGTACCGGGTGCGGTCTCCGAGGCGGGAATAAGCATTATATTTTGCCCGGGCTTCCAAAGCGATGGAACCGGCGATTTTCTGTAATAATTCACGGTCAAAAGTTGCACCCAGGCCAATCGCCTGCGGATAACAGGTGGCAGTACCGGCTCTGGCAACACCATGAAGGGCTTCACTCCACCAGTCATAGGCGGGAATGCCCAGACGGGGAATCGCGGGAGACGAGTGTAACAGCTGGGAAGCAGCTTCTTCTATTGTCATTTGTGCTACCAGTGCGGTAGCTTTTTCTCTGGCTTCTGTACGATTCATAATATATCTCACTTTTTGTTTTTTAAATTGGAACTGCTTTCATTTAAGCTTATTGTAAGTGAAAAAAGTGTGGACTGCACGACAAAAAGAAATTACATATGGGACAAAAATTGCTATTTTTAACAAAACAGGTAGAAATTCGGGACGGAATATGGTATGTAGAATACAGAGAGCTTTAAATTTTGTGCCTGCGGCCCAAAGTTTGCAGACTGTGAAAGGAATGGGGATTGGTATGAACACAGTAAAACCGTTTTATGAGAGCCGGAAAAAGGTCTATGACTGTCATGTCTGGTGGCATCCGAATTTTCCGTTCCATCTGCATAAGCATATGGAATTCGTTCATGTGACGGAAGGAGAGATGGATGCTACGGTAGCGGGGGTGAGCTATCATCTGACTGCCGGAGATTGCCTAATGATCTACCCGAACCAGCTCCATTCCTACAGTTCTGTGGGAGAGGTGGGAATGCTTCTGATCATTGCAGATATGGATTCCATCGGGGAATTTCAGGAAGAACTTACCTATTATGATATGGAGTCTCCCTGTTTTCAGAAAAGCATGCTCAGCCGTTACGGACAGATGGTACTGGACATTCTGGCAGATATTGGTCTGCATAAGGAACTGCGGCCATTTCGGCAGGACAAGGGACTTCTGATGGCACTGTTGGCGGATATGTATGAAAATATTCCAGTGATCAAAAAGGACAAGCCTTCGGATCTGAATATCACGCAGAAACTTTTGCAATATATCAACGATAATATCACCGGGGAACTGACGGCACAGAAGGTGGCAAAAGAGTTGGGTATTAGTCCGTATTATCTGTCCCATATTTTTTCCTCCCAGTTAAATATCTCTTTTCCTTCCTATGTAGCGCAGCAGCGGATGATCCTGGCCTGCAATCTGTTGAAGGACAGCAGAAAGACGGTGACAGAGATCAGTTACGAATGCGGATTTCCTAATATGCGGACCTTCCACCGCTGTTTTCAGAAAAGGTATGAATGCACCCCTACTCAGTGGCGGGAGCGGAGTCACAAGGGAACGGATGAAAAAATACGACACCAGCTCTGGAATCAGGAAAAAGTGGAAAGTGAAAATTCTCTGGAGTAAAATATTTCCTTTTCTCCGCCCGAGAAGTGTAGTATACTGTCTGTGGGAAAGATATAGGACAAGTGACAGCGAAAGGCGGTAAAGATATGACAGCGGAGATCATCTGTGTAGGTACCGAATTATTACTGGGGAACATTGTGAATACGAATGCAGCTTATCTGGCGGAAAAGCTGGCGGGAGCCGGACTGGACTGTTACTACCAGACAGTGGTGGGAGATAATGTGGAGAGACTGGCAGGTGTGTTGAAATGTGCCATGGAGCGTTCGGATGTGATCCTGTTATCTGGTGGACTGGGACCCACGGAGGATGATCTGACCAAGGAGACTGTGGCGGAAGTCTGTGGAAAGAATCTCTCGGTGGATGATCACAGCATGGAGCGCATTGCCGAATTTTTCGCAGTCAGAGATATTCAGCCCACGGAGAACAACTGGAAACAGGCCATGGTGCCAGAGGGAGCGAAGGTGCTGGACAATGATAATGGAACAGCGCCGGGCATTATTCTGGAGACGGAGAAGAACCGTATTGTGTTGCTGCCGGGACCCCCTGCGGAACTGGTTCCCATGTTCGAACAGCAGGTGCTTCCTTATCTGGATACACTGACTCCCGGGGTGATCTGTTCTCAGATGGTAAAGCTTTGCGGTGTGCCGGAGAGCCAGGTGGAGGATACCCTGAAGGATCTGATCGACGGACAGACCAATCCTACGATAGCTACCTATGCCAAGACGGGAGAAGTACATATCCGTGTCACCGCTTCCGGGGAAGATACCAAGGCAGCTGGAAAAGCCATTAAACCTGTGGTGAAGGAACTGAAATCCCGTTTCGGAGCGGATATTTACAGTACCAAGGCGGAGACTACCCTGGAGATGGCGGTAGCAGATCTGCTGATGGCCAATGATCTGACGGTGACAACCGCGGAATCCTGTACCGGCGGCATGATCGCGGCAAGGATCATCAATGTCCCCGGGGTATCGGAGTGCTACAAGGCCGGACTGGTGACTTATTCCAATAAGGCAAAACGGAAATTCCTGGGAGTGCGTAAGAGCACGCTGGACAAATACGGTGCCGTCAGCAGCAAGACTGCCTCAGAGATGGCAAAAGGAGCCGCACTGTTAATGAAATCGGATGTGGCTGTGGCAGTGACCGGAATTGCGGGACCGGACGGCGGAACCGAGGAAAAGCCGGTAGGACTGGTATATATCGGATGCAGCGTAAAGGGAGAAGTTACGGTGAAAGAGTATCATTTCTCCGGAACCCGCAGCCAGATCAGAGAGGCAACTACCTCTGCAGCACTGATTCTTATGCGCAGCTGTATTCTGAAATACTTCAGTAAAGTTACTTTTGGTAAAAAGTAACAGAAAAATATTTTGTGAGATACCCTCAAAACGAAGGGGTAAAAAATTGTAGATAGTGACGAAAACACAGGAAATGTATCATGCGTCCTTGCGGGAAGCGGGGATGTGTGATACATTCTTTTTGTATCTTTTATCTCTGATTATCGACAGACATTTCAGGATGTTCAGGCATTCGCCAAAATTTCAGACGATCATCGGAACGAAAAAATAAGGGGGAATGCTTATGAGGGAGCTTTAATGTACACAAAATATGTATAATAAAAATAGACATTGACAAACACGAACAAATGTTTTATCCTAAATAAAAAGCAGAACATTTGTTCCTTGAACAAAAAGGAGATTGACATGGAAAAAGACGATAAGCTTAAAGCATTGGATGCGGCGCTGAGCCAGATCGAGAAGCAGTACGGAAAGGGCGCGGTAATGAAGCTGGGAGATCCCACGGCACAGATGAATGTGGAGACCATCCCCACCGGTTCTTTAAGTTTGGATATAGCGTTAGGACTGGGCGGTATTCCCAAGGGAAGAATCATTGAGATCTACGGACCGGAATCCAGTGGTAAGACCACCGTTACCTTACATATGATCGCAGAAGTACAGAAAAGAGGCGGTATTGCCGGATTCATCGATGCGGAGCATGCTCTGGATCCTGTCTATGCGAAGAACATCGGCGTAGATATTGACAACCTGTACATTTCCCAGCCGGATAACGGTGAGCAGGCACTGGAGATCACGGAGACCATGGTACGCTCCGGAGCCATTGACATTATCGTAGTGGACTCCGTAGCCGCACTGGTACCCAAGGCCGAGATTGACGGTGATATGGGAGACAGCCATGTGGGTTTACAGGCACGACTGATGTCCCAGGCGCTGCGCAAGCTGACCGCTGTGATCAGCAAGTCCAACTGTACGGTTATCTTTATCAACCAGCTGCGTGAGAAGGTAGGTGTAATGTTCGGTAATCCTGAGACCACTACTGGCGGACGTGCGCTGAAGTTCTATTCTTCTGTACGACTGGATGTCAGAAGGATCGAAGCTCTGAAGCAGGGCGGTGAAGTGATCGGTAACCGTACCCGTGTCAAAGTCGTTAAGAATAAGATTGCACCTCCTTTCAAGGAAGCAGAGTTTGATATCATGTTCGGTGAAGGTATTTCCATGGTAGGAGATATTCTGGATCTGGCAGCCAGCTGTGACGTTGTGGCAAAGTCCGGTGCCTGGTATGCCTACGAGGGCAACAAGATCGGACAAGGCCGTGAGAATGCCAAGCAGTATTTAAAAGACAATCCCGCCATCTGCGATGAGATTGCCGAGAAGGTCAGAGATCATTACGGACTAAAGGCAGATGTCACTGCCGCAGCAGAGAAGGAAGAGTAGATCCATGCTGGTAACACAGGTTACGGAACTTTCCAAATCGAGAAGCAAAGTATATATTGATCAGGAATTCGCCTTTGTATTGTACAAAGGCGAATTGCGTCTTTACCATATAAAGGAAGGACAGCAATTAAGCGAGGAAGACTATCGGACTATCATGCAGGAGGTACTTCCCAAGCGGGCGAAGCTTCGTGCCATGAACCTGTTGCAGGGAAGAGAATATACGACGGCACAGCTGCGGACAAAATTACAGCAGGGCTTTTATCCGGCGGAGATCATAGAGCAGGCTATCGTCTATGTGGCGGGCTTTCATTATATCGATGATTTGCGATATGCCGTGGATTATATTACTTATCACGAGGACAGCCGCAGCAGGCGGCGGATCGAACAGGATCTGCAGGGCAAGGGAATCCCGGCAGCTACCATGGAAGAGGCCTGGCAGGTCTGGCGGGAGAACGGTGGGGAGCAGGACGAACAGCGTATGATCCGGGAACAGCTTCATAAGAAGCACTATGATCCGGAAGCAGAGACAGACTGGAAGGAACGTCAGAAAATCTACGCTTTTCTGGCCAGAAAGGGATTCTCCGCAGAAGCTATCCGCAAAGCCATCGGTGGCATGCATAGCGATGATTTCTGAGAATACCGGACGACGCATAACAGCAAGAAATAATGCACAAAGATTGTTTTGATATAGGAACTATTTTTGGACTAATTGCGACTTGTACTTGACATGGGTGTAATTTCAGTTTACACTAATACTGTTGTGAATTGCTTGTTAGAATGTACATAAATTGCATTCTATTATGAACGATAATTTGTATTATCGGAGCAAAATGTACAATGAAAATTTCATAAGGAGGTGCTCCTGTAGTGGACACTAATATTGTAATAGTATTAGTGGCTTCTGTTATTGCCATTATAGCTGCAGTGCTGATCACAGCAAAGGTTACCACGAACCGTCTGAAGAAGAACGCGGAGGGAACCATCGGCAACGCAGAGGAGAAGGCAAGAGAGATTATTGATGAAGCTCTGAAGACTGCAGAGAACAAAAAGCGCGAATCACTCCTGGAAGTCAAGGAAGAGTCCATTCGTACCAAGAATGAACTGGACAAAGAAATCAAGGAACGCAGAGCGGAAGCCCAGCGGTATGAGCGCAGAGTTCAGCAGAAGGAAGAGAACATCGATAAGAAAGCAGATGCCATCGAGAAGCGCGAGGCAAGTTTAGCATCCAGAGAAGAATCCCTCAATCGCATGAAGGAAGAAGTCTCCAGACTGAATGAGCAGCGTGTGCAGGAACTGGAACGAATTTCAGGATTAACCTCTGAACAAGCAAAAGACTACTTATTGAAAATTGTTGAAGATGAAGTGAAACATGAATCGGCCGTGATGATCAAGGAAATGGAGAGTCGGGCCAAAGAAGAAGCAGACAAAAAGGCAAAGGAATATGTGGTTAACGCTATACAGAGATGTGCAGCAGACCATGTCTCTGAGACTACAATTTCCGTTGTACAGTTACCGAATGACGAAATGAAGGGACGTATCATCGGACGTGAGGGACGTAACATCCGTACCCTTGAGACCATGACAGGTGTAGACCTGATCATAGATGATACACCGGAAGCAGTAATCCTGTCCGGATTTGATCCGATTCGTCGTGAGGTAGCGAGAATTGCGCTGGAGAAGCTGATTGTGGACGGACGTATCCATCCGGCCAGAATCGAAGAGATGGTAGAGAAGGCGCAGAAGGAAGTCGAAGTAATGATCAAGGAAGAGGGAGAAGCCGCAACTCTGGAGGTTGGTGTACATGGCATTCATCCCGAACTGGTAAGATTACTCGGTAAGATGAAATTCCGTACCAGCTATGGTCAGAACGCATTAAAGCATTCCATCGAGGTTGCACAGTTGTCAGGTCTTCTGGCAGCGGAGCTGGGACTGGATGTGAGACTTGCCAAGAGAGCGGGACTGCTGCATGATATCGGTAAGGCAGTAGACCACGAAATGGAAGGTTCCCATATTCAGCTGGGTGCTGAACTGTGTCGGAAATATAAAGAGAACGCTACGGTTATCAATGCCGTGGAATCTCACCATGGCGATGTAGAGCCTACTTCCCTGATTGCATGTATTGTACAAGCTGCTGATACAATATCCGCTGCAAGACCGGGAGCTAGAAGGGAAACACTGGAAACCTATACTAGCAGATTAAGACAGTTAGAAGATATCACAAACAATTTCAAAGGTGTAGATAAATCTTTTGCTATTCAGGCAGGTCGTGAAGTTCGTGTTATGGTAGTGCCCGAGCAGATTTCAGATGCCGATATGGTATTGTTGGCAAGAGATATTTCCAAGCAGATCGAAGCTGAATTGGAATATCCCGGACAGATCAAGGTAAATGTGATCCGTGAGAGCCGCGTAATTGATTACGCCAAATAACTGACCAGTCAGAAATGACAATTTCATACGAAGTAAGAAAAGCTGTTGTGCTGTTAAAGCACAGCAGCTTTTTTGATAAAATTTGTAACTATTCAGAGCCATGCAAAACTGCGTTCTGCGAATGCTTGCATTCAGGCAGATAAGCAGTTTTATATGGCGAAGTAACCACATGAGCAAAAAGAAAGCTACGAAGTAGCGGTTTTGCGAATGGGGTTCTGAATAGTTACTAAAATTTTATAAAAAAGGTATTGTACAAAGAACTTTCTTATAGTATGATATTCGAAGTGTATGATTGTATACGATTATCCAACGTCCACAGAAGAAAGCGTATTCCCTATGGGAAAAAACGAGAAAGGTATGGTACGAAATGAAAGCATATCAGGAATTATCCAAGGAAGAACTTTTAACATTGAAGGCAGAGCTGAACGCTGCATATGAAGATGCAAAAGGCAAAGGCCTGAAACTGGATATGTCCAGAGGAAAACCGGCAGTTAACCAGCTGGATATGACAATGGATTATCTCGATGTTGTAAATTCTCAGAGCGCTATGAAGGCTGAGGATGGAATGGATGTTCGAAATTATGGTGGCCTGGACGGTATTCCTGAGGCAAAGAAACTGATCGCTGACATTCTGGAAGTGAAGCCGGAGAATGTGATCGTCTGCGGTAATGCCAGCCTGACCATCATGTATGATACCGTATCCCGAGCTATGACCCATGGCATCTTAGGCAATACCCCCTGGTGTAAGCTGGATCATGTAAAGTTTCTGTGTCCCGTACCCGGTTATGACAGACATTTTGGAATCACAGAGCATTTCGGAATTGAAATGATCAATGTGCCCATGACACCCGAAGGACCGGATATGGACATGGTAGAGAAGCTGGTGTCTGAAGATCCTGCCATCAAGGGTATCTGGTGCGTACCCAAATACTCCAACCCTCAGGGCTATTCCTACTCCGATGAGACTGTAAGACGTTTCGCAGCATTGCAGCCTGCCGCACCGGATTTCCGTATTTTCTGGGATAATGCCTATGCCATCCATCATTTATATGATGACAGACAGGACCAGCTGTTAGAGATTCTTTCCGAGTGTGAGAAAGCAGGACATCCGGACATGGTATTCGAGTTCTGCTCCACCTCCAAGGTAACCTTCGCAGGAGCCGGCATTGCGGCTATTGCATCTTCCAAGGCAAACCTGGATGATATGCGCAAGTCCATGACAATCCAGACGATTGGTTATGATAAGATCAACCAGTTACGCCATGTACGTTATTTCAAGGATATCAATGGTGTACGTGAACATATGAAGAAGCACGCAGCGATCATGCGTCCCAAGTTCGAGGCTGTACTGCAAGTGCTGGAGAATGAGCTGGGAGGCTTAGGCATCGGTACCTGGACTAAGCCCAACGGTGGATATTTCATCTCCTTTGATGCCCTGGAAGGCTGTGCCAAGGCTATCGTGGCAAAGTGTAAGGAAGCAGGCGTGACTCTGACCGGAGCAGGCGCTACGTTCCCCTATAAGAAGGATCCCAAGGATTCCAATATCCGTATTGCACCTTCCTTCCCCACACCAGAGGAGATGGCAATGGCTACGGATCTGTTCGTGCTTTGTGTCAAGATGGTGAGCGTAGATAAATTACTGAAAAACAGGTAAGTATTCGATTTGGATGAGAAGGGATGATAAGTCATGGAAGAATTCAAGCGTATCAGCCGTGATCTGGTAGCAAAGGGTGCTATTATCGACTATTATCAGGATACCATGCAGATTCCCAACGGTAATATTGCAAAATGGGATCTGATCGACCATAAGGGTGCAGCTGCGGTGGTAGCCGTGAGAGAAGACGGTAAACTTCTGATGGTGCGTCAGTACCGCAATGCCCTGGAGCGTGAGACGTTAGAGATCCCGGCAGGCGGACTGAACGGGAGAGAAGAGCCCACGGATCAGGCAGCTATGCGGGAATTGCAGGAAGAGACCGGGTATCATACTGACCATGTGGAACTGTTGACCTCTATTTATACCACAGTGGCATTCTGCAATGAGAAGATCGATATTTATCTGGCCAGAGGACTGAAAGACAGAGGAAACCAGCATCTGGATGAAGATGAATTTATCAATGTAGAGGCTTATTCCGTAGAAGAATTAAAGCAGATGATCTACGACTGCAGGATCCAGGATGCCAAGACAATCTGCGGCATTTTAACTTACGCATCCAAATACCTGAGTGAGTAATTCCGTTACAGACAAAAGCAGTCACGACCGGCTGCTACATAATGATTTTAGGGAACCCCATCCAGACAGGCAGTACCTGTCCGGATGGGCTTTTTCTTTTCTGAAAGACGAATAAGAAAGCATGATTTTCCATGTTGTCCGCATATATTACTAACAACGCCTGACGGGAGACGAAAATATATGAAATGGAACAGATCCATGTTGCCTGCGGGAAAACTCCCGCTGCACTTTTTGTTTTTGACGGGATTTGTGGTGGGATTGTTTGCGGTGTATTTCGGACGGGGAATTCTGTTAAACCGTGCAGGAATGCTGGATGAGGACACGTTATATCGCATGAAATATATGACCGTGGACAGCAGTATCCTGTTCTGGTACGTGCTGTGCAAAAGATGTCGGAATTTTCTGGTGCTTATTATCATGGCAACGACTTATCTGGGATGGATTTTCTGCGGAGGAGTCACCGTAAAATACGGATTCTCTGTGGGCTTTTTTCTGAGTACGGCAGTGTTTAGGTATGGAATCAAGGGGATCCTTCTGGGGATCGTGAGCATCTTTCCCCATTATCTGTGTTACCTGCCGGCTATGATCCTGTTACTCAGATGGTGTGAAGATATGCACCGGAGTATTTATTTTTACCATCATACAACCGGGCAGGGAAAAAAATCCCTGCCCGGCAGATTGGGAAAACTGGCGCTCATATGGATTGCACTGGTCTTCGGATGTTTATTGGAATGTTTTGTGAATCCTGCGTTATTAAAAGGATTCCTGCAGTTTTTTTGAAACTGTTTTAACGATTCAGCGCCCCATTTGCAAAATCGTTCTTTTTATTCGTACTCAGCGATATCGTAGATCAGACGCTCACTGTCTTCCCAGCCCAGACAGGGATCGGTGATGGACTTGCCGTAGCAGCCGGCACCCACCTTCTGGTTGCCTTCCTCGATGTAGCTCTCGATCATGACGCCCTTGACCAGCTTGTGCAGATCGGGGCTGAGTTTACGGCTGTGCATGACTTCCTTGGTGATACGGATCTGCTCCTTGAACTGCTTGTTGGAGTTGGAGTGGTTCGCATCGATCACGCAGGCAGGATTCTTCAAATCCATTTTTTCATACATATCCCACAGACGGATCAGATCCTCGTAATGGTAGTTGGGGATATTGGCACCGTGCTTGTTGGTAGCACCGCGCAGTACGGTGTGTGCCAGATCGTTGCCGTGGGTATTCACCTCCCATCCGGTATAGATGAAGGAGTGGGGGTGCTGTGCCGCATATACGGAGTTCAGCATTACGGAGAAATCTCCGCTGGTAGGATTCTTCATACCGGCAGCTACATCGAAGCCGCTGACGGTCAGACGATGCTGCTGATCCTCTACGGAACGGGCACCGATGGCCACATAGGAGAGGATATCGGATACATAACCCCAGTTCTCCGGGTATAACATTTCATCTGCGGCAGTGAGACCGGTCTCTTTGATGGCGCGGATGTGCATTTTACGCATGGCCATCAGACCTGCCAGGAAATCCGGTTTCTTCTCGGGATCGGGCTGGCTGGTGATACCCTTGTAGCCTTCGCCGGTGGTGCGGGGCTTGTTGGTGTAGATTCTGGGCACCAGGATCAGCTTGTCCTTAACTTTCTCATTCACTCTGGCAAGACGATTGACGTAATCACATACGGAATCTTCGTTATCAGCGGAGCAGGGTCCGATAATCACCAGAAACTTATTGCTTTTGCCGGTGAGGACGTCACGGATTTCAGCATCTCTTTCTTCTTTGATCCTGGCTAATTCTGCCGGAAGGGGCAGTTCCTTGCGGATCTCCGCAGGAGTGGGCAGTTTTTTGATAAATTCGAAACTCATGGTATTCCATCGTGCGCAGGGCACGTCCTTTCTGCTAAATGTCATTGCTCATTATAGCCCAGATCGTGCGAGGATGCAAGAGAATTTAGCGATTTAAAGCGAAAAAGAGAAAAGGAACGGATAAATTGCTGTGCTAAAGCGTTAATTTGGAAAATTATATTGACAGGTATACGGGTTTGCCATAAAGTAAAAATGTATCTGAAATGTTACAAAAAAAGTACGAGAGAGGGCAAAATTATGTACGGAACAATTTGGGCATTGCTGCCGCCTGTGGTGGCAATCGTATTGGCACTGATCACAAAAGAAGTATATTCGTCACTGTTTATCGGCATTGTTACGGGAGCTTTGATTTATACCGGATTTTCTCCTATTGCAACGCTGGATACGGTGATCAACGAAGGATTTATCAATTCCGTGGCGGATGCATGGAATATCGGTATTTTCATGTTCCTGATCCTGTTGGGCACCATGGTGGCACTGATGAACAAGGCAGGAGGCTCTGCAGCCTTCGGCGAATGGGCGAAAAAGCATGTAAAGACCAGAGCGGGAGCGCTGCTTTCCACCTTTTTATTAGGTGTTCTGATTTTCGTGGATGACTATTTTAACTGTCTGACTGTAGGCTCTGTTATGATGCCGGTAACAGACGGACATAAGATTTCCCGAGCAAAGCTGGCATACATTATTGATGCCACCGCAGCACCCATCTGTATGATCGCACCGATCTCTTCCTGGGCGGCCGCAGTATCCGGTATGGTGGATGAAGGTGTTTATTCCGGTATTGAACTGTTCGTAAGAGCTATTCCTTATAACTATTATTCTCTGTTGACCATCGTATTCGTCATTGGTATGGCGCTGATGGGCTTCGACTACGGCCCCATGGTAAAGCATGAGCGCAATGCCAGAGAAAAGGGTGACTTGTTCACCGAGGGAGAGCGCGTGGTCAATGCAGACAATGCACCCAAAGGTTCCACCAGAGGCAAGGTCTACGATCTGTTGATCCCGGTGATCGTACTGATTGTCTGCTGTGTCATCGGCATGATCTATGTCGGCGGCTTCTTTGAAGGCGTGGGCTTTATCGATGCATTCAGCGCAACGGATGCTTCCGTGGGACTTCCCTGGGGATCTTTGATCGCATTATTATTTGCCATTGTATACTATATGTGCAGAAGACTGGTATCCTTCAAGGAGGCCATGAACTGTCTGACGCAGGGCTTCATTGCCATGGTACCTGCAATGCTGATCCTGACCTTTGCTGTTACTCTGAAGACCATGACCGGACTGTTAGGTGCGGATGTCTATGTGGCAGGCCTGATGCAGGGAGCATCAGCAGGGCTTACCAATATGCTTCCGGCCATCATTTTCCTTGTAGCATGTTTCTTAGCCTTTGCTTCCGGTACCAGCTGGGGAACCTTCGGTATTCTGATCCCTATCGTTACCGGCGTATTTACCGATCCCACGACCGGAGCTATTGTACCCGGAGCCGAGCATTTGATCATCATCGGCGTGGCTGCATGTCTGGCAGGTGCCGTTATGGGTGACCATTGCTCCCCCATCTCCGATACGACCATTATGGCTTCTGCGGGAGCACAGTGTAATCATATCAACCATGTATCCACCCAGGTGCCTTATGTGCTGACTGTGGCGGCAATCTCTTTTGTGACTTATATCATTGCCGGTTTTGTACAGAATGTGGTGATCTGTCTGGTGATCGGTATTCTGCTGACACTGGCTACTCTGGTGGTTCTGAAACGTGTCTTCGGAGAGAAGGCTGTCGTACGGAAATAACGTAAGCGCAGGAATGCGACTGTGAGAAAGGAAATATATAAATTATGAAATACGACTATCTGGTGGTCGGCTCCGGATTGTACGGAGCGGTGTTCGCAAAAGAAGCGGCTGACAGAGGGAAAAAGGTTCTGGTCATCGATAAACGCCCTAATGTGGCGGGAAACATTTATACGGAAACCGTGGAAGGAATTCATGTCCATAAATACGGTGCCCATATTTTTCACACCAATGATACAAAGGTGTGGAAATACATTACGCAATTTGCGGAGTTCAACCGTTTCACCAATTCTCCGGTGGCCAATTATCACGGAGAGTTGTACTCACTGCCTTTTAACATGTACACTTTTAATAAAATGTGGGGCGTGGTGACTCCCGAAGAAGCTGCGGCCAAGATTGAAGAGCAGCGGCAAACTGCCGGGATCACGGAACCGAAAAATCTGGAGGAACAGGCCATCTCTCTGGTGGGTAAGGATATTTTTGAAAAACTGGTAAAGGGCTACACCGAGAAGCAGTGGGGACGTGACTGTAAAGATCTTCCGGCCTTCATTATCAAACGTCTGCCGGTGCGTCTGACTTTTGACAACAACTATTTCAATGCGTTGTATCAGGGCATTCCCATTGGCGGTTACACGAAGCTGGTGGAACATCTGTTAGAGGGCATTGAGGTACGCCTGAACACAGATTATCTGGAGCAGAAAGAGGAACTGGATAAACTGGCAGAGACTGTTGTCTATACCGGCCCCATCGATGCCTATTTCGGCTACTCTCTGGGAGCACTGGAATATCGTTCCGTCAGGTTCGAGACAGAGGTGCTGGATGTTCCCAACTTCCAGGGAAATGCTGCGGTGAATTACACGGATCGCGAGACTCCCTGGACCCGGATCATCGAGCACAAATGGTTCGAGTTTGGCAAGGACGAACAGGGACAGGATCTCCCGAAGACGGTCATCAGCAGAGAGTACAGTTCCGAATGGAAGCCGGGAGATGAGCCTTATTATCCAGTCAATGATGAAAAGAACGGCGCTTTATATGCAGAGTATAAAAGGCTGGCAGATACGGAAAAGAACGTGATCTTCGGCGGAAGACTGGCGGAATACCGCTACTATGATATGGATGCGGTCATTGCCTCGGCATTGAGGAAGAGCGAAGAAGTATTGTAATGTAACAGATCATAAATGAGGGCAAAAGAAATGCAGTGGCGTGGGTAACGTCACTGCATTTTTATAGCTGCGCCGTCGGCGCATGTTTTGAAACAACCTTTAGCCGATCTGCGGTTTTGCTTTTCTCTTATTGCGGAACTCTCTGACAGCGATCAGCAGATCATAACGATATACCAACGTGTACATCACAGCCGCCATGACGAAAGCAGTAAGCACATCAAATACGGAATGCTGTTTGATGAACATGGTTGCCATAATAATGGAGACAGCCAGGATCAGGGAACCGATGCGGATGCCTTTTTTCTTCTCAAAGCATTTGCTGCGGATAATGGCAAAGTGTGCACCCAGAGAATTATATACATGAATGCTGGGCCACAGGTTGGTAGGAGTGTCTGTCCGATACAGAGCGGCTACCATACGGGTGAAGATATTGTCTCTCGGCATAACAGCGGGACGAAGGTGCTGTCCGTTGGGCCACAGGGTGGATACGATCAGGAAAATCGTCATGCCCGTGAAGAGGAAGATACAGGTGCGGTAATAATCCTCTTTGTTCTTGAAAAAGAAATAAATGACCACAGCCGATACATAGGCAAACCACAAAAAGTAAGGGATGACGAACACTTCACAAAAAGGAATATAATCATCCGCCGCCATATGTATGATCCGGTAATGTCCGGTAGTATTTTTCTCCAGCCAGGCGAACCAGGCCATGTAAATAATGCCATATATAATAAGAGGAATGGCATGTTTATATTTCAAATAGAAGATCCGTAATTTTTCCATAAAAACCTCATTTCTCTAAAAACCTATGTTCTAAAATCAATTTTAGTATAGCTATCGGAACAAAAAAATCAAGGCTTTTTTGGAATACTTAAGCATTCTTAAGAAAATCTTTAGAGTGTGTTAAATCTGTTTAAGGTGTGATCATCCGGATGGCACCGGGGAGACATTCCACCCGGAAACCGCGGCTCTTTCTTGTCACTTCTCCGTCTGTATGCACCCACAGAGGAGCGGAAGCTGTTATGGACATCTGTGTGGCGGTATGGGCATTGATGCCTTTGACAAAATAATGTTTGCCGAAAAAGGCAGTGGGCAGGGCCAGCAGAACCAATCCCTTGGAAATATTGCCTACGGAACAGAGATCCAATACCCCGTCATGATCGACAGCGGGAGGGCAGAACATGAAACCGCCGCCCTCGTAACGGTGACTCATACAGGTCACGAACAGAAAACGGGGGAGTTCTACGGATTCCTTTTTGTCATGTACCTTGTCCTCCAGTGTCAGCGTGCAGGAGACCTTGCGGGCAGTGATCAGCTGTTTTAAGGCGATACCCAGATAGGTCAGCTTTCCTAAGCCGATCCGGTTCATGGTATCCTTGATCCGGGAACTCATGGCTTCCGCACAGACGGCGGCATCAAAGCCGATCCCGCAGCTGACGGCAAAAAGCCTGGATTCTTCCGGCTGGTCTTCGTCCAGATAGGTCAGTCTCCCCAGATCCATGGCTCTGGGAGTATTATTATGAAGGATCAGATTGAGAGCAGCCTTTGGATCCTTGGAAATTCCCAGATCTCGGGCCAGATCATTGCTGGAGCCGGTGGGAATGTAGCCGAGGATGACTTTGGAAGGATCTGCAATGCCCTGAAGGGTCTCGTTTATCGTGCCGTCACCCCCCAGAACGATGAGCGTTAAGTCAGGCTCTGCAGCATGCTCTGCGGTGATCTGTGCGGCCAGCTGTCGGACTTCTCCGGCTTTCCCGGAAAAATAGGTCTGATATTCGGTATTGCCTGCTTTCAGAGCCGGCTCCACCTGTTCGGCCCAGATCTTTGCCCCTCTTCCGGAGCGGGAGGCGGGATTGATAATAATATGATACATGAGAATTCCCCATCTTTCGTAAAGTTGTAACTATTCAGAGCCGGGAAAAATTGCATAAATTCGCGAATCCTGCTTGCATGAATGAGCATAATTTTGAAAATTTTTATGGCGAATGAGGCTCTGAATAGTTATGTTAAAGTTTATTCTAACACACCAGGGGGCTTCTGCCAACATTGTTCATTTTCTATCTTTGCAAATAAAAGGTTCTATGCTATACTAAACCATAAGTTTAGCGAATTAACGTAACATAAGGAGGAATGAGGCATGTATTCATTGGATGAAGTAAAAAAAGTAGATCCCGAAGTGGCACAGGCCATTATTGACGAGGAGAATCGTCAGAACAGTCACATCGAGCTGATCGCATCTGAAAACTGGGTAAGTAAGGCTGTTATGGCAGCTATGGGAAGTCCACTGACCAATAAATATGCGGAAGGATATCCCGGCAAGAGATATTACGGTGGTTGTGAGTGCGTGGATGTCATCGAGAATCTGGCGATCGAACGTGCCAAGAAGCTGTTTGGATGTGATTATGCCAATGTACAGCCCCATTCCGGAGCACAGGCAAATATGGCAGTGCAGTTCGCTGTGCTGAAGCCCGGCGATACCATTATGGGTATGAATCTGGATCACGGCGGACATCTGACCCATGGTTCACCCGTCAATATGTCCGGTAAATATTTCCATGTAGTACCTTACGGCGTGGATGACAACGGTTTCCTGGATTATGACAGAATGAGGGAGCTGGCCCTGGAATGCAGACCCAAGATGATCATTGCAGGTGCTTCTGCATATGCACGTACCATTGATTTCAAAAAGTTCCGTGAAGTGGCGGATGAAGTCGGTGCGGTACTGATGGTAGATATGGCACATATCGCAGGCCTTGTGGCAGCAGGCCTTCATCCCAGTCCCATTCCCTATGCGGATGTAGTGACCACCACCACCCACAAGACACTGCGCGGACCCAGAGGCGGTATGATCCTCTGCAACAAGGAAGCCAACGAGAAATTCAATTTTAATAAAGCTATTTTCCCCGGCATTCAGGGCGGCCCGCTGATGCATGTCATCGCAGCCAAGGCTGTCTGCTTCGAGGAAGCATTAAGCGACGACTTTAAGGTATATCAGAAGAACATTGTGGACAACGCACAGGCATTGTGCAAGGGCCTGATGAGCCGTGACATTAAGATTGTCTCCGGCGGTACCGACAATCATCTGATGCTGGTAGACCTGACCCCTTACGGGCTGACCGGTAAGGCAGTGGAGAAGCTGTTGGATGCAGCTCACATCACCGCCAACAAGAACACCATCCCCAACGATCCCCAGTCTCCGTTCGTGACCAGTGGTATCCGTCTGGGAACCCCTGCGGTAACTTCCAGAGGTCTGAACACCGAGGATATGGATCAGGTGGCAGAGGCCATTGCCATGGTCATCAAGGGCGGCGAGGAACAGGTTCCCGCAGCCAGAGCCATCATTCAGAAATTAACAGACAAATATCCTCTGATCTAGGCAGAAGCTGTTTGCAAAGGTCAGCCCGTACATGTAAATGTGCAGGCTGGCCTTTATTTATGTTGGAGTTGAGTTTATACAGTCGTCGTGTTAAAATGTTGGACGGAATACAAAAGAACAGCAGATAGAGGGAACAGATGAAAAAAGAGAAATGGAAAACCTTTGTGACGGACAGGTGGAAGGTGGCAGCGCCGGGACTGCTGGCAGCTTTTGCTGTCTGTTTTATTTTTTTTATTTATGCACCGTTGGAATTGTATGTTACGAACCAGACAGAATTCTGGTTTGATTTTTATAAGATATTAAAAGCGGTTCTGCAGAATTTTGCACTTTTTTTTGGACTGAATGTGTTGGGAATCCTTTTGGCAGCCTGTATCTCCAAAGTTTTTTGCCGGTTCGTTACGGCAGCGGAACTGGTGGTTTTGCTTACTTTATATGTGCAGGGCAATTTTCTGGTGAATCATATGCCGCCTTTCGACGGCACGGAAATCGTATGGGAGGACTACCGGGGAGAAAATATAAAGACAGCGATAGTGTGTATTCTCATAGCGGCAGCGGTCGTGACCGCGGCAAAGCTGCTTGGTGCAAAGAGATTTCAGGGAATCTGTATGGCTGTGAGTGCGGGACTTTCGGGAATCCTCATGATAACGCTTGTGACGATGACTGTGACCACAGGGGCTTACCGGGAGAGAACCACTTATTATGCACTGGAGAACGGACAGTACCGTCTGTCACAGGATCAGAATTTCCTGGTATTGCTGTTGGATGCGGTGGATGCGAAGACTTTTGAAGAAGTGATGGATTCGGATCCGGCCTATACAGAGACATTTGCTGATTTTACTTATTATCCGGATATGGTGGGGGCATATCCCTGGACGGCGTTTTCTGTTCCGTATATCTTATCGGGCAAATGGTATGAAGGAGAAGAATATTATCTGGATTACGCGGCGGCAGCTGTGGATGAATCAGGATTGTTCCGGGAACTGTCTGAGAGGGATTATGACATCGCATTGTATGAGTCTGATCCGTGGGTGACTTCGTATACCTATCAGTTTTCCAATATGGTGGAACTGCAGCATGAGGCGTATGTCTGGAAGTATTTCAGGCGGGCAATCTGCAAGCTGGGCGGCATCCGCTATGCACCGTTTTTCCTAAAGGAATACTGTTATCGGGCCATTGTACAGACGCAGGGGCAGCACAATGCCTTTGTGGACGAGAGCAATCCTCTGTATACATGGGATCTCAAAGAATTTGCCACACATATGCAGGAAGAAAAGGTGACGTATCAGGAGGGAAAGTGTTTCCGGTATTATCATTTGCAGGGAGGGCATGTTCCTTTCCTGTATGATGCGGATCTGAATGCGGTAGGAGATTCTTCGTATACGGAGACGCTGGAGGCAAATATCAGGGTGATCGGTCAGTTCCTTGATAAGCTGAAACAGTCAGATCTGTATGACAATTCGGTTATTATCGTTATGGCAGATCATGGCTTTGATCCTCAGAATGAGGTCTCGGCATATGACAGACAGAATCCTCTGTTTCTGGTAAAAGGTGTGGGAGAGAGCCATCCGTTACAGACATCGCTTGTTCCTGCAGCTTACGAGGACCTTCAGGATGCATATGTGAGACTGATGGACGGAGCGGCGGGAGATGCGATTTTCCCATATCAGGAGGGAGAAAAGAGAGAACGCCGGTACATTTTTTATGAGAATACAGAACACGTCATGTATGAATGGTTACAGACGGGACCAGCATGGGATTTTAACGCATATCGGGAGACGGGGAACAAATATCCCCGCAAGAATTAGAGACAACCCCTGTTTTGAACTTTTTGGAATTTACAGCAAAAGGTTAAAAATGGGGGTTGTCTTTCATACTTTACTGTGCTAGAATATCCCTCAGTGAAAAACAAGTGTCCGCACTACAGATACGAACTGGAAGAAAGGATAACATATGGGAGAAACGACCAAGTATTTTGTGGTGAAGCAGAAGGCGATCCCCGAAGTACTGTTAAAGGTAGTGGAAGCAAAGCGGCTTCTGGAGTCAGAGAAGGTTCTGACCATACAGGAAGCGGTTGATGCGGTAGGTATCAGCCGCAGTTCTTTTTATAAGTACAAAGATGATATTTTTCCCTTTCATGACAATTCCCAGGGAACGACCATCACTCTTACCTTTCAGATGGATGATGAACCGGGTATATTGTCGGATGTGCTGAAGATCATCGCAGAGTACCGGGCCAATATCCTGACGATCCATCAGAGTATTCCCATCAACGGAATCGCTTCTCTGACATTGAGTATTCAGGTATTGCAGACCACGGGGGACATTTCCCGGATGATCGAGCAGCTGGAGGGACAGCCCAGTGTACATCATGTAAAAATACTGGCAAAAGAATAAAATTTTTCACACGCAAATTTGTGCCTGCGCAAGGTACTAAAGTACCTGAAAGTTTGCAGGCTATGAGAAAGGCAAGGGTTATGATATGATCAACGTTGCAGTATTAGGCTACGGCACCGTGGGCAGCGGTGTGGTGGAAGTTATCGAGAAAAACAAGGACATGGTGAACAAGAAGTCCGCACAGGAACTGGAGGTAAAATACATCCTGGATCTGAGAGATTTCCCCGGAGATCCTTACGAGGACAAAGTCATTCATGATTTCAATACGATCTTACATGACGACAGTGTGACCATTGTCTGTGAGACCATGGGCGGTGTCGGAGCCGCTTATCAGTTCACGAAGCAGGCTCTGGAACGGGGCAAGAGCGTCTGCACCTCCAACAAGGAGCTGGTAGCCAAGCACGGTCCCGAACTGCTGCAGATCGCCAGAGAACATAATTGTAACTATCTGTTCGAAGCCAGTGTGGGCGGCGGTATTCCCATTATCCGTCCGTTGAATTATTCCCTGACAGCAGAGAAGATCGAGGCTATCAACGGTATCTTAAACGGTACTACGAATTATATCTTAAGTAAAATGGAAAAAGAGGGTGCGGACTTTGCTGCGGTTCTGAAGGAAGCGCAGGACAAAGGCTATGCGGAGCGCAATCCGGAAGCGGATGTGGAAGGTTATGATGCCTGCCGTAAGATTGCGATTTTGTCTTCCCTGATGTTCAGTAAAAATGTGGATTCCGAGAAGGTTCCCACCGAAGGTATCACTAAGATCACAGCAGCGGATTTCGAATATGCCAATGCCACAGATCATACCATCAAGCTATTGGGCAGAAGCAGGGCCATTGATGATAATACCGCAGAGGTTATGGTAGCACCGTTTTTACTTTCCAAAGAACATCCGCTTGCCATGGTACATGGTGTATTCAATGCTGTATTTGTCACCGGCAACATGCTGGGAGATTCCATGTATTACGGACGGGGCGCAGGTAAGCTTCCCACCGCCAGCGCGGTAGTATCGGATGTCGTCGACTGTGCAAGACATCAGGGCAAGGTGATCATGTGCTTCTGGGACAAAGAGGAAGTAAAGCTGGCAGACATCGGCGAGGCCGAGAGAAGTTTCTTCATCCGGGCAAAGGCCGGAGCGGAAGATGCGGTTACAGCAGCGTTCCCCGGAGGCCGGATGGTACATCTTAAGGACCGGAAGGAAGACTTCGGATACTTCACACAGAGTATGAAGGAAAAAGATTTTCAGGCAAAATACGAGGCACTGGGCGGGCAGATGCTCGGCAGGATCCGTCTGGTATAAAAGTCGGGGGCTTTTGATCCCGACATCATTAGATAGAGTTGAGGAGAAAATGTTATGTCAAAAGTAGTGAAATTCGGTGGAAGTTCTCTGGCAAGCGCAGAGCAGTTCAAAAAAGTAGGAAACATCATCCGGGCAGATAAGGAGAGAAAATATGTGGTACCTTCCGCACCGGGGAAAAGATTTTCCAATGACACCAAGGTAACGGATATGTTGTATGCCTGCTATGATCTGGCAGATCAGGGCAAGAGCTTCAAGGCAGAGCTGGATGCTATCAAAGCCCGTTATCAGGAGATCATCGACGGACTGCAGCTGGATCTGGATCTTGTCGATGAGTTCAAGACTATTGAGAAGAACTTTAAGGCAAAGGCCGGCAGCAATTACGCGGCTTCCCGTGGTGAATATCTGAACGGTATTATCATGGCAAATTATCTGGGCTATGATTTCATTGATGCGGCAACCGTCATCTTCTTCGATGAGAACGGCGAATTTGACGCAGCAAAGACCAATGAAGTACTGCGTGCCAGACTGGCAGAGAGCAAGGAAGCAGTTGTACCCGGCTTCTACGGTGCCATGCCCGACGGAACGGTGAAGACTTTCTCCAGAGGCGGTTCCGACATCACCGGTTCCATCGTGGCCAAGGCTGCCAAAGCGGATGTCTATGAGAACTGGACCGATGTATCCGGTTTCCTGATTGCGGATCCACGCATCATTGATCATCCTGAGGCTATTGAGACTATCACCTATCGTGAACTTCGCGAGCTGGCCTATATGGGTGCTACCGTTCTTCATGAGGATGCCATTTTCCCGGTACGTCAGGAAGGTATCCCTATCAATATCCGCAATACAAACGCTCCCGAGGACAATGGTACCTGGATCGTGGGAAGCACCTGTCAGAAGTCCAAATACGTGATCACCGGTATCGCCGGCAAGAAGGGCTTCTGCTCCGTCAATATTGAAAAAGATATGATGAACTCCGAGATCGGTTTCGGCAGAAAGGTATTGCAGGCATTTGAAGAAAATGGTATTTCCTTCGAGCATGTTCCCTCCGGCATTGATACCATGACGGTATTCGTACATCAGGATGAGTTCATGCACAAGGAACAGAAGGTAGTGGCAGGCATCCACAGACTGGCCAATCCCGACACCATTGACATCGAATCCGACCTGGCATTGATCGCTGTCGTAGGCCGTGGCATGAAGTCCACCCGCGGCACTGCCGGCAGAATCTTCTCCGCACTGGCACACAAAAATATCAATGTCAAGATGATCGACCAGGGATCTTCCGAGCTGAACATCATCATCGGTGTGGCAAATGAAGATTTTGAGACTGCAATTCAGGCAATCTATGATATCTTTGTGATCACAAGATTATAAGTTTATCAGATATAAAAAGACAGGTCAGTTCGACCTGTCTTTTTATGGTTCCGGATATTGGATCATATCCAGTATCGGAGTTCGTATAATATATTGGTAGGCCTCAAAAATTTTCTCCGCAGGGACTTCTTTCGGAGAGGAGAGCCATAACTTTAGAATTTCAATTAATAAGAGGGCATTATAATGTGCCAGTGACTGCGGTGTGATAAGTTCGCAGGGCATTTTCCTCATAGGATGTCTGGACAGAATCCGGAAAAAGGTCTGTTCACAGTAGTGTGAAAAAAATTCTCCGAAGCAATTCTGGCCTGTGGTTTCAAAAAGTCGATGATAATATTCCTTATTTTTTTCAAAACAGATAAACATCAGCTTGATGGCTTCCTGTTCCATATCGTTTTCGATCATGACTTCGACTTTGCTGCCGATGTCCTGGTCGAACAGAAACTCAATCACTTCGTATTTATCCTGAAAATAGTTATAGAAAGTAGGGCGGATCACATGTGCACCATCCGTGATCATTTTGATGGAAATCTTCTGAAAAGGCATGGTAAGCACAAGAGAACGAAAACTGTCTGCCAATAATTCTTTTGTCTTCATCACAGGACTCCTTTTCCTATAAAAGAACCGGGATAGAAATATTATAACCAAAAAACTTTCTTTTCTCAACTTTAAACGACACTTTTGCCAAAATGTCGCGGAATATTTACAGTTATCGAAAAAATGTAAGAGCAGGAAAAACGCTGTGCAAGGGTTGTATCTTACCATATGCCGGAAAATTGTTTAAAGTAAAAAATGAAAAGAGATAAAAACATTATAACGGGAGAAAGGGGTTGCATGGATGGCATGGTATGAAATTTTCATTGTATCGCTGGGACTATCCCTGGATGTCTTTACCTATGCATTATACAAAGGCGCTATGCTTTCCAGACTGGACAAAAAGCAGATCCTGAAAATGATCCTGCTGTTCACAGGATGGCAGAGCGGTGCAATGCTTTTAGGAAGCCTGATTTCGGAACTTCCGTACATTGCAATGAACTATCAGCGGACAGAAAGACTGTTCAGGGCGGCATCGGCAGTTATTTTTTTCCTGATCGGGATATGGCTGATCGTCCGGGCACTACATATGCGGGACCCGCTGGAACGAAGGGAAGATGCCTTCGCCTGGAGACAGCTATGCATTTGGGCCATGCTTACCAGTGTGGACAGTTTTCTGACGGGAATGGGCATGGGCTTTTTAGACACCAGAGTAACGGTGCAGATCATTCAGCTGGCAATTATGGCTGCACTGGCGGTCATCATCGGCATCTATGCGGGATATCGGATCGGGTGTCATGGAAGAAACCGTGTACTGATCAGTGGAGCGCTGATCTTCCTGCTTGCCGGCGTGGATGTATTGTTTCGATATTACATCTGAAATACCGTGATTCATAGAATAAATAGACAAAAGTGAGGTAAATCGTATGGCAGACGCAAAACACAAAGTTGAGAGAGCTGCATTTGGCGCAGCAATCGACGGAATTCTGAAGTATGTGAATAAGGACGAAACAGACAGAGAAAAGGCATTCTTAAAGCTGGTAGATCTGTCGGAAAAATTTATGGGAGATACCTTCCGCAAGGAAAGCTATGATGCGGCAAGACGTATGATCCAGGATTCGGACAGCAAATGGATGCAGTATGTGAACCGGATCTTAAACGAAGTGGATCCCCATGTCATCAAAATGTCCGCACTGGACTATGGTTTTGAGGCGGCGTTCTGCGGTAAAAAAGAGATCAACGAGATGCGTGTGAAACATCAGTGCAATATCCCCTGGCTGATCCTGATGGATCCCACCAGTGCCTGCAACCTGCATTGTACCGGCTGCTGGGCGGCAGAGTACGGCAATCGTCTGAACTTAAGCTTTGAAGATATGGATCGCATCGTCACCCAGGGTAAGGAACTTGGTATCTATCTGTATTTCTTCACCGGTGGCGAACCTCTGGTCAGAAAGGATGACATCATCCGTCTGTGCGAGAAACACGATGACTGTGGCTTCCATGCATTTACCAACGGCACGCTGATCGATGAAAAATTCTGCCAGGAGATGAAGCGGGTAGGCAACTTCTCCGTAGCTATCAGTCTGGAAGGCTTCGACGAAGTGAACGACTTACGCCGCGGCAAGGGCGTGTTTGATAAAGTAATGCATGCCATGGATCTGATGAAGCAGTACGGTCTGATCTTCGGAACTTCCATCTGCTATACCAGCAAGAACTATAAAGTAGTCACCAGTGATGAATTCCTGGATATGATCATTGAAAAAGGTGCCAGATTCAGCTGGTATTTCCATTATATGCCCGTAGGCAATGATGCATCTACCGAATTGCTCTTAGATCCGGACCAGAGAGAATATATGTATCACCGTATTCGTGAAATCCGTGCCATGAAGGGCGGAAAACCTATCTTTGCCTTCGATTTTCAGAACGATGGAGAATATGTGGGCGGATGTATCGCAGGCGGCAGAAACTACTGCCATATCAATCCAAACGGCGATGTGGAGCCCTGTGTATTCATCCATTATTCCGGTGCCAATATCAAGGAAGTAGATCTGCTGACTGCGTTGAAGCAGCCACTGTTTATGGCATACCGTGCGAACCAGCCTTTCAACTGCAATCACTTAAAGCCCTGCCCGATGCTGGAAAATCCGGAAATCTTACAGCATATGGTGCATGAGACCGGAGCACATTCCACTGATTTACAGTCACCGGAGTCTGTGGAGCATCTGTGCGGAAAGTGCGCAGAATACGCGAAAAACTGGGATGAACGGGCCCAGGAACTGTGGAATAAATAATAGTTCTTTTACAAAAGTTTATACTTAGTTAATTGCTTTTTGCCTTTCGGCATACCATAATGTAGGTAACATTCAGAGGAGACTTCGCGAAGGAGACTCTGAAAGATTTGGATAATGTGTCCCCTGTATGGTGGCGGACGAAAGGTGGTACTTCATGAAAGAGAAGTTACAGCGTTTCATGTGGGGGCGTTATGGCAACGACCGCTTCAATCAGTTTTTGATGATTGTGGCTCTGGTCTGCCTGGCGCTCTCTTTTTTTGGTCTGAGAATATTTTATGTGCTGGCTCTGGCCCTGTTAGTCTATGCGTATTACCGGATGTTTTCTAAAGACCTGAGTAAGAGGAGTGCCGAGAACCAGTGGTATCTGAAGAAAGAAATGAAGGTTCGCGGATGGTGGCAGCGAAAGAAAAAGGCTATTGCCGGTCGTAAGGAGTACAAGATCTATAAATGCCCGAAATGCGGACAGAAGATTCGGGTACCCAGACATAAGGGGAAGATCGCAATCCGGTGCAGAAAATGCGGTGAAGAATTTATCCGCAAGACCTGACGGGAAAATCCTGTGGCAGGATCACGGGAAATGAAAATTGGAATACAGAAATATAGGAAAGGGTGGTGAGCCAGATGTTCGGATATATTGTGATCAATCAGTCGGAAATGAAATTTAAGGAGTATGATGTTTATCGATCCTATTATTGCGGATTGTGTCAGAGCCTGAAGGAACGTTACGGTGTCCTGGGGCAGCTTTCTCTGAATTACGATATGACTTTTATCCTGATGCTGCTCACCGGCTTATATGAACCGGAGGAACAGGAGGCCCAGTGCAGATGTGTGGCCCATCCTTTGGAAAAACATCCCACAAGAAGAAATCTGTTTACGGATTATGTGGCAGATATGACGGTGCTTTTTTCCTGCTATAAAGCGGAGGACGACTGGGAGGACGAGCATAGTCTGAAGGGACTGGTGTACAGTTATCTGTTGGGAAGAAAATTCCGTAAAAAACCGTTATTATATCAGGAAAAAGTAAGAAATATCTCACTGGCCATGCAGAATTTTGCGGATGCGGAAAAGCAGGGCAATGCGGATATTGATACCATGGCGGGATTGTTTGGCAGAGTCATGGCACAGATTGTATCCTGTCGTGAGGATGAGTGGAAGGACAATCTGGAGAGACTTGGATTTTTCCTGGGAAAATTCATTTATCTGTTGGATGCCTATGAGGATATCGAGCAGGACCTCAAAAAAGGAACCTATAATCCGTTAAAGAAACGGTATGAGGAACCGGGCTTTGAGGAGGAATGCCGGCAGATCCTGACCATGATGATGTCGGAGTGCTGTAAGGAGTTCGAACAGCTTCCTATTTTACAGAATGTGGATATTCTGCGGAATATTCTGTATTCCGGTGTATGGTGCCGTTATGAGATCGTGCGGAAGAAACGGATGAAAGACAGTGCAAAAGAGGTAACGGGAAATGACTTATGATCCATACAGTGTTCTGGGAGTGAGCAGAGATGCTTCCGAGGAGGAAATAAAAAAAGCATATAAGGCACTGAGCCGGAAATACCATCCCGATGCCAATATCAACAATCCCAATAAGGATCAGGCGGAAGAAAAGTTCAAGGAGATCCAGGCAGCCTACCAGCAGATCATGAAGGAGCGGACCGAAGGCTACAGTTACGGTGGCGGATATGGCAGGCAGAGCTATGGTGGTAGCGGAAGCGGCTACGGTGGAAGCCAGGGATATGGCGGCTACGGTCAGGGATTTGGAGACTTCTGGCAGCAGGCAGGCTGGCAACAGCAGACTTCTGGCTATGAAGAAGAGCCCAGACTGCGGGCAGCCGGTAATTATCTCAGAAACGGCTATTACAGAGAGGCCAGAAATACGTTGGACGGCATGGGAGAGCATGAGAAGACGGCCAGATGGTATTACTACAGTGCCATGGCACACATGGGCCTTGGAAATAATGTAGCGGCGCTGGAACATGCAAACAAGGCGGTGGCGCTGGATCCCCAGAATATGGAATACCAGATGCTCCTGCAGAGACTACAGAGCGGGGGACAGTGGTATGAGAGCAGACAGGCAGCCTATGGCTATCCCCATGTGGGTGGCAACGACCTGTGCCTGAAAATTTGTCTGGCCAATCTGTTCTGCAACCTTTGCTGTGGCGGTGGCGGTTTATGCTTCGGCGGTTATGGTGGAAGAGGAATGTTTTAAAAAAGATACTTGCTTTTTCCATGTATCCTCACTATAATATTAGATACAAGATGTAGATACGAAATTACTTGGAAAACACAAAATCTAGTGAGACACTATGATTTGCAGAAAAAGTCGTGTCGGGAACTTGCTTCCGATGCGGCTTTTCTTTCGGCTTATGCAGGAATTCGTATCTTATGGGAATGATATAAAGTGAGGGAAACAGCAATGAAGATTCAGAAGAGAGACGGCAGAGTAGTGCCCTATGAAGAGGAGAAGATCCGGGAAGCAATCCATAAGGCCAACAATGAAGTGGAGGAGCGGTATCGTGCCAGTGAGGGACTGATCGAGGAGATTCTGGAGGATGTACAGCAGGAGGGCAGACAGACCCAGACCGTGGAGCATATCCAGGATATGATCGAAGAGCATCTGGTAGAGCACAATAAATATACTCTGGCAAAGAAGTATATTGTATACCGTTACCAGAGAAGTCTGCTTAGAAAGTCCAATACTACGGATGAATCTATTTTAAAACTGATCCGGAATGAGAATAAGGAGCTGGCGGAGGAAAATTCCAACAAGAATACCCGTCTGGCTTCCACTCAGAGAGACTATATTGCGGGTGAAGTGTCCCGTGACGTTACCAGACGTCTGCTTTTGCCGGAGCATATTGCCATGGCGCACGACAACGGTGTGCTGCATTTCCATGATGCGGATTATTTCATCCAGCCGATCTTCAACTGTTGTCTGATCAATATCAAGGACATGCTGGACAACGGCACTTCCATTAACGGCAAGATGATCGAGTCTCCCAAGAGCTTTCAGGTGGCATGTACCGTGACCACCCAGATCATTGCGGCAGTGGCCAGCAACCAGTACGGCGGCCAGAGCGTCAATATCAAGCATCTGGGGAAATATCTGCGTAAGAGTAAGGAAAAATTTGCAAAACAGCTGGAGGAAGAATTCGGGGATACTCTGGATCAGGCAGCCAAGGACAAGATCGTGCAGATGCGTGTGCATGACGAACTGAAATCCGGTGTGCAGACCATCCAGTATCAGATCAATACTCTGATGACCACCAACGGACAGTCTCCTTTTGTCACACTTTTCCTGCATATCGATGAGAATGACGAATATGTGGAAGAGACCGTGCAGATCATCATGGAGATCCTGCGTCAGCGGATCGAGGGGACCAAGAATGAGAAGGGCGTCTATGTGACTCCTGCTTTCCCGAAGCTGGTCTATGTATTGGATGAAAACAACTGCTTAAAGGGCGGAAAATATGACTATGTGACCAAACTGGCCGCACAGTGCTCTGCCAAGAGAATGTATCCCGACTATATCTCCGCGAAGAAGATGCGCGAGAATTACGAGGGAAATGTATTTTCCTGCATGGGCTGTCGTTCTTTTCTGTCTCCCTGGAAGGATGAAAACGGAGAGTACAAATGGGAAGGACGCTTCAATCAGGGCGTTGTCAGCATCAATCTTCCGCAGATCGGTATTCTGGCAAAAGGAAATGAAGAGAAATTCTGGAAACTGCTGGACGAGCGTCTGGAACTGTGTTATGAAGCATTGATGTGCCGTCACAAGGCACTGGAAGGTGTGGTATCCGATGTGAGCCCCATCCACTGGCAATACGGAGCCATCGCCCGTCTGAAGAAGGGCGAGACCATCGACAAATACTTGCACAATGGTTATTCCACCATGTCTCTGGGATATATCGGACTGTATGAGACCACGTATCTGATGAAAGGATGCAGCCAGACCGTGGAACCCGGCAAGGAATTCGCCCTGCGTGTCATGGATTATATGAAGGATCGCTGCGCAAAATGGAAAGAGGAGACCGGTATTGCATTCAGCCTCTACGGAACTCCTGCTGAGACACTGTGTTATCGTTTCGCAAGGATCGACCGGGAAAAATACGGTGATATTTCCAATGTCACCGATAAAGGATACTATACAAATTCTTATCATGTGGATGTACGGGAGAAGATCGACGCATTTACCAAATTTAAGATCGAGAGTGAATTCCAGAATAAATCTTTGGGAGGCGCGATCTCTTATGTGGAGGTACCTAATCTGACGAATAATGTGGAAGCCATCGAGGAAGTGATCCGTTTTATTTACGATAATATCCAGTACGGTGAGTTCAACACCAAATCCGATTATTGCCACGTCTGTGGCTATGACGGTGAGATCATGATCAATGATAATATGGAATGGGAGTGCCCTCAGTGTCACAACAAGGATCATGCGAAAATGAATGTCACCAGAAGAACCTGCGGTTATCTTGGAGAGAACTTCTGGAATGCCGGCAAGACCAAGGAGATCAAGGCAAGAGTTCTTCATCTGTAATATGCAGATAGTAAAAGGGAAGGAAATGTCCTATGAATTATGCGACGATCAAGAAAACGGACGTGGCAAACGGTCCCGGCGTGAGAGTATCGCTGTTTGTCAGCGGTTGTACCCATCATTGCAAGGGATGCTTTAACAGTGTGGCCTGGGATTTTCAGTACGGACAGGCTTACACGCTGGAAACAGAACAGGAGATCTTACAGGCACTGGCCCCGGACTATATCCGGGGCTTAAGCTTATTGGGCGGCGAACCTATGGAACCGCAGAACCGTGCAACGGTGCTTTCTCTGGTAAAGAAAGTAAGGGAAATTTATCCCCGGAAGACGATCTGGTGCTATACCGGCTATGATTTTGATAAGGATCTTCTGGCCTGGATGGAAGCGGGAGATCCGGTGATCACGAAACTTTTACCGCTTCTGGATGTTATCGTGGACGGAGAATACAAGGAAGAGTGCCGTAATTTACGTCTGCCTTTTCGCGGATCTGAGAATCAGCGGATTTTGGATGTACCATTGTCTTTAAAGGAAAAATGTGGTATAATTTTACATACATAAGAGGATTCGGGTCGAAAAAGGGATATCGGTTCGAAAATAAAAACAAAAGTGTGAGGGAGTAATACAAGTATGGAGAGCTTTCTGGATATGACATTAGATAGAAATCTCTACATCGGTGTTCCGGTGGGAGCCTTTTTGTGCTCCCTTTTTCTGTTATTCTGCTTTTTCAATACCATGAAGAGCCGGACAGTCCGTAGTCTGAGGGCAGTGCTGACTTCCTGCCTGGTGTGGACCGGTGGGGTGATTCTCATGCGGCTACAGGTATTTCCGGGAATTCGTTTCTGGCATAATTTTGCACTGTTTGGTCTGCTGGTGATTCCAGTGTTTATGTATGCATTTCTATTTGGTTTTCTGGAAATTACGGAGCATGACGCGCTGATCTATATCTATGGAGTCCTGACGACAGCTCTGGTTCTGGGCAATGCCTGGAGTGGCGCGATCCTGCCGGCACCGGAAGTGACGACCCGTGCCGATGGAACTTATGTCTATATGTATCATGCAACATCCGGAATCTGGGTGTTGACGGTATTGGAGGTCTCGGTATTGGTCTATGCCACTTATCTGGCTCATTGCAAGATCGGTGGAGACCTACAGCTGCGTAAAAAACTACAGCCGCTGTTACTGGGAACCCTGTTTGTTTTGATGGGAAATCTGCTCTGCCTGATTCCGGGAAGCGTCTTTCCGTATGATATGCTGGGCTGCGTTGGTATGGCGGTGTGCATGGTCTATATCATGTACAAGCAGTATCTGTTTGATTTTTCCTATCGTGTAACGGTAGGTGCAGTATATTTTCTGGCAGTTGTGGTGGCATCCCTGCCGTTGGTCATCCTGTCTCATAATCTGGAAAATGTGCTGGGAAGTCTGGAGCGGGCGGTAACGCAGAAACTGCTGATCTATATCGTTCTGCAATGTGCCTGGACGGTGCTGGTGGTAGCTTTTGCCAGAAAGCGTCTGGAGGATATCCTGAACCAGAAGCAGAAGCATATGCTGGAGGGACTGCGGAAATTCCAGGACAGAGCGGCATCCATTTTAAACCGTAAGGAATTGTTTGCCAATATGCATGACATTCTGGATGATGCAATTCCGGGCTGGAAATCCAGAATCTTTGAGAAAAATATAAATGATGACGGTTACCGTGAGGTGGTACAGAGCGGACATATCCCGCTGGGCGAAGATGAGGTGGAGAGAGTCTGTGGCATCGTAGAGCAGGAAGAGACAAAAGAGACACCGGAGATCGCCCTGTTAAAATATGATAATATGGTCTGTGGATTTGTATATATGGAGCGTCTGCGGGAGAGTAAGCTCAATTACCGCGAGGCGGACTGCATCCGGCAGATGGCAAATATTGCTTCCGGCAGTCTGAAAAACATTGATGCTTATGAAAAGGTATATCAGGTATCCATTCATGACGAACTGACCGGCCTGTATAACCGCAGCTATTGTGGAGTGTATCTGCGCCGCGATGGTGCCTTGGGAGAAGAACGGGGCTTTTTATACATGGACATGGATAATTTTAAGTTATACAATGACCTGTACGGAGAACAGACCGGCGACCGGATTCTGCAATGGTGCGCGAAGAGATTTTTGGATAATGTGGAGAACGGAGAGGTATTCCGGGTAGGATCCAATGAGTTTCTGGTCTCTGTGCCGGAGACCGGCAGGGAACCACTGGTGGCACTGGCGGAGAAACTGACCCGGGCAGTACAGGAGAATGCTACAAATAAACCACAGGTCATGCAGCCCATTACATTCAGCGTTGGTGTGGCATGGTATCCCGGTCTGGCAGCGGATGCGCTGGAATTGTTCCAGCAGTCCAAGCGGGCGGCCTTTTATGCGAAGCGTAATGGTAAGGACCGGATCCAGGTATATGAAGGCGGTATCAATGAGGAGAGCCAGGATAAGGAGACCGGTTACGAGCAGGTGGCGCCTACGGTGTATGCACTGGTGGCGGCTATTGATGCGAAGGATTCCTTTACTTTCCAGCACTCCACCAATGTATCCCAGTATGCGGTATTGCTGGCCCAGAAGCTGGGCTTGTCCAGAAACGATATCCAGACCGTAAAGGTGGCAGGCCTTTTGCATGATATCGGTAAGATCGGTATCCCGGAGAGCATCCTGAAAAAGGCTGGAAAGCTTACGAATGAAGAATATGAGATCATGAAGAGCCATGTGGAGAAATCCATCGAAATGATCCACTATCTGCCGAATATGAACTATGTGATCCCCGCGGTCGTTTCCCATCACGAGAGATATGACGGCAAGGGTTATCCCAGAGGAATCAAGGGAGAAGAGATTCCGTTTCTTGGTAGGATCCTGGCGGTGTGCGACAGCTTTGATGCCATGATCTCCAAGAGAGCATATAAGGAGCCCCTGAGTGTGGAATACGCTATGGGGGAACTGGAGAAAAATAAAGGAACCCAGTTTGATCCGGAGGTGGCAGATGCTTTTATTGAACTGATCAAAGAAGGAAAAGTTCCCCTGTAGGAACTGATAGCAAAAAAAGAGGCACCCACGGGTGCCTCTTTTCAAAAGGGGAGGATTAAGTATTATCGTATCTTTCGTAAGATCAAAGGAGGGGATCCGATGATAGTAGTAGTCTGTCCCGGATTTGTGGGTTTATACATCCCCGATTGATATTTTTTTGTTGTTTTTGAGGACGAGTTGTTATATACTATGATTAATAATTCTGCCAATAGGTGAACTGCCTGACTGCTTGCAGGCAAGGCAGTTCACCTATTGAGCGGATAAACAGACATGAGCATGGAGGACGCCAGTCCGAAATGCGAATGGATGTGACGATTTCGAGAGCCCGAAGGGCGGAGAAATCGTATTATTAAATATTTAATTATTATGTAAGGATGGTATTACAATTATGAATTTAATGGAACAGTGGAGATCAGTAGCATATAATGAGGCAACCGGCAAAGAGAAGCTGCAGCAACTCTGGGCAGCTTATTTCCAGGAGGAGAAGGAAATCTACGCACAGCTTCTGAAGAATCCCGATGAAGTAGTAAAGGGTACCGTGAAGGAACTGGCTGACAAGTTCAAAGTATCTCTGATGACCATGACCGGATTTCTGGATGGCATCAACGACAGCCTGGTAGAGCAGAACCCTATTGATGATCTGGAAGAGGATACTCAGGTAAACTTAGGCTTCGATAAGGCTCTTCTGTACAAGAACATGGTAGCAGCAGAAGCCGACTGGCTGTACAATCTGGAAGAGTGGAACGATATCTTTGACGAAGAGACCCGTAAGGAACTCTACAAAGAGCAGAAGTCTTCCACTACCATTGTGAAGGAGCAGAAGGTTTATCCCAATGATCCCTGTCCCTGCGGAAGCGGCAAGAAGTACAAGAAGTGCTGCGGCAGAAAGTAAATTGAACATAAAGGGGGTTTTCCGCAGGTTTGCAGAGAGCCCCTTTTTCGTTTTCCCTGAGTTTAACATTGTTTTACAGGAAAGGAAGGGTTACATATGAAAATGCTGAAAGAATTGAAATGGGAAGCAATTCTTACCGGTGTGCTGTATATTCTCTTAGGAATCGTGGCACTGGTGATCCCGGAGACCATGCAGAAGACACTGGGGTATCTGATCGGTATCGTATTGATTGTGGCAGGACTGGTATCTATTATCTGCTATCTGCTCAGGGATGCCAGAGAGAACTATTATCACAATGAGTTTGTATTCGGTATTCTCGGAATCGTGTTGGGAGCAGTAGTCCTGTACAAGGTAGAGATCGTCATCTCCCTGATTCCCTTTATTCTGGGAGTACTGGTTCTGTGTAGCGGATGCAGCAAACTGCAGGATGCCATTGACCTGAAAAGACTGGATTACGGCAGCTGGCTGGGACTTCTTATTGTGGCGGCAATCAACATCATTCTCGGAGTGGTACTGATCTACAATCCGTTCAAAGCAGCGATTCTGTTGTTCCGTGTTCTGGGAGTGGTACTGATCCTCAGTGGTGCCGGCGATTGCTTTTCTACGATTTATTTTGCGCGCAAGCTCCGGAGATTCAAACAGGAGCAGGATGCCTTGGACAGTACCTTCGAAGAGGTCGACCCTAAGGATCAAAATTAACGGACACAAAAGAACAAGCAGGAGGAACATTGTGAATATTGCATCTTTTTTGTCCCCGAAGGAGGAGGTTACTTTTCTTCGGGACGATATGACTATCAGACAGGGGCTGGAGAAGATGAAACGCTACGGTTACACAGCGGTACCGGTGATCGATGCCGAGGACCGGTATGTGGGCGTAGTCAGTGAGGGAGATTTTCTGTGGAATATCTTGAACCACAATAGTGAGCTGGATACTATTACCATGAAGAGTCTGGAAAAGCTGTCCGTGAGGGATATCATACAGAGTGGCAAGATCCGGCCGGTATGTATCGATACCAACATGGAAGAACTGCTGGGACAGGCGCAGATGCAGAACTTTGTACCGGTGATCGATGATAGAAATGTATTCATCGGAATTATTACCAGAAGCGAGATCATCAAATATTTTATTAAAAAACAGATTGAAGTAGCAGAAAAGCAGCTATAATTCGTTAAATAAGAGAAAGGTGTGTAGAATCATGAAAAAGTTGGAAGAATATGTAAAGAGCATTCCCGATTTCCCGGAGAAGGGTATCATTTTCCGTGATGTCACAAGTGTACTGCAGGATGCGGACGGACTGCACCTGGCGATCGATACCATGCAGGAGAAGATCAAGGATCTGGATTATGATGTGGTAGTAGGTCCCGAGTCCCGCGGATTTATCTTCGGAACACCGATCGCATACAATAATCATAAGCCCTTTGTATTGATCCGTAAAAAGGGAAAGCTTCCCAGAGAGACCGTATCTGCCACGTATGATCTGGAATATGGTTCCGCTACCATCGAGATGCACAAGGACAGTATCAAACCCGGTCAGAAAGTTCTGATCGTGGATGACCTGATCGCTACCGGAGGTACCACCGAGGCTATGATCAAACTGATCGAGTCTCTGGGTGGTGAAGTAGCCGGCGTGGTAGTGCTGATCGAACTGGCAGGACTGAAAGGCCGTGAGCGCATTAACAAATATCGTCTGGAGTCAGCCATCTGCTACGAGGGAAAATAAGACATCGATAAAAATAATATGGAGCTGTTTCGTCTATGACAGAAGAGAAGAACGAAGTCATTTTTGATGATGACAAGATAAGTAAATCAGAAGAATTCGTGAATCCGGATGAATTATATCAGGAGCTTATTCAATGTGTGCAAAAATATCATCCCAGTGATGATATTTCCATGATCGAGAAGGCCTATAAGGTCGCCAGCGAGGCTCACAAAAATCAGTTCCGGAAGTCCGGAGAACCTTATATCATCCATCCATTGAATGTGGCAATCATTCTGGCGGATCTGAAACTGGATAAAGAGACCATCGTGGCAGGTATCCTGCACGATGTGGTGGAAGATACCGTGATGACGGAGGAGGATCTTAGGAGAGAATTCGGTGATGATGTAGCACTTCTGGTAGACGGAGTGACCAAACTAGAGAAAATTCCGCTGTCCGGCAGCAACGGAGAACAGTCAGATGCCAAGTTGGAGATGCAGGCAGAGAATCTGCGTAAGATGTTCCTCGCCATGGCGAAGGATATCCGCGTCATTATGATCAAACTGGCGGATCGTCTGCACAATATGCGCACGTTGAAGTACAAGACGCCGGAGAGCCAGCAGAGGATTGCCAAGGAGACGCTGGAGATTTATTGCCCCATCGCCCAGAGACTTGGTATCAGCAAACTGAAGATCGAACTGGATGACTTGTCGCTGAAGTATCTGGAGCCGGATATCTATTATGATCTGGTGGATAAGATCGCTGTCCGTAAGAGCGTCCGTGAAAAATATATCCAGGGTATTGTGGATGAAGTCAGTGAACATATTAAGAATGCCGGCATCGAAGCCAAAGTCGATGGCCGTGTAAAGCATTTTTTCAGTATTTATAAGAAGATGAAGAACCAGCACAAGACGCTGGATCAGATCTATGATCTCTTCGCGGTGCGTATCATCGTGGAGACGGTGAAGGACTGTTATGCGGCACTGGGTGTGATCCATGAAATGTATAAACCCATTCCGGGGCGCTTCAAGGATTATATTGCCATGCCCAAAGCAAATATGTACCAGTCCCTGCATACGACGCTGATCGGCAGCAACGGACAGCCTTTCGAGATCCAGATCCGTACCTTTGAGATGCACCGCGTGGCGGAATACGGTATTGCCGCCCATTGGAAATACAAGGAGGCTTCCGACGGCAAGAAGCCGGAGGTACAGGAAGAAGAGAAGCTGGTATGGCTGCGACAGATCCTGGAGTGGCAGCGGGACATGTCGGATAACAAGGAATTCATGAACCTGCTGAAGAACGATCTGGATCTGTTCTCCGACAGCGTATACTGCTTTACTCCTACCGGTGAGGTCAAGAACCTTCCGGCAGGATCTACCCCGATTGACTTTGCTTACAGCATTCATTCTGCTGTTGGTAACAAGATGGTGGGAGCGAGAGTCAACGGGAAGCTTGTGACCATTGATTATAAGATCAACAACGGAGACCGGATCGAGATCATCACTTCGCAGAACTCCAAGGGTCCCAGCCGTGACTGGCTGAATGTGGTAAAAAGTACCCAGGCCAAGAACAAGATTAACCAGTGGTTCAAGAATGAGTTAAAGGAAGACAATATTTTAAAGGGCAAGGATCTGCTTTCCGGCTACTGCAAAGCCAGAGGCATCAATCTTGCCAGCCTGCAGAAGCAGGAGTATATGGATGCCATTATGCGCAAGTATGGATTCCGGGACTGGGATTCTGTACTGGCGGCCATAGGACACGGTGCTCTGAAAGAGGGTCAGATCGTCAACAAGATGCAGGAGTTGTACGACCGTGACCATAAGAAAGCGATGACCAACGAGGAAGTTCTGGCAAGCATTGCGGAGAACAATGCGGCCAATGCGCAAAGTGGTGCGAACAAGCCTGTCCTCATGAAGTCCAAGAGTGGTATCGTGGTAAAGGGTATCGCGGATCTGTCGGTGCGTTTTTCCAAGTGCTGTTCCCCTGTGCCGGGGGATGAGATCGTGGGTTATGTGACCCGCGGAAGAGGTATCTCTATCCACCGTACCGACTGTATCAACATCATCAATCTGCCGGAGATGGAGAGGGCGAGACTGATCGATGCGGAATGGCAGCCGGAGGAGGCACATGCGGAGAAGTATCTGGCAGAGATCAAGATTTATGCCAACAACCGTAACGGACTGTTAGCGGATATTTCCAAGGCCCTGACGGAGAAAAATATCGATATCATGTCCATGAACACCAGAACCAACAGACAGGGACTGGCTACTCTGCAGACGACCTTCGAGATCAGCGGCAGAGAGGAACTGAACCGTATCATTGACAAGATCCGGGGCATCGAGAGCGTCATTGACATCGAGAGAACCACAGGCTGATAAGGTGATGTCCGGAAAACGGCGGAACCTGTCGGGAAACAGAAAGTGAGATTATTATGAGCAATATCCGTATCGGACATATGACGCTGGGAATCTATCAGACCAACTGTTACTTTGTATACAGAGAGAACAGTGATAAAGTGCTGGTATTCGACCCGGCGGATCACGGAGAGAAAATTGAGGAGGCGCTTGGGCAGCACGGACTACATACAGCAGCAATCCTTCTGACCCATGGACATTTCGACCATATCGGTGGCTGTGAGGAATTGAAGGCGGCAGCGGATGCCTATGCCGGGGAGCATGGAGAGAACCCCGTGAAAATTTATGCCGGGGAGGCGGAGAAAAAGTTTCTTCTGGATACGAAAAACAATCTGTCGAAAGCGATGGGGAGTCCGGTCACTGTGATTGCAGATGTGTATCTGAAGGATGGGGAAGAACTGGAGCTGGACGGCATCCGGATCCAGGTTCTGGCGACTCCCGGCCATACCGCAGGCGGTATCAGCTATTATTTCCCGGAGGGAGGGTTCTTAATCTGCGGTGATACCCTGTTCCAGGAATCCGTGGGCAGAACCGATTTCCCCACCGGCAGCATGAGTACGCTGGTGCGTTCGGTGAAGGAGAAGCTGTTTACTCTGCCGGAGGAGACGGTAGTCTATCCGGGACACGGCGACAGCACCACCATCGGACATGAGAAGAAGTATAATCCGTTTTGCGTTGATTAAAGTTAGAGTAACTATTCAGAATCCCATTCGCAAGATCGCTTTTTCAGAGCTTACTTTTTGCCAATGTGTTTCATTCGCCTTATATGTAGTTACAAATGAGAGAAGTATTCGGGCACAGGAAGTGTTATCTCTGTGCCTGAATTTATGTAAATGAGGAAAATAAAATGAAAGTAGTGAAATTATCCCATCCCAATTATGAATACGATGTGCATTCTCTGGTGAAAGCCTTTTATGCCGAGGATCAGGTCACGGTCATTACGCCGGAGACAAAGCCGGAAAAGCTGGCAGAGCTGGAACCGCAGGTCAGTCTGGAAATCGAACTGGGGGACACCGGGGCGAAGATCCGTGTGGGAGAAGAGACTTTTTTGTGGGATGCGGAGACAGAAAACCTTGCAGATGGTTATAAGAACGGTCTGAAACGCTTCCTGTACCGGACTTTGAGCAAGGTGACCGGGCAGGAACTGCCATGGGGCAACCTCACGGGCATCCGTCCCACGAAGATCGCCTACGGCATGCTGGATGAGGGCAGAAGCGAGGCAGAGATTCTGGACTTTATGAAGCAGAGCCATTATGTCAGCGAGGAAAAGGCACTTTTGGGAATCGACATTGCGAAGAGAGAGAGGGATCTGTTAAAGGATATTCATTACGAGGGCGGCTACAGCCTGTACATCGGCGTTCCGTTCTGCCCCACGACCTGTCTGTACTGCTCCTTTACCTCGTACCCAATTGCAGCGTTCCGCAAACAGGTAGATGCCTATGTGGATGCTGTTATCAAAGAGATGGATTATGTGGCGGAGAATTTTAAGGACAAGGTACTGGATACGGTCTACATCGGCGGCGGTACCCCCACCACATTGGAGCCGGAACAACTGGATCGTCTGATCACGGCGTTAAAGTCGAAATTTGATTTTTCCACTGTGAAGGAATTTACCGTGGAGGCCGGCCGTGCTGACAGCATCACCAGAGAGAAACTGGAGGTATTGTATCGCCATCAGGTCAGCCGTATCTCCGTGAATCCCCAGACCATGAAGCAGGAGACTCTGGACATCATCGGCCGAAAAGCCAGCGTGGAACAGGTACTTACGGCATACCGGCTGGCAAGAGAGGTCGGCTTCGACAATATCAATATGGATCTGATCCTGGGACTTCCGGGAGAACTGGAGGCGGACGTGCAGCGCACCATCGACAGAGTGGTGGAACTGGCGCCGGACAGCCTGACCGTCCATTCTCTGGCCATCAAGCGGGCTTCCCGCCTGAACCAGTGGATTCAGGAGAACGGTGTCTCCATGCTCCACAATACGGATGAGACCATGAAGATCGCGGCAGCAGGAGCGGAAAAGCTGGGAATGAAGCCCTATTACCTCTACCGCCAGAAGAACATGTCCGGCAACTTCGAGAACACCGGCTACGCCCGCCCCGGAAAATACGGCCTGTATAACATCCTCATCATGGAGGAGAAACAGACCATCGTGGCTTTGGGAGCCGGAAGCATCACCAAGAGAGTCTTCCCCGACGGAAGAATCGAGCGGTGTGACAATGTGAAGGATGTGGGACTGTATATCGAGAAGATTGATGAGATGATCAAGAGGAAGAGGGAATTGTTTACGTAAAACAGGGGAAATCGTTTGTATAGTAATAATATCAAAAAAATAAGAATAGTTGCTGATGTTGCCAGTGTTTTTGCGGAAAGTCTTGAAAGGAGGAAACTATATTGGGCTGAACAGTTGCATACTGGCATCGTATTATAGCATGCGAAGGAGAAAGGGGAATTCTCAATGTTAAGAGTTGCTATATGTGAGGATGTTTTATCTGAGTTGCAGAAGCAAACACAGATCATACAATCCATCATGGCAAGGCTATCCAAAAATGTGAAATTTTTTTGTTTCCGGAGTGGGGAAGAATTATTAATGGAAACAGACACCACGGGAAATATGGACATCGTTTTTTTAGATGTGGAAATGCTTGGTATCAGCGGAATTGAAACCGCGCGTATCCTTAGGGAAAGAGACAGCAGGGTAATTCTGATTTTTGTATCCTGTCATAACCAGTACTGCAAGGAAATGATTGAAGTGCAGCCATATGCATTTATAGATAAGCCGGTGTCTGAAGAAAAATTGGAGAAGATCCTGAAACGGGTGTTTGAAACACATTTGAATTCCGATGACAGTTATTGCTTTTCTTATAATAAAAGGCAATACAATATTCCACTGAATCAGATCCGGTTTTTCCAAAGTGATAAAAGAATCGTACAGATCAATGCAGTACAGCTGGATATGCCTGAATTGGAATACTTATTTTATGGAAAATTGGAAGAAGTGGAAAGGAATCTGCGGAAAGCAAATGTAAAATTCCTGAGAATCAGAAAATCGTTGCTCGTGAATACTCGTTTTATTAAGGAGTATTCTGCGGACAGGGTTGTTCTGGATAATGGACGGGAAGTAGAAATCAGTAAAAATTACAGAGATCATGTAAGACAGCATTATATTTCAATGTTAAAGGGGAGAAGATGGGAATGATGCTTGTTCTGGCTATTGTGGAGATTTTTTCTGTAATACTGCAGCGTATTTTTTGTGACAGTACATTGAAAAAGAAGAAAATTCGCAGGTATACAGACTATCTGGTATGGGGAGGATATTTTGCGGTCTTCAACGGTGTTACATATGTTTTAACGTATCTGGGAGATGGCACGAGTAATATCTGGCTGAATATATTACTTTTTGTATGTATTTTTTTTGTGACGATCAGAATCCTATATACTGATTCAGTCAGAACATTGATGGCGACGACTATATTTATGTATATGAGCGGCATGTGTGCAGAATTGCTCGTGTATTACGGAAAAGAATTTCTGGCATGGACAGATGATGCAGAAGTAACCTTGCTGTGCACAGTGTTATCTAAAATTGTCTGGTATTTGATTATTAAATTTACCTCTCTCATTATAAAACTGAACAGAAAAGCGGAACTGAATCTTCAGGATTGGTTGGAAGTATTTATCGTTCCGGTCTGTAGTATATGGATCCTGATTTCCGTTTTTATCACAGGAACCCTTGAAAACTATTTCTGGGGATTTATTGTAGTATTCATGATCCTGCTGATCAACGTCTTTACCTACTATCTGTATGATAAAGCAAAAGAAAATATGGAAAAACAAATGCGGGAAGAAATCCTGAAAAATCAGTGTGAGTACTATATTCGCCAGAACCGGGAAAGTAAGGAATGGTGGGAAGAATTAAGGAAGCTGCGTCACAATATGAAGCAGCATTACATATTGGAAAATACTTATTTGGAAAAGGAAGATTATGAAGCCCTGAAAAGATACTGCAGTGAAAATCTGAAGTTTTTAGACAAAAAAGATTTTATTTCCAATAGCGGAAATCTTTATATTGACAGTGTGGTTAATTACAAGGCAGATATGGCGGAAAAGGCAGGAATAAAGGTGACAGCCAATACGGAAGTGCCGCAGGATGCGGAGATGAATGCAGAGGATATCAGCATTTGTCTGGGCAATCTATTGGATAATGCCATAGAAGCTGTAAAGGAACTGACCGAAGATAGGGTGATCAGGCTATGGATCACCACAGACGGTAATAATATAGCCATCAGTATTAAAAACCGGTATAAAAATGCATTGCATAAAAGCGGGGGACGATATCTGACAAGCAAGGAAGACGACAGGATGCATGGAATCGGTCTTTCGATCGTCAGACAGATCGTGGATCAATATGCCGGTGAGATGGAGATACGGGAGGAAGATAATGTTTTTGATGTAATGATATTAATGTATGATTTTTTAACATAAAAAGAATACGGAATATGTGAATACCCGGATTAAGATATGCTTTTCAAGAGAAACGTTTCGAAGCATATTTTAACCCGGGTATTTTTATCCAAAAGTTACATATAACCCGGTCGTTTTTGACATCTACGGTTATGACTTGTCGATATGTGTTATAATCTGCAAAAAATAAGGTAGTGGTCAGGCTATGCCAATTCCTGTAGGATTGCATCCGGGGAGTGGTGGAATTCATAATATAGAAAAACAATATGGCATCTGGGGCGGGATAGATGGAGATGTATTCTCGAAGATGCTTCAAAATATCAAGTCTATGACAATACGAACAAAAAAATGGATAAGAATGGAGATAAAATAATGTCAGTAAAAAATGAATTGGATAATTTTTTTGAAAGATTTTTAGCAGCATACCAAAAAACAGAGGATGGATTACCTAAACGTCCCAGGAGAAAAGATGTAGATCAGGCAGTTTATGTGGGAGAAGCAGATAATGCTGGATGGTGTAAATGGAGACCACTGGCATATGGAAAAGAGGAAACTTTTATAAAGCTATTAGAGACATATGGAATTGAAGGCAACCGTGATATAATTGAATACTTTAGCGCCTATCATTTTTTAGGGTTTAATGTAAATTATAAAAAAAGAGGAATTGGAATAGATGGTGTGGATCCCAGAGATGAGTATAGAAGTTTAAAACGAATAATGGAGGCATATACTGATTCAAACGGCAGGGTGACACATATTGTAATTGGGACGGAGGCAAAAGTGGACTATTCTGTAGTGGTAGAAATAAAGACAGGAATTGTTAAATTTGTAGATGACGAAAAAGGAAAAATGAGAAAAATTGCACCATCTTTGGAAGAATTTATAAAAGGATGGGAACCGTGGGTTTAAGCAAGTCGAAAAAGACGATGGATATAAACCACTAAGCTCCGGGAAAATGGAAAAATAACACAAGAGATGAGGAATGACGGATACGATATTTCTGACAAGTGCTATTGTCTTCTACAGTGTTTATTTAACGATGATGTATTGTTAATGAATTTTTATTAGATTAATTCCCGGATGGCTTTGAAGTGCACCATGAATATAATGAGCACCATGATCTGGTACATACATGGGACAGCGACGGAAGAGAGACCCTCTATACTTATGACCAGGAACACAATCCGGTCAGGACGATGGAAAAGATCAAAGAGGGCAAATGGAAAGAAACGGCCCGGAAGTATGATTTCAGGGGAAGATGCATTCTGGAGCGGGATGCCCTCGGAAACGAAAGCCTTAAGGAATATGAAGCCAACCGGGCATACCCCAGCCGTGTCATTACGCCGAAGGGGGAGGAGACTGCCTACGGCTACGATACCGTAGGCCGCAGACTGTCCATCAGCAATACTTACGGCACGGTGGAGCTGGCTTACAATTCCAGGAACTTTGTCACTAGCCGCATCGACGGGGAAGGCTACACCACCCGCAGATTCTATGACCGCATGGGCAATCTGACCACTTACTATCCACCCGTGCAGTGGGAAAAGAAAGAGAGCGGCTATGAGTACCGCCACGATTTTCTGGAACGTGTGGTAGATACCATATCTCCCCTGCAGGAACATCACCGTGTATTCCGTAACTTTGACGGGGACATCACCAGCCGGATCCATCCGGTCAGCTATGCCCTGAAAGGCGAAGAGGGAGAAGGAACCCGCTATGAGTACAATTCTGACGGGAACTGCATCCGTATCCTTTATCCGGACGGAGGCGTGGAGCGGAGATTCTATGATGCGGACGGCAACATGATCAAACAGGTACAGCCGGAATCTTATGATGCAGATTCGGATGACGGCAATGGCTACCGCTATGCCTATGACGCCTGCGGCCGGATGACAGAAGTACAGGATCCCGAGGGGAACATCCTGCACACCTACGAGTACAACGGGCACGGACAGATCCTCCGGGAAGTGGACGGCGAAGGAAAGGAGGTCCTCTATACCTATAATGATCTGGGCTGGAAGATCCGGGAACAGATAAAAGTGCAGGAGACCGATCCTGCGCTGTACCGTGTCATCGCCTATACCTATGACAGTCAGGGCAATAAGGTGGAGGAGGCCTACGGACAACAGGAAGTAGAACGGGACGGAGAGCCGGATGGCTGGCACCGGATCCATTTTTCCTACGATAAAAACAATCATCTGAATGTAGTGAAAGATGACTTTGGGGCAAAAATGCGCTACGATTATGACTGTCTGGGAAATGTAACGCTGGAAGAGCGTGTCATTGCGGACGGTGTTCATAGTGTCATTCATTATGCCTACAATAAAAACGGGTGGCTTGTTCAGCGGACGGAGGAAATCCAGGGCAACGGCCCGGTACAGGCCGCCGTTACAAGATATGCCTACGATGCCAACGGCAACCTGACAAAGATCACCACCCCGAAGGGCTCCGAGATCCACAGAAGCTACGATGCGGACGACCGCCTGACCGAGGAGAGAGTCCTTGACAGAAAGAACGGTATCGACAGACGGGTGCAGTATGCCTATGATGCGGCCGGAAATGTGCTGAAACAGGCCATTCTGGGAACGGACGGGGAATGTCTGGAGAGCAGCACCCGGTATGACCTGAAAGACCGGGCGACCCACAGAACCAATCCGGCAGGAGGGGTGACCCGCTATCTCTATGACTGGAATGACAGGCTGCGGAAAGAGATCAGTCCCTACGGCTACGAGCCGGAAAACGATGACGGGGTAGGCGCAGCCTACACCTATGACAGCCGCGGCAACCGCATCCGTACCACCAATGCATTAGGTGAAGTGGTACAGGAGCTTTCCTACAACCTGCGGAATCAGCCGGTCATCCAAAAGGATACGTTTGGAAACCGGACAGAGCTTTCCTACGAACTGGACGGAAAGATCAAGGATGTCCGGCGATCAGGGAACCATCAGCGTACCCTCCAGCAGTATGAGTATAATGCCAGAGGGCAGATCACGGGAGTTGTGGACGGCAACCAGAATCCCATCTCCTATGACGTGGACAGCTGGGGACGCATCACAGGCATTGGCTTTGCGGACGGGGGGAAGGAAGGCTATGAGTACACTCCGGCAGGGCAGGTCAGCAGGACTATAGACGGTAACGGCAATGCAGTGCAGTACCGTTACAACAGTCTCGGCAAGGTCAGCGAGAGAATTGACCAGCTGGGCGATACAGAGACCTTCCGGTATGACGAGGAGGGCAACCTGTCCCTGCACATTGACCGGGATGGAAGACGGCTGCAGCGCGCCTGCAACGTGTTCGGCCAGCCCGTGTATGAGAAGGCGTCCGATGCGGAAGGAAAACATACCAACATCAGCACCTGGCACTATGACAGCCTGGGCCGGGTGACCCGTGCTGTCTGCGACGGAAAGTCCTATGAATACATCTACGATGCATATGGTAATCTGAAAGAGAAGCGTTCCAACGGGAAACGCTTAGTTTCCTATACCCATGACAGGGCAGGGCAGATCACGGAGATCAGGGATCCAGAGGGAGTCTGCACCCGGTATGAGTATGACATTCTGGGTAGACGAAGCCGCATCTTTAATGATGACGGACTGGAAGTGTGCTACGGCTACGATGCTCTGAATCGTATCCGCCATATCCGTTATGGCAATGAGGTGGAGACCGCCTATACCTACGATGGTGACGGTAACATCCGCACACTGGAAACCAAGGCAGGAGAAAATGTCCTGCTCTCCTTTGCATACCGGTATGACGGCAACGGAAACCGCACGGCGAAGACAGGCACACAGGCGACTCTGGGCGGCATCACCACAGGGAATAATGCGTTGGATATCTCCTATGCTTATGATGTCCGGGGACAGCTTCTGGAAGAGCGGCGGAACGGCGCTTCTGTTTGCTATGCCTATGACAAAGCCGGGAACAGAATCCGGAAGACGGATGTACAGGGAGAAATCCGCTATCTTTATAATGAGAAGAACCAGCTGGTCGAAGAGGAAAGCCCTGCCGATAGAAAACAGTTTTCTTATGACCGTCAGGGCGGTATAATAGAAGAAAAAAATCTTGCCGGAATCCGCCTGTTCTCCTATAACAGCCGCCACCAGCAGACAAGGGTGGAAACCGAAACCGGCAGCGTGCAGGAGAACCGCTATGATGCGGAAGGCCTGCGTTTTGAACTGCTGGAAAACGGCAGGAGAACCAGCTTTGTATACCACGATGGAGAGCTTCTGCAGGAGGAGGGAAGAGAAGAGCAGGGCACCAGTTATCATCTCGGGGCAGGGATGGAAGCGTTCCGCAGAGGACAGGAACTGTCCTACTACCACAGGGACGAACAGCTCAGTACGGTATTTGTTACTGATGGACAGGGAGAAATCCGGAACAGCTATCAGTATGATGCCTTTGGCATACCCCTTGAGACCACAGAACAGCTGAATAACCGCATCCGTTATACGGGCCAGCAGTATGATGAACTGACAGAGCAGTATTACCTGCGGGCGAGGTATTATAATCCGGTTGCCGGGCGGTTTATGCAGGAAGACGTCTATCAGGGGGATGGACTGAATCTGTATGCGTACTGTGGGAATAACCCAGTGGTGTATGATGATCCGAGTGGGTGGTCAAATCAGCAAAATGGGTTAAATAGTCTTTCAGATATGACATATGAAGAAATAGTTGATTCTTTATATATAAGGAGTGATTAATTGTTTCAACAAAAAATAGATACTGGTAAACTACATTATTCTAATAGCGAATTATTGCCTGACGAATTAGATGCGGTATTAGGTATGAATGCTGTTTCAGGAGATAATTTGTCACCACATCATATGCCATCGGCTCATTCTATTTTGGAGAATGAAGGAATGAATCCTTCGTATGGTGCATGTTCGAATGTAATGACCGATACACATAAAAATACTTTTACGTATGGCATGAATAATAGAACGCGAAGGTATGATATGGCTTTGTATGAATCCTTGTCATATGAAGATAGACTTGTGTTCGATCAGTATGATTTGCAAAGAGTTTATGCTGAGTCAAGACCGAATGTTGACATGGATATTGTAAAGAGTAAGTTAAAGGAAGAATACGATATGGCAATGGGAATGAGAGAAGTAAAAGAATCTTTAACGCTAGAGGGAGAACAGGATATGCGTAATATAGAGGAAATGAAAGAAGAGGGGTGTAGATGAGAGATTTTATTCAACGAATGTATCATGCTATTCAGGAAGGAAATGTCGAATTGTTTGATGACATTGAGGAAGATATAAAAAGAGGAAATATAGAATTATCATTAGAAGACATAGTCCCACTGTGTAAAATGACTATTATTGATTCAGAATATATAGAATATAGTCAGATAATAGAAATAGTACGAATGACTTTATGGGCAGTTGAAAAAGGTGATATGAAAGAAGGAATAAAGGAATTCGTAAAGGGGCTAGAAGAAATATATAATGAGGGACAGAAGGATACTTGGAAAAATTGGTATGGTTTTAGTTATGAAGAATTTATAGATAGATATATAGGTATGACTATATTGAGATATAAAGAAGACGATATGATATTGCTTGGGAATACGATAAGTAAAAGTGGTTGTACAAATTTTAAAATAACAATATTGAAAATTTTGAAGCGAACTATGGCAAGAGAGGCGGAAAAGGAAGAGTATTTAGTCAAGGGAAAAATTTTAGAAAGGAATATAAAATTAGAGAACTGATAAATAGCTGATAATTACAAGAAAAATAGTGTATGTAATTTGTAAAATAAACACTTAGGGATGCAGCTAAATGTTGTATTTAGGACTGAAGTGATAGACTGCTGAAAGAAATCAAGTCATGCGGCTATAAAACGTGATTCTGATGGAAATGGCATTGGCATCTGCTGTTTGGATAGCAATGTAGAGCAGAGATCCCGAGGGAGTCTGCACCCGGTATGAGTATGACATTCTGGACAGACGAAACCGCATCTTTAATGATGATGGACTGGAAGTGCTCTACGGCTATGATGCCCTGAACCGTATCAGTAACATCCATTACGGTAACGGTGTGGAAACCGCCTATACCTACGACGGCAACGGTAACCATACAGCGAAGACAGGTACATAGGCAACTTTGGGCGACATCATATCAGGAAGCAATGCTCTGGATCTCTCTTATGTTTATGATGTCCGGGGACAGCTTCTGGAAGAGCGGCGGAACGGCGCTTCTGTTTGCTATGCCTATGACAAAGCCGGGAACAGAATCCGGAAGACGGATGTACAGGGAGAAATCCGCTATCTTTATAATGAGAAGAACCAACTAATCGCAGAAGAAAGCCCTGCCGATAGAAACCAGTTTTCTTATGACCGTCAGGGCGGTATAATAGAGGAGAAAAATGCAGCCGGGATCCGTCGGTTCTCCTATAACAGCCGCCACCAGCAGACAAGGGTGGAAATCGAAAACGGCAACGTGCAGGAGAACCGCTATGACGCGGAAGACCTGCGTTTTGAACTGCTGGAAAACGGCAGGAGAACCAGCTTTGTATACCACGATGGAGAGCTTCTGCAGGAGGAGGGAAGAGAAGAGCAGGGCACCAGTTATCATCTCGGGGCAGGGATGGAAGCGTTCCGCAGAGGACAGGAACTGTCCTACTACCACAGGGACGAACAGCTCAGTACGGTATTTGTTACTGATGGACAGGGAGAAATCCGGAACAGCTATCAGTATGATGCCTTTGGCATACCCCTTGAGACCACAGAGCAGTTGAATAACCGCATCCGATACACAGGGCAACAGTATGATGATGTAACGGGACAGTATTATTTGCGGGCGAGGTATTACAATCCTGTTGCCGGGCGTTTCATGCAGGAAGACGTCTATCAGGGGGATGGACTGAATCTGTATGCGTACTGCGGGAATAATCCGGTGGTGTATGATGATCCGAGTGGGTATAAAAGGAAAGCTTGTCCTCCGCAGGGGAAAATTAGTGAAAGTGTTGATGAGAGTGGTACATCTTCTGTAGCTAAACCTAATCATGGACAAGGATTCTCATCTAAAGGATACAATCCGAAACCAGGAGAAAGAACTCGAGATCAGCGGCTGTGAGGAACTGAAGGCGGCAGCGGATGCTTATGCCGGGGAGCATGGTTGGGAACCGGTGAAAATTTATGCCGGGGAAGCAGAGAAGGATTTCCTGTTGGATACGAAGAGCAACCTGTCGAAAGATATGGGGCGTCCGGTAACGGTTACCGCAGATGTGTATCTGAAGGATGGCGAGGAACTGGATCTGGATGGCATCCGGATCAAAGTTCTGGCAACGCCCGGACATACTGCAGGCGGTGTCAGCTATTATTTCCCAGAGGGAGGGTTCTTAATCTGCGGGGATACCCTGTTCCAGGAATCCGTGGGCAGAACCGATTTCCCCACCGGCAGTATGAGTACGCTGGTGCGTTCGGTGAAGGAGAAGCTGTTTACTCTGCCGGAGGAGACGGTAGTCTATCCGGGACACGGCGACAGCACCACCATCGGACATGAGAAGAAATATAATCCGTTTTGTGTATAACTATTCAGAGCCATGTAAATAGCGTTAATATTCGTCGAATGCTGGCATTCGTAAGAATATTATATGATATTTATATGGCGAAGTAACCACATGAGCAAAGGGAAAGCTGCGTAGCAGCGGCTTTGCGAATGGGGTTCTGAATAGTTATAATACTGAAATATATTCGGGCACAGAAAGAGTTATCTCTGTGCCTGTATTTATGTAAATGAGGAAAATACAATGAAAGTAGTGAAATTATCCCATCCTAACTATGAATATGATGTACATTCTCTGGTGAAGGCTTTTTATGCGGAGGACCAGGTCACGGTCATCACCCCGGAGACAAAACCGGAGAAGCTGGCAGAGTTGGAACCGCAGGTCAGTCTGGAAATCGAACTGGCCGAGACCGGAGCGAAGATCCGTGTGGGAGAAGAGGATTTTCTGTGGGATGCAGAGACAGAAAACCTTGCAGATGGGTATAAAAACGGTCTGAAACGTTTCCTGTACCGCACCTTAAGCAAGGTGACCGGGCAGAAACTCCCATGGGGAAACCTTACCGGCATCCGTCCCACGAAGATCGCCTACGGTATGCTGGATGAGGGCAGAAGTGATGCAGAGATTCTGGATTTCATGGAGCAGAGCCATTACGTCAGCGAAGAGAAGGCACTTTTGGGAATCGATATTGCGAAGAGAGAGCGGGATCTGTTAAAAGAGATTCATTATGAGGGCGGCTACAGTCTGTACATCGGGATTCCGTTCTGCCCTACAACCTGTCTCTATTGTTCCTTTACCTCTTATCCGATCGCTGCATTCCGCAGGCAGGTGGAGCTTTACGTGGACGCTGTGATCAAAGAGATAGATTATGTGGCGGAGAATTTCCGGGACAAGGTACTGGATACGGTCTATATCGGCGGCGGTACCCCTACCACACTGGAGTCGGAGCAGCTGGACCGCCTGATCACGGCATTAAAAGGCAAATTTGATTTTACCACCGTGAAGGAATTTACCGTGGAGGCCGGCCGTGCCGACAGCATTACCAGAGAGAAGCTTGAGGTGCTGTACCGCCATCAGGTCAGCCGTATCTCCGTGAATCCCCAGACCATGAAGCAGGAGACACTGGATATCATCGGAAGAAAAACCAGCGTGGAACAGGTACTTACGGCATACAGGCTGGCAAGAGAGGCTGGTTTCGACAATATCAATATGGATCTGATCCTGGGATTGCCGGGAGAACTGGAGGCGGATGTACAGCGCACCATCGAAAAGATCGTGGAGCTGGCCCCGGACAGCCTGACCGTTCATTCCCTGGCCATCAAACGTGCGTCCCGCCTGAACCAGTGGATCCAGGAGAACGGCGTCTCCATGCTCCACAACACAGACGAGACCATGAAGATCGCGGCAGCGGGAGCTGAAAAGCTTGGAATGAAGCCGTATTATCTCTACCGACAGAAGAATATGTCCGGTAATTTCGAGAACACTGGCTACGCCCGTCCCGGCAAATACGGCCTGTACAACATCCTCATCATGGAGGAGAAACAGACCATTGTGGCTCTAGGCGCCGGAAGCATCACCAAGCGGGTCTTCCCCGATGGAAGGATCGAACGGTGCGATAATGTCAAGGATGTAGGGCTTTATATCGAGAAAATCGATGAGATGATTGAACGGAAGAAGGAACTGTTCGCAGAGTGATAGTACTTCTCTTTGTGAGCGTTGCATCGGGATAGTCAGTGGAAATCTTGTTTGTATTTAAATCGCCGTTTTGGATGAAAAAAATACAAAAATGTGGAATTTTACCGTTTGAAAAGTCTCCATTTTCGCTATATAAGCAAAATAAGTAAATTCCGTACAAAAATTTCTGATTTGGGAAATTTTTTGTATGGAATTTGTCGTTTTTATGCTATTTACACCAAAACAACCTTGACTTTACAGGTGCAGACCAAGCTCTCTCGCAAGAGAGAGCTTTTGGGATGCTATATACCCGCTGATTTTTTCGTTACACAAAAATCGCATTTCGTTACATAGGATTGAATTTCAAAGGAAAAGTGGCGATATAAAAAAGGAAATGTTTGAATGGAATAAGATCCGGGGGAGTAGAAGACGAATGCTGAAAATAGCAATATGTGACGATGAACAGCCCATAAGAGAATACCTGAAAAGGCTGGTAGAGAAATGTACGGAGGGGGAAATCCGACTGTTTGCCGACGGCGGAGAACTGTTGGCGGATCCGGCGGCGTTTGACCTGATCCTGTTAGATATTTCCCTGAACCGGGAGCAGAATGCGGCGGAACCGGACGGTATGGAGACGGCCAGAAAGATCCGGGAAAGGTCGGATGCACTGATTATCTTCGTGACGGCCTTACGTGAATATGTGTTTGAAGGCTATGATGTGGGGGCGTTTCATTATCTTTTGAAGCCTATCGATGAGCAGAAGTTCACAGAAGTCATGGACAGGGCAATCTGCCAGATCCGGAGTAAAAAGAATGTTGAACCGCTGGTTATAAAAGTAGGCGGCAACTATGTCAGGATTCCTGTGGATGATATCCTCTATGCCGAGAACCAGGCCAGAAAAATTATGCTGCACACCAAGTCAAAGAAGGAGCCCTACTGTTTCTATGAAAAAATGGAAGTGCTGGAGCAGAAGCTGGGAGATCGCTTTTTCCGCTCCCATCGGGGATTTCTTGTGAATCTGCAGGAGGTCGCCCGGTATGACAACAGCAACATAGAATTGAAAAACGGTGAGAGCGTATTTTTAGCAAAACAGAAATACAATGACTTTGTCACCGCATACATGAAGTATCTGAGAAAAGTGTAAGCGGTGATGCTTCAGAAAGGAATCAGCGGGTGATGGGCCTCAATAGTTTTTTGAAATTCCCGTGTGAGGGGGAAAGTTGATTACAAACAGAA
>ERZ1106915.485-NODE-485-length-56946-cov-7.387952_pt1 | contig 56946 bp, 46 predicted proteins | sample MGYA00403653_ERZ1106915 | MGnify/ENA primary metagenome ERZ1106915 (study PRJEB35170, sample SAMEA104062404) | human gut metagenome | biome: human gut; feature: human-associated habitat; material: faeces | place: Denmark | collected 2012-06-06 ... | reverse complement strand
GAAAATTGTATCAGCAAAGAAAAGTTTATAGAAAAAATGAAACAGTTTGGATGGAATGTAAACTGGTCAGAGAAACGGAAGCACATCACTTTTCAGAACCAGGACGGGAAGAAGGTGCGAGACAGCAATTTGTCAAAAACATTTCATCTGGATATCAGCAAGGAGGGATTGGAAAATGAATTTAATGGAAATTACGAAAGGATACGAGCCGAAGCAGAACGAACAAACGGATCAGACGAAGAACTCGCTGTATACTACCGACAAGTGGAAGTTGCTTGCGAAGGAGCAGGCAGAAACGGTGGAGAGGGACGAATTACAGGTGAGAAATCAGAAGATGAACGAGTTTATCCAGAAATTTCAGGAAAGGACACACAAGCTGAAAATGGAAAAACAGAATCTATTCTTCGAGAATCACGAAATGCAAGACGAAATTCGGAAATTAAACGACGAAATTCATCGTTTGACAACCGAACTGTCCGAAACGCAGAAGCTGAATCAATCGCTTCAGAAGAACAACGACGATTTGAGGAACAGAAACGGATTGAAGAGCAGGAGCGAGCAAGAGCAGCTCGAAGAAGAAATAAAAGACGTTCGGGACCAGAACGCTAAATTGCAGATACAGGTTAATAAATCATCTGTGCAAGCTGTTGATGAGGCATATAGAAAACAAAAAGAAGCAGAAAAACAATTACAGTCATTAAAGTATCAAGCGGAACAGAATAGAAAGATAGCTGAGAAGGAAGTGCAAAAACTGAAAAAAAGAATAAAATTGCAATCAGAGAAAATAAACGAGATAAAATTTTTCTGTGGAATCGGATATATAGTGGCATTTGTACTTTCAGCTTGTCTTGTTAAGATGTGTTTCTTGTGATTTTAAATGCGATATTTCAGAATTAAATTTTGATTTTTGATGGATTAGATTGTTTGAAACGCATTTTTGTGATATGATGATAAATACCATGTGAACAGATATTTCAAGCAAATAAGATTGAGGTGAAAAAATGGCAGTTAGTTACAAGAAATTGTGGAAATTGTTAATTGATAAAGAAATGATGAAGAAAGATTTGCGTGCAATGACAGGAGTTAGTACAACAACGATGTCTCGATTATCAAAAGATGAAAATGTAAGTACAGAGATTCTGTCAAAGATATGTTCTGCTTTGAATTGTGATGTGGGAGATATCATGGAATTTGTTCCTGATAAAAAAGAGGAGCAGTAAGGAGGTACGGGAACATGGATCATTCTTATCCTTATATTGCGTCTTTGACCAGAGAGCCGTTCCTTTTCTACGAAATGCGTTCTACCGCAAAGCTAATGGTAGAAGGAATTTCCAATGATGCGATTGTAAAAGAAATTGTAGAGCAGAATCTCTTCCAGTACCCAACGGAAAAATCTATCACACGCATGGCGAAAGCCTGCATCAAACGGCTTCATGCTCTGGAAGATGATTCTCTGGTTTCTGCGATTGCGTCACAACCAACTGATGTAGCAAAACAGATTTGTCTGTATGCGTTAATGAAGCAAAGCCGACTGGTCTGGGAATTTATGCTGACCGTCATTGGCGAGAAGTACAGATTAAGGGACACGTCTTTTGGTAAGATTGATTTGAATACATTTTTTATGCGCTTGCAGGAGCAGAATGATACCGTGGCTTCCTGGAGCGATAGTACAATAACAAAGTTAAAACAGATTATTGCCAGAGTGCTTGTCGAAACAGAATATCTCGATAATCTCAAGGCAGATCATTTGAATCCAGTATGGCTGCATCCTGTTTTGGAAAATGCCATCAGAAGCAATGGCGATATGACAATACTGCCGGCGTTTAATTGCTTTGTGTAGGAGGTAACCCGATGAGTGAAATAAAAGAGCGCCTGGACAAAGTTCGGGCATTGATCCAGGAACCGGAGTTCCTGGAAGGCAAGGGACTGAGCAATGAAGTGAATATCAGAATCTTTTGTTATGAACCTGAAAATGAAATGGTTGTCCGCCATTTTGTGAATCAGCTGGAAACTGATCAGTCCTTAGATTGCCATTTGATCGTTTGTAATTTATATAAAACATTTCTCTCTATCTGCGATGATATGGACATCACAGATGCAATTCCAGATATGGAAGAAGCTGACGGGAGTGCTTATCTTCTGGAGCAGCTGAATTCCGCAATCGGCAATGGAGAGTTCATTGATAAAATTCAGTATGAGCCACACGAACCAGGTGATGTGCTGATGTTGACAGGTGTAGGCGAGGTGTTTCCATTTATGAGAATCCATACGTTACTGGAAGCCTTGCAACCGTATTTTTCGGATGTTCCGATTTTGGTTATGTATCCGGGGGAGTTTGATGGTCGTCATGTAAAACTGTTCAATCGTCTGACACCAAATGATTATTACCGGGCATTCAACGTCATAGATTAAGGGGGATAAAGCCATGATGATTCGAGATATGTTTGCGGATGACATCAACCGCAAAATCAATGGTGTAATTAAAGTAGATCAGGCTGCTGATGATGTAATCGAGCAGGAGTTAAATGAATATGTCATTACCAGAGAATTGAAGAAACACTTCATCACTTTCTTCAACTATTATGGAGATGCCTTTGACCAGCCTACGGCTGATATGGGGGTTTGGATTTCTGGTTTCTTTGGAAGTGGTAAATCTCACTTTCTGAAAATGCTTTCCTACCTTCTGGAAAATAAAGAGGTAAAAGGTATTCGGAGTGTAGAACGTTTTCGTAAAAAGTTTGAGGACGATCCGGCAACCTTTATGCTGATTGACCGTGCTACAAAGGGAACAACGGAGACAATTCTGTTTAATATTGATATTGAGGGATTCAGCAATAAAGATAAGACAGCTGTACTTCGTGTTTTTGCGAAGATGTTCTATAACCATCTGGGATTTTACGGAGAAAATCTGAAAGTTGCCATGATGGAGCGTTATATCGACCAGCAGGGAAAAACGGAGGAGTTCCGCAGAGTCTTTGAAGAAAAGAAAGGCAAGTCCTGGATGGAAATGCGCCGTGCCTTTGCATTCAATGGAAAGTTTATTATTCCGACTTTAATGGAAGTTCTGGATATGAGTGAGGACGATGCCAAGGCATGGTTCAATGATAAAACTGCAACAGAAATATCTATTGCTCAGCTTGTGGAAGATATGAAAGCCTATGTGGATACTAAACCAGCGAACTTCCGTCTGCTGTTTATGATCGACGAAGTTGGTCAGTATGTCGGCACAGACACCGATATGCTTTTGAACCTCCAGTCTTTGACAGAAAAAATCGGAAGTGAGTGTGAAGGAAAGATTTGGGTGATCTGCACCGGACAGGAAGCGATTGATGAAATCATCAAAGTTCGTGCCGATGAGTTCTCCCGTATTCAGGCTCGTTTTAAGACAAGACTGAGTTTATCATCTTCCTCTGTGGATGAAGTCATCCAGAAACGTATTCTGAAAAAGAAACCAGAAGCAGCTAAAAATCTGGAAGATGTTTATGAGCAGAATGATTCTGTTCTTCGTAACCTGTTCAGCTTTAACGGTTCCATTCTGGATATTAAAGGTTATTCCGGCCCAAGGGAATTTACCGAGAACTTCCCGTTCGTGCCGTATCAGTTTATCATCATGCAGAAGGTATTTGCTGAAATCCGGAAACATGGAAATTCCGGTAAGCACCTGTCTGGTGGTGAGCGTTCCATGCTGTCCGGTTTCCAGGAAGCTGCACAGAAAATTCAGGAGAAGGATGAATACGCACTTGTTCCATTCTTCCGTTTTTATGATACCGTACATACTTTTCTGGATGGTTCAATCCGTCGTGTAATTGAGCGTTGTCAGAAAGCAGCCGACAACGGCGATGGCATCGAACAGCAGGATGTGGATGTGCTGAAACTTCTGTACTTGATTCGATATATTGATGATATTCCTTCTAATTTGGACAATATCGTTATCCTTATGGCAGACGATATTCGTGTGGATAAGATTATCATGCGTGAAGCTGTCCGTGGATGCCTTGATCGTCTGATGAGCCAAAACTATATCGGCAGAACCGGTGATACTTATAACTTCCTGACTGACGAAGAACAGGACATTCAGCGTGAAATTAGAGATACAAATGTGGATACCGCTTCTATCGTAGAGCGTATTGCTCAGATGATTTACGGTGATATTTTCACAACTAAGAAGTTCCGTTATGGAAAATATGACTTTGCCTTCGACCAAATGGTAGATGGTATTACTGTCGGTGTGGCAACAGGCGGTATGCGTCTACGTTTCCTGACTGTTGCTACCGATGCTATTGAAAAAACGGATTATCGTCTGATGGCAGAATCCAAAGGCAACGAAGCAATCGTGGTCCTGGCTGACACACCTTACTATGAATCTCTGGAATCTGCTATGAAAATTCGCAAGTATGTAAAGCAGAGAAATGTAAGCCAGCTTCCAAAAACTGTGCAGAAAATCATAAGTGACCAGCAGGACGAAGCCGGAAAATATGAGCTGAGTGCCATGAGCGAATTGCAAAATGCCATCGAGGGGGCACAGTTCTATGTAGACGGTGAGCATCTGGAAATCAAAGCCGGAAATGCAAAGAGTAAGATTGACCAGTCACTTGAATATCTGGTTGCCCATGTGTATAGCAAGCTCGACTTGATTACAGATAATGCAGGCAGTGATGCAGATATTATTGCGATTCTGACAGGTGCGGTAACAGCACTTCCGGGCATGGAACCGAACCGTGATGCTGCTTCTGCCATGGAAGAATATCTGGAAATGCAGGATGCAAAAAAGCTGCCGACTTCTATGGCAGATGTGCAAAGCAAATACAGTGCGATTCCGTATGGATGGAAAGAAATTGATATTGCTGCGGTTGCGGCACAGCTGATTTATTCCCAGAAAGTAACCATCAAGTATGCAGGCAATACCATTCAGCCGGATGACCCGAAGTTGCCGGATATGCTCCGCAAAAAGAGTGAGATCGGAAAGACTTCCATCAGCAAGCGTAAAACCATTTCTGCTATGATGATGCGTGATGTAAAAGCGATGCTCCGAGAGTATTTCGACATCATGGATGTACCGGACGATGAAGATGGCCTGATTCGCTTTGTGACGGAGAAGTTTACCGAGCAGCGTGATTACTATGCTTCTTTGGATGCTCGTTATGACGGACATAAATACCCGGATCGTGCATTGGTACAGGAAGCCATTCATCTGATGGACGATGTACTTTCACAGAAGAAAGACAATATTGCTCTGATTGAGCGTGTGCTGAAAAAAGAGGATGCTCTCTTTGATAATAAAGAAGCCATGAGCAACGGCATTGAAAATTTCTTCAAGACCCAGGTAACAGTATTCGACCAGGCAGTGCAGTTTGAAAAATCTCTGCATGATGATCTTGATTGTATCGCAGAAAATGAGGAAGCACACAAGGCACTGAATACCATTCGTTTGATTATCATGGTTCAGACCGGAAGTAAGTTCAACTATAACCGGATTCGTGAACTGAATCCGCTGATGGATACTGTTCGTACAGCTCATGACAAGATGTTGGAAGAAAAACGTGTTGAGATTCTGGAAACAGTTCGTCAGTGTATGGAAGCAACCCACACTGCTGCAAACGGCGATTCCAAGGCATCCCATCTGATTGAAAAATCAGACCGGTATTTCAGCCAGTGCAAGGAAAAAATCGCAGAATTAAAAAGCCTTGCCCTTCTGGATGCCATGTTTCTGCCAATGTGTCAGTACAAGGATGATACAGTCGATAATATTGAATCCGTTCTGGCTCCGCCTGTACCGAAGCCACAGGTACAGCCGACACAGTCAGGAAAAGAAACTGCTCCTGTAAAGAAGAAAGTGGTTCGTGCCTATAACCGTCAGGTTGTATTTCAGGCAAAGACCTTACAGACGGATGCGGATATTGATGATTATGTAGAGAAAATTCGTTCTCAGCTGAAACAGTTGTTGAAGAATTGCGACGAGATTAAGCTGAACTAACGAGGAGAGACGAGTATGGATAAGAATGCGATTAAAAAATTTGCTGTCTGGGCAAGAACAGAGCTGATCGCCCGTGTTTCCCTAAAAGGTGTGGAATACGGTATCACAGAGGATAACATTGAGGATGCCAATGCGGACAGTGTTGGCGGCAAAGTCCTCACTGCCGATGAAAAGAAACAGCGTCAGGCTCTGATTGCCGAGATTAACGATAAAGGATATAAGCAGGTCATGGAAGAGGTTGCCTATACTTGGTTCAATCGCTTCTCTGCTCTGCGATTCATGGAAGTCAACGGCTATCTTCCTTCTCATGTGCGTGTATTTACGGACGAGGAAAACAACTTTAAGCCGCAGATTATAACCGAAGCCATTCATCTGGATTTGGATGGACTCAATATGGAAAAAGTCTATGAGCTGAAAGATGCAGAAAAGACCGAAGAACTGTATAAATACCTACTGACTGTGCAGTGCAACGCTCTGAATAAAATTTTGCCGGGAATGTTCCAAAAGATTGCCGACTACACAGAGCTTCTTCTGCCGGACAATCTGCTCCGTGAAGGCAGTGTCATTCAGCAGATGATTGAGCTGATACCAGAGGATGATTGGAAGGATGCTGTCCAGATCATCGGCTGGCTGTATCAGTATTATAACAGCGAGAAAAAAGACGATGTTTTCGCAGCTCTGAAAAAGAATGTGAAAATCACCAAGGAAAATATCCCTGCAGCAACCCAGCTTTTTACACCGGACTGGATTGTTCGCTACATGGTAGAGAACAGCCTTGGTCGTCTGTGGCTGGAAGGACACCCAGATGCCAAAGATCAGCTTCTTCCTACCGAGGAAGAACAGTCTGCCTATGCTGCTGGAAACCGTGACATGGAAGATACCAAATGGCACTACTATCTGGAAGAAGCTGAGCAGGAGCCGGAAGTGCAGGCACAGCTTGCAGAAATTCGTAAGGAATACGCCGCACTGACACCGGATCAGCTGAAAGTCATTGACCCATGCTCCGGTTCCGGTCATATCCTTGCATATATGTTTGACGTACTGATGAAGATTTATGAATCCTACGGCTATACCACCCGTGAAGCGGTGGCAAGCATTGTAGAGAACAATCTTTACGGTCTGGATATTGATGACCGTGCGGCACAGCTGGCTTACTTTGCGGTAATGATGAAAGCACGTCAGTATGACCGCCGCTTCTTCAGCCGTGGCATTCAGCCCCATGTGTACGCTATTGTGGAGAGCAACCATGTAGATAAATTTGCGATGGACTATTTCTGTAATGGCGATATGAAGCTCACAGTTGCTATGGACACCATCATTAAAGAGCTGCATGATGCAAAGGAATACGGCTCTATTCTGACCGTAACACCGCAGGATTGGTCTGCACTGTATGATCGTTTTGCAGAGATTACAGAAGATATAAATATGTCCCGTGAGACGGCATTGAGAGAGTTACTGCCGTTGGTGCAGGTGGCGGAAGCATTGGCACAGAATTATGATGCAGTTGTAACGAATCCGCCGTATATGGGTGCGTCAGGAATGTCGGGAAAATTATCTTCTTTTGTAAAGAAAAAATATCCAGATACGAAATCGGATATGAGTACAATCATGATGGAACGAACATTAGAAATGAGTACGAGCCATGGTTATATTTCTATGATAAACATTCCAGTATGGATGTTCTTGTCCAGTTATGAAAAAATGCGAAATACAATGCTTCGTAACAATATGATCGTTAATATGGTTCACCCAGGACGAGGAATTTTCGGATCGGATTTTGGCACAACAACGTTTGTTATATCTAAAACATATATTAAGAACTATGTGGGGCGATATTATAGATTATTTGATAGCCAGGGCGAAGTTCATGGTGTAGAGGAACGTAGGAACGCTTTTTTACACAGAAAAGGATTACATACCATTCAACAAGAAGATTTTATGAAGATTCCTGGAATGCCAATAGCCTATTGGTTACATCGCCAAATATATGAGATGTATGGAAATTACAAAACCATGACAGAAATTGCTGCTCCTAAAGTTGGCATGCAGACATCGAATAATGATAGATATTTAAGACTATGGCATGAAGTGGATTTTTCTGAATTTAATGGCTCCAGTTATGGACTAAAGTGGATTAAATATTTGAAGGGAGGAGCTTACAGAAAGTGGTACGGTAATTTAGAATATCTTTTGTTTTATAATAAAACACCGGATTTTATATTGCAGCAAAAAAATGCCAGAGTGTTAGATTTGGATTTCTTGAAAAAGAAAAAATGCACATGGACAGATTTAACTATTAGCAAAAATAGTTTCCGTATAGCACCAGATGATACATTTTATGATATTTCTGGTCATTGTTTCTTTCCAAAAGAAGAAGATCAATTATGGCTTTTGGGGTATGCCAATACGTCAATATTTGCAGAATTGCTTAAAGTATTTAATTCTACAATTCATTGTCAAGTTGGAGATGTTGGGAAAATTATTGTACCAGATATTGGAGATCAGAAAAGCAAAGTTTCCGCTTTGGCAGGAGAGAATGTTGATTTTTCAAAAAAGGATTGGGATTCCTTTGAAACCTCATGGGATTTCCAGCACCATCCGTTACTTCGCAACGTTCCTACCATTGCCGAAGCCTTTGACCAGTGGCAGACTGAATGTGATGACCGCTTCAACCAGCTGAAATCCAACGAGGAAGAATTGAACCGTATTTTCATTGACATTTACGGTTTACAGGACGAACTGACACCAGAAGTTGAGGATAAGGATGTTACTGTCCGCAAAGCTGACCTTGGCAGAGATATTCGCTCTTTCATTTCCTATGCGGTTGGCTGTATGTTTGGTCGCTACTCTCTGGATGTGGATGGTCTTGCCTATGCAGGCGGCGAATGGGATGCCAGTAAGTGTGTTTCTTTTGCGGTTGATAAGGATAACATTATCCCAATTTGTGACGATGAATACTTTGAGGATGATATTGTTGGTTTGTTCGTGGAGTTTGTGAAAACCGTTTACGGTGCTGATATGCTGGACGAAAACTTGAAATTCATTGCCGATGCTCTGGGTGGCAAGGGTCAGCCGAAGGATGTGATTCGGAATTATTTCCTGAGTGACTTCTACTCCGACCATTGCAAGATGTATCAGAAACGCCCGATCTACTGGTTGTTTGACAGTGGCAAAAAGAATGGCTTCAAGGCACTGATCTATATGCACCGCTATCAGCCGGACACCATTGCCCGCATCCGTACCGATTATGTGCATGAGCAGCAGGCTCGTTACCGCACTGCCCTTGCCGATCTGGAACAGCGTATTGCCAATGCGTCCACTGGTGAGCGTGTGAAGCTGAATAAAAAGCTGACCACTTTACAAGCACAGGATACTGAAATCAGAACCTACGAGGAAAAGATTCATCACCTTGCCGACCAGATGATTTCTATTGATTTGGACGATGGCGTGAAGAAGAATTATGCAATTTTTCAAGATGTGTTGGCTAAAATAAAGTAAGTAAGGGGGGGAGCAATATGAGTGATGAAATCAATATGACGATTCCTATTCCTACAGATGATGATGGTTATGTTCTTTTGCAATGCGAACAATGTGGCACATATTTTAAGGCAACTCCTTCTGATTTGGAGGATGACGGGGTGCTTCATATATTTTGTCCAAGTTGTGGCTTAATAAGCGAAAACTATGTTACTGAGGATGTACTTGAACTTGCCATGAAAATGGAGACGAATGCTGTCAATGATATGATTTATAATGAATTCAAAAAAATGGAACGGCATAGCAAAAAAGGAATCATTACATTCAAGGCTGGAAAACGTCCGAAGCATGAAAATGAAGATCCTATTCGTTCAGGAATAGAAGCAATGGAAATTTGTGATTTTCCATGTTGCAAACGTACTGCAAAAATTAAACCATTATTGAAAATGACGGGTGCATATTGCCCGTTTTGTGGGGTGAAAAATTATGAAATTGAATAGAAAAGAATTGCGAAAAATTCAATATGATTTTAATAGTTGCTCTAATCGACTACTTCAGGCAAATTATGAAGATTATGCTGATGTGCTTGGGAAATTTGTGAACTACATAGATAGTACTCCGATTATAAGTGATTATATTCATGATTGTGGCAGCTGTGATTGGAATTTAGAGAGTGAAGTTAAAGAAGTACAAGGATCCTACGGAAGATTGATTTTTTCATTGGGTGAAACTGATAGCGAAGAAATACGAAATGTGTACGCTGTTTTAAGATATTTGGTGGAAAATAACAGTTCTGTATATCGTGGTGTTGCCATGGGATATTCTTCTTCATCCAAATGGCAAGATAAAATCAAAGGTTTTAATGAACGATTTGTTATGGTGTTGATTCGCCATGTGGAAAGTTATTTAACGAAAGTAGGTATTGATATGGGAATAGATGAAAAGAATATTTATAATGTGACGGTGCAAAATGGTCAAGCTATTATTGCAAATGATAATTCATCTGTTATGGCAACTACAAATATTGGGGCAACAGCAAACGATATTGAACAGTTAATTGATGCAGTTAGGACGAAGATGGATACTCTTACATCTGATGAGGATAAAGAAGCAGCATCTGAAAGCTTGGAAGTTATAGAAGCAGAAGTTATATCTGAAAAGCCAAAGAAATCTATGATAAAGACAGCAATAGCTTCGTTACAGGCTATAAAAGGAACTGTCGAATTTGGATCGGCAGTTGCGGCATTGATTCAATTCGTTGGACCAATGCTATCGTAACAACAGTTAAAACTGTAAAAGAGAGCGAGGTGTTACAATGACCATAGAAGAAATTCTTGCAGGTGAATCCAAGAATATAGAGTTCAAAGAGACCCTGCCAGAGAAAAGCATCAAATATATGAAGTCTGTGGTTGCCTTTGCAAATGGAACCGGAGGAAAAATCATTTTCGGAATTGCCGATAAAACCAGAGAGGTTGTCGGCTTTGACAAAGAAGATGTGTTCAAGAAAATGGATGCCATTGCCAATGCCGTATCAGACAGCTGTGAACCGGCAATCATCCCGGATATTACTTTACAGACGGTTGATGGTAAGACTGTCATCGTGGTAGAGGTTTCTGAGGGCAGACAACGTCCATATTATATCAAAGCTCTTGGTAGAGATGGTGGTGTATATGTCCGTGTTGCCGGAACTACCCGCCTTGCCGATGAGTATATGGTAAAGGAGTTGTTGTTTGAGGGCAATAACCGCTACTATGATCAGGCTTTATGTACTGGGTTAAATGTTACAGAGGAAGATATTGATGCCCTTTGCAAAGCTATGAAAGAGCAGGCTGTCAGAAATGCCCGTACAGAGGAACAGAAAGCATCGATTAAAGATGTGGGAAGACAGCAGTTGCGTTCCTGGGGAATTTTAATTGAGCGTGATGGAAAAGATTATCCGTCTAATGCTTTTGCTATTTTGACTGGAAACGGAGGACTTCATGTTGCAACGCAATGTGGTGTGTTCAAAGGGACAACAAAAGCAGTTTTTGTTGACCGTAGAGAATATAGCGGTCCGCTTTGGGAACAGATAGACGAAGCATTTCAGTTTGTCTTAAGAAATATTCATCTGGGTGCTACTATTGTGGGAATTTATCGCCAGGATGTTTATGAGATTCCACCGGATGCCATTCGTGAGTTGATTATCAATGCTATGGTACATCGTAGTTATCTGGATCATGGTACGATACAGGTAGCGGTATATGACAACCGATTGGAAATTACTTCTCCAGGAAAGCTGCCAATGGGACAAACGATGGAGCGTATGAAAGAAGGCTATTCCAAAATCAGAAATGAAGCTCTTGCCCATGCGTTTGCCTATATGAACCTGATTGAGCATTGGGGAAGCGGCATTCCGAGAATTATTGATAAAGTAAAAGCTGCCGGATTGCGGGAGCCGGAGTTTATTGGTGGCGAAGTTGATTTGCGTATTAATATTTATCGAGGTCAGGTTGCTACCAATAACGCCATGATTAACGCCAATGGCACTAAAAATGGCGCTAATGGCGTTAAATGTGGCGTTGATGATGGCACTAATAGCGCTGAAGTGCCGCTTAATAAGGAACAGACGCAGATAGAAAAATTGTTGCAGATTATAGAGAAGAATCCGTCTGCAACACAGGCATATTATGCGGAAAAAATGGGTATATCGAAAAGAACGGTTTCTCGAATGTTCGCTTCTTTACAGGAAAAAGGTAGATTGGTACAGGGCGGAACAAAACGAAAAGCAAATTGGAAAATTATAAGGTAGGAGGACAGCATGGATACAGATAAAATAATACAAGATTTAAATCGCAGATTTGCTGCACCTCTGGCTGAGTTTTATCAGCGTCGTATCATTTTCTGGTACGATGAAGATAAGGAATTTGAGGATAAACTGGATGAAGTGGTTTTGGAAAATGCAAAGGTGATTGCGCTGACTGGAAATAATTCGTTTTCTGTAAAAAAACTGCTTTCAGTAGATGATTTGACCACAAATTATCTGGTTTACAGTCCGTGTGTTTATAATCGCCCGGATGATAACTGGCTTCTGGACGTGGAGCTTTACAGCGAAGAGTTTCGGGCAGATCTGATTTCTATCTGGATGGATGAGATGGGACTTATATCAAATCCGGCAATGAGGAAACAGGTTAAAAATTATCGTGCTTACTTCAATGCGAAAGACCGTCGTTTGAAAGTTAGTACACAGAATAAAGTTCCGGAAACACCGGCACAGTTACACATGGCTGTTATGGCGGCAATCTGTGGATTGAAAGATGCACAGCCTAATATGATTCTCCGTAGTGTGTTCCAGGCGGGACTTGATTTGAATAATAATACGGTTTATCAGGATTTTGTAAAATATCATGCAGACACAGCATTTTGGGCGATGGTTCGTCAGGGATGCGGATTTGTGGAGGAAGAACCAGACCTTGGGCGGTTAGCAATTCATCTGCTTTTAACTGCAACGACCCGCACCATGCGGCAGGAATATCTTGCCGGACTGGACGGCTTTATTTCCATGCCACATCAGGCATATTGCTATGATTTTATTTCTGAATGGCTTCATAGTGACAACATTCCGCAATTATATGATGTGGCACGTTATGTTGAGGATGAAGCCCGTCTGTATCAGCGCTTTGAAAAGCTGACGGTAGAGGATTTGGTAGGAACAGAATGCTTCCCGTGTATTAATGAAGTGATTCTGACAAAGCTAATGACAGAGATCAGTGACCATATCATTGATGTGGATACCATTACGAATACTGTTGAAAAACGGAGAACTTGTGTATGGTATGAGCCATTTGAAAATTTTTATGACGGTATCTTACAAGTGGCGAATATGCAAAGTTTCTTTAAGGAACATTCAGCCGGATTCCATACCGCAGAAGCGAAAAGTATCTGGAAAGAATATACTGAGAGCTACTATCAGATGGACACATATTACCGTTTGTTCCATCTTAGTTTTCAAAAGAGCTTGGAGACTTCCAATATTCTGCTGGATGATTTGTTCAAGCATGTTGTCGATAAGGTGGAAGGACTTTATACTCACTGGTTCTTAGGTGAGTTGGGCAATAACTGGTCAGATGTATGTGCGGATGAACTGGCAACTTACGGTAAAGTTCTGGAAGTACCGCAGCAGGAAGATTTTTACCGTTCTCGTATTCAGACTTCGGATACTAAAGTATTTGTAATTATCTCAGATGCCATGCGTTATGAAGTGGCAGCTACGATGGCAGATCAGCTTCAGCGAGAAACGCAAAGTAAGGTTTCTATCAGTAGTATGCAGAGTATCTTCCCTTCTACTACAAAGTTTGGTATGGCAGCTTTGTTGCCGCACAAAGAATTGACAGTAGAGGTTCGGAACGATATTTTGACGGTTTTGGCAGATGGACAGTCTACGGCAAGTACTTATAGGGACAAGGTTCTGAAAACAGAAGATTCGGCAAGCGTGGCCTTAAAGTATAATGACATCATTGCTATGAAACGAGAGGAAAGATGTGCTTTGGTAAAAGGTATGGATGTGGTTTATATTTACCACGATACCATTGATGAAGCCAGCCACACTTCGGATATTGCTGTTTTTGCTGCGTGTGACAAGGCAATTTCAGAATTGAAGAATCTTGTGCGTATCATTGTAAATGAATTTGGCGGAACGAATATTTTAATTACGGCAGATCATGGATTTCTTTATACATACAGTCCTTTGAAGGAAGAGGACAAAGTAGATAAAAGAGGATTTTTTGATGTGGATGTAACAAACACTGACATTACAAAAAAAGAAAGTATCAAGCGATGTGTGGAGTATGGCAGAAGATATGCAATTATGCAGAAGGGTGTGCAACCAGATTACTTGATGCCTGTAAAATTCTTGGGCGGAAATACGGAATTCAATGGATTTGCACCGAGAGAAAGTATTCGTATCAAAATGAATGGCGGCGGTATGAATTTTGTGCATGGTGGTATCAGTTTGCAGGAAATGGTTGTTCCGGTGATTGAGTATCATTATCTCCGCAATGATTCTATGGAATATAGGCGAAATAAGCAGAAATATGATACCAAGCCGGTAACGGTCAATTTACTGTCCGCAAACCGTAAAATCAGCAATATGATTTTTTCGTTGAACTTCTATCAAAAAGATGCGGTCAGTACAAATCGTGAAGCAGCAACCTATCAAGTTTATTTTACAGATGAGGACGGCAAACAGATTAGTGATATTCAGAAGATTATTGCAGATAAGACCAGCGATAACGGTGCAGAAAGAACTTTCCGTTGTCAGTTTAATTTGAAATCTCTGAAATACAGCAATACAGCTACTTATTATCTGGTAATTGCAGATGAACAGGGATTACAGCTGCCACAGCGGGAGCCATTCCAGATTGACATCGCCTTTGCGGTGGACGAGTTTGATTTTTTTAATTAATGCCGCAGGAGGAGAGAAAGATGGAGCAATTTGCAGAGGGTGAAAGTACCCGTGAAGAAATAAAGAACAAGCTCCGTCAGAACTTTGACGGTAAGATTGTTCGGAAAGACCTGACAAAGAAAATTAAAGAAGGGGCGAATGTCCCAGTGTATGTTCTTGAGTTCTTGTTGGGACAGTATTGCAGTTCAGATGATGAGACGGTTATAGAGAAAGGCGTACAGAATGTGAAGCGTATTCTTGCTGACAACTTTGTACGCCCGGATGAATCACAGAAAATTTTGTCTCAGCTGCGTAAAAAAGGAAGTCACACAATCATTGATATGGTGACTGTTCGACTGGATATGAAAAAGGATTGCTTTTTTGCAGAGTTTTCTAATTTGGGCGTTGGTAATGTACCGATTGCCGATGAATATCCAGAAAAATTTGATCGCCTGCTCTGTGGCGGTATCTGGTGTATTGTTCAGCTGGATTATGAGGTTGAAGGCGACAATAATTTTGGCATTGAGGACATTGAGGGAAATCCGCTTCGTTCCAAACAGAAAAAGCAGAAAGATATTTCACCAATTAGTATCCGTAAGCTGACACCGATCCAGATGCCGCACATTGATATTGATGAACTAAAGCAGGGGCGAACAGCTTTTACGAAAAATGAATGGTTGGATATTCTTCTTCGTTCTATCGGCATGGAGCCAGATGAATTTACATACCGTGAGAAATGGTTGCTCTTGACCCGTATGATTCCATTAGTTGAGAATAACTTTAATCTTTGCGAGCTTGGACCGAGAAGTACCGGTAAATCTCATCTCTACAAAGAGATTTCTCCGAATAGTATCTTAATATCCGGTGGGCAGACGACAGTTGCAAATCTGTTTTACAATATGGGACGCAAAACGGTCGGACTGGTCGGCTTATGGGATTGTGTAGCCTTTGATGAAGTGGCAGGTATCAAGTTTAAAGATAAAGATGGCATTCAGATCATGAAGGATTATATGGCATCCGGATCTTTTGCCCGTGGCAAAGAAGAAAAAGCTGCTACTGCGTCCATGGTATTTGTGGGAAATATCAATCAGAGTGTGGATGTGCTGTTGAAAACCTCCAGTCTGTTTGCACCTTTCCCGCAGGAAATGGGAACAGATACAGCATTTCTTGATCGTATGCACTGTTATCTTCCTGGATGGGAGATACCGAAGTTCAGACCGGAGCATTTTACCGATGATTACGGTTTTATCAGTGACTATTTGGCAGAATTCATCCGAGAGCTTCGTAAGGAGCAGTATGGAGATGCACTTGACCACTACTTCCGCTTGGGGAGAAATCTGAATCAGCGTGATACAATTGCGGTTCGTCGTATGATAGACGGTTATCTGAAGTTGATGTACCCAAATGGTGAGTTTACTAAAGAAGAACTGGAAGAAATTATTCAGATTGCATTGGAAATGCGTCGCCGTGTCAAGGAGCAATTGAAGAAGCTGGGTGGTATGGAGTTTTATGATGTGAACTTCTCCTATATAGATTTAGAAGATATGTCAGAACATTATGTTTCTGTACCAGAACAGGGTGGCGGTAAGCTGATACCGGATGGAATGTGTAACCCGGGGCAGATTTATACCGTATCCAGAGGAAAAAGCGGCATGATTGGTGTATTCCGTTTGGAAAGTCAGATGCTTCCGGGCAATGGCAAAATTGAACGGACTGGCTTAGGCAGCGATTCTAAATGCAAGGAAGCGGTGAACACGGCATTTAATTATCTGAAAGCCAACGGCAATCGGATCAGTGGCGCTATCAGTACTTCAACCAAAGACTATATCATCAACTATCAGGATTTACAGGGAATTGGTATGACAGACAAATTGGCACTTCCAACATTAATTGCACTTTGTTCGATTGCCCTTGGAAAGCCTGTTGTCAGCAACTTGGCAGTGTTGGGAGATATAACAATTAGTGGTACAATGATAAAGGTGGATGAACTTGCCAATACACTTCAGGTGTGTCTGGATAGCGGCGCAAAGAAGGTGCTGATTCCGAGTACCTCGTTTGTTGATTTCGCAAGTGTTCCGGCTGATCTGATGAGTGCATTTCAGCTGATTCCGTACCAGAGTGCGGAAGATGCGGTGTTTAAGGCATTGGGGGTAGAATGATTGAAGAAAGACTTAATTAAACTTATAGATTCACGAAAAGAAATAGAAAAAATGTTTCATCCGTTTGGTGGCGGTATGGGAACATCCTTTGAACGGATCAGTGATGTGCCTGAATTCCAAAATTGGCTTCAAGAGATAAAATTGGAATTACAGGGAATTTATGATCGAACTCATGACACTTTTGTGTGGGAAACTATCAATTTCTGTGGCAAGCGTCTGGATGGTTTTACGGAGAAAAAGTATTTTATTGAGCTTGTCGGAAAACTTCAGGCTATTAGAAAAAATATTGATAAATATTATCCGGACGAGGAGAAAGAGTCAGGATTGTCACATTCACAAGGAGGTGCTTCTGGTATGAAAAAGAAACCGCTTATATTTATAAGTCATTCTTCTAAGAATAAGGATCAAGTTGCAAAAATTGCGGATTTACTTCGTTCAATCAATTTAAGTCCTCGCAGAGATATTTTTTGTAGCTCCCTACCAGGATATGGAATACCAAATGGAGCCAATATTTTTGACTTTTTAAGGGAACGGTTCCTTAATTATGACTTGCATATTATTTTCGTACATTCGCCAGAATATTACGAAAGCCCAGTCAGCTTAAATGAAATGGGCGCAGCATGGGTACTAAGAGCCAATGCAACTTCACTTCTTCTTCCTGGTTTTGATTTTTCTGGAATGAAAGGTGTAATTGGAAGTGACTGCATTGCTATTAAGTTAGATGGTGATCGTTCAGAAGTAAAAGATCGCCTAAATCAGTTGAGACGGGAATTAGAATCAGAATTTGATATTTCAGATAATGAAGATATTATTTGGGAAGAAGCAAGGGACAAGTTCATCAGTGAAATAAATGGCGATGTATCAACCAAAAATGAGAATATCAGTGCTACACCTGCCTTAATTACAGAGGAAATGAAGCAACTCCTTAAAAAAGTGGCAGATGCACCGGGAGGGCAGATTCTGATAACTTCAGATTTGGAATCAGGTACATATATTCAAATTGGCAGCGAAGTAGTTGCTAAGGAGTATCCAGATAGACGTGAATATGCTGTTTGGGAAGAGGCGCTTAATGCTTGTTTGAAAGAAAAATATATTGAAAGAAAAAGCGAAGAAATTTGTGTAATTACAAATGCGGGCTATAAAGTAGTTGAGTGATGAAAAATACATATAGTAGAAGAGCATTAGATTAAAAAAAGAATAGTAGCTCCCCATTATTGGAATATTGTCCAGTTTTGGGGAGCATTGTATTTGCTATATTCGCCATTTTTTCTTAGGTTCATATTTCCCACACCCATCACAGGTCTGTGGCCAGTTGATTTTCCATTCAAAATATTCATCTCTGGTAATCTCACCGGATTTCAGTTCATCCATCCGAACCACCCATTCTTTCAAAAAATCATTCAGAACTCCATAGTTAAACCACATACAGACAGGAGCATGGACAGGCCAGCTATCATTGTCATGGTAGTAAACGGAAGTGTCAGCTACTTCATTGCATTTCTCACCAGGAAATTTCCGAGGGAGAAGCAGATGCAATGCTGATGGATTAAATTCATCCAGCCAGAAAAGCAGTTCCATCATTTCGGAAGCGTCACGTCCAGCGGTATCATAGAGGGTATAAGGATTGACATCAAGAGCCTGTGCCATTTTATCGACCAGATCTTTTTTGGGAACACGAACGCCTTTTTCATATTGTACAATTCTATGCTGATCGGTCAGTCCGATTTTCTCTGACAGTTCTTTTTGTGTCATTTTCCGGAATGTCCGGATTTTTTTTAATTTCAGATTAAAATTCATAAAGTCACCTCTGCATTAGTCCTGATAAACATCCATTGAAGATAGTAAAATCAAGAAATGAATAACTATTTGTCCATATTATAACACAAACTAGCAGAAAATCAATGAAAAAGAGTACAAAAAAGAACCTAAAACGCATGAGGTGCTATTGACATTAGCAGTAACGGGGGATATAATGGCATTAAATCAAATGGGTACAAAAATGTATACCTGCAAAACTTTTGATTATTGAACCTTGAAAATTGAATGAGCTGTATGGGTGCCTTTCGGGCTTAAAGGTAACACAGGATTCCACCGCTGTATCAGAGAGTAGTATGTGGAAACCGAAGATACTCCGGCAACGGCTGGTATGCTTGAGAAGAAGCTGCCAGTATTCAGAAAGATTTCTGATAGAGGTCAATTGTAACGTTGACACCGCCATATACAAATGGAAGCCAACACGCCGAACAGAATGGAAAATCATCGTAAGAAGTCTAAACAAAAAGTAGAGTGTACTGACAACGGGCATAACCGCTGTCTCGGAGGTGATGCAGAAGAATACGGAGGAAAGGAGGTATGTGCATCATGAGAAAAACAACAGAGTATAAGACTGAGAATCGTCTGGCGGTAGATATTGAAGGATTAATGGCAATGTTATCCTGCGGAGAAGTAACTGCAAAGAAAATTGCAGATTATGCAGAAGCAAGAGTGATTATTGGAAGACGTGTTCTTTATAACGTGGATAAGATAAAAAAATATCTTGATGCAATGGCAGTGTAATGAAAGATGAGAAGATAAAATACAACAACTTTCCTTCGGAATGAAAAGCAAAAAAGGGAAAATATTCCTGTAAAACAGGCAAATAAAAATTAGCATTTTGCAGGAATTTACCCTTGGAAATCATAAAATATTATGTTAATCTGTGAGCAGATATCAGACAGTATATGACTGATACCGACAGGACAAAAATCATTCCGAATAACGAAAAATGAAGTGAAAGGAATGATTGATATGGCAAGAAAAGATAATAAAGGCAGAAATTTAAAAACAGGTGAATACCAGCGTCCTGATGGACGTTATGAGTATCGCTACAAAGATGAAATTACCGGAAAGCGTAATTCGGTTTATGCAGCTGATTTGGCGAGTTTACGAGAAATGGAAAAGAAGATCAATAAGGATATGGATGATCTGCTTATTACAGATGCATCAGTCAAGAAGCTGACTGTGAATACGTTGTTTGAGCGATACATGGCAACAAAGAATATCAAGGAAAGAACGAAGAAGAATTATATCCGTATGTGGGATTACCGGATACGAAATACTCTTGGAAACATTCGTGTTGTGGATTTCAAGACATCACATGTAAGGACGTTCTTTTCCGCATTGTCAGATGAAGGACTGGCACACAGTACGATCAAAGGTCTTTATGGCTTATTGAATCCCAGTTTTGAACTGGCAGTGGAAGATGGGATTATCCGTAAGAATCCGGTAACAGGAACACTTGGAGATTATGGGGCTCCGGCAAAAGAGAAGGAAGCACTGACACTGGAACAGCAGGAAAAACTTCTGAAGTTTGTTGAACAGAGTAATGTGTATAAGCCTCATCTTCCAATGATGCAGGTTATGTTTGGGGCTTGCTTGAGAGTGAGTGAAACCATCGGCTTAACCTGGTCAGATGTGGATATGAAGAACCGGGAGATCCATGTAGGTGGACAGCTTGTGTATTATGAAGGTGATGACGGATATTGTTTCCATGATTCAGAAACCAAAACGGATGCGGGAATCAGAGATATTCCTATGACACAGATGGTATATGATGCGTTCCGTAAACAGAGAGAGCTGAACCTGATGCTTGGTTTGCAGAGCAATGTGGAGATCGGTGGACGCAGTGGATTCATTTTCAATACAAAGCATGGACGTCCGATCATGCCGGCGGGAGTGAACAGCTTTCTGAAAAATATTGTCAATGCCTATAATAAAAAAGAAAGCAAACTGGCAGAAGAAGAGAAGCGAGAGCCGGAGCTGATGCCTCCTATTTCATCGCATACCCTTCGTCATACGGGATGTACCAGATTGGGTGAGAACAATGTCAATCCCAAAGTTATGCAGTATGTGATGGGCCATTCAGATGCACAGATCACAATGAATGTCTATAATCATATTGCTGAGAAGTCTCACGTGGAGAATGAGATGTCTAAAATGAACCTGCCGGAAACTGTACCTGCTGTGGTATAAACCAGATGTCGTTGTCGTAAAATGTGGTAAGAAAATCAGACAAATATATTTTTCAAAAGATTTGTCGTAAAAATGTGGTCAAATCAAGAAAATCGAGTGCGAAAGCAAGTGAAAAATCCCTGTGAAGCCCATAAAATCAAGGCTTCACAAAATCTTCACAAAAAAATTAGCACTCAATGCTTGACAGTGCTAATAACAAGTGTTATATTACTGCTAGAACAAAAGGAGACCAAAAGGTTTTCACAGATTGTTCGAAAGGAGGCAGGTTTATGAATATCAGTAAATTTACCCAGAAGTCTCTGGAAGCCGTTCAAAATACGGAAAAGCTGGCGTATGAATATGGAAACCAGCAGATTGATCAGGAACATTTGCTGTACAGTCTTTTGACTGTGGAAGACAGCTTGATTTTTAAATTAATAACAAAGATGGGAATCTCGGGCGACCAGTTCCGTGATGAGGTGCAGCAGGCGATTGGAAAGCTGCCGAAGGTATCCGGCGGTCAGGTGTATTTCTCCAACGATGCCAACAAGGTGCTGGTGAACGCGGAGGACGAAGCCAAGGCGATGGGAGACGAGTATGTTTCCGTCGAGCACTTATTTCTGGCGATGTTAAAACAGCCGAATAAGGCGGTCAAGGAACTGTTCCGTCTCTACGGTATCACGAAAGAGAGCTTTTTGCAGGCGCTTTCGACTGTGCGCGGCAACCAGCGTGTCGTCAGCGATAATCCGGAGGCAACGTATGACACTTTAAATAAGTACGGTTACGATCTGGTGGAACGTGCGAGAGATCAGAAGCTCGATCCGGTCATCGGTCGTGACAGTGAGATCCGTAACGTGGTTATGATTCTCTCCAGAAAGACGAAAAACAACCCGGTTCTGATTGGTGAACCTGGCGTTGGTAAGACAGCCGTTGTTGAAGGACTGGCACAGCGTATCGTGCGCGGCGATGTCCCGGAGGGCTTGAAGGACAAGAAATTGTTTGCCCTGGATATGGGCGCTCTGATGGCGGGCGCGAAGTACCGCGGCGAGTTTGAAGAGAGACTGAAAGCGGTGCTTGACGAGGTCAAGAAGAGCGAGGGACAGATTATTCTGTTTATCGATGAGCTGCATACGATCGTCGGCGCGGGCAAATCCGAGGGCGCGATGGACGCCGGGAATATGCTGAAGCCTATGCTGGCTAGAGGTGAACTGCACTGTATCGGTGCGACGACCCTGGATGAGTACCGTAAATACATCGAAAAAGACGCAGCTCTGGAACGTCGTTTCCAGCCGGTTCACGTTGATGAGCCGACCGTGGAAGATACGATTTCCATTCTGCGTGGTCTGAAAGAGAGATATGAGGTTTACCACGGGGTCAAGATTACCGACTCTGCGCTTGTATCGGCGGCAATTCTCTCGGATCGTTATATCACGGATCGTTTCCTTCCGGATAAGGCGATCGATCTGGTTGATGAAGCGTGCGCGATGATCAAGACGGAGATGGATTCAATGCCGGCGGAGCTGGATGAACTGTCGAGACGTATCATGCAGCTGCAGATTGAAGAGGCTGCGCTTAAGAAAGAGACTGACCGCTTAAGTCAGGATCGCCTGGCAGAACTGCAGAAAGAACTGGCAGAGCTCAAGAGCAGCTTTTCGACCCAGAAAGCCCAGTGGGAGAATGAAAAATCTTCCGTTGATAAGCTGTCCAAACTGCGTGAAGAGATTGAGCATGTAAATGGCGAGATTCAGGCAGCGCAGCAGGCATATGACCTAAACAAAGCGGCTGAACTCCAGTACGGCAAGCTGCCGGAACTGCAGAAACAGTTGGCGGAAGAGGAAGAGAAAGTGAAAAATCAGGATCTCAGTCTGGTACATGAGAGTGTCACCGAGGATGAGATTGCCAGGATTATTTCGAAGTGGACCGGTATTCCGGTTGCCAAACTGACCGAGAGCGAGCGCAGCAAGACCCTGCATATGGACGAACTGCTGCATAAACGTGTCATCGGACAGGATGAGGGCGTTACCAAGGTAACGGAGGCGATTATCCGTTCCAAAGCGGGCATCAAGGATCCGACGAAACCAATCGGTTCGTTCCTGTTCCTAGGTCCGACCGGTGTCGGCAAGACAGAGCTTGCAAAAGCGCTGGCGGAGGCATTGTTTGACGATGAGAACAACATGGTTCGTATCGATATGAGTGAATACATGGAGAAACATTCCGTTTCCCGTCTGATCGGAGCGCCGCCAGGATATGTCGGATATGACGAGGGCGGTCAGCTGACCGAGGCAGTACGGCGCAAACCGTATTCCGTTGTCCTCTTCGATGAGGTTGAGAAAGCGCACCCGGATGTATTTAACGTCCTGCTGCAGGTTCTGGATGATGGACGTATCACGGATTCGACCGGCAAAACTGTCGATTTCAAGAATACGATCCTGATTATGACCTCCAACATCGGTTCCCAGTATCTGCTGGACGGCATCGATGAAAAGGGACAGATCAAGCCGGAGGCGGAAAGCTCCGTTATGCATGACTTGAGAGCTCACTTCCGTCCGGAGTTCCTGAACCGTCTGGATGAGATTATTCTCTTTAAGCCGCTGACGAAAGGCAACATCGGAGGCATCATTGAGCTTCTGATTGCAGATGTCAACAAACGTCTGGCGGATAAGGAGTTAAAGATTGCCCTGACGGACGAGGCAAAGGATTTCATCATTGAAAATGGCTACGATCCGGTTTACGGTGCAAGACCGCTGAAACGGTACCTGCAGAAGAACGTCGAGACACTGGCAGCGAAGCTGATTCTGGCGGACGGCGTCCGTGCGGGCGATACGATAGAGATCGGGCTTTCGGATGGCAAGCTGACGGCTTCGGCTGTCCATAGCGCGTAAGCGGAAAACGTCTTACGGCGGATTTATAACTATTATATAGAAGAAACAATAGGGCGCGGAGAAGTGCGAAAGAGCTTCCTCTGCGCTCTTTTTATGTATTTCTGAGATTTTCACAGTCTTGACATTGCCCGGCAACTTTACTAAAATGATTCCATAATGACCGGACTATATCATTTGTTCCGGAAGTCAGTCAGATGAGGAGAAGATGAGATGAAAATTGCGATTGGAAATGACCATTCGGCGGTAGAACTGAAGAACATTATTGTGGATTTCCTGAAAGAAAAAGGAATCGAAGTGTTAAATCTGGGTACAGACAGCAGCGAGAGCTGTGATTATCCAGTTTACGGAGAGAAGGTAGGCCGTGCAGTTGTTTCCGGCGAAGCCGATCTGGGTATTGCAATCTGCGGTACCGGTCTTGGTATTTCACTGGCAGCTAACAAGGTAAAAGGCGTGCGCGCCTGCGTATGCAGCGAGCCGTACACAGCGGTGATGTCCCGCCGCCACAACGATGCCAATGTACTCTGCTTCGGCGCCCGCGTGGTAGGAAGTGAGCTTGCGAAGATGATCGTTGACGAGTGGATCAACGCAGAATTTGAGGGCGGACGCCATCAGAGACGCGTGGATATGATTATGGCGATTGAGGAGAAAGACTGATTCAGAGTCAGAGGTAACGGATGAAATCATAAGGCAGGCTGACAGCAGGATGCGAGATGCCTGTGAGAACAAAAAGAGGCAGCTGTAAAGAGATGGAGCAGCTGCGAAAAGAACAGGAGGAAGCAGGAGATGATCACAGAAGATATTCGCTACATCGGTGTAAACGACCATGACATTGACTTATTTGAGGGGCAGTATCAGGTGCCAAATGGTATTTCATATAACTCATACGTGATTATGGATGAAAAGATCGCGATCATGGATACGGTAGACAAGCGCAAACAGACAGAATTTCTGGAAAATCTGGAAACCGCACTGGCTGGAAGAACCCCGGATTATCTGGTAATCAGCCACATGGAGCCGGATCATGCATCAAGTATCCAGGCAGTCTTAGAACGGTACCCGGAAATCACACTGGTAGGCAATGCGAAGACATTTCCGATGCTGAAACTGTACTTTGATCTTGATACCAGCTGTGCGCTGACGGTCAAGGAGGGCGATACCCTGAAACTGGGGCGCCATGAGCTGACGTTCGTCATGGCACCGATGGTACACTGGCCGGAGGTTATGGTAAGCTATGATTCCTGCGACAAGGTGCTGTTCAGCGCCGACGGTTTCGGCAAGTTCGGTGCGCTTGATGTGGATGAGGACTGGGACTGCGAGGCGAGACGGTATTATTTCAATATTGTAGGAAAATATGGAATGCAGGTGCAGGCACTTCTTAAGAAAGAAGCCGGTCTTGAGATCCAGATCATCTGCCCGCTGCATGGACCGGTTCTGAAAGAGACGATCGGTCATGTGCTTGAAAAATACCAGATTTGGAGCAGCTACGGCGTCGAGTCTGAGGGTGTATTTATCGCATATGCGTCCCTGCATGGCAACACCGAGGATGCGGCGAAGAAATGCAAGGAAATTCTTGAGAAAAAAGAATGCCCGAAAGTGGCAATCGCGGATCTGGCGCGCGGTGATATGGCGGAGGCGCTGGAAGATGCATTCCGGTATGGAAAAATTGTATTGGCAGCACCGTCCTATGACGCGGGTGTGATGCCGGTTATGGCAGATTTCCTGCACCACTTACAGAGCAAGAATTACCAGAAACGCACCGTTGCCCTGATTGAAAACGGTTCCTGGGCGCCGAGTGCAGCGCGCACGATGAAGGGAATGCTGGATGCGATGAAGGAGATCACGGTGGTTGAACCGGTCGTTACGGTTCGCGGGGCGCTCAAGGAGAGCGATATTCCGTCGCTGGAGCAGATGGCGGAAGCGCTGCTGGCATAAGAAGCGTCTGGTGACAGTATTTAATGAGACCTGAAAAAGGCTTTTTTAAATAAAAAATCCGGAGAGACAAAAGTGTGGTTTTATATTTATATATGAAAAATCCACTTGATGATTTTGTATGGATGACAGAAAAGAATAGGAGAAACAGACATGGTAGATGAGGTAATGAAGTTCATTACAGAGGCAGACCCGGAAGTGGGAGAAGCCATTGAAGCAGAGGCAGCCCGTCAGAGAAGAAACCTGGAGCTGATCGCGTCGGAGAATATTGTATCGGAGCCGGTTATGATGGCGATGGGATCGGTATTAACCAACAAATATGCGGAGGGATATCCGGGAAAACGTTACTACGGCGGATGCCAGTGTGTCGATGTTGTAGAGTCCATCGCGATCGAGAGAGCGAAAAAACTGTTTGGCTGTGATTATGCAAACGTACAGCCGCATTCCGGCGCGCAGGCAAACATGGCGGTATTTATCGCAATGCTGAAACCGGGTGATACTGTTATGGGCATGAACCTGGATCACGGCGGACATCTGACACACGGAAGCCCTGTCAATTTCTCCGGTTTATATTTCAACATTGTGCCGTATGGTGTCGATGACAATGGCGTGATTGATTACGAAGAGGTAGAGCGCATTGCACTGGAAGCAAAACCGAAGCTGATCATTGCAGGTGCAAGTGCCTATGCAAGAGAGATTGATTTCAAACGTTTCCGTGAAATTGCAGACAAAGTAGGCGCATACCTGATGGTCGATATGGCTCATATCGCTGGTCTGGTAGCAGCCGGTCTTCACCAGAGCCCGATTCCGTATGCAGATGTTGTTACGACAACCACACATAAGACACTGCGCGGACCGAGAGGCGGTCTGATTCTGGCAAATAAGGAAGCAGCTGAGAAGTTCAACTTCAACAAGGCGATCTTCCCGGGAACCCAGGGCGGTCCGTTAGAGCACATCATCGCTGGCAAGGCAGTCTGCTTCGGCGAGGCGCTGAAGCCAGAATTTAAAGAGTATCAGCTTCAGGTAAAGAAGAATGCAGCAGCGCTGGCAGCCGCACTTCAGAAGCAGGGATTCAAGATTCTGACCGGCGGAACCGATAACCACCTGATGTTAGTTGATCTGCGCGGCATGGATATTTCCGGTAAAGAGCTGCAGAACCGCTGCGATGAAGTATACATTACCCTGAACAAAAATACCGTTCCAAACGACCCGAGAAGCCCGTTTGTTACTTCTGGCGTCCGCATCGGTACTCCGGCTGTTACCACCCGTGGACTGAAAGAAGAGGACATGGAAGTGATTGCAGAGTGCATCTGGCTGGCAGCTACCGACTTCGAGAACAAGGCAGATTACATCCGTGCGGAAGTGACGAAACTGTGTGAGAAGTATCCGTTATATAAATAAGTAGAGAAGAATATGGAGCGAAAAATTTGCCAGTCTATAGATTCAGAAAAATGCTGGAAAATTAATGCACATATAACAATAAGAAAAAGGCTGTATTGCCTGCCGCATGGAAGCGCGCGGTAGGTGATACAGCCTTTTCTATTCCAACCATTTTTCCTAGAAATTAAGTTTTTGTCCAATTCCTTTTTCCAATGCTTTTTCATAGATAAGCTGTGCCGTCCGCACATCAAAGAGTCCCATGCCGACTGATTTAAAGCAGCGGGTCTCGTTCTGCTCATGCGGATGTCCCTGCTTGGTATCTTCGATCAGATCCTCGATAAAGTGGACGCGCTTCTGTGTCAGAACGCCCTTTTCCAGCGGAATTTTCAGATCGCCGCTCTCCTCGCAGGCATACGGAAGCTCGGTGTACGCGTTCTTGACGAGTTTCCACACCGCATCCGGCAGTTCGCGCCGTTCCGGACGCCAGGAGCCGATGGCAACAAAGCATTTGCCGCGAAGCAGCTCTTCATCATCCGGGTAGACCGGATCGACCGCCTGGGTGGCGGAGATCAGGACGCGGCTGTGCTCAGCCAGTTCACGGGTATCCGCGCAGGTATGAATCTGGATGTCGTTTTTTCCAAACGATGCCAGACGCGCCGATAAGCGCTCGATAAAGCCGGAAAGATCCTTAGCGTATGCGTCATACAGATAAATATCTGTGATCGGGCGCACCTCGCAGGCATAGAGAAGCTGGTGTAGTCCCTGCATACCGCAGCCAACCAAACCAACTGAGGCAGCATCCTCTGGAGCCAGATAGCGCAGTGCGACACCGCCGACCGCACCGGTCCGCATTGCGGTCAGGACACTTCCGTTCATAATCGCCTTCGGCAGACCGGTCTTTGCGTTATTTAAAATCATAAGTCCGTTCAGATACGGAATTCCCAGAGAGGAATTGTCCGGAAATTCGGATAACATCTTTGTACCGATGACGGAATCCAGAAAACACGGCATATAGAGCATCATATTTTTATCACGCTGTGCGATAAAACGATCCGGCATCTTATAATTGCCGCTTTTGTGAATCGCATACGCATCTTCGATCGCGTCCATGACATCCTCTAAGGTGACGGACTGCCACATTTCTTGTTCGCTGAGAAATAACATATCAAAACCTCCTGAATATTTATGAATGAAATAAAACATATATACTAAAAATAGATTTATCACAAATCAAATGTGGTTTGTATAGCTGGATTGTAGCAGTTTCACGTTTCATTGTCAAGATGAAAACAGAATAAAAATCAAGTTGCATATTTGAAATGGGGCGTGTATAGTAAAGAAAATTGTAGCGGTTCAGTAGGTTTACGCATTTACTGAGCTACAGGAAATGGATAAAATTAGCACAAGCGAGAAGGGAAGAATACCTGGAAAGGAAGGGGTAATGGGAGAAGTAATTAAAGTATTAGACTGGTTGTTAGAGAATTTGGTACAGATATGCACGGTCGTGCTAGAATTGTTTGGAATCATTGTGCTGGTTTCGACAGCGGTATCCTGCTTTGTTCAGTGGATACGAAACAAGCGTCAGCTGATCCGCCTGAATCTGGCACAGGGAATTGCGCTGGCGTTGGAATTTAAGATGGGCGGCGAGGTACTCAGGACGGTTGTGGTACGGGAATGGTCGGAACTTGGAATTTTGGGAGCCATCATTGTCCTTCGGGCAATGCTTACATTTTTGATTCATTGGGAGATCAAGAACGAAAAAAGAGAAACCCAGGAAGAGCAAGGAGGAAAGCTAGAGTAAAAAGGGGCACGAAAAAGGGAGTCTGCAGGATGAGCGGACTCCCTTTTTTCGTGGTTAAACAAGATTAATGCGAAAAATATTTGTCGTAGAAATGAAGGCGTTCCAGAATTTGCTTCTGGCTTTTGATTTCCATTTTGGAATAAATGGAAGCCAGATGCTTTTTGACAGTAGGGATGCTGACGAAGAGGGTGGAAGATATCTGATCGTTGGAATAGCCGCGCAGTAAAAGGCTTAAAACATTTACTTCTCGGTTCGTCAGGGAAAAATCCCGGCTGATCTGGGAAAGAGTACGATCCATCACATAGGATAAATCGAAGAACAGACATACAAAGCAGTCGTTGTCTGGTCCCTCCTTAAGATGGGAGCGGCTTACCTCCAGAAACAAAGGGCTGTTTTCCATCTTGTATTCGATATTTTGTCCGGTAATGCTTCCAGAACGGAGCAGCTGACGGCAAAGAGAGCGAAAACAATTGGAAATGGGGTTGTTAGATAAATCTGCAAATCCATGATTCTCCATGTATGTATGGTAGGTTGTGTTGCACCCGATAAAATTCAGTTTATCGTCAAAACAGCCGATTCCGATGCAGTTGTAATTTTCCAGTACATGAAATGCCCGTCCGATGTTGAGCTCCCGCCCGTAATTTTTAAATACGTTGCAGAAATGCGGCTGGAATAACCGGACAAGGCTTAATTCATCTGGCAGGAAATTTTTTTTATCGTTGGATCGGTGGATGGAAAACACACCCCGCAGCTCCCGGTTCCGAATCGAAAAATTCGTTTCAATGGAATCATGCAGCCCCATGGGAAGTAGAAATTCCTGAAAATAAAGAGAATTTTTTCGAACCTCCTGATTGAACAGCTGGTTAGTCAGGAAAGTTACATTGCTGTCGGAGTCCAGAATCGACAGAACATCATCCATATGGCAGTATTCTTCCTGATATCGCCGTTTCTGTTCATCATTCCAGTTGATGGTGTAGATGGAATGGGTTTTGTAATTCTGTCCCTGCTTTTGGTAAAACAAAAAATTTGCTTTTTCAAAGAAAACAATATTGTTCAGGTTCAGGAAAAAACTCTCCATCCGTTTTTCAAGAAGAATTGAATCGTCGTAAAGTTCAGCAATGATCTGATTGACGTTTTCAATTCGTGATGTTGTAAAAAGATTTTCAGCACTCATGAAGATGCCTCCTTTCCCGTGAGTATTCAATTAGTGAAAACAAAATGGAATCAATACTAGACTATAGTCCAACTATTGTTTTAAACTATTTTTAATAGACTGATAATATATAAAGCATAATAAAATGTTGTTATGATTATTGCAAGTGGAAAAACTTTGAAAATAGAAAAAGTATCCAAAAGTATACTATGATAGAACCGAAAGTATCTACCGTTAACTGACGTCATGCATCATAATAACCAAAACACAAAAAACTTTGTATTAAAAATGATGTTTTTTGAAAGTTTTCATCATGATATGATTTTAACAACGAGATTTCAGAAAACTGAAAGAGAACGGACAAAATTTTTAATACGGAGGAGCCTATGGAAAAAAAGAATGAATTTTGTTTGCAGGAGATTAAGGGGAGAAAGGCAGTAACCTGTATCGAGACACATACAGAGGGAGAGCCAACCCGAACCATTTTATCGGGATTTCCGGAAATTCCGGGGAACACGATGGAAGAAAAGATGCTCTATATGATGCAGGAACAGGACTGGATGAGAAAAGCAATTTGTTTTGAACCGCGTGGAAATGACGTAATGTCCGGAACGATTGTTACCAAGCCGTGCAATCCGGAGGCAGATTTTGGTGTTTTATATTACGAGGTTGGAAACTGGATGCCGATGTGCGGACATGATACGATCGGAGTTTCAACGGCACTGATTGAAAGCGGACTCTTAAAAGCGGAGGAACCGTATACATATGCGACCTTAGATACACCATCTGGACTGGTAAAAGTGAAAATTGAGGTGAAAGATGGCAAGGCGGTGCGGGTATCCTTTAAAAATGCCCCGGCATTTGTGATGAATCGGGATGTAAAGGTACAGGTTCCTGGATATGGTGAGATTCCGTTAGACATCGTATACGGCGGAAATGTATTTGCGTTAGTACCGGCATCGGCAATGGGCTTAAAGCTGGATAAAGAAAATGCAAAAGAGATTGTCGAAAAAGGAAATTATCTTAAAAAGTTTATCAATGAGCAGGTAACAGTCAAGCATCCGTATCTGGAAATCATGAACCAGGTAACGCATGTGGAATTTTTCGAACCGGGTACAGAAGGGGTTTCGGATGTAAAAAATGCAGTTGTCATTCCCCCGGCAGCGATTGACCGAAGCCCTTGCGGAACCGGTACATCAGCGAAGATGGCACTTCTTCATGCGGAAGGAAAGCTGGCAGTCGGACAGCCGTTTGTGCATGAGAGCCTGATTGGAAGTTTATTCCACTGCCATATCGTTGAAGAGACAGAGGTGGCAGGAATTCCGGCAGTAGTACCGGAGATCAGCGGACGGGCGTTTGTGATGGGAGAGAGTACATGGTTATTCGATCCGGACGATCCATTCCCGGAAGGTTTCTTATTAGGCTAAATTGATAGAAACAAAATAAGAGTTTAAAGGTACAGGGAGGTACTTCTGAGGGAAAGAAGTACCTCGGGAGTTCACATAAAAACAGTATAAAGGAGGATACTTTATGAAAAAGAGATGGCTTTGCGGTACGATGGCATTGGTAATCGGAGCGATGGCAATGGCGGGGTGTTCAGGCGGAAATTCTTCTTCATCCGCATCTGCAGCCGGAACCGAAGCAGCAGATAGTGGTTCCAGCGTAGATACTTCCGGAGCGGAGATGACGATCCGTGTAGCACATGTATGTGGAACCGGTTCTCCGTATGATTACGGTGCGAATGCTTTTAAAAAGCTGGTCGAGGAGGGCAGCAACGGACGGATTAAAGTAGAGGTTTATGCAGGCGATATGACAACCGACGAGGTTGAGTGTGTTGAGATGGTTCAGAATAATAACCTGGAAATCGGCTGGGTAGGAACTGGTGCCCTGGGCGGATTTGTACCAGATTTAGGCATTTTTGAGCTTCCATTCCTGTTTGAGGATGAGGATAATGTCAATAAAGCGCTGGAGGGAGAATTTGGCAATTCCCTTCTGGAACAGTTAAGCGCGGTTGATGGAATTACAGGACTTGGTTTCCATGAGGATGGCTGGAGAAATATCCTGACTAAAGATAAGACAATTAATACCGTAGATGATATGAAGGGCGTTCGTATGAGAACCATGCAGAATGAAGTTTGCGTGGCAACCTACGAAGCACTTGGTGCTACACCGGTTGCATTGGCATCTGGCGAGCAGTTCACAGGACTTCAGAATGGCGTTGTAGATGGAACAGACAATAGTGCATTATATGCAGTAGCAGATGGTTATATTGAGGTTGTTAATAATATCTGCGATATTCATCATTACTATTCCAGCGGTATCATTGTTGCTTCTTCAAAATGGTATGAGGGTTTAAGCGAAGAAGACCAGAAACTCGTGAAAGAGTCAGCTATAAAAGCAGGCGAAGAGCAGAGAGCTTGGTTCCTGGAAAATGACGAGGCAAAGATTGCTGAGTATGAAGAAAAAGGTTATACCGTAACACGTCCGACTGATATTGATGCATGGAAAGAAAAAGTTGCTCCGGTATATGATAAAATGTACGCGGCACATCCGACCTGGGAAGGTCTGGTTGAGATGGTTCGCGCAGCGAAATAAAGTACAATAATTTTTGAACTATCATGTACTCCCGGAGCCTGTTTTCGGGAGTACATTTACAAAGAGGGGAGAAAAATGGCAGGATTGATTGAAAAACTTCACAAGATTGGCGACGTGATCAATACGGTTGCCAGAGTTGCATTAGGGGTTACGTCAATTGCTTTATGTATCGCGGTAATCGGCCAGTTTATTTTGCGATGGTTTGGAGCTACGATGCCATGGGCAACGGAGTTCTCCTGTTATATCTTCGTTTGGACCACGATGCTTGGCAGTGCCGTAGCAAGCCGTCATCTGCTTCATATCGGTGTTGACATGGTAATTAACTTGTGCCATGGAAAAACACGTCAGTTTATGCTGGTTCTGGCGGATGTGATTTTATTATTTGCACTTGTTTTATTTACAATTTCAGGTTGGAACTATACAGTTGCACAGATTCCACATCTGGGAACGACGATCAAGGTTTCGCTGGCGCTCTTTTATGCAGCCCTTCCGGTCAGCGGTCTCATTATGATTTATTATACATTTGTGCAGCTTCTTGAAAATATATGTTACGGGGAAGCGAAAAAGATTCCTCTTCCGGGGGATGAAGAGTAGGAGGTCAATATGTTCAGCAGTATAATTTTATTTGGAAGCTTTTTCTTGTTTCTTGCATTAGGCGTTCCGATTGCTTTTGTATTGATCGTAGCGACGGTCTCCTATGCGCTTTTAAGTACCGGTGATGCCAACCTGGCGTTGGTTCCGCAGCGAATTATCTATGGTATTAATAGTTTTACCATGCTTTGTCTTCCATTCTTCGCTCTGGCAGGAAATATTATGAATCACGGCGGTATTACCATGCGTCTGGTTCGTTTCGCACAGGCATTCGTTGGACATATCAAGGGTGGTCTGGCGATGGTAGACATCCTGGTATGTATGATGTTTGGTACAGTTTCAGGCTCGGCGGTAGCTGGTACGGCGGCAGTTGGATGCCTGATGATTCCGGCAATGAAGGATGAAAAGTATGATCCGGCGTTTACAGCAGGTCTGACCGCGTGTGCATCCTGCTGCTGCCCGATTATCCCACCGAGTCTGGCATTCGTTATTTACGGTGCGGCAGCGAAGGTATCCGTTGGCGATATGTTTATCGCCGGAGTAGTACCGGGTATCCTGATGGGTATTATCATGATGCTGGTTGTTTATGTATTTGCAGTGAAACGTGATTTTTCAGCAGGTCCTAAGACAAGCTGGAAGGAAAAATGGGAAGCAACCAGACAGGCACTTCCATGTATCGGACTTCCGATCATCGTTGTTGGCGGTATCATGGGTGGTTTCTTTACTCCGACCGAGGCAGCGGCGGCAGCGGTTCTTTATTCCCTGATTTTGTCGGCATTTGTATACCGGACCGTTGGCTGGAAAGAGCTCTGGAAATCGATTATCGACAGCGCGATCGACAGTGGTACGGTTATGCTGATTGTCGGCGGCTGCTATCTGTTTGGATGGGTTATCTCCAATGAGAGATGGGCAGTTTCTGTAACGAATATGCTGGTTGGCCTTCATACTTCTTTAGCAGTGAAACTGTTACTGGTCAATCTGGTTCTTCTGGTTGTTGGTATGTTTATGGATAGTGCTCCGGCAATCATGCTGGTAGCGCCGATTCTGGCACCGGCGATGGCAAGCCTGGGCGTTGACCCGATTCAGACTGGTATGATTGTCTGCCTGAACCTGACCATCGGTCTGGCAACTCCGCCGGTAGGTGTCTGCTTATACACGGCAACCAATATTGCAAGATGTAAATTTGGAGATACGGTTCGAAATGCAATACCATTCCTGGTAGCGATGCTGGCAGCATTAGCGATTATTACGAATGTTCCGGTAGTATCCAGAATTCCATTTATTTTAATGGGACGATAGAAACGAGAGGGGACGTTGAAGTTGGACGTTCCCTTTTCCTTTACAAAAACACGAATCAAAAATGATGAATAAAAAACATGGAATGATTGATACAAAAAGGAGGACAAACCATGGAAAAACTACCCTGCAGTATCTTCAATGATGTACTCGGTCCGGTGATGCGCGGACCTTCCAGTTCCCATGTGGCGGGGGCGGCGCGGATCGCCTCCATGATCCGGCAATCTCTGGATGCACCGGTGAAAAAAGCGATCGTTGATTTTGATGTCAATGGTGCGCTGGCGGCATCGCACACGGGACACGGAACGGATATGGGATTTGCCAGCGGGCTTTTGAATATGGAGCTGGATGCGCCGGATGTCGCACAGTATGAGGCGATTGCGAAAGAACGGGGATTGGAGATTGAATACCGGATCCTTGATTATGGGGCAGAGCATCCGGGCAATTACCGGGCAGAGGTCTGGGACCAGAATGGAAATGTCGTGCATTGGGAGGCGATCGCAGTCGGCGGCGGTATGGTCGAGATGCAGAAATACGAGGAATTTTCGGTGCAGATAGCCGGAGATTTCTATGAGCTTCTGGTGATTGCGGATGTGGCACCGGGAATTGAGAAAAAAATAGAAGCACTTTTGCCGGATGCTGAATTTTTCCAGAGCGATCAGAAAAATGGTCAGATCTTATATAATTGGAAATTAGCTGTTCCGCTGACAAAAAATGTGATCCAAGCCGTCCGTGATGTGGCGGGTGTCAACCAGGCGTGCTATCTTGAACCGGTGCTTCCGACGCATTCCAGCAGAACCTGTCAGGTTCCATTTTCAACGGCAGCCGCCCTGGTTGATTATGCGAAAGAGCATCCGATGGAGTCCTGGGAGTATGCATTGGAATATGAAGCTTGTCGGGGCGGTCAGTCGAGAGAAGCCGTATACCGTCAGATGGAACAGATCTTGTCGGTCATGGAACAGGCGGTTGAGACGGGATTAGCCGGGACGAAATATCAGGACCGTATTCTGGGCGAGCAGGTCAGCAGGGTGGCAGCAGCCGAACAGGCAGGACGCCTGATTCCGGATCCGATTGTCAATGAGCTCATCCGTTGCATCACGGCGGTGATGGAAAGCAAGAGCTCCATGGGCGTGATCGTAGCAGCACCGACCTGTGGCTCCTGCGGATGCCTGCCGGGAACGGTCATCGGACTGGCGCGGGCGCTGTCACTTCCGAGAGAAATGGTAGTACAGGGACTTCTGGTTGCGGGTCTGGTCGGTGTCTTTTTCGCAGAGGAAGCGACGTTTTCGGCGGAAGTAGCAGGATGCCAGGTAGAGTGCGGTGCCGGTTCCGGTATGGCAGCGGCGGCACTCACGGCGATGATGGGCGGAACCATCGAAAATTGTATGGATGCGGCGTCTGTAGGGCTTCAGAATATCACAGGGCTTGCCTGCGATCCGGTTGGAAACCGTGTTGAATGGCCATGTCTCGGCAAAAATATCATGGGCGGAAGCAATGCGCTCGCCAGCGCCAATATGATTCTGGCAGGCTATGACAAAGTGATCCCATTGGATGAGACAATTGGTGCAATCTATGAGATCGGTCTGTCGCTGCCGCTGGAACTGCGGTGTACCTTTGGTGGTCTTGGAAAGACAAAGACCGCACGGGAGATTCTGAAGCGGTCCGACGCGCATTTTCCGGGGGAAGAGGCGCGGTAGGTGTAATTCAAAACATCGTGAAAGGACAGTTACAGTTTGTGTAAGGTGCGTACTGTAAGGTGGCATATCTTTTTAAGATCTGAAATAAAAATTGATTAAATAACTCTATAGAGATATAATATTAATAAAAATATCTCTATAGAGTTATTTTTATTAAAACGAATCTATTTTTTATATACCCCATGTTTCTACTTGCTCCCATAATAGATAAGGAGGTTGCCTCAGAATGAGAAAAATTTTATATCACGGTTCCTTGGAAATTATTTCTACTCCTATGTATGGTCAGGGAAAGGTCTATAATGACTACGGACAGGGCTTTTATTGTACGGAGAGTCTGGAGCTGGCGAAGGAGTGGTCGTGCGCCGAGCGGGAGGACGGCTATGTGAATCAGTATGAAATGGATGAAACCGGTCTTTTGATTTTAAATTTGATGGAGAAGCACTACAGCGTTCTTCATTGGCTGGCGATTTTGATGAAATACCGGAAAATCCGCCTTTCTTCGGCGGTCATGAAACGGGGAAGAGAGTGGCTGCTGGAACATTTCCTCCCGGATGTGGACGGATATGATGTGGTGATTGGGTACCGGGCGGATGATTCGTATTTTTCATTTGCAAGGGCGTTTGTAAATAATGAAATATCGTTAGAGCAGCTTTCGTATGCGATGCGGCTGGGAAAATTGGGAGAGCAGTATGTATTAAAGAGTCAGAAGGCATTTCAGGCGATACACTTTCTTTCTTATGAAGGAGTAGATTCAGTGGAATATTATGTAAAACGAAGAGCCAGAGATGAGCAAGCTAGAAATGCATACCGGAAAAAGGTGGAAGAGGATGATATCGACGGTATTTATATGCGGGATTTGATTCGAGGGGAGGTGTCGGCTGAGGATGAGCGCTTATGGGATTGAATATCTGGATGATGCGATGAGGAATCTGGGGGAAATGACAGATTATGCGGTCAATGCCTGTGGGATGGATCTGGAAGATTTTTGGAAATTGTTTCTTACAACCGGGTATGCAGAAAAATTTGGGGAAGGTGTACCAAGAGTAGTGAGCGGCTTTTCTGGAACGGAGCTTGCGGAGGAAGTGCTTCGAAAAGCGGGAAAAAAGGACGAACTGCCGGAACCGCAGGTAGAATTTACCTGTTCCAGAGAGTATTGGAGTGGCTGGATACTGGCGTATTATCAGTGGTACAGTGAGAAGAAATTTAAGGAAATTGAAGCAGGGCTTCCGGTCCGGGAGGTTGTGGAAATGTATCCGGCACTTCATGAAGCTCCGGAGGATAAATTTGTTGAGGCGGCAGACAGAATCATTCGAAGAAAAGAGCAGGGGAAAAACGCGTTGCGGCGGATCCGGAAGATGGCGGGATATACCCAAAAGGATCTTTCAGAGCAATCGGGGGTTACGCTGCGGAGTATTCAGCAGTATGAACAGGGAAAAAAGAAGATTCAAAAAGCATCCGCAGAAACCGTGCGTGCGCTTGCACGGTCACTGGGATGCCAGATGGAAGATTTGCTGTAATTGCGAAGGAATTGGACAGTTTCAATTTGCTATAGCGCAGTCGCCTTCGGCAGACTAAAAATAAATTCCGTCCCCACGCCCTCGGTGCTGACAACGTCGATATTTTCCCCATGTGCCTGAACAATCTCTTTGACAATCGCAAGCCCCAGTCCGGTCCCCTTTTTATCTTTTCCGCGCGATAAGTCGGTCTTGTAGAAACGTTCAAAGATTTTCTTCTGGCTGTCCTTCGGGATGCCGATGCCGGTGTCTTTGACGGAAATGAAGATTTTTTCATACCGGATGGAGGTCTGGATGTAAATGATCGAATCCTCGTGGCTGAATTTGATCGCGTTGTCGATCAGGTTGTAGAGAACCTGTTGGATTTTTCCGAGATCGGCGTAGACCATCTGGATGCTATCCGCAAAGGTCAGGTCAAACGTGATGCCTTTCGCGCTGCACGTGCCCTCGAAGGTTGCGGCGGTATCCTTGATCGTCCGGTTGATATCGAAATTTGTCCGGGTTAAGTAGCCTTTGCTGTCCAGGGAGTTGAGTGTCAGCATGCCTTGGGTCAGCTTGTTGAGGCGTTCGGTTTCGGAAATGACGATGTGCAGGTATTTATGATAGAGTTCCTGCGGGATTGTGCCGTCGAGAATCGCCTCGAGATAGCCCTTGATGGAGGTCAGCGGCGAGCGGAAATCGTGCGATACGTTCGCGATGAAATTGTGCTGGTACTGTTCCATTTCATTTAACTCGCTGGACATATAGTTTAATGTGCTGGCGAGATAGCCGATCTCGTCGTGGGTGGTAATCGGGATATTGTGTGCCAGGTTTCCGGCTGCATATTCATTGGCTGCGACCGTAATCTTTTTGAGCGGGAAATAGACCACTTTTGTAAAAACAAGAAGCACCACCAGGGATAGGAAGAACAGGATGATCGATGTTATGTAAATAATATTTAGAAATCCGTTCTGTTCCGCCTCAATGTTCTGGATTGGCATATGAATCACGATGTAGCCGTAGGTCTTCATATTGCCTGTGATCGGGGCGGAAACGGAGAGTACTTTGCTGTCAAACAGGTTGTAATACTGTCCGATGGAATAGAGCCGGTTGCCCTGTGCGGTCGGGTCGAAATCGTCGATTGCGATGCCGGTACGACTGTCGCTGCTGTCCGCAACGATGGTGCCCTCATGGTTCAGGATCCAGATATCCGATTGCAGATAGGCGGAAACCGCCTCGAGCTGTGGGTATGCCGAGTCGAGATTGATGGTTTTGCCCTCGTAGGCTTTGCTGCACCGATCGGCAATCATGGTCGCCTCGTCATACAGAACCTCCGATTCGCGTTCCACCAGATGGTGGTAGGTCATCTCAGATGAGATGGTCGCGATCGTGATGAATCCAAGCAGACCGAAGATGAGATAGCCGATCAGCAGTTTATAATAAAGAGAATGTGTGTAGTGGTTTGATTTCATGGTAAACCTCCGGTTACCTCTTCACGTAACAGTTCAGTTCCTTTACTAACAGTTACCGTTTTACCTCAAATTTATATCCAATCCCCCAGACGGTCGTCAGCGCCCACTTGTCGTTGCCCTTGATTTTTTCACGGAGCCGCTTGATATGGACATCTACCGTCCGCGTGTCGCCGATGTATTCATATCCCCAGATATGGTCGAGAAGTTGCTCCCTTGTGAATACCTGGTTTGGTGAGGACGCGAGGAAATAGAGCAGTTCCAGTTCCTTCGGCGGCAGCTCGATCGAGTGTCCGTTGTAAATGACGGAGTAGTTCGTCAGGTTGACGATGAGATCCGGATATTCGACAAAATTGCCATGCTGTTCGGTCACGGACGATGCAGGCATCTGCACCGGCAGCTGGTAGCGCCGCAGAACGGCTTTGACTCTGGCAACCAACTCTTTCGAATCGAATGGTTTGATCATGTAGTCATCGGCGCCCAGCTCCAGCCCCAGCACCTTATCAAAGATTTCGCCCTTGGCGGAGAGCATGATGATTGGCACCTGGGAGGTACTTCGCAGTTCCCGGCAGACCTGATAGCCGTCGATGCCCGGAAGCATCAGATCAAGGAGAATCAGGTTGGGCTGAAATTCGGGAAATACCCGGAGAGCTTCTTCCCCGTCTCCGACAATTTTCGTTTCAAAACATTCTTTCGTCAGGTAAAGTGAGATTAGTTCAGCAATGTTGTAGTCGTCATCTACGATGAGAATGCGCTGCTTTTCAGCCATGTTGATTCCTCCTGTTTTTTTGGATATTTGTAACTGTTCAGTACCTTCACAGTTATGGATATTTCTTATTTAAATGTCACGATTGTAACGCCTGTATCGCCTTCGCCAAACTCGCCAAGCCGGTATTCCTTGACATAGCTTAATTTCTTCAAGTGGCGGTGTACGCCCGCTTTCAAAGCGCCGGTTCCACGACCATGTACGACGCGGACCTGCGGAAGATGCGCCAGGTAGGCATCATCCAGGTATTTGTCGAGTACCGGGATCGCCTCATCGACGGTCATGCCAATCAGGTTGACCTCCGGCGATACGCTGAAGGACTTGGACATCTTGATCTTGCTGCTTCCGCTTCCGGATCCGCGGGAACCACCCGTATGCGTGCCGGAAAGTCCCGGTCCGGTGATGGATGCTTCCTCGACCATTTCCAGATCGCGGATATTGACGAGGGAGCGCAGAATTCCCATCTGTACATACAGATCGCCCTTGGCGTTCGGCAGGGAGCTGACGGTTCCCTTTAAATTCATCGAGAGAACGCGCACGGTATCGCCGAGACGCAGCTTTTTCGCGGAAACGGCTTTTTTCGGTGCGGCGGTTTTCTTAACTGCCAGTTTCTTGTCTACATCCTGGATCTTGCCGCGTAGCTTGGTCCGCTCAGCTTCCAGTTCTTTATTGACGCCGGAAGACTTGGCAAGCTTGTTGATGTTGCGGATCGTCTGATCGGCGGTGTCCTTCGCATCCTGAAGGATCTTCTGAGCTTCCTCGCGGGCTTTGGAAAGCATTTTTTCCTTCTGCTCGGAGAAACGTTCTTCCTTCTGCTGGAGGCGGTTCTTCAGCGTTTCAATTTCCTGTTTATAGGAGGCGATCTCTTCGCGCTCTTTTTCAATGGTCACGCGGCTGTTTTCCAGATTGGCAAGCAGATCCTCGAAGGATTCGTCCTTCTGCTCCATCTGGTTTTTCGCCTCGTCGATGATATAATCCGGCAGCCCCAGCTTGCGGGAAATGGCAAATGCATTACTTTTTCCTGGAATACCGATGAGCAGGCGGTAGGTCGGGCGGAGAGTCTCGACGTTGAACTCGCAGCAGGCATTTTCAACGCCTGGCGCGGTCAGCGCAAAGACTTTTAATTCGCTGTAATGCGTGGTTGCGATCGTCCGGCAGGTCATGTTGTGCAGGAAATTTAAAACCGCAATCGCCAGCGCCGCGCCCTCGGTCGGGTCGGTACCGGAACAGAGCTCATCGAAGAGACAGAGCGAATTGGCGTCCGCCTCATTTAAAATCGAAACGATATTCGTCATATGGGCGGAGAATGTACTCAGATTCTGCTCGATGCTCTGCTCATCGCCAATGTCGGCAAATACATTGTCAAAAACAGCCAACTCGGATCCCTCAAATGCCGGGATATGGAGTCCTGACTGCCCCATCAGGGTAAAGAGTCCGACGGTTTTTAAAGAAACGGTTTTACCACCCGTGTTTGGACCCGTCACAATCAGAAGGTCAAACGAATCGCCAACCCAGATGTTGATCGGAACGACCTGTTTCGGATTTAAGAGCGGATGGCGTCCGTCCTTGATATTGATATACCGTTTGTTGTTAAATTTCGGTTCCACGCAGTTATAGTGGCGGGAAAGAGCTGCCTTTGCGAAAATGAAATCGAGCTCTGCCAGAATCGAAAGATCCGAGAGGATCGCGTCGGTGTAAGGCATAAGCTGGCTGGAAAGAGCTGCCAGAACAAATTCAATTTCCCGTTTTTCCTGGATTTCCAGCTCGCGCAGTTCGTTGTTCAGCTTGACGATCGCGAGCGGCTCGATAAATACAGTCGAACCGGTTGAGGACTGGTCGTGCACCATGCCTGGTACCTGGGATTTATACTCAGCCTTGACCGGCAGGCAATAGCGCCCGTCGCGCATTGTGATGACGGCATCCTGTAAATAGGTCCGGCTGGAATTTAAAATAGAATTTAACTGGGTATGGACGCGTCCGCCCACGATCTTCATGGAGCGGCGCACTTTGGCAAGTCCCGGACTTGCGTCATCGCTGACCTCATCCTCGGATGGCAGGCAGCGCTTGATCTCATTGTTGACCGGCGTCAGCGGATCCAGGGCGCGGAAGCGCTCATCGAGGGAATCATCTGGAAATTCTTCGGATTTCTCATGGCGTCCGTAGCTCTGCGCGCGGGCAGCGACTGTCAGCAGGGAGCTGACAGCGAGAAGCTCCGGGATCCCCAGGGAACTTCCGATTTCCAGACGTTTCATGGAACCACGCACATCCTTCACGCCGCCGAAGGAGAGACTTCCCTTCATGCGGACGCGCGTCAGGGCATCGGTCGTCTCCGTCTGGCTCTGCCGGATCGTCCCCAGATCACAGGACGGCTGCAGTTCCCGGCACATCTGTTTTCCCATCTCCGTGGAGGCGTACTCCGTGAGCTGGTCGATGATCTTTGTATATTCGAGAGTTTTTAATGCTTTTTCATTCATGTTGTGGTAATCCTCTTAATTTAAATGGTGTTCACATGATACCGTGACCACTAAATTCGTGAAAGACCTCATTAAGTGGTCAGGTATAAGTTCTCACTAGACTCGAAAAGACCTCGTCAAGTGTTCACATTATATCACATTCCCCGCCGTCTAGCCAAGCATTCGCACTTTTTTCTTGCATAACCTTAAGAAGGAAAGTATAATTAGGATATGTTATGCAAAGGGGAAAGTGAAATGCCGGATTCAGAAGAACTTGAAAAAAAGGAAAAACGGGAATTCATGAGAGAAACGATAGTGAAGCCGCCGCTGACCAGAAAACAGATTGCGAAGCGGGTGGCTCTCTTTGTATGCGCGTCAGCCGCATTTGGAGGAGTCGCGGCGGTTTCGTTTGCGGCGGTAAAGCCGTTTGCGGATCGGTGTTTTCAGGAAAATGGGATGCAGGAGACATCCTCAGTCGAGTTTTCCAAGGACGATCCGGACTCTGTTTCGCCGTCGGACGGTGCAGATGCGGATATGACAGCGCAGCCGGAACAAATGGAGCAGGAGATTGATGAGGCGGTCAGCGAGGCGCTTTCCAGCTATCAGTTTTCCGCAGACAATTTCAATTCGATGACGTCGGTGCTGCGTGGAATCGGGGAACAGGGTGATAAGTCGATCGTGACGGTCAGCTCCGGCAAACAGGATACGGATATATTTGGAAACCCGGTGGAAAATACGGGTGATTATGCAGGTGCAGTCATCGCGGAGAGTGATGGAGAATTTCTGATCTTTACTTACGCCGATGCGGTGCGGGCAGCAGATTCGATCAATGTGAGATTTTCGGATGGAACGAAGATCGCTGGTACAGTGCGCCAGATTGACGAAGTGCTCGGAATGGCAGTTGTGGCGGTGCCGTCCGGCAATCTGCCGGAAGAAGAGCGGAAAAAGGTGCAGGTGCTTTCACTTGCCAATTCATATACGGTCAAGGCAGGCGATGTCCTCGTAGGTATCGGCGGTCCGTCCGGACAGGTGCATTCGCTTTCGTTCGGAACGGTATCCTACGTGGCGCGCAATGTGCAGATTACAGATGGACTGACGCGGATCCTGTATGCGGATATCAGCAGCAATTCGCAGACGGGTACCTTTTTGATCAATACAGCCGGAGAGATGGTCGGCTGGACATCGGAGTCCTGCCGCAGCGAGAGCTGTACGGATCGGACGGCGGCGTACACCATTTCCAGCTACAAGCCGATTCTGGAGCGGCTGACGAATGGCGCTTCGGCGGCATATCTGGGCATCCTGGGACAGGATGTGAGCCGTGCGATGCAGGGGAGCGGCATTCCGGCGGGCGTTTACGTGACGGAGGCAGTCTCCGGCAGCCCGGCATATGACGCTGGCATCCAGCCCGGCGATATTATTGTGAAATTTGGCACAAAGGAGATCGGAAGTTTCAAAGATCTCCAGGCGCAGATTGAAAATTCCGCGAGCGGCGTGTCTGTATCGGTAAATGTGATGCGGAAAGGGCGCGACGGATACACGGAAATTCCATTTTTGGTATCTCTGCGCGCCAGATAGAAATTCAGGAGGATATAGGCAGAATGAGATATATTGAACAGTTCCGGGAAGGAATGAGAGTCTCGGACGTATATTTATGTAAGACGAAACAGCACGCGGTGACGAAAAACGGAAAAGAGTACGCTTCCGTGCTGCTTCAGGATAAAACAGGCACGGTAGACTGCAAAATCTGGGATTTAAGTTCTCCGGGCATCAATGATTTTGAGCCGCTGCAGTACGTCTATGTGGACGGCGATGTGACGGTTTTCCAGGGTTCCAACCAGTTAAATATCAAGCGCATACGCAAGGCAGACGAGGGCGAGTATCAGGAAAGTGATTACCTTCCGGTCAGCTCAAAGGATATCAAGATAATGTATCAGGATCTGACGGCTCTGGTGCAGTCTTTCCAGAATCCGTACCTGAAAAAGCTGGCATCCAGCTATTTCCTGGAAGATAAGGCGTTTGTGAAGAAATTCTGCTTCCATTCGGCGGCGAAGAGTGTGCATCATGGTTTTGTGGGCGGACTTTTGGAACATACGTTAAGTGTTATGAAACTCTGTGATTTCTACACGAAGTCATATCCGGCGCTGAATCGCGATCTGCTTCTGACGGCGGCGCTGTTCCACGACATCGGAAAAGTGCAGGAATTATCCGCGTTTCCGGAAAATGATTATACGGACGACGGTCAGCTCTTAGGTCATATCGTGATCGGCACGATGATGGTTGCAGACCGTATTAAGGAGATTCCGGGATTCCCGGCAAAGACAGCGGCGGAGTTAAAGCACTGCATCCTTGCGCACCACGGCGAATTAGAGTACGGTTCCCCGAAGAAACCGGCGCTTCTGGAGGCGCTGGCATTGAATTTCGCGGACAATACCGATGCGAAGATGGAGACGATGCTGGAAGTCTTAAAGAGCGGCGGGGAGAATCCGGGCTGGCTCGGATATAACCGTTTCCTGGAGACGAATGTGAGAAAGACGACGCCGACGGAATAATAATAAGATAACAGACATCTAAAATGAGTCTAAATGTATATAAGAAAAAGAAAACAGCGCTGCACAAGCAGATGCTGCCTTGCAGAAGCGGGGGAACGAAAAAATAGGAATCAGGTGTCTATGCTGTTGGCAGAGAAGCGAGTTAAATAGCCGCACATAAAATAAATAAGAAAAATGGAGAAGGATACCAGGAAGGTACAGCGGTTCAGTAGGGATCGCACTTTTCTGATATCCTTTTGTTTCATAAAGAAAAATATAGGGGTACAACAGAAAATATGAAAAAACGAGAAAATACAGGCAAAATCATTGGAAAGGTGTTCGGAGAAGCCAGGGAACTTGGCGTTACTGCCTTAGCGGCGGCAGTCATGCTTTCCGGATGCGGAAACGCTGGAAATCAGGCACAGAAAGGCGGTTCCGGCGCAGAACAGACGGAAAATACCCAAACAAGCGTTATTATCGCGATGCCGCCGACTTCAGAGCCGGAGGCGGGCTTTGATCCGGCATATGGCTGGGGCGCGGGCGAGCATATGCATGAACCGCTGATCCAGAGCACCCTGACGGTGACAGAAGCAGATTTGAGTATCGGGTATGATCTGGCGACGGATGTGGAGACCTCCGAGGATGGAATGACATGGACGGTGACGATCCGCGACGATGCGAAATTCACGGATGGCGAGGCGCTGACCGCGGAGGATGTGGCATTCACTTATAACACATTGAAAAAGACGAGTTCCGTCAACGATTTTTCAATGCTGAAACAGGCGGAGGCGATCGATGATGTGACGGTTGTGTTTGAGATGGAACGCCCGTTTGCTATCTGGTCATACACGATGGCGGTGACGGGAATTGTGCCGGAGCATGCATATGGAACGGATTACGGCACACATCCGATCGGTTCCGGGCGATATATCCTGAAACAGTGGGACAAGGGGCAGCAGGTGATTCTGGAAGCCAACCCGGATTATTATGGGGATGCGCCGAAGATGCGGCAGGTCACGATTCTCTTTATGGAAGAGGATGCGGCATTTGTGGCGGTGCGCGCCGGGCAGGTGGATGTGGCGTACACGGCGGCGTCCTATGCAGACCAGTCGGTTCCAGAATTCAGTCTTTTGGATTGTGAGACGGTGGACAACCGTGGATTTAACCTCCCGGCAGTGCCGGAGACGGTACGGGGGGATGGCGTAAAAATCGGCAATGATTTTACCGCGGATGTGCAGGTGCGCCGGGCGATCAACCTGGCGATTGACCGGCAGGAAATGATCGATCATGTGTTAAATGGTTACGGCAGCCCGGCATATAGTGTCTGTGACAAGATGCCGTGGTACAACGATGAAATGGAGAAAATTTCCTATGATGTGGAGAAGGCGGAAGAGATGCTGGATGCGGCGGGATGGAAGAAAAATGCTGACGGCATCCGCGAAAAGGATGGAGTGAAAGCCATTCTGGAATTTCTCTATCCGACCGGGGATTCGGTGCGTCAGGCGCTGGCAGCCGATACGGCACAGCAGTTAAAAGAGATTGGAATTGACGCATCGATCCGCGGCACCGGCTGGGATACTGCGTATGACGAGGCACAGTCGCAGCCGCTTCTCTGGGGCTGGGGCGCGCACACGCCGATGGAATTTTATAATATTTACCATACAAAGGCAGATACGGGGCTGGCAGAATATTCGCCGTATGCGAATGAGACCGTGGACGCTTATATGGATGAGGCCCTGGAAGCACCGGATCTGGAAAGTTCGTATGAATTGTGGAAAACGGCGCAGTGGGACGGCGAGACGGGCGTTTCAGCCGAGGGTGATCTTCCGTGGATCTGGCTGGTAAATGTCGATCATCTGTACTGGGTGAGAGACGGGCTTCATGTCGCAGAGCAGAAGGTGCATCCGCACGGTCACGGCTGGTCCATCGTCAACAATGTCGATCGGTGGTACTATGAGTAGGATGAAATGGTTTGGGCGCAGTCTGCTGCACCTGATTCTGCTGCTTTTGGCAGTCAGTCTGGTATCGTTTCTGCTGGTGTCGATGTCTCCGGTCGATCCGCTGCAGACGAATGTCGGGCAGACGGCGCTCGGCTCGATGGCGCCGGAGCAGATCGAGAAGCTGCAGGCGTACTGGGGCGTTGGTGTGCCGGTCTGGAAGCGCTTCTTTAGCTGGATTTCGGGCATCTGTCATGGTGATTTTGGCATTTCCCTTCTGTACCGCAGACCGGTGCTGGAGGTGATCGCGGAAAAGGCGTCTGCGTCAGTGTGGCTCCTTCTGTCTGCGTGGCTGTTTTCGGGAATCGTGGGGATATTTTTAGGAATTGCAGCGGCGGCAAAACGGGGCAAGTGGGTGGATCGCCTGATTACGGGCTATTGCATCGTGATCGCGGGAACGCCGTCCTTCTGGCTGGCGCTGGTGCTGCTGCTTCTCTTTACAGTGCAGCTTCCCATCTTCCCAATCGGGTTCAGTGTCCCGGTGGGAATGGCGGCGGACGAGGTCAGCCTGGCGGATCGCCTGTATCACGCATTTCTGCCGGCGTGTACGCTGGGACTGACAGGGATTTCTTCGATTGCGATGCACACGCGCGAAAAAGTGATTGAGATTCTGGAAAGTGATTACGTACTCTATGCGCGGGCGCGGGGCGAGAGCGGCTGGCGGCTGATTTTCCGGCATGGACTCCGCAACCTGCTTCTCCCGGTAATTACGCTGCAATTTGGCTCGATCAGCGAGATTTTCGGCGGTTCGGTGCTGGTGGAACAGGTCTTTTCCTATCCGGGACTCGGACGGGCGGCGGTCACGGCGGGGCTGGGAAGCGATATCCCGCTTCTGCTGGGAATTACACTCATCAGTGCCGTGCTTGTATTTGCAGGAAATGCAGCGGCGGATGGGCTGTACCGGCTGGTCGATCCGAGACTTAGGAAAGGAGGTAGGGCATGAGAAAGAAAACACTCTGGCTGCTGGGAATTTCCCTCCTTTTCTTGATTCTGGTGACAGTGCTTGGAATCGTCTGGGAGGATGCCGCACAGCAGGTCGATTTTGCGAGAAAAAACCTGCCTCCGGGAACCGGCGGGCTGTTTGGAACCGACTGGATGGGGCGGGATATGCTGAAACGGACGGTTGCGGGGCTTTCTTTAAGCATCCGGCTGGGGCTTCTGACCGCGGCGATCAGCGCCGCGGTGGCATTGGCGCTTGCATTGCTGGCGTCGCTTGGCGGGGGCCTGATGGATTCATTGGTATGCGGGCTGATTAATCTGGTAATGGGAATCCCGCACATGCTTCTCCTGATCCTGATTTCCTACAGTCTGGGAAAGGGATTCCGGGGTGTAGCAGCCGGGATTGCCCTGACGCACTGGGCGTCCCTGGCGAGGCTTTTGCGGGCGGAAATCTTACAGATCCGGGACAGTCCGTATATGCGGATCTCCGAAAAACTGGGGAAAAAGCCCTGGTGGATTGCCTGGAACCACATAGTACCGCAGGTATCGCGGCAATTTGTAACCGGGTTAATTCTTCTCTTTCCCCATGCGATTCTTCATGAGGCGGGCGTGACCTTTCTGGGCTTCGGCCTTTCCTCCGAGCAACCGGCGATCGGTGTTATTTTATCCGAGAGTATGTCGTACCTGATTACCGGAAAATGGTGGCTGGCGCTCTTTCCGGGCGCGGCACTGGTGCTGGTAACGCTGGGATTTCAGGCGATCGGGCAGAGCCTGGGGCGGCTGATGGATCCGGGGAGCGTGCATGAGTAGAGGATGCTGGGAATGAGGCAGAAAAACATATATTTTGATAAAATGATGCGATTAAGACAGAAACAATCAAAAACGATGCGGCTATCAGATTTGGAACAGACAGACGTTCTCAAAGAACGGAGATTGCGTGAAAATCGTGATTCCATGGAAAAGCCGATATTGAAAATTCAAAATCTAAACTTATATTTTACGCAGTACGCGCGTGGGCTTAGACGGCGCGAACTCCATCCGCTCCGCGACCTTTCCTGCAAACTTTTCAGTGGGGAGCTGACGGCGGTGGTCGGGGCGAGTGGTTCGGGAAAAAGCCTGCTGGCGCACGCGATTCTGGGGATCTTGCCGTACAACTGCCGGATGGAAGGAAAAATTTCCTATCAGGGAGAGGTTCTGGATGAGACGCGGCTTGCCGGGCTGCGGGGCAATGGGATTTCCCTGATTCCGCAGGGGGTTTCCTACCTCGATCCGTTGATGCGGGTCGGGGATCAGATCTGCGGCGGCAGAAAAGATGAAGCGACGCGGGCAAAATGCCGCCAGCTTTTGAAGCGGTACGGGCTGGATGAATCAGTGGAAAAATGTTATCCATTTGAGCTGTCGGGCGGCATGGCGCGGCGCGTCCTGATGGCAGCGACACTGATGCAGGAGCCGAGGCTGATTGTGGCGGATGAACCGACACCGGGGCTGGAGGCGATGACCGCGCGCCATGTGATCCGTCATTTAAAAGAGATGGCACAGGACGGGGCAGCGGTGCTTTTGATTACTCATGATCTGGAACTGGCGATTGAGATGGCGGACCGGATTCTGGTGTTTTATGACGGGACGATTCTGGAGGAAGTAAAGCCGGAGAACTTCCGGGAGGGACGGAATCTGAAAGAGCCATACACGCAGGCGCTCTACCGGGCGCTGCCGGAACATGAATTTTTTGGAGGAGAATGAGATGTCACTAAAGGCAGAAAACCTATCTTTTTCATATGAAAATGGCGGGCGCCACGTGCTGACGCGTATTTCCCTGAAAATTGAGCCGGGAGAGCGCGTGGGGCTGGTGGCGCCGAGCGGATATGGAAAAACGACGCTGTGTCGCCTGCTGGCGGGATATGAGAGACCGGAGGCGGGAATGGTAGAGATTGACGGCATACCGATTGAGAATATCCGGGGCTGTATGCCGGTGCAGTTAATCTGGCAGCACCCGGAGCAGGCGGTCAACCCGCGCTGGCGGATGCGCCAGGTTCTCAGTGAAGGCGGTCAGGTGGATGAGGAGAGCCGGGGACGGCTTGGCATCCGGGAAGAATGGCTGGATCGGTTCCCATCGGAGCTTTCCGGAGGCGAACTGCAGCGGTTTTGTATTGCCAGAGCGCTGGCGGCAAATCCGAGGTATTTGCTGGCGGATGAGATTACCGCGATGTTTGACGCAGTGACCCAGAGCCAGATCTGGCAGGCGCTTTTGCAGGAGGCAAAGGAGCGGGAGCTGGGAATGGTGATTGTGAGCCATTCGGAATCTCTTTTGAAGCGGATTTGCACGCGGCGGATTGATTTAAAGGCATTGCAGGAAAAGATGGCAGCAGTTTAGCCAGTTCACATATTGACAGAGAAAATCGGGATTGACCGAGCTCATAAGAGCGAGGGATGCTTCTTGTCCAAAGGACAAGAAGATGGGCGATAGTAAGAGATTAATAATTCGGGATTTGGTAAGGAGGAGGAAAAATGGATGTTCGGAAGCTGTTGGAAGAGGTAAAACGGGGGGATACGAGTATTGAGGAAGCGGAGAATGCGTTCAAGAATCTTCCTTACGAAGATTTAGGGTATGCGAAGCTGGATCTGCACCGGAAATTGCGTTCGGGATTCCCAGAGACGGTGTTCTGCCAAGGAAAGCCGGATGCCTATCTGGCGGATATTTTCGAGACGCTGTACCGGGAAAATGGGGAAGTACTCGGAACGCGGGCGACGCCAGAGCAGTGGAATCTAGTGCGGGCGCGCATCCCGGAGATAGAATACGATCCGGTTTCAAAAATTTTGCAGGCGAGAAAATCATCGGAGACACCGTGGAAGCTGGAAGGGCTGGTGGCAGTCTGCACAGGCGGAACCGCGGATATCCCGGTTGCGGAGGAAGCTGCCAAAACGGTAGAATTTTTCGGCTGCCGCGTGGAGCGCTACTATGATATAGGGGTGGCGGGCATCCATCGCCTTTTATCCAAACGCGAGGCGATTGCGCGGGCAAACTGCGTGATTGCGGTGGCGGGAATGGAAGGCGCGCTTGGCACAGTTGTCGCCGGGCTGGTGGAAAATCCGGTCATTGCGGTTCCGACCTCGGTCGGCTATGGTGCAAGTTTTCATGGACTGTCGGCATTGATCACGATGATTAATTCCTGTGCGAACGGCATTTCGGTTGTAAATATAGATAACGGCTACGGCGCAGCATATCTGGCGGCGCAGATCAACCGCCTGGCGGTGCGGGAGCCGAAGAAGACGGCAGAGTGATAGAAAGTTTGTGTTATTGTGGAAATAAACAGGACAATAGATGCATGAGAGCGGAAAAGCGGGAATGTATCAAAAGAGAGAAGACTGGAAGGAGAAGTAAAAAATGGATGAGAAAATCTTATATCTGGATTGTGCGTCTGGAATCAGTGGAGATATGACGGTTGGCGCACTGTTGGATCTTGGAGCAAGCCGGGAAAAACTGGTACAGGCACTGGACAGTCTGGGCGTATCCGGGTATCATCTGCATTTTGGGCGGACGAAGAAATGTGGAATCGATGCGTATGATTTCGATGTACATTTAGAGGAAGAAGAGCATCATCACGACCACGAGCATCATCACGACCACGAGCATCATCACGACCACGAACATGGTCATGAGCACGAACATAGCCATGATGAGCACGACCATGAGCATCATCACGATCATGAACACACTCACGACCATGAGCACAGCCATGATCACGCTCACACCCACGATCATATGCATCCTCACATCCACCGCAACATCCATGACATTTTCGAGATCATCGATCGTCTGGATGCATCTGACCGCGTTAAAAACCTGGCGCGCCGGATGTTCGAGATTGTAGCGGGGGCAGAGTCGAAAGCACACGGAATCCCGGTCAGCGAGGTTCATTTCCATGAAGTTGGTGCAATTGACTCGATTGTGGATGTTATCAGTGCGGCATTCTGCCTGGAGGATCTGGGAATCCACCGCGTGGTGATATCGCCGCTTTCCGAAGGTCATGGATTCGCACGCTGCCAGCACGGTTTAATGCCGGTTCCGGTTCCGGCGACGGCAAATATCGCAGCAGCACAGAGCTTGGAACTGACGCTTCGGGATGTCGAAGGAGAGATGGTAACGCCGACCGGCGCGGCGATCGCGGCGGCATTCCGGACAGAAGCGGCGCTTCCGAAGAAGTACCAGATCGAAAAGATCGGTATCGGCGCCGGAAATAAGGATTTCGCGCACGCGAATATCCTGCGGGCGATGCTTCTGACGGATAAAACGGTGGAAGTAGAAACCGGAAAAGACGGTCACGACGAGAGCTCCATGTGGGTCATGGAGGCAAACCTGGACGACTGCACCGGCGAGGCGCTGGGATATGCGATGGAGGTGCTTCTGGAAGCGGGCGCCAGAGATGTGTGGTACACACCGGCATATATGAAGAAAAACCGTCCGGCGTATGTGCTTCATGTACTGACAACGGCAGAAAAACGAGAAGAATTAGAACAGCTTGTATTCTCCTGTACGACCACGATTGGTGTGCGCCGTTATCCAGTAGAGAGGACGATACTGCCACGGGAAGTAAAGGAGATCCAGACCCGTTACGGGGCAGCAAAGGTAAAAATCTGCAAGCGCGGCGGCGTGGATACGTGCTATCCGGAGTATGAGAGCGTGCGCGCGATCTGCCGGGAGACAGGGAAGCGCTTCATGGAAGTATTCCACGGAGTAATGGAAGACGGAAGTATTAGTTTACAGTAGGCACTTTTGAGATTGAAAAACGGCACAGTGCATTCTCGTTAGATAATTAAGAGGAGAATCAAGAACCATGGAAAATAAACCAATGATATCAGAGACAGAAAAAAGAGAAGCTTTAAAACAGTTCATGGCAGAAAAAGCGAAAGCACCGGTCTGTGTCGCCTTTTCGGGCGGTGTGGACAGCAGCCTGATTCTCAAGCTGGCGTGTGATACGGCGAAGAAGACGGGAATGCCGGTTTATGCCGTGACATTTCACACCATGCTGCACCCAGCCTGTGATCTGGAGATCGCGGAGCGGGTGGCAAAGGAGCTGGGCGCGATCCATAAAATTATCCAGGTCAATGAGATGGAGCTGGAAGCCATCCGGACGAATCCGGTCAACCGCTGTTATATCTGCAAACACCACCTGTTCGCGACACTTCTGGATTTTGCAAAAGAAGAGGGGATTCCGTGCGTGATGGACGGAACCAATGAGAGCGACCTGCATGTGTACCGCCCAGGTATCCAGGCACTCCGTGAGCTGGGTGTCGTCAGTCCACTTGCACAGTGCGGACTGGAGAAAAAGGATGTCAAGGCATTTGCAGCTGACTTAGGAATTTCCGTTGCATCCCGTCCGTCCATGCCATGTATGGCGACCCGCCTTCCATATGGAACTTCCTTTGACATGGAAGTTTTGAAGCGGATTGAGAAAGGCGAAGATTATCTTCGAAGCGTGTTTGGCGGAAATGTGCGCCTGCGCCTGCATGGCGATATTGTCCGGATCGAGGTGAATGCGGATAAATTTGAAAAAGCGATTGCCGAGCGGGAGACGATCTGCAGGACATTAAAAGAAATGGGTTTTCTGTACATTACACTCGATCTGGAAGGTTTCCGGTCGGGAAGTATGGATATAGTGCAGAAACTCAACGCGCTGGCCGGGAAATGAATGTGAAGGAGATGGAAATCCCATGCAAGAAGAATGTATTGTCTGTAAAGCACCTCTTATTTATCTGGAACAGGATGAATGGATGGAGTGCGAATTATGTCATAAAAAAGAATTGAGCAAGACCAGATGCCAGAACGGGCATTATGTTTGTAATGATTGTCATACGAAGGGACTGGACACCATTCTTTCCCTGTGTATAGACGAAACATCCAGAAATCCGATCGAGATTGTCCGGAAGATGATGGATGCACCGTTTTGCCATATGCATGGACCGGAGCATCATGTCATGGTGGGAGCGGCGCTGCTTACTGCATATAAAAATGCGGGAGGTGCTATTAATCTGCGGGAATCTGTGATGGAAATGCTGAACCGTGGAAAAGCCGTTCCAGGAGGAACCTGCGGATTCTGGGGTGCCTGCGGAGCGGGAATCAGCGCAGGTATGTTTGTATCTATCTTGTCTGGGGCGACGCCACTGACGGAGGAATCCTGGGGACTTTCGAATCAGATGACATCAAAAGCACTGGAAGCGATTTCGCACACCGGCGGTCCGAGGTGTTGTAAAAGAGATTCTTATCTGGCGATTCTGGCGGCGGTTGATTTTGTAAAAACGCATTTTGGAATCGAAATGGAATGCACAGAAGTCCATTGTACGCATTATGCTCAGAACAATCAGTGTATTGGCAAGCGCTGTCCATTTTGGCGATTTGATGATAATATTTGACTATAAATGGATAAACGGAGATAATAAAGCTGCGATATAATTAGATTGTGCGAGATGGGATTGCAGTTTGCATAATGTGTGAACTGTGATGAGAGAGCAATTTCTCGTGTAATAGGAAATTTCCTGGAATTCCCTATTACACAAAAAGGCACATCCTTTTTTACGTGGAAAAATCGGAAGTTGTGGAGGTGTTGAATGAAAAGTGTATTAATGATTGGACAGTCCAACATGGCTGGACGTGGATTCATAAATGAAGTACCGATGATTTGTAATGAGAGAATCCAGATGTTAAGAAATGGAAAATGGCAAATGATGACAGAACCAATTAACTACGATCGTCCTATATCAGGAGTAAGTCTTGCGGGTTCATTTGCTGCAATGTGGTGCATGGAAAACAAAGAAGAACAAATCGGCTTGATTCCATGTGCGGAAGGTGGCAGTTCCATTGATGACTGGTCTATAGAGAAAATATTATTTAAAAATGCAATTATTCAGGCAAAATTTGCAATGCAAAATAGTAATTTGATTGCTATTCTGTGGCATCAAGGAGAAAATGATAGCTATAATGGTAACTACAAAACGTATTATGAAAAATTACATACAATTTTTGAGGCTTTAAAAAATGAACTTAATTTAGACGATGTACCGTTTATTATTGGAGGACTTGGTGACTATTTAGGAAAGATAGGCTTTGGTTTTAATTGTACAGAGTATGACTTGGTGAATAAAGAATTATTACGATATGCCAATGATCATAATCATGTATATTTTGTAACTGCCCAGGGGTTGTCAGCAAATCCAGATGGCATACATTTAAATGCTGTCTCTCAAAGAAAATTTGGGGTTCGTTATTACTATGCCTACAAAAACAAAAAGAATGTGATAACACCTTTGAAAAACGAAGAAAAATTATTAGAGTCATGTATTAATATTCCATATACTCAGAATGAAATGAAATATTTAGCCATGATGGATTTGACAATGGGAAAATGTAGTTATGAAGAGTTCATAACAAAAATGAAAAATCTCTAACTTTCAATCTGACTAATGGAAATAAAATAAAGAAAAGAATTAGAATTTTACAAAGAAGTGTAATTGTATGAATAAAGCGATTGTTGTAATGAGGATTGCTATTCTTACTTCTTTGGAAAAAGATAAGTAATTGACTGGCAAATTCCAATTTGACGGAGTAATATATATGAAAATCCGAGAAGTAAATGAGAATAAAAAGCAGTTTATATCATTATTGTTATTAGCTGATGAACAGGAGAGCATGGTTGATCGCTATCTTGAAAAAGGAACTATGTATGTGCTTGAAGACAATGATGTAAAAGCTGAATGTGTTGTCACCGATGAAGGTAACGAAATACTTGAAATCAAGAATATCGCAGTCGATCCGGAAAATCAGGGAAAGGGCTATGGCAAAGCACTAATTGATTTTCTTGCCAGTAAATATGCAGATGAATATTCTGTTTTGCAAGTTGGAACAGGTGACAGTCCATTGACGATATCATTTTATGAAAAATGTGGGTTTGTTCGTTCTCACAAGATTCCCAATTTCTTTACTGACAATTATGACCACCCAATTTATGAGGGCGGTGTACAACTAATAGATATGGTATATTTGCAAAGACATATATAACTTCAAGCTTTTCGAATGTATGTTTGTGCCTGAGGAATTGGAGAGTGGATAATGAAAAACCACCTTTATACACTGCGAAGACCACCTTTGTACACTTTTTTAAAATGTGGATAACTTCTTAAAAACCACCTTTATACATTCTTGTAAAATTGGGAAAAAGCTCAAAAAACCACCTTTATACAGTTCTATGAAATGTGAATAATCACCAAAAATAACTTTTATTATTAAAAGACCACCTTTGTACAGTTTCTTAGATAAAAGATAAAGGAATCCAGAAAAACCACCTTTGTACAGTTAAAAACCACCTTTGTACACCTTTCGTACAAGATAGGTAATTGGCTTAAAAACCACCTTTATACACTAAAAAATTACCATCTTGCAAAATGCCTGATTTACCTAAAGAACTTGCTCGCACGGGATATGCACATATCGCATTTAGTGTAGGAAGTAAAGAAAAGGTTGATGCCTTGACCGTAGAGTTGAAAACTGCTGGTTATGAAGTAATCAGCGGTCCCCGGACAACAGGAGATGGCTATTACGAAAGCTGTATTGTTGCAATTGAAGGGAATCAAATTGAGGTTACAGTTTGAACCCGACAATTTCAAGTTCGAAAAATTGAGAAATCGTAAAATTGAAGAAAAAAGGAATGCACAGTTCTTAGCATATCGGGAACTGTGCATTTCTGTAAATAAATACTTTTAATTAGCCGATTACGGCATCTTCTGCTGTAAAATGTTCCAGAGAATTTTCTTTTACCTGAATGCAGATATAAGTAATTCCAGAAATATCGGATGCAAAAAACTGACGCTTTGCAGCAGGTGCGATTTTTAGCCAGTCTCCAGTTGAAAGGCTAATTTCTTCTCCATCAATTATGGCTTTGCCGTTACCTGAAAGAATTCCATAGATTT